>Ga0316624_10000727_pt1 | contig 11924 bp, 13 predicted proteins | sample OWC_Aug_N3_C1_D5_FD_207657 | JGI IMG/M metagenome (GOLD analysis project Ga0316624, IMG submission 207657) | Wetland soil microbial communities from Old Woman Creek delta, Ohio, United States - OWC_Aug_N3_C1_D5_A | ecosystem: Environmental > Terrestrial > Soil > Wetlands | place: USA: Ohio...
TCGGGAGAAATACTCCCGCTTGATCAATTAAATGTTAGGTGTTCAGCAAATTTTTCTTGAGGCTGTTCAACCCCTGTTGAAGACTGTCGCCATCCGGCAGCGTTCCGTTTGGCGTCAGCTTATCAATGATCTGCGGAAGCAAATCCGACAAGCCTCCTGAAATCTCCGTTTTCGAGCTTCCTAACTGCTCCGCAATCTGTTGAATGAGATTACCGCCCAGTGCATGTTGAATCTGATCTCCGGAAACAGACTGGTTTTCTCCTGTACTGATCCAGGAGGATACGGCATCCCCTAACCCCTTTTCCTTGAACTTTTGAATCAACCCCTGGAGTCCACCGGTTTGGGGATTGGTCACGAGACCCAAAACAATATCCATCAGAGGATTTTGACCGCCTCCGCCCAAAACTTTTCCTGCGACACCCTTGATCACTTCATCTAATAATCCCATGGTAACCTCCTTTCAAATGACTGCCTGTCCAGCTTGCATTGGGTAGGCGGTTCCAAAAAAAGTTGCAACACTGAACCGATAAACGCCCTGTCTGACGATGTCACGTCTTCATGATTGCCTCTTTATCTCTCTTTCGAAGTGACGTCCTTAGGTTCAAGTTTATAAGAGAATGCTATGATGGTTTTCGATAGATTGTCAAGAGCGAATGTTTAGAGTCTTAGAGGGAAGTTCTAGGAGATGTCTTGCAAATCCAGAGGCAAGCTGATATAAAACCTTAATAGGGAGAATGAGCGTTTCCCTTCGTTGAAGAATTTCTCAACGAGATTCAACAGAGAGGGAGTGTTTATGAGAAAGCTTTTAAAAGTAGCAGCGATTGTTGTGGGAATTCTGGTTCTTCTGGTGATCGCGCTGAGTATTTTTGTCAAAAGTTATCTCTCCAGCGACCGGCTCAAGCCGATCATTCTTCCAAAAGCGGAAGCCATGACAGGGAGAAAGGTCCAGTTAGACGAGATCAACGTTTCTCTTTTTTCGGGGATTGTGGCCAAAGGACTGAGCGTGAAGGAAAGAGATGGTCAGAAAGACTTCCTGAAGATTGGAAAGTTTGTCCTCTCCTACCGACTTTTGCCCCTTCTTCAAAAACAGCTCGTCATCAGCAAGATCGAGATTGTTTCTCCTTCGGTTTCTATCAGGAAGGAAAAAGGAGGGAATTATAACTTCAGCGACATCATGGAAAAACCTTCCCAGCAGCCCAGGAAACCCTCCGCACCCGAACAAAAGTCGCTTCCTGTCTCCGTGGTTGCCGACCGGTTGCAGATCCGAGACGCCAGTTTGACTTTTGTCGATCAAGAAAAAGACTTGCCTGATGTCTCCATTGCTTTGGATGCCGAGTTCAAGGGAGGACTGGAAAAGGACGGCACCCCTCGTCTGGATTCTGGGCTCATCTCGCTCAAGGAGATGGGAGTTAAGTTGAAGGATCGGGAAATCAAGGTCTCAGGCAAGGTGGAGATGGATGCCAGGACGATCCGAGCCAATCTTCAAACCGTGATCGGGAAGGATAGTATTCACCTCTCGGCAACGGCCAAAGACTATCGTTCAGCACCCGATGTGGTTGCCAATATCCAGGCCAAAACCCTCGACCTTCAGCAGCTGATGGGATTGAGCGGTGAGAAGAGAGCTCAGGAGAGGAGCCCTCAAAAGGCGGAGAAGAAAGGGGAGCCCTCTCGGGGCGGGATGACGGAGAAGCTCAAGGCTTCGGGGCAGATCACGGTGGACAAGGCTACCTATCAGGATTACGTCATCAAAGACCTCCGCATCCCTTACCAGTATGCAAAGGGTATCCTGAAGATCGATCCTCTCCAACTGCAGTTCTCCGGAGAAGGGTCCTTCACGGCAGAGGGCTCTGTCAACGGAAAGCTCCAGTGCGAAGGGGAGGACGCGTCCACCATTCAAAAGACCTTAAAAGGGACGGCCGTTGCAAAGCTGGGCAAGGGGGCCATCAAACAATCTCAGATTTTCGATGCCATTGCGTTGCTCACGGGCATTTCCTTCTTGAAGAATCCTGGATTTGACCAGGGGTTATTCAATTTTGACGTGAAGGACCAAAGGGTATTTCTTGATGGTTGGATCAATTCTAGTCTCTTTAAAATGAGCCCCAAGGGTGTGGTTGATTTCGAGAAGAGGCTCGACCTCCCGACAGAGCTTAAGCTTGCGCCGAGCCTGACCGGGAACCTGAAAGGAAAGCTTGCCTCCGTCAAACTTCTCGATGACGAGCAGGGGTGGAAAGTCATTCCCCTCAGGATCAATGGCACGACGGATCATCCCAGCGTCACTCTCGATGAGGAGGCTTTAGGGAGGCAATTAGGCCGTGGTTTGACGAGAGAGCTCCAAAGGCGTCTTCTGGAACCAAAGTCTGAGAAGTCGGGGAAACCCTCCGAGAAGAAGAAGGGAAAGGATATTTTGAGAGACCTCCTGGGGGAATAAGGAACAGGAGGGGTTGGTTCTCTGATTCGACCGACAGCGCCAAAATTCGGGTCGGGCGATCTGCTAAAGTCCGGGCCGAAGGAGTCATTGGAATAATGGCTAAAATAACGGTTGATTTCTCAATTCGGCTCTGATAGGTTGCCAGTAACGAAAAATGGTCCCAAAACAACTTCTGAACATGAGGACAGCGAGATGATTGTTTATAAAGTCTTCAGTAAAGATTATGAACACGAAAAAGTGACGCTCCTGGGTATGCTGGCGGAGAGAAGAGGAGATTTGAGGGGGAAAACCCGGTTGGAAGCCGGCCTGACGTGGGCCAGGTTAACGTTTGGCCATTCAGCAAAAGATAAGGGATCTATCTTCGTCGTGCCGAAAGAGTTGGAGGCAGGACGTGCAACAAGAGTGCTCATGAAAAAGACGGTATTTTATAAGGGTGACCTTTTGGACATGGTGGACCCCCTTGCTCCCAACCGGAAGAGACGGGTTGGGACGAAGGATGCTGAGGAAGACAACGTCTTGTCGGGGAGTTTACTGGAGGTGATCGGAGAGACGACTTCTTATAGGGAGTTTTACGGTTTTTCTGAAAACCCCTTTGAGGTCGTGCCGGATCCCCAATTTTTTTATTCTTCTCCGAGCCACCTGAGCGTATTGACTTCGGTGATTAACGGCATCGAAAGCGGAAAAAGCCTGATGTGCGTCACAGGGGAGGTGGGAACGGGCAAGACCACCTTTATTCACTTCTTGCTTCATTGCCTCGAAGAAAAGGTGAAGACCGTCCTGATCGTTCATCCATCGATGACTTTTGAAGAGCTGGTGAGCAATATTCTTCTCAGCCTAGATGAGAGGATTGTGGAAGAAACGAAGCAGGCACTCCTGAATCAACTGAATGCATATTTAACGGAGAAGATGGGTGAGGATAAAACCCTGGTCGTTGTCGTCGATGAAGCACAGAACCTGCCTCCGGAGATCATGGAAGAACTTGGAACGATTTTTGAGGCCCCTGGCTGGCTGGAGCGACTTCAGGTGATCTTCGTCGGTGCGCCTGAATTAGAGGATAAAATCAGCACGCCCCGTTTGCGTCAGTTCGGGCGAAAAACAGGGATCAGGTGTCAGATCAGCGCCTTGACGGAGGATGAATCAAAGAAATATATTGACCATCGGCTCAAACTCGTCGGAAGCAGGAGCCAAGAAGTGTTCACTCCGGAAGCTATCTCCGTGGTTGTTCGTTATGCGCGAGGATTTCCGCGCGTCATCAATATCATTTGTGATAACGCCTTTATGATTGGTTACGGTTTATCGAGAACGAAGGTCGATGTGGATATCATCCGTCAGGCTATAAAAGATATGGAGGTTCCAACAGAAAAAGGACTCATTCCCAGGAAAATGCTGTCGGCAGTAAAACAAATTCGTTTGGTGGCACAGGTCCAACATTTTTTCAGACAGAAATTCCTCTCATCATTCTGGTGTATTTGACCCGCCCTGCTGGAATCATTCCAGGCTGCGATATCCCTCATTTACGCGGTCATTTTTCCGATTGTTTTCCTCTATCCGTCTCATCCTCTTGCATCCCTGAACGACGTCGGCCTAGGCCCGTAACTTCTTAAAATTAAAAGGGTAAAAAATTATTGTTGACATTTCATTATGAAGTTAGTATCATGGTTCATCATTATTCATCATTTTTATTCAATGAGATTCATTCATCACCGATCTTATGGCTGACAAAAGAATAAGGCAGCGAATCACGATAAGCCTTGACGAGGAAGCATTGAAGAGTGTTTCGTCCATTGCCTCTGAAAATGATGTTTCAATAGCCCGGATCGTTCGATATGCAGTGGATAACTTCCTGAAAGAATGGAGAGAAGGCAGCCAAGTGCAACTTTTTCTCCCGTTAAGTAAGAAGAAAGGGGGCTAGGGAAGTTGGGCAAATTGGCGGAAAGAACCAGGAAAAATCAAGTCACAGAGATAGAAGAGAAGAAAAGGGAGCTTTTCGAAAGCACGGAAGCGAGATTGAGAGACCTGAAGCATCTTGAAATGGCATATGAATGGCTGAGAAACAGACAGAAGCCGGCGCAAGTGAAGCGTGCAATCGAAAATCTTTAATGGGATGCCCTGTTTATTTACCTATGACACAAGAGGCATTCTCGACTCCGCGAAAATCTTTATGATGTGTTCTGGCCAGGGTAGCCGAGTCGGCTGAAATTGTAGGTGACCTTCATCATTCAACGAACAGGACTCCGAAGAAAGCTAAGGAATCGGGTGGAGTCTTCGAACATGACAGCGTATGAATTCTATTACCGGGATGAAAAAGGAAGAGAGCACTTTATTGGAATACTGCCTGAAAGAAGGAAAAGTCCAGAAAGAATAACCCGTGAATCTGTCTTGAATTGGGGATGGAAGGTGATAGGCGATACTCCCGATGTCGAAAATATCTATTTCGTGAAGGTAGACGTGTAGATTTTTAATCCGCCGTCATCTCGTTCTTCCAATTCTCTACCTTGCTAATTTGGAGAACTTAGCACCTTCGATCGTCGCGCTTGCCATCAAGCCCTGCTGAGCGAACAGGAATGCGACGATCGGATCGTTTACATTCATTGTGTCCAGAGATTTACCCGCTCCCGCGTCAATAAAAACCACTGACCCGTCCACCCCCGCTTTCCAGCCAGAGCCGGCCCGGAATTTCTTAAGAGCCCCGTCCTGCCTGAATACAAGAACCAAATTCATCTTCTGGGCTCCGATTTGAAGTCCGACCGACCCCGCCGCAAGAGCGTAATAGGCAACCGTCTTCCCCCCGATCCTTAGGGCACCCTCGCCGTACTGACCGCCCACTCCCAAGCCTGCCTTTATAATGTTCGGGATGACGAGCACACCCTTGGCAGTATTGAGAAATTCCTTTGCGCCCTGGACTTGCGTGGGAAAAAAGTTCAGAGCCCCGTTGACCTCTGAATCGATCTCTTTCGCCGTTTTGGCAGCCGAGACCGGAGGCAAAAAGAAGCTCGAGGCGAATGCCACGCAGGCGATGAAAAGGATGATCTGAAAGGTTCGTTTTGTGGTGTCCATGGTTTTTTTCTTCATCAGATGCCCCTCCTTTCGAAAGACCGGTTTTAAGCTCCTTCTCCTTCTCTGATCCGTTCCGATCTCTCAACGAATTTCCGGATGGCTTTGAAATAATCCTTGAAGCCGACCAGCATGATATCATTGTGGGTTGCGGACGGGATGACGAGAAGTTCTTTTTCTGCGGCTCCGAGATACCGATAGATCTCCCTGGCATTTTCAAGCGGGACAAGGCTATCCTGTTCACCATGAATGATCAGGGTGGGGAGGAATACTTTTTTGATCCTCTCGAGACATTCCTGATCCAGCTTTTCCAGACCCATGACCTGTGCGGGTATTCCCAGGTGAACCATAATCCTCACGATACTGGGAAAGCCACTTTCAATGATGAGTCCCTGAATCTCTTTTTGATAGTGATAGGCCAGTTCCAGGCCGGAAATGCTTCCCAGGGACCTCCCCATCACCCACAGGTCTTTACGAAGATTTCTTCTGAGGAGCTCCCCTCTCACCTCTTTGAAGATGACATGGGCATCCTGAACGAGATCGGTGAGAGTAGGGGTTCCGCTACTGGCTCCATAACCCCTGTAATCGGCCACGACCAGGTTTATTTTACCTTGATGATAAAAGGGAGAAATCTCGTCATAATCGCTCACCACTTCACCATTCCCATGAAAAAAAAGAATCCATGGCCATTCGTCCCGGCCCGTGTAGAAACGACATGAGATGGAAACGCCGTCAGCAACCCATACCGGAAGGTCAAAAGCATTTTCAGGGCATGGCGTATGATCTTGGCGGGGATAAAAAATAAATGATCGCAGAAAAGGCTGGTCAAGGGAAGAATAATCAATCATAAATTGGAGTTTATCACTATTTGGCGGCGGAAGGAAGGGGTGCCTTCGGCTCCCTTCGACCTTGACGATCCTCCCTTACATTATTAAACTAAAGAATGCAGGGCCTTTTATGGATTCGGCCTATCTTTGGATGATCGAGGGAGGTGCTCTGTGATACTGAAAATGCTGGTCGTTGGACCGATTCAGTCAAACTGCTATATCCTGGGTTGTGACCGGACGAGACAGGCAGCTGTCATCGATCCAGGGGGAGACGTGGACAAGATCTTGACGGCCTTGGCCAAAGACAATTTGCGCTGTATCTACATCATCAACACCCACGGCCACTTTGACCATTCGGGTGAAAACAAGCGACTGAAGGAGGTGACCGGGGCTCAACTCATCCTCCACCGCGCCGATGCTCCCATGGTCATGCACCAGGCGGCCAACGGGGGGATGTGGGGGATGAAAGTCGAGAATTCTCCTCCTCCCGACCGTTATGCGGAGGAGGGGCAATTGATTACCTTTGGCGACATCTCGCTGAAGGTTCTCCACACTCCCGGCCATTCCGGGGGAGGAATCTCACTGGTCACTGACAGGATGGCATTTGTGGGAGATACCCTTTTTGCCGGGTCTATCGGCCGGACCGACTTCCCCGGAGGCGATCATGAGGCGCTTCTACGTAACGTACGGGAGAAGATCTTTCCTCTGGGAGATGACGTTGTCATCTATCCGGGACACGGGCCAAAGACAACCGTTGGGAGGGAAAGGAGAACGAACCCATTCTTTGCGTGATACGCTTCAGACACCCATACCATGAAAAAGAGGGTGTGCCTCCTCTTTCCAGATAAGATTTAGTGGTGATTTGCCTCTGAATGGCCTCCCGCAATGATGTACTCCGCCCCAGATCCGCCTCTGTTTTCAAGAAAACATTCCTCGTTTCCCTTAAGGGGAAGGGCAGAGCCTTCTTTTAGGTGTCCTGAGTAAAAGCCTGTCACCTCTAGGTCTCCTTTCATCGCCAGAACAATCTCCTCATGTCCCGGGCCGGGTTTCACTGATCTCGCCTTCTCTCTTGGCTTCAAAACACCGTAGATCATATAGCAGGCATGGCTGCCAGTCTCTTGGAAGCCGAGCAAAAATTCTCCTCTTTTCGAACGGGTCGCGCCGTTTTTGACTTCGAACACTCTCATCCTTTGCTACTCCTTTCGATGATCGTAAGAATTGACTCTCCAAATCTGAAGCCCATTTTTTGTCAATGCCACCTTGATATTATAATCCCTTTCCTCATTTGGCAATCCTCTTAAAGAAGAAGGCAATAAAGAAAGAACAGGATTTGCAAATCGGAGGAGAATGTCACATTTTATATATTAAAATAGCGAGTGGCCGTTTGGAGAACGAGAGAGTGAAGAGAATGTGAAGTCTGAACAGTGGATAAGGCATCCGTAAACGAATGAGCAGGAAAGGAGAGGGGCGATGGAACAAAAAACACCTACACGCCAGGAGGCCCTGGCACTTCTGCATCAGTACACTGCGAACGAGAGCTTGCGCAAGCATGCCTATGCCGTGGAAGGGGTGATGCGCCACCTGGCCAGGAAGCGGGGCGAGGATGAGGAGAAATGGGGGATCGTCGGTCTTATCCACGACCTCGATTATGAAAAGTTTCCCGATCAACACTGCTCCAAGACAGGCGAAATCCTGCGAGAGCGCGGGTGGCCGGAAGAATATATCCGAGGGGCTGTCTCTCATGGATGGGGGAGATGTTTCGACGTCATGCCACAGACCGACCTGGAAAAAGCTCTCTACGCGATCGATGAACTTACCGGGCTCGTTGTCACCACGGCCCTGATTCGCCCCTCAAAGAGTGTCCTGGAAGTTCAGGTGAAGTCGGTGAAGAATAAATGGAAGGACAAGAGGTTTGCGGCGGGAGTGGATCGGTCGGTGATCGAGAGAGGGGCGGAGATGCTGGGAATAGGATTGGATGAGTTGATTGAGGATACGATCAATGGGATGCAGGAAGTTGCCGAGGCCATCGGGCTCAAGGGCAATCCAGGATGAAGCCCACTGTCCCGTGTGATATCTGAATTTCCATTTACCCCGTAAGAAATAAAAGAGCGCCGGAATCTCTAACCGGGTTTACTCCGCTAAGACGATCATTGGCATGGGGTGCTCGTGCTGGCAAGGTACGCTATCGATGATCAACTTTTCGCCGTCGCGGTAGACGTGGAGAAACCCGCCGCTTTCCGCATCGTACAGTAACCCTTCCTCTTTCATGGCAACCTCCGGTTTGAATCATTTACGCGTGACCGACTCGTTTTAAAAGTAGTCATTCCCGCTCGAAAAGTCAAAAAGGCTAACGAATCGACTTCTTGGGTGATCAAAACAGTATAGAGGAATTCACCCAAAACCACCGTGAAGTCACGACAGCAGAGGCAAGGAGTTTTCTTGTGGCCATAAATCTAGACGATCAGAAGGATTTGGACCAAACCAGGGTCACGCTGCTCCCGGCCCTCCCGTCGCGTAAAAACCCTGTGTCCCATGCATACTCGATATACACCTGGGATTTCCAGAAAAAACCGCTCGTCACAGCAATTGCCGCCGTCTGGCCATGGTCGCTCTTGAATCCGATCTGGTTCGACGCGATGATCGTCGCCCGGTCGCCCCAGATCAAGGCACTCCGCAGTTCGATGTATAGAAAAGGGAGGAGCTCGCGCCTGTATTCCAGATTGATGAGGAGATGTTTGGAAACGAGGGTGACAGTGCCCAGGGCTCCTGGATAATTTGGGCGGGCGATGTCCTCCGCTTCTTGGGCGAACGGGCCACCATCAAGGCGGAAGACGTTGTACCGGTCAGCGGTCTTCTTGTCCATGTAGCTTCCATGAACACTGGCAAAAAGCCGATCTTTCTCCGACAGGCCAGGAATGCCGAAGGCACCCGCCAGGTAACCTGAGAATAGGAGGTAGTTCCGGGTATCCTGCTTTTTGAACGTGATGGCGCGGTTGCCGTAGTCTGCCCAATTTTCACGGTAAACGAAGTCCAGATCAAATCCTGCAGCCATCCCTTCGTGAGGGAGTTCCATCAGGTTCCTGCGAATCCCATCATAGCGCCCCCTCAGCCTTATACCGTATAACATCGTATCGGGGGGTAGTTTGACATCCGGACCGGTTTCGCTTGTCTCTTTAGAATACAAATATCCTACCCGGCCAAGCAGCTGGAGTCGTAGATCGTTATCGACCTGATAGGGAGCGACAGGATAGCGAAGTCCAGCACCGAGGAAGGCAGAAAGCGTTCCCCATTTCAAAGAACTTTCATCTACCTCCTCATTGCGGCGGAATCCCTTCTCGCTAAAGGGAATGGTGTAGTTTTCAAATCGGGCCAGGAACTCGTAATGCCCGAAGCTCTTCGCACCGTCCACTTCGTTAACAACTCCACTGGCCACGAGACGCAACCGGGCTCCTTTCCACGTGCGTCTTATGTAAAGGGCAAAGAGGGGATCGATGGTTGTATCTGTCAGCTCTGGATAGTAAAGGGTTCCCCCCAGTTCTACGGAGGTTAGGTTGCCCCTGTCCCGGGCAGGGACCACAATACTTCGTCCCATGAATTCTAAATGGAATGGTTCGCCGGCAAGAGGCGTATGATATTTTCCGTCGATGTCCTGTTGTGCTGGCTTGTTGGACCCCGGTGTCGGGGTTTGAGCTGGATCCTGTTCGGCCAATGCAAGCTCTTGCTTCCACCCAAAAGCAAGAGTCAAGAGGATGAGGAAAAAAATGGGAAACCAAAAGTGTTCAATTTGGTGAGTCTCTTTGACCGTACTATTCATTGCTCGTCTTCGAAACCTCTCCCTTGTATATTTTAGCAAAAGGGAAAGGGGAATTCTATTTTTCTAGAAAAAAGGCTCGGGTGAAGCGTCGCTTTGCCCGGTCACAGGTGATGCATCACGAAGTGGTTGTGGTAGAAATTCTCACATTGATGGATGGCACCTAGCCATCCTTTTCCCGGTTACTTTCGATTTTAAGAGCCAGAAAAGAGCTTGGGACATTTTTGTCAATCGATTTGGCATTTTGTCTCAATCAGCCTGAAAATTACCAAGAATTCCTGGATGCGAATGCAAGATAATCACCTGAATATGTTATGAAATTGTTATTGACAAACCACGGGCATATTTCTGCGGGTTTTGCATAGATCTTGCAGTCAAAATACTGCAAAAACCTACATAGCTGTCTAATAGCACCAGTCCGGAAAGTCGAAAGATTCACTATACTCACTCTTAAACAGATAGGAGGCACAATGTATAGCAGACTGACGGCATGGCAAAACGCGACGAGAGATGCGAAGAACAATCTTCCCGGCAGGAGCGATCCGCAATTCTCTTCCTTTGAGAAGGAACTGATGGCCATGGCCAGGAATGAGGCCCGGCAGATCACCTCTTCCTATGGCCCCCAACTGGAGGTTCTCAACGGAAAGTACAAACCTTTGCTCAAAGATTATGAGCGGATCTCCAAAGACTATGACGCTCATGCCACCAGGATCGACCGCAGCGAACCGAGTGTGGAGTTGTCCAGGATGAAGTACTATGTGCTGATGTCTTTATTTGTCCTGGGGGAAATTCCTATGAATTCGCTCGCCTTCGCGGTGTTTGGAGAAAACCAGATTTTCACATGGATCATGGCGGTCGGCGTGGCTGTAGCGATCCCGTGGATTGCCCATGCCATGGGGATTCTTCTGAAGCGATGGTCTGTTCCGTGGTGGAAGAACGGAATCGCGGTCGGATCACTCCTTTTCCTGACCATCGGCGGCCTGGTGGCGATCGGCTACGTCCGTGTCCAGTACCTGGGAGACTTGAGCAAAACCGGAGCCGTTGGCAGTTTCGGCAACAGCACCCTGATCGGGGCCGCTTTTGTCGGTCTGAACCTGGTCATTCTAGCCGCGGCGACACTCTGTTCCTATTTTGCACATGATACGGATTCCATGCTGGAGCATTTACATCGCAGGACAAACCAGCTCGACAAGGCCAGACGAGCCGTCGAATCGAAGTACAGGAAAATCCTGACCGAGCAACAACAAAAATTGCACCGGATTCAGCAGCGAACCCAGGAGATCATCCATTACTACCGGAAAGTCAACCTGCGGAAGCGCCCTGACCATGAAAAGCCCAAATCCTTTGACCGGGATCATGAGTTGGGCGTTGAGTTTGAAAATGGAGACCAAGACATTAAACCGGAAACCGAGAGCACACGTCTAAAAATGGTGGCAGCAGGTTAAACCCGTTCGTAAGGATTGAGGTGAAAAATCCAAATGAAACAGCGGCAACTGAGACTGTTGGGGCTTATCATGATTGGCACGTTTTTGTTGTGCGGTCCGTCACACTGGAGTGGCGACGCTTTCGCAAAATCTGAAGCCCCCGCCCAACCTCCACGGCTGATCGTGATTTTTGTGGACATGTCGGCCAGCGCAGATCAGGCCCGGCGTACCGTCTGTAAGGAGGCGTTTGAGAAGATCTATCAAAATCTTCGGCAAGGGGATCGCGTGGTGGTGGGGACCATCACCAGTCAATCCTATGTCGAATTCAAACCGGCCGTGGATGAGGAGATTCCGAAAAAAACGGTCTGGGATAACCGCTT
>Ga0316624_10000728_pt1 | contig 11922 bp, 9 predicted proteins | sample OWC_Aug_N3_C1_D5_FD_207657 | JGI IMG/M metagenome (GOLD analysis project Ga0316624, IMG submission 207657) | Wetland soil microbial communities from Old Woman Creek delta, Ohio, United States - OWC_Aug_N3_C1_D5_A | ecosystem: Environmental > Terrestrial > Soil > Wetlands | place: USA: Ohio...
GTGCGTGAGCAGGATCGGGATGATGCCGTAGTGCCACGGGACGGCTCCCCAGAACAGCCGCCGGCTCTCGAGGAGCTGCGAGGACAGGCTGGTGTAGGTGAACCGGTCCGTGAAGTAGCGATACAGCCCGCCCAGGATGGCCAGTGTCAGCGCGACATACGGCAAGGAGACGAAGAGCAGGTTGTTCATGTGGTGGCCCTTTCCCGGTTGCCGGCCGCGGGTGGCACCTCGGCTTCGAGCACGCCGAGCAATGCGCGCAACGCGAGGGCGTAAGGATCGCCTCTGCGCTCGAGTGCCTCCGCGATGGCCGCGGCGGCAGGGGCGATCGCCTCGTCCACCAGCGTCGAGCGCGACGCGTCCGTGACGCCCGGGCGGTCCACGAATCGCAGCATCGTCGGCAGGTAATCCGGCAGCTCCGCGGCGCCCTCCGCAAACCCGGCGTCGCGGTACATGGCCGCCAGTCGTGACATGAACAGGCTGCGGTGCTGGGTCTCGCCGAACAGGTGGTGTCCCACGTAGAGCGTGCAGCCGGGGTCCATGTCGAAGGCGGCGGTGTAGGCTTCCTCCAGACGCGCGAGGCCGAGGCGACCGACCTCGTCGTGGAGGCGCCGGAGCGCACCTGCCGCTGCGGCATCGTCGGCGGCGCCGTGATCCGGCCCGCCGACAGCCGCCACACACCGGTCGAGACGCCGCGGCAGATCGGCACTCGGGTACTCGAGCAGCTCGGCAAACGACCTGTGGATTCCCATGATCACAGCCCGCGCCTGGGCGGGCGCAGGAAGCCCTCGCCCGCTCTCTGAGCTTCGGCCGCGCCGTCCTTTGACGAGATGGCGGTCTCGCGGAGGAACGGCGGCACGACGAAGCGCTCGCCGAACGGCGCGATCGAGGTCATGTGGTAGATCGCCTCGATCTCGCGTGGTGTCGTCCCCGCCTCATCGACCGTGCGCTGCACGTCGGTCTCGGGAACGTCGCCGACCGTGCGCGCCCGGTGGAAGAGCCGCGCGGCGATCATCTTCCGGTAGGCCGCCGTCACCACCTCCTCGTTGCCCGCCGAGAAGAGCGCCGACATGTAGCGGATCGGCAGGCGCGCGTGCTCGAGCGAGCTGAACGACGAAGGCCCCACTTCCTGCCTGCCGTTCTCGACCGACGCGGCCACGGGGAGCAGCGGCGGCACGTAGAAGAGCATCGGCAGCGTCCGCCACTCCGGGTGATGCGGCAGGGCCAGCTTCCAGACCTTCACGAACTGATAGACCGGCGAGCGTCGGGCCGCTTCGACGATCTTGTCGTCCACTCCGTCCTCGCGCGCCTTCCGCATCACGCCCGGATCGCACGGGTCGAGGATGGCCTCGCGCTGCGCCTCCACGAGCCCGGCGTCCGGTTGCGAGGCTGTGTGCTCGATGCGATCGGCGTCGTAGAGCAGCACGCCGAGATAGCGGATGCGGCCGACGCACGCATGCATGCACGCCGGTACCTGCTGCGTCTCCTGCCGCGGATAGCAGAGGATGCACTTCTCGGCCTTGCCGGTGTCCCAGTTGAAGTACGTCTTCTTGTAGGGGCACCCGGAGATGCACATGCGCCACGCCCGGCACTTGCGCTGGTTGACCAGCACGATGCCGTCCTCGCCGCGCTTGTAGATGGCGCCGGCCGGGCATGCGCCCGCGCAGCCAGGGTTCAGGCAGTGATTGCAGATGCGCGGGATGTAGAAGAAGACGAGGCGCTCGAACTCGAACAGTCGCCGCCGCTCATCGGCGGTGAGCACCGAGAGATTCGGGTCGGAGGCGGCGTAGGTGCCCGACCCGCCCAGGTCGTCGTCCCAGTTCGGCCCGGCCTCGACGTCGATTGGCCGGCCGGTCACGCTCGAAATCGGGCGGGCGACGGGCTGGTCGTCCTCCTGCTCGGCATCGATCAGGTGGCCGTAGCGGTAGGTCCAGGGTTCGTAGTAGTCGTCGAGGCGCGGCAGCCGAGAGTTGTGGAAGATGCTGAGCAGTTCGCCGGCGCGGCTGTTCAATCGCAGGCGAAGCCTGCCGCCTTCCGCGATCCACCCTCCCCGGTACTTCCGCTGGTCCTCGTACAGCGTCGGGTAGCCCGTGCCGGGCTTCGTCTCGACGTTGTTCCACCACATGTACTCGGTGCCCCGCCGATCGGTCCACAGGTTCTTGCAGGCCAGGCTGCACGTGTGGCACCCGATGCACTTGTCCAGGTGGAAGACCATGGACACCTGCGCGCGAACGTTCATGGGCCTCCCTCTCCTTTCACCGCACACCCCGGATGAGGTGCGACCCTCGGGCTGGCAGAGCCGACCGGCTCGGCCCGCCCATCAGTACCGAGGCGTGCCTTCGAGCTTGCGGACGATGGCGTAGCTGTCCCGATCCGAGGCCGGCGGCCCGTAGTCGTTGAAGCGGTAGCAGTGCTGCGCGTAGCCGCCCACCATCAGCACACTCTTCAGCTTCAGCCGCGTCAGGCTGTTGGTCCCGCCGCCGCGCCGGTTGCCCCGTGTCGGCGACTTCGGGAAGCCGATCGTGCGCTCCGGCGCGTGGTAGAAGAGGCAGACCCCGCGCGGCACCCGCGCGCTCACGACAGCGCGCGTGACGACGACGCCGTGGTCGTTGTACGCCTCGACCCAGTCGTTGTCCGCCACCGCGATCTCGGCCGCGTCCCGATCGTTGAGCCAGATGGGCTCGATGCCGCGCGACAGCGACAGCATCCGCAGCGTGTCGTAGTAGGTCGAGTGGATGTGCCACTTGCCGTGGGGCGTCAGGACGTTCAGCGTGAGGGTGGGGCCCGCCGGCCGGCTCTCGACCAGGTACCGCGACTGCGCCACGTCGATCTTCGGCTTGAAGGTGGGCAGGCTCTCGCCGGAGGCGCGGTAGGCCTCATGGTCCAGGTACAGCTGTTGCCGGCCCGTCAGCGTGCGCCACGGCACCAACCGCTCGACGTTCTGTGCGTAGGCCGTGTACGGGCGGCCATCGTTGACGATGCCCGACCAGCACGGGCTGGTCAGGAGCCGTCGCGGCTGGGCGGCGAGCGCCTCGAAATCGTACCGGACGGCGCGGGAGCGCTCCGCGAGATCCGCGAGCGGCAGCCCCACCTTCTCTTCCTGCGCCTTGAAGCCGCGCCAGGCCACTTCACCGTTGGTCTCCGGCGCGAACAGCAGAATCACGTTCGCTGCCTCGGCCGGCCGGACGAGCGAGGGGAAGCGCCGGCCGTCCCATTCGTACGCGCCCGGCTGCCGCGCCAGCTCGTCGTAGAGATCGCCAACCGGGATGTGAATGCCCCGCTCCTCCACCCCCTCGTGCTTCACCCCGGGCCCCAGGGAGCTCATCCGGTGCACCAGGTTCACGTAGTCCCGCTCGACCACGGTCAATCGCGGCATCGTCTTGCCCGGCACGGCGTCGCACTCGCCCCTGGTCCAGTCCCGGATCTCCGGCTGCGCGATCTCGTCCGGCGTGTCGTGCAGGAGCGGCGTCGCCACGACGTCCAGGAAGGGGCGCGGAAAATGCGCCGGCGCCAGCTCGCTGATCCGCGCGGCGATGGCGCGGAAGATGTCCCAGTCCGTCTTCGACTCGAAGCAGGGCGGCACGGCGGCGCCCAGCGGGTGGATGTAGCTGTGGAGGTCGGTGGTGTTCAGATCGTCCTTCTCGTACCAGCCCGCCGACGGCAGCACCACGTCCGAGTAGAGGGCGGTGGTGTCCATCCGGAAGTTCAGATCGACGACCAGGTCCATCTTGCCCTCCGGCGCCGGCTGGATCGCCATCGCGCCCTCGACCAAGTCGGAGATCGCCTCCTTTGCCACGGCGTTGCTGTGGGTGCCGAGGTAGTGACGGAGGAAGTACTCCTGCCCCTTGGCGCTCGCGTGGAGCGCATTGGCGCGCCAGATCAGCCAGACGCGAGGCCAGTTGCCCGGTGCATCGGGGTCCTCGACGGCGAAGCGCACCCGGCGCTGCTTCGTCTCCTCGACCACCCACCGCACGATCTCTTCACGTGTCTTCGCGCCCGCCTGCCCCGCCGCTCGCGCCAGCTCGATCGGGCTCCGGTCGAACTGCGGGTAGAACGGCAGCCAGCCCATCCTCACGGCGTCGACCTGGGCCTCCATCGTGTGGCGCGGGGCGAAGCGGCCCGGGCGAACCGGTGGATCCGGAAGTGGGCCCTCGTAGCGCCATTGATCGGAGTGCACGTAGTGGAACGATGGCCCGTTCTGCAGGCGCGGCGGCCTGATCCAGTCGAGCGCCATCGCCAGCGCGCTCCACGACGCGCCCGGCGCGCACTTCTCCTGGCCGGTGTAGTGATTCAGGCCGCCGCCGTTCACGCCGATGCAGCCGCACAGCATCAGCGACGCGATGCTCGCGCGGTACATCAGGTTCGCGTGGAACCAATGGTTGACGCCGGACCCGATGATGACCGTGCACTTGCCGCCTGTCCGTTCGGCCGTCGTCGCCCACTCGCGCGCGAACCGCACCACCGTTTCCGGTCCAACGCCTGTGAACTGCTCCTGCCAGGTCGGTGTGTACGGCCGCGCCGCATCGTCGTAGCGGGACACGTCGTCCGCCCCGAGGCCCCGGCCGACACCGTACTGCGCCATCAGGAGGTCGAAGACCGTCGCGACCGGCACGCGGCCCCTGGTCGTGTCGAGGTAGCGCACCGGGACCGGTCGCACCAGGCTGCCTTCGCCGGTGAACGAGAGGAAGCGGACCGGGAGCACCGCGTCCCGAGAGTCGAGAAAGGTCAGCACCGGATCGATGGCGATCCCGTCCAGCTCGTCCTCGAGCTTCAGGTTCCACTTGCCCGGCGTTGCCTGCCAGCGGAACCCGATCGAGCCGAGCGGCGTCCGCGCCTGGCCGGTTGGCCGATCGAAGACGACCGCCTTCCAGTCGCCGTGCTCGACGCCGGCGTAGCGCGCGAGCTGGCGTGCCCGCAGGAACGCGCCCGCCGCGTGGAGGGCGCCGCCCTCCGGCTCGAGCCGCACCAGGAACGGCGCGTCCGAGAACCGCTTCAGGTACTCGGCAAAGTACGGGACGGTGCGGTCGGCGTGGAACTCCTTGAGAATCACGTGCGTGACGGCCATCCAGAACGCGCCATCCATTCCCGCATTGACCGGGATCCACCAGTCCGCGTACTTCGACACCTGGCTGAAGTCCGGCGACAGCACCACGAGCTTGGCGCCGTGTCCCCGCGCCTCCGCGACGAAGTGCACGTCGGGCGTGCGGGTCATGCTGAGGTTGCTGCCGGCGGTGACGATGAACTGGCTGTTGTACCAGTCGGCCGACTCCGCAACGTCGGTCTTCTCGCCCCAGGTCTCGGGAGAGGCCGGCGGGAAGTCGGCGTACATGTCGTAGAAGCTGAGGACCGCCCCGCCGAAGAGCTGCAGCAGCCGCGAGCCGGCTGCATAGCTCACCATCGACATCGCGGGAATCGGCGAGAAGCCGATGACGCGGTCGGGTCCGTACTTCTTCGCCGTGTAGAGCATCGACGCCGCGATGAGATCGACCGAGTCATCCCACGACGCACGCCGGAAGCCGCCCATGCCGCGCGCGCGCTGGTAGGTCCGGCGCTTCTCGGGGTCTTCGACGATGGACGCCCACGCGGCCACCGGGTCGGCGTGCGTGCGCAGCGCTTCGCGCCAGAAATCGGCGAGCGGGCCGCGGATGTACGGGTGCTTGATGCGCAGCGGGCTGTAGACGTACCAGGAAGCGCTGATGCCGCGCTGGCAGCCACGCGGCTCGTAGGGCGGCAGATCCGGCCCGAGGCGCGGGTAGTCGAGCGCCTGCATCTCCCAGGTGACGATGCCGTTCTTGACGTAGACCCACCACGAGCAGCCGCCCGTGCAGTTGACGCCATGGGTGCTGCGCACGACCGCGTCGTGCTGCCAGCGATTGCGGTAGAACTCCTCCCACTGCCGCAGGCCCGGGTTGACGATGTCCTTGATCCAGCTCACGGTGGCGGCCCTCCCGTCGGCGGGGAAACGGCCCGCGTGTCGCGATGGCGCGGCGCGTCAGCCGCGCGACCTCGTGTCCTGCACCAGCATCGCCCGCACAGGGCGCAGGCGGTGGCGCCATCTCAGCCAGGCGGCGGCCATGAGGGCGAGGAACCCGCCTATTGCGAAACCGCCGATGGCCAGCGTGTCGCGCTGGCCGCCGGCGCTGCCCCCCGCCTGCTGCAAGAAGGCCTTCAGCGCCCGCTGCTCCTCGGGCGTGAGGGGCCGTTTCTCATAGATCGGCTGCATGGTGGGAAAGAAGAGCGTCTGGAGCGTCGCGTCGACGCCTTCCGGGCCGAGCATCTCGTACGCGCCCGAGAGGTCCGGGCCCACGAGACCGCCGTTCGGAAAGCCGATTGCGGAAATCCTGTGACACGCGCCGCACGCCGGCCCGCCGTTGGCGAACTGGTGTCGCCCGACGAACAGGTCGCGGCCCTCGCCGGCAGGCGTCGTTGGCACCTGCGGCGCGCCGGTCGCCGGCGAGCAGATGATGACGAGAGAAAGCCCAAAGATGAAGGCGCCGATCCGGCGAGCGCCGGCACATGATGGGTGTCTCACGATTGCGGCTCTCCTGGCGATTGTCAGCGCGGCCGTCAGTCGGCCGCGGGAATCGTGGCCCCTGGCCTTGTGGTGGCGCAAGTGCCCGCCCATTATGCCACCGACGATGGGGCGCGGGTGACTGCTGCGCCCTCCGTGCTGCGCCCTCCGTGTGCAGGGGCAATCGCCGGGCAAGAACGGTTTCGGCATCCCGCCAGGCGCGTGCGCGCCGTCTACCAGTGTCGCGCGAAGTCCCGGAAGGACATCGCAGGAATCGTGCACGAAGTGACGGCACATTGCGCTAGAATCCGCTCGTTTGCCCGTCCGCCGGTGTCCTCGGCGGCAGGCCATCTCGCGTCGCGCTCCGCTTGCCAGGCGCTCGGGTGGGCTCGGCCGAAGATCCGGGCTGGCTCGAGTCGCGCTTTGCGAGATGGCCCGCCGCCGGGCCCAATCTCGACTGCCTAGGGGATTGCCATGACCAACGCCGCTGCTTCCGGCTCGACCCTGACAGGCCTCGACTGGCTGCTGATTGCCGCCTACTTCGGCGTTCTCCTCACGGTCGCCTCATGGGTGATCCGTCACAGAAAGGACACCGCCACCGACTACTTCCTGGCTGGCCGCAACCTCGGCTGGTGGGTGATCGGTGCCTCCATCTTCGCGTCGAACATCGGCTCCGAGCACATCGTCGGCCTCGCGGGATCGGGAGCGGCCGACGGCGTCGCGTTTGCGCACTACGAGCTGCACGCGTGGTGCCTGCTCGTCCTGGCGTGGGTCTTCGTGCCGTTCTATGCGCGCTCGATGGTGTTCACCATGCCCGAGTTCCTCGAGCGGCGCTTCTCGACGCACTCCCGCTACGTGCTGTCGCTCGTGTCGATGGTCACCTTCGTCGTCTCGAAGATCGCCGTGGGCATCTTCGCCGGGGGCGTGGTCTTTGCGACCTTGCTGCCGGAGGTGCACCTGCAGCTTGGAGCGGTCACGATCAACAGCTTCTGGATCGGGTCGGTCCTGGTGATCGTGCTCACCGGCCTCTACACGATGCTCGGCGGGATGCGGGCGGTCGCCTACAACGACGCGGTGCAGGTGGTCGTGCTCATCGCCGGCTCGGCCGTGCTGACCATCTACGGCCTCGTGAAGCTGGGCGGCTGGGCGGAGCTGCGCGCGGCGCTGCCGTCCGACATGTTCAACCTGTGGAAGCCCCTGATTCCCCCGGGCGTCGAGGGGACGTGGGCGCCGGTCATGGAGCGCAACGCGGCGGGCCAGATCGTGCGGCAGGCCTGGTACTTCAACGGGTACTATCCCTGGCTCGGCATGCTCTTCTGCGCGCCGATCATCGGCCTCTGGTACTGGTGCACCGACCAGTACATCGTGCAGCGCGCCCTTGGCGCGCCCAACGAGCAGACGGCGCGGCGCGGCACCATCTTCGCCGGGTTCCTCAAGCTGTTCCCGGTGTACCTGTTCCTCATCCCGGGGATGATCGGCCTTGCGCTGGCCAAGAATGGGGTGGTGGCGGGCCTGGCCCCGATGGTCGGGCCGGACGGGCAGCCCGTGCCCGCGGTGGCCCAGGCGGCGTTCCCGATGATGGTGAAGTACCTGCTGCCGCCCGGGCTTCGCGGCATTGTCGTGGCGGGGCTGCTGTCGGCGCTGATGGGATCGCTGGCCGGCGTCTTCAACGCGTGCTCGACGCTGTTCACCGTCGACCTGTACGAGAAGATGAGGCCGCACGCGTCGCAGCACCAGATCGTACGCACCGGCCGCATCGCCACGGGGGTGATGATCCTCATCGCGCTGGCGTGGATCCCCGTCATCCAGGGGGCGCACGGGCTCTACAACTACCTGCAAACCGTCCAGGGGTACCTCGCCCCGCCGATCTTCGTCGTGTTCTTCTTCGGCGTGTTCAACAAGCGGCTGAACTGGCAGGGGTGTCTGTGGGCGATGATCGTCGGCTTCGCGCTGGGGGTGTTCCGCATGCTGGTGGACACGCCGGTGACGCTCGGCATCCCCGGCTTCGAGCACGGCTACCCGCCGGGATCGTTCCTCTGGATCGTCAACAACATCTACTTCCAGTATTTCAGCGTGCTGATCACGCTCGTCTCGGCCGCCGTAATGATCATCGTGAGCCACCTCACCGCGGAGCCCGACTACGAGAGGACCAGGGGCCTCACCTTCGGCACCGAGACGGACGAGCAGCGGTGGCAGTCGCGCGGCAGCTGGGGCTGGCGCGAGGTGCTGGCGTCGGCGGTCGTCCTGTCGTGCATCCTGGGCGCCTACGTGTATTTCAGGGGTTGATGCGCATGCCCTTTCGCCGTCTGCTCGCGCTGGCTTGCCTGCTGACGAGCCTCGCGGCCCTCGCTGCGGCCCAAGCCGGCGACGGCGCGCTTCTGGTGTTCGTGGGGACCTACACCGGCAGGGGCAGCGAGGGTATCTACGCCTACCGGTTCGACCCGGCCACCGGCGAACCCGTCTCGCTCGGCCTCGCAGCCGCGACGGACAGCCCGTCGTTTGTCGAGGTTGATCCCAAGGGCAGATTCCTCTACGCGGCGAACGAGCTCCGGACGTTCCGCGACGAGCCGACAGGAGCCATCAGCGTCTTCGCCATCGACCGTCTGCCGGGCAAGCTGAGGCTGTTGCAGCAGGTGTCCTCGCTCGGCGCGGATCCGGCGCACCTGTCACTGGACAGGTCGGCCCGGTTCCTGCTGGTGGCCAACTACACCGGCGGGAACTACACCGTGTTTCCAGTCGGCGGGGACGGCCGGCTGGGGCCCCGTTCGGCATTCGTGCAGGACGTGGGATCGGGCGTGGACCCGAAGCGGCAGGCCGGGCCGCACGCGCACTTCATCCAGACGACAAACGACAACCGCTTCGCCCTGGTGGCGGACCTGGGGCTCGACCAGGTGCTCGTCCACCGGTTCGACGCGAGGAGCGGTTCGTTGACGCCCGCCGACCCGCCGTTCGTGAAGCTGGCTCCCGGCGCAGGGCCGCGGCACGCGGCCTTTGCGCCGTCAGGAAGGTCCGTGTACGTCGTGAACGAACTGGACTCCACGGTGACCGTCTTCGACTATCGGCCGGATCCGGGGACGCTCTCCACCAGGCAGACGGTTTCGACGCTGCCAAAGGGCTTCACGGGCGAGAACACAACGGCGGAGATCGCCATCGACGCGAAGGGACGGTTCCTGTACGTCTCGAACCGCGGGCACGATAGCATTGCCCTGTTCAGGGTTGATCCCCAGGCGGGCACCCTGACGCTCGTCGAGGCGGTGTCGACCGGGGGTAGGACGCCGCGCCATTTCACGATCGACCCGACGGGCAGGTGGCTCCTGGCCGCCAACCAGAACTCCAACACCATCGTCGTCTTCAGGATCGACCCGGGCAGCGGGCGGCTGGCGCCGACCTCGGGGTCGGTGAAGGTCGGCTCTCCGGTGTGTGTGTGCTTCGTCCCGGCGCGATATTAGCGTCCGCGCCGGAAGAGACCGGTAGTCTATTCCGCGGGTGGTATTTCGAGCACACCGAACCCTTCCTTGCGTGCGGCGGCGGCCAGCCGGTCGTCGAACGTGACGACGTCAAGTGAGGATGGCCGACGTTCTGCCGCGACGAAGGCGGCGGCCAGCTGGAGCGCGTCAGCGGCGCGGAGCGGGTGCACGCGGAGGAATCGCACGGCCGCTTCTCGAACGGAGTCGCTCGGATCGACCTCGTGCCACCCGCCCGCCAGGTGCCGCAGTCGTTCGAACGCCTGCCTCGCCGCCGGTTCACCGAGCCCGCCCTCGCGTTCGAGGCGCGCAAGGGCGGACGCGCACTCCACCTCGCTTGCCCACCACACCAGCATGACCGGATCTTCAGAGGCGAGCGCCTGCACCGTCCTGGTCGTCGTTTCCGTCATGAGCAGGGGAACGATTGCGGACGCGTCCCAGAACCTCATCGGCTCTCCTGTCGCTCTTCGAGCAGCGCTCGCACGCCCGACGCGCTTCCCTCGGGACGCGGAGGCTCCGTTGTGAACATGGCCTTCGGCAGGGCTGCACGCGCCGGCCGCACGACGCCGTCGCGAACGAGGCGAGCCAGCCGACTGTCGTCGTCGGGAAAGAGTCCGCCGACCGGCTCCAGGCGGGCCACCGGCCGCCCGCGGTCGACGATCAGCACGGGCGAGCCACCCTTCACGCCGTCAATCAGCGCGCTGAGGTTGTTCTTGGCTTCGCTCACACTAGCCTTCTTCATAATGGCTATAATAGCCTGATAATGAAGGCTTATCAAGCCGGCATGGCGCGTTGCCGACGCGCGGACCTGTGGGGACTGCCGCGGCAAGGATTGTGTTGACGTCCGCCATGCCTACAAGCTGACCGGCAAGGCGCAGGGTGCCCGACACCGGCACGATCCGGGTATCGGGCAACATCGAGGTCACTGACGTCGAGGTCAGCTTCAAGGTGGCGGGCCGGGTGGACGCCCGCCTCGCATCCGAGGGAGAGATGGTCCGCGCGGTGCGGGCCTGATGCACCGGTCAGGAGGGCTAGGACCCGGCGACGATGTCGCCGGCCTGCGTGTCCAGCGTGAAGTGGTCCATGATCCCCGCGCTGCGCATCCATGCCCGGTACCTCTCCGCACCGGCTTTGCCGAGCTCTTCGGATTCCCACTCCGCCACCGCGATCGTCGTCGCGCGGTCAGCCCGCATGAGCCTGTAGCGGACGAAGCCGGGCTGCGCGCGGAAGACGGCAACGCCATCCGTCTGGATCTGACGGAAGATGCGCTCCGCTTCCGCCGAGTACAGGTCGATGTTCCAGCGGGCGACGGAGACCCGCAGATATCGAGGTGCGGCGCTCTTTTCTTGCACCGGTGACACACTCCGGACAGTCGCTCCCGCGACAAGCGCGAGCGCGAGAGAGGTTGTGGTGAGAATGCCCGAACGGCACATGTTAACCTCCGCAGGCCGCCTCCAACAAGAGGTGGCGACTCGAGGGCACACCAAGCCGATCGAGACCTCCGCCCATTGCGGCCTCTCCGAGATGAGACACGAGGGCCCGGCGACAGGCTCAGTGTACGAGCATTCTGCGCTGAGGTGGGGACTACCAGCAGTCCCCACCCGTTTCGGCACGGCTCACTGAAGAGGCTGGAAGCCCAGCCTGAGATCGTGCTTTGCGACCTGGCGGCCCAGCACCACCCCCGCAACGGTTGAGAAGCGATAGTGCAGACCCGCCCACATCCGAGCGTCGATGATCTGGTTGCGTAGTTCACCAGGCGTGCTGAAGATCTGAACCGCGTCCATGTTGCCAGGGCTTCCCGCCGGGTCGAATCCCAGAATTCGCAGGTTGAAATGGTTCGTGTCGAGGAAGGTTCTGAACACCTCCGCCATCGCCGAGGTGAACGAGCCGTGCGCGGCCGGATACTCGGGATGGTTCGGCGTCGCCGCCAACGGGCGCCAACCAAACTGT
>Ga0316624_10000729_pt1 | contig 11921 bp, 7 predicted proteins | sample OWC_Aug_N3_C1_D5_FD_207657 | JGI IMG/M metagenome (GOLD analysis project Ga0316624, IMG submission 207657) | Wetland soil microbial communities from Old Woman Creek delta, Ohio, United States - OWC_Aug_N3_C1_D5_A | ecosystem: Environmental > Terrestrial > Soil > Wetlands | place: USA: Ohio...
CAGGCGATCACTGGACCAGGTGGGCAGGGAGCGGCGACGAGCCGCGTGCCAGAGTGTGAAGGCGCTCCACATCGGTTTGCCCAGCGTTCTCAGCACGGAGACTCCCGGGTGGGAGTGTAGCCGACCGCCTCTCAGACCCGTCGCGGTGACGTCGTCGGTCGGCGCTACAATGCACACTCGCCCCGGTCTTGGGGCAGCAGGAGACCCGGTGGGGCGACTTGAGGACCTGCTTCAGCAACTCGACGAGGACCAGCGCGAAGCGGTGACGCACGGGACGGGTCCGCTCCTCGTCGTCGCCGGGGCAGGCTCGGGCAAGACCCGCGTGCTCACCTATCGTATTGCTTGGCTGCTGGGCCGCGGTCTTGCGCGGCCCCATGAGATCCTCGCGGTGACTTTCACCAACAAGGCGGCGCGCGAGATGGTCGAGCGCGTTGAGATCCTGCTCTCTGGACCTCTGCAAGGCGGCTTCGTGGGCACGTTCCATCGCTTCGCACTGCAGCTCCTGCGCAGTCACCCACGGGAAGTCGACCTGCCCAACCGCTTTGCCATCGCGGACGAGGACGACCAACGCCGCACGCTCGAAGGGGTGTTGAAGCGGATGGGAGTGGGCCCCTCGCAGCTCTCCACCCGCACCGCGCGGGCCCGGATCTCAGCGGCGAAGAACGCGCTCCTCGCGCCGGATTCGGTGGCAGGTGGCCACAGCGGCGGGCTCTTGGCGGAAGTGTACGCGGCGTACCAGGCCGAACTGGCGCACGCCGGGGCGGTCGATTTTGACGACATGCTGACCCTGGCCGTGCGCCTGCTCGGCGAGCAGGAGGGCATTCGCAAGGGTCTTGCGGCACGTTTCCGCTGGTTGCTCGTCGATGAGTACCAGGACACCAACCTCGCTCAGGCACGACTGCTCTGGATGCTTGGCGGCGCCAAAGCGAACCTCACCGTGGTGGGCGACGAGGACCAGTCCATCTACCGCTGGCGCGGGGCAGAGGTGGAGAACATCCTGCGCTTCGACACGACCTATCCGGGGGCCAGAGTCGTCACCTTGGGTCGCAACTACCGTTCTGTGGAGCCGATCCTTCACGCCGCAGCGGCGGTCATCGGCAACAATCGCAACCGGCGACCGAAGCCACTGACCTCGGAGGCGGGTACGGGTCCTCCGGTGATCGTCTACCAGGCTGCGGACGAGGCGGACGAGGCCTGCTGGGTCGCCGGGGAAATCGAACGGCTGCGCTCCCAGGGCGAGGCGACCGCGATTGCGGTGCTGTTCCGTCTCAACGCCCAGACCCGGCCGTTCGAGGCGGAGTTGGTACGGCGAGCCATCCCCTACAAGGTGGTCGGCGGCGTGCGGTTTTGGGAGCGGGCTGAGATCAAGGACGCTGTCGCGTACCTTCGCCTCTTGGTGGCGCCCGATGATGCTCTCGCGTTCCGGCGCGCCATCCACGTTCCGGCCCGCGGCATTGGCGCCGCGACGATGGAGGTGCTCGAACGAGCGGCCGCCCACGGCGGCGTATCGCTGCCAGCCGCGGCACGGCACCTTCCCGAAGGACTCACGCCGCGTGCGCGTCTCGCCCTCGAACGGTTCTTCGCCTTACTCTCCGAGGTGCAGTCTCTGGCCGGAAACCAATCGGTGGCCCGAGTGGTTCAGGCGATCCTCGAGCGCTCGGGGCTGGCGGACCAGTACCGGGGCGAGGAGGAGGAGGACCGCGCAAGGCGCGCCAACCTCGACCAACTCGTGGCCGCCGCGGCGGAGGCGGGGGAGCGCGGCCTCGATCTCGTCGGGTTCCTCGACGAGGTGGCGCTGCTCTCGGAGGCGGATACGGTGGTGGAAAGTGGTGCCGTGCAGCTCTCCACTCTCCACGCCGCCAAGGGGCTGGAGTTCGACGCCGTCTTCGTCACCGGCCTGGAAGACGGGCTATTGCCCCTCCGCCGAGAGGAAACCGGCGAGGAGGATTTCGAGGAGGAACGCCGGCTCGCCTACGTCGGCATGACCAGGGCGCGGCGTCGCCTGGCCCTCACGGCGGCGCGCCTCCGCCGGCTGCACGGCCAGACGGTGCCCTGCCGGCCGTCGCCTTTCCTGCTTGAGGTCCCGCGCGAGGTCGTGGATGACCGCACCGCCGCCTTCGGCCGTGACCCTTTCCGTGCGCACGCTCCCTACCCGCGGCGGAACGGGCCGCCAGAGACGGCCAACTCTCGAGGGCTGCAGCGGGAAGGCGAAGGAGCTGCCCAAGTTCGTGCGGCCGGGGCACCGAGGGCAGGGCGGCGTGCCGAGACGCACCCCGATGGTTGGCGGCCAGGCCTTAAGGTTCGTCACCCGACCTTCGGTCAGGGGGTCATCCTCCAGGTCCAACGCGGGGCAGCACAGACTCGTCTTGTCGTCTTCTTCGATCGTGCCGGCCGCAAGACGCTGATCCCGTCGATCGCTCGGCTTGAGACCTCGTGACTAACCACGCCTGACGTCCAGGGACGGCCCGGGGGAACCGGAGGGTCGTTGCAGGGAGCGGCGCCAGCCCGCTGTGCTGGCCTCAAAGCGGCGGCCGCTGTGCCGGGAGGTGCGGTCCCGCGTCCGGGGGGTGACCCCAGGGGCGTGCGCACGTCGCGCCCGATACTATTCGGAAGTTGTCACGCGCTTTCCGTCAACCACCACGAGATGCCCGGTCTTGACCACGTGGCGGACCAGGTTCACCCCGAAGTGGTAGACAAGATGCTTTGGGGAAGGCATGTCGAAGATGACCAGATCGGCCTGCTTTCCCACTTCGATGGTGCCGATGCGGTCGGCCCTACCCAACGCCGCGGCGGCATTCACGGTGGCGGCCACCACTGCCTCTTCCGTGGACATCCCGGCACCCAGGCAGGCCAGAATCACGATCTGCACCATCGACTCGGTGTGGGAGGAACCTGGGTTGCAATCGGTCGCCAGCGCGACCGGGACACCGGCGTCGATCAGCCTGCGCACCGGCGCGAAGCGATCGCGCAGGAAGAAGGAGACGCCGGGCAGCACGACTGCGATGACTCCTGCGCTGGCGAGGGCGCCGATGCCTTGCTCGCTGGCGTGGAGGAGGTGCGACGCCGAGGCGGCCCCCAACTCGGCGGCCAGAGCTGCACCGGCAAGATCGGTCAGTTCGTCGGCGTGCAGGTGGATACGCCAGCCGAATCGACCCGCGTCGGCGAGCAACCGCCGGGCTTGTGGCGGTGAGAACACGCCTTTCTCACAGAAGACGTCGACCCCCTCCGCGAGACTTTCGGCAGCGATCGCTGGGTAGATCTCGCTCACGACGTAGCCTACATATCCGTCGGGGTCGTGCCGCCACTCCGGCGGCACCTCGTGACCGGGCATGGCCGTCGCCACGATCTCGACCGGGTGACGACGACCAGCCTCGCGCAAGACGCGCAGTTGCTTCAGTTCGTTGTCGCGATCGAGCCCGTAACCTGATTTCGCTTCTGTGGTCGTCGTGCCAGAGAGCAGCTGACGGTCGAGGCGCTTGAGGGTGGCCTCGAGCAGTTCCTCAAAGGTTGCATTCCGTGTTGCCGCGACGGTCGAGACGATTCCACCGCCGGAGGCGGCGATCTGCGCGTACGATTCTCCCGCCAGACGACGGTCGAACTCGTCCTCCCTGTACCCCGCAAAGGGGAGGTGAGTGTGGGGGTCGACGAAGCCCGGGAGAACGGTCCCGCCCTCAGCGTCGAGAACCTCATCGGCTGGGGAGAAACGCCGATCGTGCTCCGTGCGCGTTCCAATGAAGGCGATGAGCCCTTGCTCGCAACGGAGCACAACATCCTCGAGGATCGCCAAGGCACCCTGGGCCGCGCCGGAGAGGGCGCCGCTCCCGCGCGGCGTCGCAACCACCCGCGCCCCGATGATGAGCAAGCTCACGATTGCACCGTTGCGTCCGGCGTCGGTTGCCGCCACCAGTGGGGAAGGAGATCGTGGAATCCGGGGCCCGGAACCCGCAGCCCTCCGGTCAACGGTCGCCTTTGCCGCGGCGTTCGCGCGGCCGCAGGACCGCGATGCTGGGAACCTCGCTCTCGCGCTGCTCGGCCGCCTCGTCATCCGTGACAACGCCGCCGAGGACTTCGGCGAGTCGCTTGAGATCCGCGCGAGAGGTGCGCCGACGGGTGCGGAGTTGGGCCGTCACGGTCTCGAGGTTTTCCGCTCGATGGGCCGACTCCTCAACGAGGCGATCCGCGAGGGCCTGAGCCTCGGCAACGATGCGCTGGGCGTCCGCTTCGGCCTTGGTGATGGTCTGCTCGGCGGAGCACTGGGCTGCCACGAGAGCCTCGTTGAGGGCATCGGCGCGCTGACGGTACTCGTCGACCTCGCGAGTGATCTTGGCGATCTGGGCCCGCAGTTCGCCCCGCTGGCGCGCGTCTTCCTCGACCTGTTCGGCCAGGCGCGAGAGGAACTCGCGAACGGCGTCGGGGTCAAAGCCCTGAAGGCGGCGCGGGAAAGCGGCGCGCTGGATCTCGAGAGGCGTCAGCCGTGCCATGGCTCGTTACCTCCCCTCGACATCACTGTAGCACAAGGCCCTTTCCACCGTGGCTTCCCGCTAGATGCCGCCCCGCCGCTCTCCGAACAGGATGCGACCCAAACGGACCCAGGTGGCGCCTTCCTCGATCGCTACCTCGAAGTCCTCGCTCATGCCCATCGAGAGATCGAGGGAGGGGAGATCGAACTGCCGTGCGAGTCGACTCGCTAGCTCTCGAAGGGCGACAAAGTGGGGGCGGGAGCGCTCGGGGTCGGGATCGTAGGGCGGTACGGTCATGAGACCCGCAGGGCTCAACCGAGGGCAGCGAGCCAGGACGTGATCCACCAAAGGCATCAACCCCTCAGGTCGAACCCCGCCCTTTTGCGCCTCGCCACCGACGTTCACCTCGAAGAACACGGGCAACGTCCTTCCGGAGGGGCCAAGCTGGAGCTGCAAGCGGTCGGCCAACTCGATGCGATCCACGGTCTCAACCAGATCGAACACCTCCATCGCCTGCCTGACCTTGTTGCGCTGGAGGGTGCCGACGAGGTGCCAAGGCGTGACTCCGCTAACGAGAGGGCGCTTGCCGGCACCCTCCTGGACGCGATTCTCACCGATCGCGTCCACCCCGGCGGCGACCGCATCGGACACCGCCGAGGCGGGCTGCGTCTTTGACACCGCCACGATGCGGACCTCGGCAACGCTGCGGGAGGCGCGGACGCAGGCAGCAGCTATCCGTTCCCGGGCGTGCCTCACGTTGTCGGCGACGCTCATTGCCTTCCCCTCAGGCAACGGCCTCTTTGGCGCGGATGAAGGCTCCTCACGTCACTCCCTGCGGGCGAGGCACGGTAGAGGCGTGAGTGTCGATGGCCAGATTCGCCAGGCGGTCCGCCTCGCGGTTCGACGCTCTGGGTACGTGGACGACGCGGGCTCGGGAGAAAGTGCGAAGGAGCTGCTGGGCGCGCAGCCACAGGGGTTGAAGGTGACGGGCGCGGACCCGATAGCTGCCGTTGATCTGCTCCACGACGAGCTGGGAGTCACAGCGCACCTCGACGTCACGGACTCTCAGCGCCTTACTCCGCTCGAGCGCGGCGAGGAGTGCCGCATACTCGGCGACGTTGTTGGTCGTGTGCCCGAGGGAGATGGAGTGGGTCTCTCGGGATCCATCGCCGAGTTCGATAACGATGCCACACCCCGCTTCGCCGGGGTTGCCGCGGGAACCCCCGTCGATCCACACGATCGCCCGCGACGCCTTGGGATAAATGGAGGGGGTGGCGCGTCCCGTTCGCTCGTCGTCCATCGTCAGGGCGGGAACTGCTCAGGGTCGTAGAGCAGGCGGCGGCAGGAGTCGCAGTACTGCAGCTCCTCGGCGGTGCGGACGAGCTGAACCAGCGAAGGTCGCAACTCGGCGTGGCAGGCGGAGCAGGAGGTCCCGTCGAGGGGCACCACCGCGTTGGGCTTGCGAGAGTTCCAGAGCTTACGGAAACGCTCGAACGCCCGCTCGCCAATTTGAGCGCTCACCTCACGGATGGAGCGTTCGACGCCTTTGAGTTCGATCGCGGCAGCCTTCTTTCTGGTCTCCCAGGTCACCTCGGCCTGCTCGCGGCGGGTGCGTTCCTCGGGCGTCTCCTGTTCAAGAGCGGCGAGCGCTCCATCCAGCGAGTCAAGTTCCTGCATCACCTCGAGGAGCCGATCCTCCCGAGTCCTGATCTCGCCCTCCACATGGTCGAGCTCCGAGACCACGGCGGAGAGCTGTTTCATGTTGGTGACCATCGACTTCTGCTTGCGAAAGTGCTCGCGCTCCTCGCGCAACGCCTCGAGCTCTGGGGAGAGGGCGCTGTGCTCTGCAGCGAGCTGTGCGCTGCGCAGCCGCTTGTCTGTCAGGGTAACCCTCCGGGCCTCGAGCTCCGCTCGGAGTTGGAGCACCTCTTCGGGGGGGGTGTCGATTTCCCTCTTGAGGATGCCTTTGCGGTCGAGCAATCGCTGCAGTGAGACGAACCCGACAAGTATCTCCCGCGCCGTCACCGTCCCTCCGTGTGTCTTGTCCAGATTCGCGCAGGCGCCTGGTTGGGCACGCCGTCCTCCCTTGTGGAGTGGGTCCACCAGGATTCGAACCTGGGACCTACCGGTTATGAGCCGGCAGCTCTGACCGCTGAGCTATGGACCCAGCAGGGGCGAATTGTAGGCGGTGTTGAGACTTGAGGCAAGCAGGGCAAAGCCTTCGTGGACCGCGGTGTGGTACCTCGTCGGTCGCCACGAGGGCGAACGGGGGCGCGCTTCGCCCACCGGGTCACGCGCAGGCAGCTCTCAGCCGATGATGTCGAGGTACGGCTTCAGCAACTTAGCCCGGGTGGGGTGGCGCAGCTTTCGCAGGGCCTTCGACTCGATCTGACGGATCCGCTCGCGGGTGACGTTGAAGGCTTTGCCGACCTCTTCGAGGGTGTGCTCCGTGCCGTCGCCCATGCCGAAACGTCGCCGGAGGACCTCGGCCTCGCGCGGCGTCAAGGTCCGCAGCACCGAATCGGCCTGCGACTTCAACGAGGCGGAAATGACGGCGTCGATGGGGGAGACCGCCGACCGATCCTCGACGAAGTCGCCCAGGTGAGAGTCCTCCTCCTCGCCGATCGGCGTCTCAAGCGAGATCGGCTCCTGGGCGATCTTCATGATCTTGCGGACCTTGGAGACCGGGATTTCCATCTTCTCGGCCACCTCGTCGGCGGTCGGCTCGCGGCCGAACTCTTGCACGAGCTGCCGCTGGGTGCGGGTGAGCTTGTTGATGGTCTCGATCATGTGAACTGGAATGCGAATCGTGCGTGCCTGATCGGCAATTGCTCTCGTGATGGCTTGCCGGATCCACCAGGTGGCGTAGGTTGAGAACTTGTAGCCACGACGGTACTCGAACTTGTCCACCGCCTTCATCAGGCCAATGTTCCCCTCCTGGATAAGGTCGAGGAACTGAAGGCCTCGGTTCGTGTACTTCTTGGCGATCGAGACGACGAGGCGGAGGTTGGCGACGATCAACTCCTGTTTCGCCCGGTCTGTCTCTTCCTCTCCTTGCCGTACCTCCGTCACCACGCGCTTGAGCTCTTCGTAGGGAACGCCGAAACGTTTCTCGATGTTGGCAAGCTCTCCTCTGTAACGCTTGATGCGCTCGGAGTAGAAGGAACGCCGCTCACTGTTGCGTTCAGTCTTGAGCTTCCCCTCGTCCCTTCGGATCGTCTGGATCGGGATCGAGAACTGGCGCTCCACTTCACCGAGAAAAGTCAGCAGCCGGTTGCGGGTCGTCGTTGTGAAGTCGGTCGAGCGGACCAGAACGGAGATGTCGCCGTTGGTGGCGTCGATCTGGCGGAGAAGCTCGTGAGCGCGGCGAGTGCCGCGCTTGCAGCGCCGCAGACGATCCTTGAGTTGCTTGCAGTGCTCGTCGAGATCGTGCATGCGGAAGAACACTCTTCGGGCCTCCTCGACCCTCCCGCGGCCGCGCTCGTCGAGCTCGCTGGTCAGCCCGGAGAGGATGTCACGCATCATCCGGCGATCCCGGCGGGCCGCTTCGTTGGCACGCAGGAAGAGCTGGAGGATCGTGGGGGAAGAGGCCAAAGCGCAGAAGACCCGCGCCTCGCCCGACTCGATCCGCTTGGCGATTGTGACCTCACCACTGCGATCGAGCAGCTTAACCGTCCCCATTTCCCGGAGGTACATCCGCACCGGGTCGTTGGTCTTCTCGAGGAGTGCGGGGTCGACCAGTGAGGTCGGAGGGACCGCCTCGGCCGGCTCCGGTCTTTCTGGGCTCTCCTCCTCCAGGGCTGCGAGCTTCTCGAGGCTCTCGACAATCTCGATGTCGTTCTCGGTGAAGCGTAGGTAGATCTCATCCAGCTCGTCGGCGTTGGAGGCAATGTCCTCGGGCAGCACCTCCAGAATCTCGTCGATCAGCACATACCCGCGCTCGCGGCCGAGGCTCACCAGCCTTGGGAGCTCGACGTACTTCTCCTCCACGCTCAACGCCGAAGCTTCTCTCTCTCGTCCCTCGCGGGCCGGCTGTGATTCGCCCGGCTGGCCTTCCTTGGGAGCGCGCCTCTCCCGCCCAGAGACGCGGCGAGATGCTACGCGCTCCGTCGTCTTTTGGATCTGGACCACACCCCGCGGGGCTGGGTTAGCCGCCTTCCTCTCCACGCTCGGCGCCGGCGTCTTCTTCTCGCGCAAGGGTTTGACTGGCGGTAGCTTGGCGAGCAGGCGTCGAGTCTCCTTGGATCCGCGCTCCGCTCGTACCACGACTCGGCGAGGCCGTGCGCGTTCTGTCGTTCTCTGGCGTTCGCTCACGCTGCGCTGAGCTGGGCGAGTCGTCTTCCTAGCTGCCCTTGGCCCAGGGGCCTTTAGCTCGCGCAACTGCTTAGGTTGCCGAGGTTTGCCCAGGGTGCGTCGGGGCTTTCCGGTGGCGTGCTGTGGCCGCGCAACAACGGGGCGAGGTCGCACCTTCTTCCCCACCGACCGGGGCGGGGTGGGGCGGCGTCGAGCTGCCTTTGCGGCGCGCTCTTGTCGCACCGCGACTGGGCGAGGTCGTACCTTCTTTCCTGCCGGGCGGGACTGGGTCAGCGAGTGTCTAGTTTTCTGAGCAGCGCGCTCTTTTCGCGCAGCAGTTCGGCGAGCTCCTGCGTCCTTCCCTGTCTTTCGGCGTTGGCTATTGCTACGCTGAGTTGGGCGAGTCGTCTTCCTCTTTGTTTCTCGCAAAGCTCCCTCATGACGAGCGTGAGGTGCTCTTCCGCGCAGGGAGGCACCTCATGCTCCAACGCGGCAAGGACTCGCCGCGCTTCACGGTCGTAAATGTCGGTCGCGATCTCAGAAATTTCAAGGGCTTGCCCGCTTTCCACGAGGCCTTTCGCTTGTTCAAGCAGCAACTTGGTGATTGGATGGTCGATGGCCTCGAGTACCACCTGGTTTAGCAATTCGCCCCTTCGCGGCAAGGGGACATCGAGGAAGAGGCCACGGAGCAGGGCGAGTTCTCCGGCGGGCGGCAGGTCGGATGTCGGCCCACCCCCGATCAACACCCGCGGGGAGGCCAGAGCCCCGAGCGCCTCGACCGGGACGCCGGCGCTGGCCGCGAGCGCCTCGCGCATCGCATAGCGTCGGACCGGGTCCGGGCACACGTTGACTACCTCTATGCTGATCAGGAGGTTCCGTCGCCGCTCGTCGCGGCTCGCGCCCATCTGGCCGATCAGGAAAGTGGTCGCACTCGACGCCTCGTGCAGGAGTCGCTCGACGCCCGCGCGGCCACCCCGGCGAACCACGTCGTCCGGATCTTGCCCTTCAGGAAGGAGGAGCACGTCGGCTTCCAGGTCGGCGGCGAGCAACGTACGGAGCGCAGCGACTGCAGCCGACCGGCCAGCGACGTCGCCATCAAAGCACACCATCACTCTGCCTACACGGCGTGCCAGCTCGCGGGCGTGGTGCTCGGAGAGGCTTGTTCCCAGCGTCGCGACGGTCTCGTGGAAGCCCTCGTTTTGCAGAGCGATGCAATCGAAGTAGCCCTCCACGACGATCGCCCGATTGGCGTCAGAGAACGCCGGGAGGGCGCGATCGAGGCAGTAGAGCACCGTGCTTTTGGAAAACAGCGCTGTCTCCGGGGAGTTCAGATATTTCGGTGTCTCGTCCCCGACCGCCCGTCCGCCAAATGCGATGACGCTTCCACGGGGTGAGCGAATCGGAATCGTGATTCGATCTCGAAAACGGTCCCAGAAACGGCCGCCCTCACCCTCGACGATCAGGCCCGCGGCAGCCAAGTCCCTCTCGGGGAAACGTCGGCGGAGCTCGTCATAAAGCGCCCGCCACTCCGCAGGAGCGTAGCCGAGGCCGAAGTGAGAGGCCTCTTCCAGGCTGACGCCACGTCGCTCGAGGGCCGCCCGCGGACGGTCTTCGCCGACTCGGCGGGCGAAGAACGCCTGGGCGGCGTCGAGGGCAACCTGTAAGGAATCTCGCTCGTCGCGTCGTCGCTTGCTCTCCGGCGAGGCAAACGGGAGATCGACGCCGAAGCGGGCCGCGAGGCGCTCCACTGCCTCCGCAAAGGAGAGGCGCTCCAACTCCATCACGAAGTCAATTGCATCGCCGCCACGTTTGCAGCCGAAGCAGTAGTAGGTCCCCTTCTCGCGTGAAACTGAGAACGAAGGCGTCTTCTCCCCGTGGAACGGGCAGAGGCCCATGAAGTTCCGGCCGCTCTTGCGGAGCGTCACGACCTCGCCGACAAGCGTCACGATGTCGATGGCATCGCGCACCCGGGCAACCACCGGACGCGAGAGGTCGTACTGGCTCATCGCCACCCTCCCACCCAGGGGTGAGGGTCCCGAAATCCGGGGTCCGTGTGCCCACAGCGGAAGTGCGCGCACGCTCGGGTGGCCGAGGTCTTTCCGGTCCTGCGACGAAGTCGCCGGTTCACGGTCGTTGTCATTCCAGCTCCGCCTCGGTCACGCCGGTGCCGCCCCGTCCCTGCGGTGGGTGAGAGAACCGCGCAACCGAAGGATGGCTCCCAAGCACCTCCCGAACCAGCCTGCGTAGGGTACCCGAGCCATGACCGTGGACGATCCTCACGTGTCGATTGCCGGCGAGCAGCGCCCGATCGAGGAAGCGCTCGAGCTGCTCCCTGGCCTCTTCCTGGGTGAGGCCGAGCAGCTTCAGCTCCGTCGCGGTGTCCTCCGGCACGGATGAGGTCGTGACCGCGGGGTGGCGGGCGTCTGGCGGAGTGGTGATCTCGCAGTCGCCCGCATCGGCCCACAGCCGTTTGTCGCCGATGGCGACCTCAACACGGTCTCCGAGCACACGAATCACCGAACCGATGGTGCTGGACCCGACGAGCCGGACGGCATCACCAGCGGCCAGTGGAACCGCGGGCGCAACCGGTCCGGGACCTTCTTCCAAGTCGAGGGCGATGTGTCGCACCGCTGCGAGACGTCGTTTGCCCGGGAACTCGCCGCGCTCCCGAGCCCGCTGGAGCTCCGCAATCGCGGCGGCGAGCTGTTCCCGGGCCTTGAGGCGAAGACGCTCGCGCTCCTGGGCGAGGCGACCTTCCAGACGGTGGCGCTCAGCCTCGAGCAGGCTCCGGCTCTCCTCTGCCTGTTCGCGGGCCTCTTCAGCCTCGGCTTGGCTTCCCACGGCGGCCTGACGGGCCAGCTCGAGGCGCTGTCGCTCTGCCTCGAGGCGACCCAGGTGGGCATCGATGGCAAGGAAGCCGCGGGACAGCATCTCCCTGGCCCGCTGCAGCACGCGCGCCGGAACACCGCAGCGCTGAGCGATCGCCAGGCCCCGAGACCTCCCTGGCACGCCCATGGTGAGACGGTAAGTGGGGCGTCCGTCGCTCTCGTCAAAGCCCATCGCTGCATTGACGGCTCCCGGTAGCTCTTCGAGGTGAGCGGCAACGGTGAGAAGGTGGGCAGTGGCGATCGCCCAGCAGCGGTGCGTGAGCAGCTCCTCAAGCAGCGC
>Ga0316624_10000731_pt1 | contig 11919 bp, 14 predicted proteins | sample OWC_Aug_N3_C1_D5_FD_207657 | JGI IMG/M metagenome (GOLD analysis project Ga0316624, IMG submission 207657) | Wetland soil microbial communities from Old Woman Creek delta, Ohio, United States - OWC_Aug_N3_C1_D5_A | ecosystem: Environmental > Terrestrial > Soil > Wetlands | place: USA: Ohio...
GACACAGACATGATCAGGAATTATCGTGCGGGATAGAAAGGTGAATCGCCTTTAGTACCATGCCGTAGACAGGGATCTTGGCCGTCAGAACAAGTGACCGGTCTTCAGTTGCATGGCCGGAATCTGAAGATTTTTTTTCCAATCATGTATACATTATCCGCCTCTTCATTAATTGACATACCAACGGAACTTCCTATATTTTTCCTGTCAGAAAGAAATGTCTTATCAAATTTTCCGAAGATTTTTTTAGCAGAATATGAACCTACAGATAGACCTCTTTTTCCGTAACGATCTCTTTTTTAATAGTAGATAGAAGTTCCTGTAGAACAGGTAGTACATCTGTTCTGAACCTCCCTGCAACAAGAACATACATAATATCATCGCCTACATTCAAAGCACCTTTATTAATCCATACCCTGATGTCTTCAATCCCATCGCATCTCTTTAATTTGTTCACACATAAATCCAGTTTCTCTGCTTCGAAGGACAAATTCATGTATTTTACCGGCTTCCCGTCTTTTGAAGATGCCCGTACTATGCCGTTATGGACAAGTATCATACCTAATTGTTCAGGACTGATTCTTGTTTTTATTTCTTTAATCCATTTATCTACCATAGCTCTACTCCTTCAACAAAAGTACTTTATGCTCTTTCTTTATATTATGACATCAAAGTTTTGCAGTGTCTACCAATTCTCACTGTAATGTCTAATAAACAACAACATGGTAAAATAGTCTTGACAGATAATGAGCATATGCTTATAATAGAAAAAAGCAAGAAATAATCATTATGGCAAGGCCGAGAAGATTGAAGGAGGTGAATTTGAAATGAACGCCATGAGAAAATTTAAATGCTCTGATTGTCAACACACCTGGGAACTTCCACATGGTAGGGGAATATCTCGTAGTTGTCCTTCCTGCCAGAGTATAAATATACACAGAGCGGAAGAAGATAGGGGATTTGCCGCGGGGGGACGCAGGCGCATGGGACATGGCCGCGGGTGTCGTGGGATTCAGCAGAAATAACATAAAAAGAAAATAATAGTTTTTAGAAAAGGAGATTGAAGCGTGAAAGTATGTTTTCCAGTTCATAAAAATGAAGGCGTCAACAGCACGGTATATGATCATTTTGGTTCCGCACCGGGATTCGTTATTGTTAATACTGAACTCCAGAACGTGACTACAGTCGATAACAATGACCTTGGCCATGTCCATGGGGCGTGTAATCCTGTCATGGCCTTGGGAGGACACAAGATTGACGCAGTAGTTGTTGGAGGAATCGGCGCAGGGGCTCTGAGGAAACTCAATGCGGACGGGATTAAAGTTTATAAATCGGTAAAAGAGACGATAAAAGAAAACCTGGATCTACTGAAAGACGAAAGGCTTCCCGAACTGACTGTCCACCATGCGTGCAACGGGCATCAGGAGGGATGTGGGCATTGATCCCGTTTCCTGCGAAGGCCACGGATTATATAGCAACAGGTGTCACTAATACAGGAAAAGAAACCAAACAACAAACAACTAAGGAGAACGATGATGGATTGTGAAAAACACAATGCTGGTGAAAACCAGGGTTGTCAGGCAAAACACAAGGAACTTGATAAGAGTTTGAAAGATTTTACAGAGGATATAGCTCTGGCAAATCATATGTCAATGATTAAACACAAAATTATGGTCCTTTCCGGGAAAGGCGGTGTCGGCAAGAGTACCGTGGCGGTAAACATTGCCGTTGCCCTAGCCCTGGAAGGGAAACAGGTAGGAATTCTGGATGTCGACTTTCATGGCCCCAGTATCCCCACCCTGCTTCATCTTAACGGGAAACCGGTTAAATCCGGTAGTGAAGGTATTGAACCTGTAGAATTTGTCGAAGGGATCAAAGTGATGTCTATAGGATTTTTTATGCCGGAGCAGGACCGGGCCGTGATCTGGAGAGGTCCCATGAAGATCAATGTCATAAAACAGCTTTTGTCAGAGGTAGATTGGGGTTATCTTGATTACCTTGTTATTGATTTTCCTCCGGGCACAGGTGATGAACCCCTTTCCGTGGCCCAATTGATTCCTGATTCCGATGGCGCCATTATTGTGACCACCCCCCAGGATCTGTCCCTCATCGATGTACGAAAATCCATTGATTTCTGCAGACAACTGAAAGTTCCCGTCTTGGGGGTGATAGAAAACATGAGCGGTCTCGTCTGTCCGCACTGTGGGAAAGTCGTCGATATCTTCAAGCGAGGAGGAGGCGAAAAAATGGCCGGCGAGATGGGGGTTCCCTTTTTAGGCCGCATTCCCATAGAGCCACTGATCGTGGAGGCGTCTGACAACGGGAAACCTTTCCTCTATCATTACGGGAAAACCCCGGCCGCGGAGGCTTTTACCAAGGCCATTCAACCGATCTTAGCAATGACCGCTAAATAGGGAGGCCTTTTGAAACATGCCGATTTATGAATATGAATGCACCATGTGTGGTGGAGTTTCTGAGTTCCTTGAAGGAATGACTCGGGAAAAATTTGACGGGAAGTGTGGTTTTTGTGGAAGTGAAAATTTAAGGAGAATTCTGTCAAGGGGTGTCCAATCCAGAACGGGTCAGTTAATGGGCTCTCAGGGAGGCAAGACCTGCTGCGGGAGAGAGGAGCGCTGCGACACAGCACCGTGCGCGCAGGGAGCAGCGTGTCACAAATGAAATTTCCCGCCATAAGGTAAATTGATAAATGAGTACGGCGGGAATACCAGGAAAATTTAAGCAGGAGTAAGGAAGTGGAAGAAGAAAAAATTAAAAAAGAGATGATGGATTTGCTTTTTGAAAAAACCAAGGGCCTTTTTTCAGAAACGGTCATCGATTACGGGACCAACCCGAGAAATTGCGGTACGATGGAGAATCCAGAAGGCTATGCAAAGATCACCGGACCATGCGGTGATACGGTGGAAATATTTTTACGGGTGAAAAACGGTAAAATTGAAGACATTCGATATACCACTGACGGATGTATGACATCCCATGCTGCGGTCTCGGCAGCCACGGTGATGGCAAGAGGAAAAGCCCCGAAAGACTGCATCAGAATCAACCAGAGTTCTATTCTGGATCATCTTGGAGGTTTGCCGGAAGACGCCGAACACTGCGCGCTCCTGGCAGCCACGACATTACACAGGGCACTGAGAAATTTCGCCGTGGGGAAAAAAAGGTAAATGAAGCAAGAGAAACGCTGATCAGTCATGATCTCAAAGAAATCAATGGAGGTGAAAAAATGTCACAGACGACAGCAATAAGGAGATTTTATGTTCCATGAAGCCGAATGCGATTTTTGTGGTGAGTGTCTGAATCGCTGCCATTACCTGGATTTTGACCGGGAGAATGGAAGCAAAGAAATTAAAAAACTGATACAGGGTGAAAAGGTTGCCTGGCTTAAGGACTGCGTTACTTGCATTGCCTGTAATGAATACTGCCCCAGGGGGGCCCGTCCGTTTGACTTGATCCTGAGACGGATGGAAGAAGCGGGAGATTTCACGGATCCGGCTCTGCGGGATCAGATGGCTGAGCGGTTTAAGCCTGAGGGAGAGCCAAGACTGGTGGAGCCCAAAGATCGAGTCATGTCCATCTGTGTTATGCAGGGGAACATGCCCTGGGCCATCAAGGGTCAGCTCTTCGAGGGAATACCCATTCTCAAAGGCAAACACTATTTTTGCAATGTCCTTTTCGCCCACATGGGTGACGAATCGGTCATGCGTGAGAGACTTCAGGTCATGGTGGACAACCTGGCCAAGTCAGGGGCAAAAGAAATCGTCTTTGTACACGATGACTGCTACGCCCTCCTTAAAGGCATCGCACCGGAATACGGTATCAAGCTTCCCTTCCGGCCAGTTCACGTATTTGAATACTTCAGGGACTATCTCAAGGAAAATAAAAGCAAAATCAGGAAACTTAACATGAAGGTTGCCTATCAGCGGCCTTGTGCCTCCCGGTACACAGCTGAGAAGGATTATCTGGTGGACGAAATCTTTGATCTCATCGGGCTGGAACGCGTAAAGCGGCAGTATGAAGGCATCGACGCCATATGCTGCGGTGTGGAGGTGGCAGGTCCGGGGCTGAAGCTCTTCCCGAGAGGCAAGAACTTTGAGCCCTTCCGGAAGAAAAACATAGAGGATGCAAAGAATCACGGCGCGGAGGCAATGGTTTATCTATGCCCCATGTGCTTTGCCACCATGAATAAGAAGGTACGTGATGCGGGCATGAATAATTTCATGATCAGCGACATCTGCCGATTAGCTTTAGGCGAAGAATTGCCTATAGAAAAACCCTTATAAGAGGCCACACCTTCTCAAGCTATGTACAGAAATTAAGGGATTCCCAAATTGTATCTCTGCAAACGTGAAGTATATTAAAAGAACTGAAAAAAGGTAATCCGGGAGGGATAATTATTAAAACAATTCCGTCTATCCTGACTGCAATCGCAGTCTGATCTTTACTCATTCAATTCATGCTGGAAAAATCAGCGAGAACGAAATTCCAGTTTCAATGCCTGTATTCTTCCCACGATAACATCCGCCATACTGCTTTCCGGTACAGACTCGCGATCAACTGTCGCTCCCCCCACGCGAATCCAGTGCTGCGCCATGCTTCTGATGGCAGGCCGGTCCGCACAAGCGATCGGACATCCGCAAACAAGAATCGCCATTTCCCATCGATTCTTCGTGTGGTCAGTCACGAGCCCGCAGCCTGGCGGAAGCAACTTTTCAATATCCCGAACCAATCCTGAACGATTGATCTGGGGATTGCAACCCCCACAGTATTTGATGCCTATCAGACCCATTTAAGCGTTAGCTTCAATCTTTGATTCCCACAAGATCTTTTACAAGAGCCTTCTTATGTTCCAGGTTGCCCTGGCGTGAAATCATAATTCTCTGCGCCTGTGGCGAACCGGCGCCGTGCATGGATTCCGTCCGGTAACCGACTGCCGCCGTCCCCAGCGTGATGTTTTCAATCAGGCGCAAAACACGGCAGCGATGTTCCGTCGGCACTGACGCCACTCCTTTTAAATATTTTTCCACAACCTTACCGATCTCAGGGTGGCGTAAATCCTTTTCCGAGGCCATCGTTACCAGCAGTCCCCCCGCGATATCCTCCGCAAGTCTCGCAATCTCATAGGGAAGCCGGGTGACGTTCTGCTTGCAGACGTTGGCCAGAAGCAAATCAATGAGATAGTTTCCGGATGCGGTCTGATGACCTTGCGACGAACAGGCAATCCCGCAGGCGTATAATGTTTCATTGAGGTGAATCATTTCGATAAGCTTGTCCCGGACATGGGATGCCCTGGAAACGCCGTTGTAATCAGCAGCCAAAGCCGCCGCACCGATCAGCACATCTCCGACGCCAACTTTGCAGCCGCCATAACTCTGACGGTGATATCCGGCAAAACGCTCGATAAGAGGACCGGTGAATTCATACTCGCCACACATGAAGACGTTCTCCCAGGGAACGAACAGATTATCAAAGACCATCAGCGCCTCATGACCGCCGAACTGCGGATTGCCTACGTCGATTTCGCTTCCTTCAAGTTTTCGGGTGTCGCACGATTGACGTCCGTAAATATAGAAGATTCCCTCAGCGTCGGCGGGCGCCACAAAGGAAAGAGCATAGTCACTGTCCTCTTCCGTCATAGTGATTGTCGGCATGACAAGAATCCAATGGGAATTAACAGCCCCGGTCTGGTGGGCCTTCGCACCCCGGACAACGATGCCGTCCTTTCTCTTTTCCACCACGCGGGTATAAAGGTCCGGATCGGCCTGCCTGCCGGGTGAGAGACTCCGGTCTCCCTTTGGATCGGTCATGGCACCATCCACCGTCAGGTCTTCTTCCTGCATCATGAGCAAAAACTTGATAAAGCGGTCGCGATATCCCGTGCCTAATTTCTTATCCATTTCGAAGGTTACGCTGTCAACGGCATTGATGGCATCCATACCAACACAACGCTGAAAGCAAGCCCCCGTTTTTTGCCCCATCAGCCGCTGCATCTTCACCTTTTTGATCAGATCATCGGTATTCTGGTGAATGTGGCAGAACCGGTTAATCTTTTGTCCCGTCAGGTGGGATGTCGCCGTCATTAAATCTTCATGTTGAGGGTCCTGAGCAAGGGCGTAAGTCATCTTCACCGAATTCATCGACGGCCGGATAATGGGATGATCCACAACATCTTTTACCAACTCGCCCATCAAATACACTTTAAGATTGAGTTTCCGAAGACTCTCCTCATATTGTTCAGGGGTTTTTAATGCCATGTTCTTTCCTCCTTAATTTCTATGTTACTTGTTGCTGCTCACATAAGGATAGTAGCTCTGGGCTACGTCCAGTCTCGCCAGCTGCCCGCCGCCCAGCCAGATCTGGATAATCTTGCTGTCCCTCAGGTATTTCTCCACGTGGTATTCCCGGGCATAGCCATAGGAGCCCATGAGCTCCATCCCTCTATTGCATACCATTTCCGTGACATCGCAGGCATGTACCTTGGCTGCACTCGCACGCGCCATGAGGTATTCCTCTCCCGGGTTTCCAAATCTCTTCCGGTTATTGAACATCGCCGCGACAGTAAGATAAAAGGCACGGGCCGATTCTATGCCGATGGCCATGTCGGCGATCATGGCCGCTTGCAGGGAATGATTCCGGACGGTTTTCCCCCCGTAAGCCCTCGTTTTGCAAAACTCTATGACGGCTTCTAAAACAGCCTGCGCGTTCCCGAGCGAGATGGGGGCACTCGTGAGGCGACCCCAACTGACGTTGGCCCTGAATAGCTGCCAGTCTACACCGGGCCCTCCGGCTCGATATTCCTTCGGCACCCTCACGTTATCGAAGTAGATAGCGGCATTCACATCCGTTACCTTCATCCCCATCTTTTCTTCCGGTTTGCCGAATGAAAGCCCGGCAGCATCCTTCGGAACATAGATGAGCGCTACTCCTTCTTCCTTCAAGTCGGGGTCGGTGGTGCAGACAACGCAATAGACATCTGCAATGCTCGCGCCGCTGGGCCACATTTTTTGACCGTTGATGACCCATTCATTTCCGTCAAGCCTGGCGGTGGTTCGAATAGTACGTGCGCGTTCGGCCACATCTTCGATGTTGCAGCCTCCCGCCGGCTCGGTAATGGCCATGCAGCCGCAGCGCGGCGTATCTTCACAGAACATGGGAATGAATTTGTTCATCAGAAACTTGTTGCGGGCGCCCATCGCGGCAGCCAGGCACCACGGGATAATCAGGGTGTGAAGTGAGAGGCCGCTGTCTCCTCTCGATATCTCTTCAGAAATGGCGCATACCGTAGGTCCCGAACGAATTCCCATGCCGCCGTATTCCGGCGAAAAGCCCCGCTTCTGGATGCCGAGCTTAACCAGGCCGGCATAGGCCTTATCAAACACGGCATAGTCGTCATCCAACTGCATGCGGACCGGCATTATTTCTTTTTCGACATAATTGCGGACGGTCGTCAAAAAGGCCAGTTCCTCTTCGGATGTGATAAAGTCCCCGTACCTCTTCATAAAAATCCCCTCCTTCTACTCTGGAACAATTCCTTTCTGCGAAGCTTTGTGTGTTTGCCTCACATCATCATTTGCAAAGGCGCAGTATTTCCGAAATAACCTCTTTCGTGTAGGGTTTCATTCCCCACACCGAGGCCGTTGCAGATGCGTTTTCCGCAATCCTGCCGATCTCAGCTTCCGGTACATTGGCTTCTTTCAGCGCTACGGGACTGCCGATTGATGAGAACCAGCGTTTTAAATGATTGATCCCTTCCGCCGCCGCTTTCAGGTCCTCCTTTTCTTTGATATGAAAAATCTCCCTTCCCAATCGGGCAAATCTCGACGGGTTTTTGGGCATGGCATAGATCATCCAGCCGGGCAGTGTTATGCTCAGGCCTTCGCCGTGTGCAATATCGTACAATGCACTGAGCGAGTGTCCCACCATGTGAGCAGGAAAGCTGACAAGACCCATGCCTGCCGTCGTCAATCCGTTGAATGCGAGCGTCGCCGACCACATCATGTTGGCTCTGGCGTTATAATTTTGAGGATCAGTGAGAACGATTTCTGTGCTTTCCATAACAGTTTTCATTATCCCTTCAACCAGTCTGTCCTGGAGCGGGCTCTCAGGTTCCCTGTTGTTAAAATAGCCTTCCAACATGTGTGTAATGATGTCTACGGCGCTGTAGGCGCTATACTCAGGGGTAAGCGAATACAGGACAGTGGGATCAAGGACTGACGACCTGGGCTGTATAAAGGGAGAGACGATGGTAAGCTTTTGTGCGCCTTCCTCCTTTGTAATGACGGCTGTGGGATTCATCTCCGAGGCGCTCGCCGACACGGTAACAACGGTAAAAATAGGGATGGCGCCTCGTATCTTTTTCTTGAAGGTAAAAAACTCCCAGAGATCTTCACCGGAGTCTGCCTTTACACCCACAGCGATCGTCTTTGCCGTATCGATCACACTGCCTCCTCCTACAGCAAGTATGACGTCAACATTTTCGCGCCGGGCGAGTTCTATCCCTTTGAGAACATGGGAGAGAACCGGATTTGATTTGGCGCCCGGAAATTCCACGATGGAAAGTTTTGCCTCATTGAGAGAGGCGATCACCTGATCATATATCCTGTGTCTTTTGATACTGCCCTGGCCATAGACAAGAAGCACCTTGCTACCGCATCGACTGATTTCACCGCCTATACGGGCAATCATTCCCTGGCCAAAAAAAATCCGGGTCGGATTCTCGAATACGAAGTTTTGCATAATATCATGTCACTCCTTTCGAAATGTCAATACACTACCGCCTATTGCATGAGAAACGGATTCTATTCCCGGATCATGGAAACCCCCGGAATAAGCAAATGCGTTAAGAATAGGCGAGAAGGGAATCAAAAAATATTCTCAACTGATTTTGATAGGAACATGCTTTCCAATGTTTCAAGAATAGAAAAAGTATTCTTGCATGTCAAGAAGAAAGACCCTCTTGCTGCAGCAGCCTTCCTGTATCCACGCCTTGAAACCTTTGAACAGGAATTGCGATCTGGCTGTGTGAGTCATAGCCTGACGTTTTCGTGCAGGCAAGGCAATTTAAGATTGCACATTCTATGTCTCATCCAGCCACGTAGTATATTTCGAACACAATAATGAGATTTTAACTTATTGTCAGCAGTCCGTATATCTGGATATTATAAATTAGAAATGTTATTCTTCCTTAAACGAGGTGAAACTTTATGGCTGATAAAACGAAAGCTGTTGGTGTTTTCAGGCGGTCAGTATTCGGTTTTCTTGCAGGCTTTTTTGCCACTTTGATTTTTCACCAGCTTGCACTGGCAGGACTCTGGAGCATAGGTCTGGCGCCATTCGGGCCTTTCTCAATGGCGGCAACAAAACCCTTCGGAGCGCCTGCCGTGCTTTCGCTGGCCTTTTGGGGCGGGATATGGGGTATTGTCTTCGCATTAATAGACCGCAAATTTCCACGCGGCGGCTATTGGGTGACGGCCTTTCTGTTTGGCGCCATCCTTCCCTCTCTGGTCGCACTACTGGTGGTTTTGCCGCTTAAAGGGATGCCCGCGGGAGGCGGATGGCATGCAAATTTGCTGTTGACCGCCTTTCTGATAAATGGCGCCTGGGGCATTGGCACCGGTCTGATCCTCAAAGCCCTGACTGGCCGGAGCTGACAGGTCGTCCTAACGTTCGTTCTTTGTCTTAGAAGCATCCTCAATTCCCTTCTTCGTTGCCGGATCATTAAACATCTTTTCCAGTGCATCAGAAAACACTGCAATCATTTGTTTGTCTAAAACCTTCTCGGAAAAAGAGACATCTTCCAGAGATGCACTGCTTTCCACGCTGGAACGGTAAAATATTCTCTTCTCCGGAACGTCAGCAAAAACAAAATGCAATTTGGCTTTGGTCCGGTAGGTTTTCATCGGAAATGAGTCATCACATACAATTTCCAGTTCATCAATATTGCCGCCGACCAGTATTTTCCCCCAGCCTTTATTAATAGTCTCTTCCCTTAAATCCCAAATTGGAATATCATTAGAAACCCTATAGCCTGATTCGAAAAGATACTCCCTGATATTCATTGTAACTGTGTCGGCAACTTTCATATTCTTTGGAAGAATAGGAATTACGCTGCCCTCTACAGTTGTGACCCTCCCCAGTTGCAACTTGTCATCTACCCGCCGGATATCATTAAACATAGCCACTGTCACGAGAAAATCAGGTCCGGACTTCTCCAGCTTAAGAAACTTTCCTGTCGGTTCATACTTCAAATTGACGTGATAAAGTGAGGGCGCGCAGGCTTGCAGGAACAGGAGGATAAAAGTCCCAAAGACTATCTTGAAAAATAAGTCTGATACTTGGCAAGCTCTCATCTTTTGAAGCGTTTTAATATATCCATAAATGCTGTTTTTCAAATCAAGACTTTTCATGACGATCCTCCTTTTGCTAAATCTTCTTTCCTTAGGTCATTGACTTCATGATGGTTCATGCTTTCACCTTCCGCATTTTCTTACTGCCGTCACTTCCTTCCATGAATAGACAAAAGCCGGAATAGCAATAATGACCATGAACAGGACAAATACAATCTGTCCCCTGCCGGCGGGCAGATAAGGCTCTATGTTCGTCACAATGAGCAGACCAGCGACTCCGAAGAGAATCCCACCGAAGAAAAGCGTTCTCCCGCCTGTAAAAGCGCCGATCCTCTTGATCTCCGCTACTGTCAATGAGGGCACCAGTCTTAACAGAGATCCAAATACCCCACTGATAATGATAAGGGTGATCATCGTGCCCAGCCCGAAAAGAAGTCCGGGCAAGAATCCCAACCAGGGGCTTGGCATGTCCATAACGGCAACCGTGTTGACGAAAAGTGAAAACCCTCCAAAACCGAAACCGGCGATAAATCCGTGGATGATCGTCCACCGGACCGGGGGCGCAGTTACTAATGTTCCGGCACTTCCCCCTTGTTCTACCAGTGCATTTAAATCAGCCGGTCTTTTCATGTCGCCAAAAATATGAAAATGAGGGTAACGGTTTCTACGCAGCACAATCAAACCGGCGATAGACATTACAAAACCAACAACAGTATAGACAATTCCCTCGAACGTCCGTGAGATAAGAAAAGGAGCAAGTGCGAAGTAGGCAAGTTCGGAAACAAGCGTGCGCTGCACAGTGAAGGCTGTGGAAAAGTAGAGACCCGCTTTCATTCCTTCCTTACCGCTTGCACCTCCAATGGCGTAACTGAACGTAATAGGCCAGGTATGCTCATCGGGAAGGATTCCATGAAGCAACCCGAAGAAGAAGGAATAGGCTAGAGCTTGAAAAAAAACCACTCGACAGTCCTCCGAAATCTACGGCATTTTTATGGAGACATAAAAGCTTTGTGTGCGCCTACTTATCAGGAAAAGAACGGGCTTCCATTTTCAGCTTTACCAATCATATCATTATACTTTCGCAGGTCTTCGACAGGGAGCAAGTTCACCTCCTTTATAACATCACCTGACTTGATTCCTGAAGATGCCGGCAGCTTTTTCAAAAGAGGAATCCTATTTTTTTGACGTTGCAACGAAATGATCTCTTCTGTTCTTTGCCCAGGCCTCTTCGTTATGCTCCGGATCAAGAGGCCGCTCCTTCCCGTAGCTTATCGTGCTGATTCTTGTTTTATCAATACCGAGATCAACCAGGTATGTCATGGCACTCTTCGCCCGCCTATCGCCGAGGGCGAGGTTGTATTCAACCGTACCGCGTTCGTCGCAGTTTCCTTCGATGCGCAAAACATATTCGGGGTGCACCTTAAGCCACTTGGCGTGCATATCCAGGATCTCTCTCGCATCGGGCCTCAGGTCAAAACGGTCAAAGGCAAAATGGATGTCTTCAAACTGTGATGCTTCTTTTGCCGCGATAGCAGCCGCCTCCGCAGCAGCCGCTTCT
>Ga0316624_10000732_pt1 | contig 11917 bp, 10 predicted proteins | sample OWC_Aug_N3_C1_D5_FD_207657 | JGI IMG/M metagenome (GOLD analysis project Ga0316624, IMG submission 207657) | Wetland soil microbial communities from Old Woman Creek delta, Ohio, United States - OWC_Aug_N3_C1_D5_A | ecosystem: Environmental > Terrestrial > Soil > Wetlands | place: USA: Ohio...
GTATGAGCTCCCTTCCGAGAGAAAGCCCTTCTGGTTCAACTTTCAGGACCCGGAAGAAAATTACGGACTTCTTGCAGCGTATCCTTCCTATCCCGGAAAGAAGGTGCAGCTCGCGGCGCTGAAAGAAGACTGGATAAACGCGCAGGTGCTCTACGAGAAACAAACCCCCGGTCCGGCCTTCCGGTTCAATGACGGGGCCGATGACGCGCGGAAGCTGCTCCGGCTTGCGGTCCAGCACGACGAGGGCTTTCTGTACCTCATGCTCGAAATGCGGGGAGCGGTGGACTTTACCAAGGCCCACTATCTGATCGGCCTCGCTACCTGTCAGCCCGATGCCGGAGAGCGGCTCCTTCCCTTCGGGACGGCCCTCTTGAGCCCCGTTGGGCTCACCTTCGTGGTTCACCTTGCCGGGAAAGACAAGAGCAGGATCCTGGCCGCCCAATCATACGACAAGTACCTGAACGCCGAAACGAGACAAATCAGACCGGTGGATTCAGACCAGAGCGCGTGGGTGATGATACAGAACCACACGAATAACAGAAGAATCAGCAAGGACGGCAAAAGATTTTTCCCGTCTCGCGTGTCCACCATGAGCCGTTTGAAATTCGGGAGCCTTGAACCGAAAAGTCCGCATTATTCTTCCCTCGCAGACTTCTATTTTCAGGATAACAGCATCGAGCTCCGCATTCCCTGGGGGCTCATCAATGTTACAGACCCCAGTTCGAAAAAAATCCTGTGGATGGACGGGGACAGCGAGACGAAGAGGACGAATGGTATAGGTCTCCTTGCGGTTTCCTACAAGGCTGAGGGGGACAGTCTTGCGGCCCGGAAGACCGGAAGGCCCAATAACCATACGGACAGCCTTCCGGCTGAACTTGCGGCGGCGCAGATCAAGACCTACTCGTGGGACGGGTGGGAAACGCCGATCTTTCACACCTATCTGAAGGAGAGCTACTACCGATACCAGAGGGTCCTTCAATCGATCCCGGAGACCCCATGAACCTGACACGAAGAGAATTTTTGAAGCTGAGCGGCGCCGCTGTCATATCGCTTCCGTTCTCCGAATACGCCGCCGCGGATGTCGTGAACATCCCCGTGCTCATGTACCACGACATCTCCTATCAGCGTCGCGAAGAGGAGACCGTGTCGCCGCCCCTCTTCGCCGCCCAGATGGAGTGGCTGTACGGCGCCGGCTACCGCGCGGTCTCATTCGAAGAGATCGACTCGCTCACAGCAGAGGGCATGAGACGGGCCGTGATCATAACGTTCGACGACGGGTACGCCTCCTTCATGGATTACGCATACCCGCTTTTAACTGAATACGGGCTCAAATCAACAATCAATATCATCGGGGGACACACGGGCGGGTTCATAAGCGGCAACGATCCGCGCCTGAGCTGGGATGAGTGCCGCTTCCTCGCTGCGAGCGGGATGGTGGAGATCGGCTGCCATACATACGACCTTCACGCGTGGCACGGAAGTCTGTCTCGTGCAGACGCGATCGCAGCTTTTAATGAACGATTGCCGCAGGATCTTTCCGCATTTCAGGACGTCTATGCCTCGGAACTGGGGCGGCCCGCGAGGATACTTGCGTGGCCCTACGGGAGGTATGACGGCAACAGCATCTTGATCGCAAAGCGGGCCGGGTTTCACTACCTCCTCAGCTCGAACCACCGTTATTTCAAACAAAGCGACGGCCGTCTGGACGTCCCCCGGTTTACCATCGACAACGGCGCGCCTCTTCCGCTGTTTCGAAAAATCGTCGAGAGGAGACCATGACTGTGCGTACCGTTCTTTTAACCGTCGTTCTGATCGGCATTTGTTTTTCCCCGGCCTGGGCCGGACTGCCAACAGAGGACGGGGATGCGGGGACTATTGCGTCCGACGAAAAGGCGATCACCGATGCGAAAGACGAAAAGGAAGCGGCGCTGCTCAGAAAGAAGCTGGGCGACTATTACGCGTCCCGGGAAGACTACAAAAAAGCAGCCGAGGAATTCGTGAAGGCGCTTTCTCTGAGTCCCTCGCCGTTCACCAGGCAGGAGCGCCTTCAGATGGCCATTGCGATCTCCTGGGCGGACCGTCCGGATGATGCAATCCGCGTCCTTCGGTCCCTCCTTGCGGAGAACCAACAGGACCGGGATGCCCGCATCCATCTCGCCAAGGTTCTGTCGTGGTCGGACAGGCTGCAGGAAGCCGAGGCGGAAGCGGACATCGTGCTGAAAGATTATCCGGAGAACCAGGATGCATTGCTCGTAAAGGCGAATACGCTCCGGTGGCGGGGAGAAGCCGCTGCATCGATCCCGGTTTACGAGAAGGCGCTGGCGCAGGGAGAAAATTTCGATGTCCGGATCGGCCTGGCTTCCGCCTATCTCGCCATCGGCAGGAAGGAAACTGCTAAGGAGACCGGCAAAACTCTCCAGCCGCTCTACCCATACCAGAAAAAAGAGTTTGCACAATTCTCGGATGCCCTCTGCGGGGTGAGTGCTTCCCATACCGGCATTCAGTACGGCTATTATGCGGACTCCGACCACAACCGGGTGAAACGCTCCACACTCTCCTACGGCTTCTGGGCCGACAGGTGGGAAGCAGAGCTCAATGCCCGGCTGACTGACGCGAAAGATCCCACCCGGCACACAAAGGCAGAGGATGTCTGGATGACGGCTCATTCCCAGACAGGCCGACTCGGTCTGAGCGCAGGGGCCGGCGTCAGCAGGATGGAGGATGATGATGCGGCATACCGAGCCACCGGCCTGATAAAGGCAGCCATCGGCATGGATTGGGGCTCGGTCGCCGTGAGCGCATCGAGGGACGCGTTTTCTGATACTGCTCAACTGATCGAAAACAGGATCATCCGGACGAGCGGGTCGCTCGGTCTTGCCGAAACCCTGTCCCCGCGACTCACGCTCTCGGAAAGTTATACGCATTCCGGTTATTCCGACGCCAACGATGCTGACGACTTCCAACTGGCTGCCCGGTATGCGGTCCCGCTTCCCTTCCCGAAGGTCGCGACCGGTTATCGGTTTAGGTACTGGGACTTTAGACGCCAGAGCAGGAGCGGATACTTCGATCCCAATCATTTTACGTCGCATCAGATTTTTGTTTCGCTGTATGCGGAGAAGAACGCATTCTACGTTTCTCTGGATCCCTACGGCGGGTATCAGTCCTTCACCCGGTACGGCGAAAAAACCAGCGGTTTTTTCGCGGGCTTCAGTGCGTCAGCGGGATGGAGGATGAAAAAGTGCACGTCGTTCGAGCTTGACGGCGAAGGCGGCAACTATGCGGCTGGGACTGCTGCGGGGTTTAATTATTACCAGGTTGGGGGCAGGTTGCTCGTTTATTTTTGAACACGAGGAGAGATTGCCAAGACATGCATCCGGTAGAACTACGCTTCAGCGCCCCGTTCGTCGATGCCCATGTGCACACCAGGGAAGGGAATGCGCTTGATTGCGCTGCCGCAGCGGGCGTAACCGCCGTCAGGGACGCCGGTGCGCGGGTAAACACAGAGGGAGTCGTTCAAGCACAGAAGGTCCGCGCGAATGGTCCCCTTGTTGTATCGAGCGGATGGGCCCTCTACAAAAAAGGCGGCTACGGATCATTGTTCGGCGTTTCCGTCGAGACCCGGGAAGAGATAAAATCGGAAATATTCAAACTCAAGGGCGCAGGAGCTGGTATAATAAAAATCATCGCTTCCGGCATGGTGAGCCTCAAGCAGCCTGACACCATCACGCCGGGCGGTTTTGACGGGGGCGAGATCGAGTTCATCGTCGAAGAGGCGGGCGGGCTCGGCCTCTCTGTCATGGCGCACGCGAACGGCGAGGCGGCAATCATGGCGGCGGCAGCAGCCAACGTACGGTCAATAGAACATGGCTTTTTTATGACCGAGCATGCCCTCGATATGATGGCGAAGAAGAAGATTTACTGGACGCCGACGGTCGGCGCTCTTGCACGGGCAGCGGAAGCCTCCTCAGTATCGCCGGAAACGCGGAAATTCATCTCGGACCGTATCCGCAAGCATGTTAAAATGATACAGCATGCTTATTCAATCGGGGTCCCTCTGGCTGTGGGCACGGATTGCGTGCTGCCAGATCCGGAATACAGGAAAATCTATGATGCGGAACTGTCTTATTTTGAACGAGCGGGGATCTCACGACAAGACGTTCTGCGCATTGCCTGCGAAGGCGGGGCCACACTGCTGGGATTAAGCAACATACTATAAGTTCGGAGTTCACCCTGCATTCGGACATGATTCTTAGGCTCATTGTCGTACCCTCTCGCTGAAAATCGCGAGACGGGAATCAAGGGCCTCATAAGCGCCGGGCGCAGGTGGCGTGCGGAGTTCGGAACAGGGTCTCGATGCTATGCTATAAGGCATTCACGCAAAACTCCCAACTACGAACTCATGACGGTATTCTCATTCGGAGGTTATCATGCGAATCGGCATTCTTTCAGGCGGAGGCGACGCCCCGGGGTTAAACGCGGTGATCCGCTCGGTAGTCAAGACCGCCATATTCAAATACGGGTGGGAGGTGACGGGCATCGTCGACGGGTTCGAGGGACTGCTCAGCCCCACCAAGACGCGCCAGCTTACCTCATGGAACACGCGGGGGATCCTCTTCGTCGGCGGGACCATCCTTGGCACCACAAACCGCGGCAACCCCTTTGCGCACAAGACCGTCGTTGGCGGCAAGGAGATCTGCGAGGACCATTCGGCCCTGGTCGTCAATAACATCAGGGAACTCGGGCTCGAAACGCTCGTGGTCATCGGCGGCGACGGCACGCTCAAGATCGGCTCCAGGCTGCAGAAGCTCGGCGTACCGGTGATCGGCGTGCCCAAGACCATTGATAACGACCTTATGGCCACCCACGTTACGTTCGGGTTCCAGACGGCCGTGGACACGGCAACGGACGCGCTCGACAAACTTCACACCACGGCCGAAAGTCACCAGCGGGTGATCGTGCTCGAGGTCATGGGACGCTACGCAGGGTGGATCGCTCTTGAGGCGGGTATTGCAGGCAGCGCCGACGTTATCCTGATCCCCGAGATCCCCTTCAGCCTGGAAAAGGTCGCGGGAAAATTGCTCGAACGAAAAAAGTCGGGAAGCCATTCGAGCATTGTAGTGGTCGCCGAGGGGGCCAAACCCGCCGGCGGAGAGATGGCGGTGCGCGAGAAGGCAGCCGATGGATATGTGCTCCGGCTCGGCGGCATGGGCGAGATCGTGGGGAACGAGATCAGCAAGCGGACGGACATCGAAACGCGGGTGACGGTCCTGGGGCACCTGCAGCGCGGCGGCAGCCCCTGCTCCTTCGACCGCATCCTCGCAACGCGCTACGGGGCGGCGGCCGTGGAGCTGATCGCACAAAAGAAATTCGGCGAGATGGTCTCCTACCAGCCGCCGGTCATCACGTCGGTCCCGCTCGACAAGGCGATCAGCAGCTTGAAGCTCGTCGATCCCGAAGGCGAGCTCGTCAGGATCGCCGAAGGCATGGGGGTGAACTTCGGCAGATGAGCCTCTTCTTCGCTGCCATATTTGCGGTCTACGGCGGGATGCATGTCTATACGTTCTTCCGCGCGCGAAATGCTCTGGGTTTCGGCGCGGGAACGGGCATTGCGCTTGCGCTCTTCATGCTGGCGATGACCTTTGCCCCCTTTTTCATCCGTCTGTTCGAGCGGCACGAGTATCAACTTGCAGCGCGGGTGCTCTCCTGGGCCGCGTATCTCTGGATGGCCGCGCTGTTTCTGTTTTTCTGCAGCTCAATCGTTCTTGACCTTGTGAACGTTCTCGCTCGAATCGTTGCCTGGATCCCGCGTGCCGGCTTTTCGAGCTTCTTTGTCCCTGCGAAAGCTTCCTTCTTCGCTTGCCTGGGTCTGTCCCTGGTAATATGCGTGTATGGCTATTTCTCGGCGCTCGACATCCGCACCGAACGCCTGAGGATCGAGACCGCTAAGCTCCCTGCGCATGTTAATCGGCTCACGCTCGTTCAGATCTCGGATGTTCACCTGGGACTGATCGTAAACTGTTCGAGGTTGAAAAAGATCGTCGATATCGTCAAGGCCGAGAAGCCCGACATCTTCGTCTCTACCGGAGACCTGGTGGACGCACAGATCAACAACATGGAGGGAATGGCCGACCTTCTTCGCAGTGTACAGGCGCCCTACGGCAACTATGCGATCACCGGGAACCACGAATACTATGCCGGCATCCAGCAAGCGCTCGCATTTACCAGAGAGTGCGGATTTACTCTGCTGCGCGGTGAAGCGGCGAAGAACGTCGCGATAAACATCGTGGGCGTGGACGACCCGGCAGGCGTGCAAATGAAGCTCGACAAACCCGAGCCTGAAACGGCGCTCCTGTCCGATTTGCCGAAAGGCCGGTTCACGCTCCTGCTCAAACACCGGCCCGTTGTGGACCAGGAAGCGGCCAAGTTGTTCGATCTCCAGCTCTCCGGGCATACGCACAAAGGTCAGATATACCCCTTTACCTACGTTAGTGAAGTCGCCTACCCCCTGAACGCCGGGAGGTTCGATCTGCCGGGCGGCTCTATCCTCTATGTGAGCCGCGGCACCGGCACGTGGGGGCCCCCGATCAGGTTCCTCTCCCCGCCCCAGATAACGGTGATCGAACTCGTGAGGAAAAAGGGCTGAGCCAGGCTGAGGATTCAGCGCCAGGTATGCACTATGACTGACAAACCTGTCATTCTTTTCGGCGGCAAGGGTGGTGTGGGTAAAACAACCTGTTCAGCCGCGGTCGCCGCATGCTGTGCGGCGGCAGGGGAAAAAACGATCGTCGTCACCTCCGACATGACACCCTCGCTCTCGGACATCTTCGAGGAGACGATCGGCGACACGGTTAAACAGATCGATGAGAACCTCTCAGCCGTGGAGATCAGCCAGGAGGCGATCGTCGCCCGGTGGAAGCAGCGCTTCAGCCGCGATTTCTACGACATCCTTTCCCAGCTTATCGACGTGGACGCGCTCGACGGCGAATCGCGCCATCAGCTTCTCGATTACATCGGCTCGGCCCCCTCACTCAGGGAGGAGACCATGCTCGACCTCATTGTCGATATGGTCGAGCAGGGGAACTACGAACGGGTCATCTGGGACACGGCGCCGGCGGGGGAAACCCTGAACCTTCTGGGCATGCCGCGCTCCATCAGGAAACACTTGAGGGCCGGCGCAAAAGTCTTCGAGGGCCTGGACAAGATCGGCAAGCAGCTCATCGGGAGGCGATCCATCGCGGATACAATGGATGAATGGATCATGCTTTCGGACAAACTCGCCCGGTTCATCCATGACAAAACGACCTTTATCATTGTCGCCAATCCCGAAGCGCTCGTGGTCAAGCACGTCAGACGGCTCATGAAGACGCTCGCGGACTATGACCTCCCGGTCCACGGCATGGTCGTCAATTGCCTTATCGAGAACGCGGATTCGGACACCCTTCGGGCCATGTGCCGGAACCAGCAAAAACACCTGTCGGAGCTCAGGAGCCTGGCAGACGGCCTGCCCGTCGCGCTCCTGCCGCGTTCCCCCCGGGAGATCACGGGCAGGAAGGCCTTGCGGATTGCCGGTGAAGCCTTATGCCGGCAGTTAGAAATAACCCGATAAATCCCTTTCATGCCTGCAGAGCTTTGCCCCTCATGGTCGTTCGCGACCAAACCCACAAAAGGTAAATTTGCGAATCAAAGGTGCGAACGGTGTGAAATAAGGCAGGTGTTTTTACAACAGAGGGGTTACGCCTTGAGCAGAATCCGTGCATCGAGCGCAGCTGCGCCTCGTGCGTAAACGCGCACGGGGTTCAGGTCTATTTCACGGATCTCCTGATATTCTGTCAAAAGCCGGGAGACTGCCTGCATGACCGACAGCACGGGCTCCCGGTCGAGCCGCTGGACCCCACGGAATTCCTTAAAGAACAAACCGGCCCTAGTCTCATCGATCATGTCGATCATTTCGCCCCGGGACAGCGGCAGGATGCCGAAGACGGCGTCTTTCAGCGTTTCGGTCCAGATCCCGCCGAGTCCGAACGCTATCGCCGGACCGAACTGGTCATCGCGCAGGCCGCCTATCAAAAGCTCCGGCCCGGGCGGCATCATCTTCTCGATCAAAAAATAGAGGACCTTCGCATCGGGCGATCGCCGGGATATGGTATTCTTGATCTGCTTGACAGCCGTCACGAGCGTTGTTTTATTTTTGATATCGAGCATGACTGCCCCGGCTTCGGTCTTATGCAGGATATCGGGCGACAGCGCCTTGACCGCGATGGGATAGCCGAGCTTCTCCGCAGCGCCGAGAAGCGCCTGCTCGTCATTCGGCCCGACAACCTCGAATTTCGGCACAATGATCCCGACGGAGCGCGCAAGTTCCTTGGCCTCGTGTTCGAGGAGCGCCTTGCGACCGTCCTTCAGGGCGGCTTGTATGATTTCGTGAGGGGTTGTCATAAATACAAATGACGCATGATACATGATGCAGGATTTTTTTTACATCGTGTGCATCTTGGATCGTTCTTATTTCTTTACGTTCCTGCACGCGATCTTCCTGAGTGCCGATAGGGCGCGCACCGCCCGCTCCGGAGAGGGGTAGACCGGAATTCCGAGCTTCAAGAGCACGTTCATGGCCTCCCGCGTGTACCCCAGCCCCTGGAGTATGCAGCAGGCGACAGGTTTTTTCGCCTCATGACAGGCACGGGCTATCAATTCCGTCACCGATTCGGTTACCGACGTCGCGCCCATGAGCACGATGACGATAGCCGCATCATAATGGGGAAGCGCTTCCTTGAGCGCAGTGTAGTAATCTTCGTCTTTGCCGCTTCCGGTAATGTCAATCGGGTTGTTCAGCACGAAATAAGTCGGGAAGGCCTGCCCGAGCTTTTCCCGTACACTTTCCGGCGCGTGCGGCAGGGTGAACCCTTCCATGCCTGCCTGGTCCGCCGCGGCCACGGCCATGCCGCCGCCGTTCGTAACGATCAAGAGCCTGCTGCCCATGCAGGGATAGTTCATGATGGCCACGGCCTTTGCCGTATCGACCAGGTGGTCGAAGCCATAGGCCTCGACCGCGCCGGACTGGCGAATGGCCGCCTGATAGAGCCCGTACCGTCCGGCAAGCGTTGCGGTGTGGGAGGCGACAGCCGCGGCCCCGGTCTCGAATTTCCCGGCCTTCCAGACGACGAGCGGTTTTTTTACCGTGATATTTTTTGCAGCGTGCAGGAATCTTTTCCCGTCGGCAACGGATTCCATATACATGGCCACGGCGCCTGTCCGTGGATCGTCGGCGAAGTAGTCGAGGCAGTCCGCATCATCAACATCCAGCCGGTTGCCGTAGTTAACGGCCTTGGCAAGGCCTATCCCGTCGCGGGCCAGCGCCTCCATCAGGATAACGGTGATGGCCCCGCTCTGGGAGATGATCGACAGCCGTCCCGCAACGGGTCTCGATACCCGCTCCCGGGAGACGAAGAAGCTGTCGAGGCCGTTGTCCGTGTTGTAGACGCCCAGGGCGTTCGGGCCGATCAGCCGCATTCCGTATTCTTTTATTTTCCCGGCGATGCGCCCCTGCATCCCTGCGCCAGCCACGCCTGCCTCGGAGAACCCGGAGCTGATGATGATGAGCCTCCGGACGCCTTTTGCCCTGAGCGCATCCAGTTCGTGTTCCACGAGCGTTGCCGGCAGGGCAACGATGGCAAGATCGATCTCTGCAGGTACCTCCGCGATCGATGCATAACACCGGTGGCCGAGCAGCGTTCCGTGTTTGGGGTTCACGGGATAAACCGCGCCGTTAAAATGGGCGAGGTTCTCGAGGATGGCCCGTCCGGGCTTGGTTTGCTTGTCCGTGGCGCCGATGAGGGCAACGGTACTGGGGTAGAAAAATTCGTCGAGTATGCCCGGCATGATAAAAAAATAGCACACTCCTTCGCAGTTTGCAAAGTTTATTACTTGGAGAGTTTGAAAGAACGGACAAATCGTTGTCCACCATTATTGGCTTTCGGGACCTATCGTATCAGCGACAAGGGAAGAACCTGTGAACGGCCTGAGAAAACCAATTTGAAAACATAAAAATTGTGCACGAGCATTGTGAAAAAAGTTGACTTTTCCCTTGCCGCCGCAGTATATTATCCCTCCACAAAACCCTTGGAGTCACCAGCTGACGGGGTTTTTGACTTTTCCGGATGGAATGAATTAAAGGAGTGTTCGGTATGATGGTTGATAGTGCAAAAAAGAACTGCTGGGAATTCAAGGGTTGCGGACGCCAGCCCGGCGGACCGAGAACGCATGACCTCGGCGTCTGTCCCGTGGCCACGCATGCGGAACTGCATGGGGCGCACGGCGGCCAGAACGCAGGCAGGGCGTGCTGGGCGATCGCAGGCTCGCTCTGCGGCGGCAAGATCCAGGGCACCTATGCGCAGAAGCTGAACAACTGCTGGCGCTGCGATTTCTTTATCACCGTTAAAAAAGAGGAAGAACCCACCGTCCCCGGATTTTCAGCGACCCGCCTCGGGATCGAGAGGGTCATCGAACGCCAGAAGAACGGCGCACTATGATACGGGTCATAGCGGCCCGCGGGTAAAAAGAGTACAATCCGGACATGTACAAAGAAAGAACAGATATTCGCTTCACGCGGTATGCGGTACAGTTCGGTTTTGTTCTCCTGACGCTTTTCATCGGCTACCGGTTCTACGAGTTCGTCCGCCACTTCGAGGTCCCGGGCAGCCCCCTTGTGCAGCGGCCCGCGTCGGTAGACGCCTTTTTGCCGATCGGCGGGCTCATGGCATTCAAATACTTTCTCTTTACCGGTATTGTCGAGCCGGTGCACCCCGCAGGGTTTATCCTGTTCGTCGCCATTCTCGGTGTTTCTCTGATCATGAAAAAGGGCTTCTGCGGCTGGATCTGCCCGGTCGGCACGCTGTCGCAGTATGTCTGGATGGCCGGGGAAAAGGTCTTCGGCAGGAACTTTCGCATCGGCAAATTTGCCGACATCTCCCTCCGCTCGCTCAAATATATCCTGCTCGGCCTATTCGTGTTTCTGATCGGGATCGCAATGGCCCCGACCATGGTGCTCCTCTTCATGATCACCGATTACTACAAGGTCGTTGACGTGCGGATGATGAAGTTTTTCACCGAGATGTCTTCCCTTACCTTGTGGGTCCTTGTTGCGCTCGTAGCGCTCTCGCTCCTGTATAAGAACTTCTGGTGCCGCTATCTCTGCCCCTACGGTGCGCTCCTCGGCCTCATCTCCCGCCTGAGTCCCTTCAAGATCAGACGAAATGAAGAGAAGTGCGTCCACTGTCACGCCTGTACAACGCACTGCCCGACGCTGATCGACGTCGAGAGCAAAGTGGCCGTGAAGTCCGAGGAGTGTTTTGGTTGCCTCACCTGCGTCTCCCGCTGCCCTTCCGAGGGAGCGCTCGATCTTTCGCTGCGCACCGGCAGGAAGGTCAGGACGATAACGCCCTGGCTCTATCCCGTGATACTCGTTATTCTTTTCTATCTCGTTATCGGAATCGGTATGGCGACGGACAACTGGAATTCAAAAATACCCTATGAGGAGTACCAGCGGCTTATTCCCGAAGTGCAGAAAGAATATTCACAGCGATAAACCAAAAAAGATTATTTGGACACGGAAAGATCCGAGTAACGTGTGATAAGGGCGGATAAAAAAGATACTTCTCTCACCAGAAGACCGAAGCACCTGTCCAGGGAAGAACCTAAGTGAACCGGCTTCTTATCTGAGGAAAAAAGAAAAGGCGGAGTGCATTGCACTTCGCCTTGGTCGTTCCCTTCATTATTTATTTTCCGCCCTTATCACACGTTAGTCCGCTTTTTCCGTGTCCACGTGTTTTTTAGGTTGATTCGCTTCTATCCCAGATCGCCTGCCGCGAAGGTGATCTCATCCCGGAACGTTTTGACTAAATATACCGTTTTCATGAGC
>Ga0316624_10000734_pt1 | contig 11898 bp, 10 predicted proteins | sample OWC_Aug_N3_C1_D5_FD_207657 | JGI IMG/M metagenome (GOLD analysis project Ga0316624, IMG submission 207657) | Wetland soil microbial communities from Old Woman Creek delta, Ohio, United States - OWC_Aug_N3_C1_D5_A | ecosystem: Environmental > Terrestrial > Soil > Wetlands | place: USA: Ohio...
GGGGGGGTCATCGTCAAGTCCGCTTCGCCCGATGTTCTCCCGTTTTTATAAGGCACCACGGCCATCACCATGAATTCCGGCGTGATGCCGTAAAATCCGGTAAGCTCCGTTGTCCAATGGGTCTCCTTGGCTCCCGGGTTCGCTTTCTCGCTCGTTCCCTGGTATACCTGATCGAGCAGTGTGTACCGCTCGCTGATCTTGATCCCCGTTCCTTTCATGGTATCGAGCGGTGAGATGCCCTGCGAAAGAAGGCAGAAATCGCAGGCAATGCTCGCCTTCGTCGTGAAAAGAAAAACAATTAATACGAAGATCAGCAGTAGTGACTTTTTCATAAGGAACCTCGTATATTTCCATAAACGTTGGAGTAATCAGTTTTCACCCTGCTAAACTGCAGGTCATGATATCTTTATTTTATCACGTAGCCAGAAGTTACTGTACACTCACCATGAAATTGAAGAGAAGGACCTTCCCCTTGTGCTTCACCTGGCTGAAGATCTTGTAGACGCCCTTGACCGGAAAAACGATGGCGGCCTCTAGTTTCGGGCCAAACTTTCCGAGTGTCATAGAATGCATATGGTCGTGTTGAGCTTGAGGCTCGCCTGGAATAACCCCGTGAGTATGCATGAACTGCGTGAGGTCTGAGCGTACGACTGCGAGGTGCATTGGGGCGCCCAAGTAGGGCTGAAGGTCCGTCACCGGTTTACCGTTTTTTTGGAAAAAATATTTGATCGTTGTTTCCTCGCCTGCTTTAATGCTCTTCGGGAAGGGAGCAAAAGTAACCCGGTACTGTCCGAAGTTCTTCGACCTTGAAAGATCGATCTTTGGCTCTCCCATGTTCGGTTGACCGGATACGAAGAGAGAGGCCGTCTTGCTGTACACGCCGTCTTCTGTCGCAAAGTCAACTCCCACGATATAGGCTCCCGCTTTCGGAAAGGTGTAGCGCAAAGGGAACATCGCCGTATCCAGCATCACATCCGTAAGCATGCCGAGATCTTCCGGATGGATATGAGCAAAAACGTTCAAGTCCCTACCGATGATGATCGCATGAAGTACGCGCTCGTGATGGGCCATCAATCCTTGAAGCGGCCTGCCTTTCCGGTCCTCCAGGTGGACCGTGATCGACACCGGCGTCCCGGCATTGATCTTGGCGGGGTTTGTCTCGAGGCGTACTACGACGGACTCAGGCCTGGCTGCATAGTGCATGTGCGCATCGTGCTCGTGGTCCGCAGGATTGCCCATAGTTTGAGCGTGTCCAAAGTGTGAAAAATGGCGGGCCGGGACCTCATGCCGAAGCAGAGCGGCACAAAGCAGCACCCCCGCCATCAGGATCGCCTCAATCCTCACTCGCCGCATAAATCGTGACGCGATCAGGCGTTCGTCTTGCTTGCTTCGCAATCGAGAGAGAAATTTAACGGCAAGACGATTGATAAGCCCATGACTTCCCGGAGAAGCGCCTGACCATTCCTGCAACAGTGGAACACTGATGTAACGATTGAAAGCCCCGAATTGAATGAGGAAGAGAAATAGGATAATCTTCGCAAGTGCAGTCAGGCCGTAGGCTGTTTTCCAGAACGCTCCGAAACTGCCGACATAGGACCATGCATTATAGAGTGAGGTAATGGCGATAATTCCGACTGCAAGGCCCGCCATGCGTGAAAATCTACGGGCGACCACTGCGATCGCCATCCGGTCCCCCCGGCTTACCAGCATCGGCAGAATAACGATGGAGAGAACGAAGAGCCCGCCGCCCCAGAGGGAAGCGGCAAGGAGGTGGAGCCAATCGGCTATTTCAGCGATACTGAGATCCCCGGCATCCGAGGCATGTCCGGATGCGCTTTCAGACAGAGAGATAATGAACCCGAGGATGAGCATGAAAATAAGAAGACCGCGTGAACCCCGGTATCTCGCACCCACCTGCGCCGTAATGGCTAAAAGGATAAGAGCTGCGATGCGAATAAGCCAGACCCGGCCGAAGTGGGTCTTCAAAATTACCATTGGGAGCACGGAGAAAACCGCAGAAATGGGGCTGCCGCTCATTTCTGCGGCGCCTATCAGAAGATCAGCGATACTGCATGCGATCAATGCCGCTATGCCGATGCCGAACGATTGCCACAGACGGACCAGGATCTTTTCCTGAGGGAGCTTTCTGGCGCCTGCCCGGGTATCGAGGACCCAGAGACGACAAGCGAGGGTCCCGATGCATAAAGTCAGGAAGATAAGTTCGAACCATGCGGGGATGGCGTGAATAAATTCAGTCACCGGTTGTGAATCTCCTCATTTGATCGTGAACACATAGTTTCCCATGGTCCGGTGCGTGTCCCTCGCCACGACGTTCCAGATCACGCGATAAGTCCCCGGGGGCAAAGGAGGCAGGCTTATTTCCAGAAGCGTGGGGTCGGAGGCGTCCACGTGCCCATCCCCCTTGTCCACCATTCTGCCGTCCGCGTTATGGACCATAATTGTGGAAAAAACCGGCTCCAGAGCGCTATCGAACCAGATGCGGACCCGTGTCGGAGCGACAGAGATGGTCGAGCCCACTTTGGGATCGGCATGGTCGGGGTATGCGTGGCCTCGAGCGGTGTCAGGCATGATGAAGAGAAACACCACGAACAGGAGTGCGGCTGCCGCAAGAACATCAGAAGATCGTTCGACTTTTTTCACGGAAATATCGGACTCCCTATGCTTTTCGGAAAGAGATCGTCGATGAAAAGATGAAAAAGGACGAAGACACCTGTACCTGCTCCGGACCGCGGGTTCATGGGAATCTCCGCGGCAATGCCAAGCTCTGTATATTTGCCGATCCAGGCGAGCCCCGGGTTTACAGTCCCGGTAGTCTGGCGTTTACAAGCCCCGTTCAGGCAGGTCTCCATGGGAAATTCGACGACCGCGACCATGCGGTTGAACGGAACACCGAGCCCGACATCCTTCACCGCGGACTGGAGGTACATGAGACTGTACTGAACAGTGAACGCCCAGGTCAGCGTGGTGGGGTTGCGTGCCGTATCGAGTTCGCCCGTCTGACCATTCACCATAACGGTTTGAGGCCGCGAGGGGAAGTTCAGACCGAGGACCCCGGTGACGGCGAGGGGCCTTAAAAGTCCAACTGAATCCGGCAGGTCGCCGAACCCTTTGCCGAAATAAAAGTCCGGGGAGATTGTTGAAAAGGAATCGGAGCCCACGTTACGGTTTCCCGTGTCGCCGATCTCATCCGACACCCCGACGGAAAGGATCGTTTCATGCTCGGCGCTCGTATAGAGCTGGTACTTCACATTCACTCCGAGATTGCCGAAGCCGCTCACCGTTCCAGCGCCATCAGTGCGGAGTCGCTGGTACCCCTCATCGACCTCTATCCCGAAGTTGGGTACGACGCGCTTGGAATATCCCACGTCGAGCAACGTCGTCCGGATGCGCGCCCTCCCTGCCTCGTCGTTCATCGTAATGGAATTGTAGAGAACGGAAAACTCATCGGAAATGAAAGGATCGTCCACGGCAAAGGTCGTGGGGAAAAACCGCTGTCCCGCGACGCCATGGGCGTACGAGATCGCCGGAGTTGTAGCCGCAATCATCGCGATAAGAGTGAAGCCGATCGCTCGCCTCAGCCACATCATAGTCGGATTTCCTGTCCGCCCTTCCTTAATCTACGCCTTCGTGCGGCCTCAGGTCTTTCTTAAATTCAGGACCAGCCAGAGGAATAACACCGCTGCCCCGGCTGCAGCCCAGAGGCTTTCCCGGTCGAGGTGATTGATACGAAGGAACAGCGACGCCATCCCCAGCCCGACAATGAGAATGGAGAGAATAAAGCCCCTTCCGATGTATGAGATCTTTCTGAGTTCCTCGACGATATCTTTCGAGGTGATCTCCACCCGCGTCTCGCCGCGGCTCGTGGTCACGAGAAAGTCGGTCAAAAGCTTCGGCAGCTTCACAAGCGCGCGTCCGGTCGCGGCCGTCTGCTTGAGGATCCCGGCGGGCGTAAACTCTTCGGCCTTGATGAACTGTCTGGCAAAGGGCGCCGCGATTTCTATGATGTTGGTGTCCGGATCAAGCCTCGAGCCGAGGCCGTTCAGCATCCCGACGACCCTGCCGAAGAGGATGAAGTCGTTCGGTATCTGGATAGCCGTATTGAGCTGAAGCGCCTCCCGGATGTCGCGGCCGATTTCATCGATGTCCATGGCCTTGAACTCAGAGGCGGACATGTCGCGGTATTTTGACAAGATCCTCTCGACGAACTGCACGAACGGCTGGATGTCCTTCGTGAGCGGTATGAACCCCATGTCCACGAGCGCGCGGACGAACCCGAGGCTGTCGCGGTCAACGATAGCGACAAAGGAGCGGCGGAGCGCCTCGCGCCGGGGCGCCGAGATGCGGTCCACCATGCCGAAGTCCACAAGGATGACTTCCGGCCCGGGCCGCACGAAGATATTGCCGGGGTGCGGGTCTCCGTGGAACAGTCCGTCGACAAAAAACATCTGGGCGTATGCCTCGGCGAGGATGCGCGCGACATCTTTGCGGTCGATCCCCTGCTTATCGATCAGATCGAAGTCGGTTATCTTGATGCCTTCGAGATATTCGAGCGTAAGCACCTTGGACGTCGTATACGGCCAGTAGACCATCGGGATTGCGATCCGCTTGTTTTCGGCGAAGTTCCGGGCAAAGGTCTCGGCGTTTTTTCCTTCCTGGAGGTAGTTCAGTTCTTCCATGACGATCCGGGCGAACTCGGAGTAGATCACGTCGAGGTTGATGTGCCGGAAGAGAATCCGCAGGATGCGGATCACGAACTTGAGCGTCTTCATGTCTGCGGCGATGACCTCTTCGATGCCGGGGTACTGGACCTTGACCACGATACAATCCCCGTCCCTGAGGCATGCCTTGTGGACCTGACCGAGCGAGGCCGAGGCAATCGGGACCTCGTCGAACGATGAGAAAACCTCGTCCATGGGACCGAGTTCTTCCGTGACACGTTGCGCGATGTCGGCAAACGAGGCGGGCGGGACCTGGTCCTGGAGCTTTGAGAGCTCGTCGGTATACTCTTCGGGGAGGACGTCGACGCGGGAAGACATGAACTGGCCGATCTTGATAAGCACACCGCGCATTTCGATCATATGCTCGCGGAGCAGGCGGGCCATAGCAGCGTGCAGCCGCTTTAGCCGTGCCTGTCTGACTTCGGGGGTGGAGAAGGCGTTTCGGAGGCCAAGGAGCTTGTAGCTCAGAAGCACCCTGAGAAAAAGGCCCACGCCTTGAAAGAACCTGCCTCGGTAGCGAAAAAAGCGCATAACTGAATTATATCAGATTAACAGGAGGAAGGGTACCGAAGAGAAAGGCAGAGAGCATGGAGCGAGAGCAAAGGGCAGGATGCAAAACTTGAAACACCATGAACGATGCGCCATGCGCTCTGCGTATCAGATCAGGTAAAAATCCCGATCACCGCGCCGGTCATGCAGGTGGCGAGCGTGCCCGCGACGAGCGCTTTCATGCCGAGCCCCACGACCTCGTCGCGCCGCTCCGGCGCGAGGCTCCCCAGTCCGCCGATGAGAATACCGAGACTTCCGAAGTTGGCGAAGCTCGCGAGGGCATAGGTCATGATCAGGCGGCTGCGCGGGTCAAGGGCCTCCGCAGGAAGCTTGGCCATTTCCAGGAATGCGAGCAGCTCATTCAAAATGGTCTTTGTGCCCATGAGGTAGCCGGCGGTCTGGGCCTGCGGCCAGGGAATGCCGAAGAGCCAAACGATCGGGGCCATGACGAAGCCGAGAATGCGCTGAAGCGTGAGCGGCTTGCCGCCTGCGTCGGGCAGCAGGCCGATGAGCAAGTTTGCAAGATGCACCAGGGCCACCATGACCACGAGCATGGCGATGATGTTCAGAAGAAGTTGAAGGCCGTCCATGGTCCCCTTGACCACGGCGTCCATGGAACTGGAGGCCGTTCTCGGGGGAATAAACTCGCCTGAGGTCTCCTCTCCGGACTCGGGGACCATGATGCGTGCGATCGTTATGGCTGCAGCCACATGGATGAAAGACGCAACGAGAATATGTCCGAGCGGGTCGGGGATCACTCCTTTAAGGATCGTCGCATAGAGGACCATCACGGTCCCGGCGATGCAGGCCATGCCCACGGTCATGAGCGAGAAAAGCTCGCTCCGGGTCATGTTCTTGAGATACGGTTTGATAACGAGCGGCGCCTCCACCATGCCGAGAAAGATCGTGGTCGAGGCCCCGAGCCCGAGAGCGCCGCCGATGTTCATGGTCTTCTGGAGCACGAAGGAGAAGCCTTTGACTATATACGGAAGGACCTTCCAGTAAAAAAGAAGCGCTGAAAGCGCGCCGATCACGAGCACGAGCGGGAGCGCCTGGAATGCGAGGATAAAGTTCGACCCCGGGTCCTGAAGGAGAAAGGGCGGCGCTCCGCCGCCGACATAGCCGAACACAAAGGACGTGCCCGCCCTGGTCGCTGATTCAAGCGCCAGTACGACATTATTGAGAAGCAAAAAGAACTTCTTGAAGAACGGAATGAAGAGAAGGATGCCCGCAATGCAGAGCTGGACCGTGATGCCGGTAAGGACGATGGCGTACCTGACGCCCCTTCTGTTCTCGCTCATGAGCCAGGCAATCCCGGTGAACACGATGAGACCGAGCAGTGCTTGAAAAAGCATGAAGAACTCCCTACGGTTTAAGACCTAACCCGGACAAGCCGGAACAAAATCCACCACGAAGTCACACCCTGCACTCGTTTATGGCCGCGTCTTCAAGAGCAGGCTACGTTACTACTCGTAACCGCTGGATGCAGACAAAGGCACGAAGTAATGCATTAAGACCTTCTTCGTGTCTTGGTGTCTTTCAATCCGGTTTTGTCCTCGTCCAAATGGATTTAAGGATTATGCCTTCGCCACGCGCACAAGGGTGTTGTTCTCGTTCATGCCGTCGATGATCGCGCCAAGACCTGCCATGTTCTGGAGGTAATCGATGGCCTCGCGGGAGATCTCTTCTCCGGGGACGAGGAGCGGAATGCCGGGGGGATAAACGGTCACAATCTCCGTCGAGACCCTGCCCGCGGCGTCATTCACGTTCACGAGCTCGCTGTCGGAATAGAAGGCCTTGCGGGGCGTCATGGCAAAACGGTTCTGGAGCATCGGCGGATGGACCTTATCGAGCGGCAGGAGCGCGCCCTGGAGCCCGGTCTCCATGGCTATCACGCGGAGAGACTCCACAAGCAGGTTCAGGTCGTCCTGGCGGTCGCCGATGGAGACGATGACCAGGACATGAAAGGGATCAGCCATCTCGACCTGGATGCCGAAGCGGGTGTTCAGCACATGGGACACGTGGTAGCCCGAAAGCCCCATGTCCGAGACCGTGATGGTAAGCTTGGTCACGTCCATATCCGCCATGCCTGCTGCCTTTGCCTGCTCCTTGGTGAAACAGGTAATGCCGGGGATCTTGTTGATCTCCGCACGCGCATCTTCGGCAAGCTTGATGGTCCGGTTCAGGAGTTTCTTGCCTTCCGTGGCCATCTGCATGCGCGCGAGATCAAGAGACGCCATCAGGATGTAGGACGGGCTCGTGGTCTGCAGAAGTTTAAGCGTGTTCGTTACGTCGTCGATGTTTATCCGCTCGGCCTTTGCATGGAGCATGGAGGCCTGGGTCATGCCGCCCACGATCTTGTGCGTGGACTGGACGCAGAGGTCGGCCCCTGCCTCGAGCGCGCAAATGGGCAGCTTGGGGTTAAACTTGAGGTGAGGGCCGTGCGCCTCGTCCACGAAAACGATAAGCCCCTTCTCGTGGGCATAGGGAATGATCTTCCCGATATCGGCGCAGAGGCCGTAGTAGTTCGGGCTCGTGATGAGGAGTGCCCGGGCCCCGGGATTCGCGTCGATGGCCTGCTTCGCGGCCTCGAAAGTGACGTTCAGGGTGAGCTTGAGGTTCCGGTCAAAGGCCGGCTGAAAGAAGATCGGCTGGGCCCCGCTCATGATGAGGCCCGTGAGCACCGACCGGTGGCAGTTTCTGGCGATGATCACTTTATCGCCGGGCCCGGTCGTGGAGGCCACCATGGCGTGGTTTCCCACGGTGGTGCCGTTCACTAAAAAGTATGAGCGGTCAGCGCCCGCGGACCTGGCGGCAAGCTCCTGCGCTTCCTTGATGACTCCCGTGGGGTTCTGGAGCGAATCGACCTCATCCAGCGTCGTAAGGTCGATGGTGAAGACGCGCGGCCCCACGAATTTGCGGAACCGGGTGGCAATGCCTTTGCCGCTTTTATGACCGGGGGTATGGAAAGAGACCTTGCGGCTTTCCGCGAGGTTGACCATTGCGTCGAACAGGGGAGTGCGGAACTGCTCGTCCTCTATTCGGTTGGGAGGAGGATTCATTGTTTTTTCATTATCCTATCAGCGTGGGCGACGGGAAAAGCCTCCGGGGGCTCTTCCCCCAGCCATTAATGATAGGTAAAGAGAGGCGCATTATCTTCTATGATCTTGGTCTCTTCCGCCAAAGCTTTGCGAATATGCTTGGGCAGCATGTACATGCCCTGGTTCGTGATGCCGTCGTAGTACCGGTTCTCGCCCGTGATCCTCTTCTTGATCATGGCGTCCAGGTCCTTGGGCGCGAACTTCCTCGGATCGAGGTTCTTCGAGGCCAGGGTAAAACCCCAGGGAAGGCCGAAGGACGGAATGGACACGGCGTAGGGGGCGACCACGGGAAAGACCGCGTTCAAGGTCTTGTCCACGGCCGTAAAGTTCAAAAGCGAATGCAGTGCCGTGGTCCCTGCCTGGAGGGAGATGACCCCGTCGGGGCTCAGGCGCTCTTTTACGATCTCATAGAACTCGCGCGTGAACAGGAGGTACGCAGGCCCCTCTTCAACGGGTTCGGAAATATCAATGATTATGGCATCATAGGTGTCGGTCGTTTCTTCGAGATACTTGCGCGCGTCCATATACCGCAGATCGGTCCGCGGGTCGTCGAACGCGCCCTGGTGCCATTCGGGCAGAAGCTCCTTGGATTTTTCAACCACTTCCTGGTCGATGTCCACCATCATGCAGTACTCCACGCTCTTGTGGCGGAGCACCTCGCGAAGCGTGGCCCCCTCGCCTCCGCCCACGATAAATACCCGTTTCGGGTCCGGGTGGGTGAGGAGCGCGGGATGTACCAGCGCCTCGTGGTAGATGAACTCGTCGGTGATGGTGGACTGCATCTTGCCGTCCAGCACGAGGCACCGGCCGTAGCTCCCGCAGTCCATGATCTCCATCCGCTGGTACTTGGTCTGGCTTGCATAGTGGATCATGCGGATGCCGTGCAAATGCCCCTCCTCGGGGCTCGTATACTCAATGAACCACTTGTAGCTCTTGGGCTCTATCATGCTGAAGCATCTCTCCTGGTAAGGCCTTATGGGGAAGCTTTTTGTTGCCGAGGATACCCCTCTTGATCTCAATGATCGAGGGGTCTTTGGACTTGAACTTCTCAATGAGGTAATTTGCGGCGACCCTGGGATCGATCAGGTCCCCGCAGGTGAAAACATCGACTGCGGCGTAGCCGTATTCCGGCCACGTATGGATGGCAAGGTGGGATTCGGCGATGACCACCATCCCGCTGATGCCAAAGGGGCTGAACTCGTGGAAAGCGACTTCTACAATCGTCGCCTTTGCCTCAAGTGCTGCATTTTTTAGTGTTTCTTGTACAAATTCCAGATTACCGAGGGTTCTGCGGTTGCAATCCCGCAATTCCAGCAACAGGTGGGTTCCTAACGCGTGCAACCTGTTTACCTCCTTCTCCGCCTGCTTCACAAGCTTCCCGACAGGGTCGGGATCTCCGCAAGCACCGCCTTCCGTTCCCACGGAAGGGCTAGCATCCGAATCCAATCCGTCTCTGCTTCCGACGGCGCCCATCACACACTAAAGTTAAGTGTGATTTATCAAAATTAGCACTCTTTGTCAAGAATAAAATGGACAGAGCTTCATTTTTTTCTCGCGGCTCTTTTGCGCCGTCCTCGCGAGGCTTGTCACGGCCTTTTTCGGGCCCGCTTCGAGGCAGAGAGACATCCATTTTCAGCAACGGACGGTCCTGTTCAACGTATTTTAAAAAAATTTTCCGCGTCGCTGGTCAGGCAATCAAAAAATTTAACCGGATCGTCGTTGGTTCTGCCCGCAGGTCGGAAGCTGAGGAATATTTCGTGCCAAAACGTTTCTCAAAGGGCGGCATGAAGCGGCCGTACGGATCTCTTTCAGCAGCTTCCCAGACCGCGCTCAAGAACCCGCCGCCGGCAAACGCCACTGTCCGTAAAAAAGTCTTTACATCAAGGGCGGATAGTTTTAATATTGGGCCTTGCACTCCCGGAAGGGAGTCGCAGCAGAGTAAAAATCACGCATGAGCAGGGTTCCGGCTTCTTAATCTTTTGCTCGTCTGGAGGTTTCACCATGTCTGGAGAAAAAAATTTCATCGAGATCGCCTCGGTGCTCGTCAACCCGGAGATCTTCACCCGCCCCTACACCTGCGACGTGGTCGGCTACGATTGTAAATCCCAGTGCTGCTACCGTGCCTGCATCGTTCCCGCCCAGGAAACGAAGAAGATCGAAGCACATTTCGATGAGATCCTCGCCTATCTGAGTCCCGAGAACCGGGGGGTCCTCAAAAAGAGCGGCACGATACTCGCAGAATGCAAAAAACAATGCCCCAAGGGCTGTGAGATCCATGAGGACGAGGCCCGCGCGATCCGGAGGGCCTTCAACGGCCAGGACTTTCGCTGTGTCTTGATCTTCAAGAATACCTGCTCCCTCCTCTACACGAACAAGGAAGGCCTCCGTTACTGCGCGGTCCACACCCATGCCATGGACAAGGGAATGGTCTGGGAAGAGTTCAAGTTCGCGGACTGCGTCCAGTATCCGCTTGCTTTTTATTCGACCGTGGACGGCAAACAGGTCCTTTCCATCCAGGACACTCCCTACCTCGACCACATCCCCTGCATGAAGAAGCCGAAAGGGGCGCCGATGTACAAAAGCCTCAAAAAGACGATCGAAACGTTTCTCGGCGCGGATTTTTACAAAAAGCTGGACGCCTATGCGGAGAAAAAAGCGAAAGCGTAGTCGCACTGAATCCGCAGCAACCTGCGCTGCCGGATAAGTGCGCCTGGTCACCTGTGATATAATCTCGAACCATGGGAAACCTTTTCCTCAGCTTTACCATTGCGATCTGCGGCGCCGTCGGCCTGGTCACCGTAAGCAAGGTCTTTGACCTTGATACGTACACGGGCCGCATCTTCCCGCTCATCCCCATCCTCTACGCCATCATTTACGAGGTCCTCGAACGCCGTAAAACCGGCAAGGCAAAACCGATCCCGCCGTCCCAGGCCAAAGAAGAGATGAAGGCAGGCGCAAAGCTGCTCTTCCAGAACATCACCGTCGGCCGGATCATAACAGACGTGGCGGTGAGCTTTGCCATCAAGTTCTCGCTCGAGATCTTTCTCGTCGCCCTTTTCATTCACTTTAGCGGCCAGACCTTCGGCATGATCTACGGGACCTTCGGCATCGAGACCGTGGGCACCTTCCTGCGCGGCGAACACCCCTGGCTGTCCGGCCGTGAAGGTCTCATCCTTCTCGCGCTCCTGGCCGTCATTTCAAGTTTCGGCACGGGCCTGTGGATCGGCTATACGACCAGGGGCAAGGCCATCCTCGAAGGGGTCATCGCCGGCGCGGCAGTCACGATGATCACGGCCATGACGAACATGCTCATCCTCTATCGCAAGATCGAGGAGATGACGAACCAGCTCGCCGCTTCCCTCGGCTACGGCGTCCGCATCGGGTTCCTGGCCGTTCTCATCCTCCAGGTACTGCTCTATGGGTTGTGGAGCGGTATCGCGCAAAGGGCGAGGGAAGAGCGCGAGCTTCGCGCTTCGATCAAGAAGTCGGTGAGGAAGCCGAGGAAGTAA
>Ga0316624_10000735_pt1 | contig 11892 bp, 11 predicted proteins | sample OWC_Aug_N3_C1_D5_FD_207657 | JGI IMG/M metagenome (GOLD analysis project Ga0316624, IMG submission 207657) | Wetland soil microbial communities from Old Woman Creek delta, Ohio, United States - OWC_Aug_N3_C1_D5_A | ecosystem: Environmental > Terrestrial > Soil > Wetlands | place: USA: Ohio...
ATCGCCCGTCGGGTGTCGCGAAGAACAGTCCTTCCTGAATGCTGTCAAAGAGCTCCCTGTATTTGCGTTCCGCTTCCCGGCGGTCCGTGATGTCCTTCAGCACATGGATTGTTCGCGTGTCGTCTTCCGCCACGCCCGGCGCTCTCGATGTCGATACGAGAAAAATGCGGTCTGCCGACGCCGCCACGTACTCCTCGCGGGGCCTCTGCGTATCCCGGCAAAAAGGGCAGGGAAGAGCGCTGCCGGTTTCTGCAATCCGACGGAGCCCGCTCATCGCCTCGCCCACTAGCGCAACCGGCGGCACGCCAAGATGCGACGCCAGCGAGCGGTTCGTGCGTACAATCTTCCACGCTCTGTCATGCACGACGATGTAGTCGCTGATTGCGTCTATATCCTCGACCCACTGCCGCTTGGACTTTTCGAGCTGCGAAAATCGCCGAAAATTTTCAAGCGATAAGGCCGCATGACTTACCAATGCATGTAGCAGCTTTTTCTCTTTGGCATCCAGGCGCTTTCGTCCGCGCAAGAGGCACATCATACCCAGACGCTCGCCGTCGCTTGCGTTTATTGGCACGAAGACTGCGCTCCTCGAGTCTTCGCCGCACGCTCCCGCGGTTACCTCTCCGAGTGGCACTGCCCGCATAGCAGCGGCCGCCCGGTTCTCCCGGGCCGATGAAATGATCCAGCTCTTCAGGGCCGCACTGATAGCTTTTTCGTCCTGGCTCCCTGCGTACAGGTCAGTTTCGCGCCCGCGAAATACGGCAACGCCGCCCCATGCGGCATTTAGCATTCGCGCTGCGCGCCCGGCAAACCGTTGCAGAAATTCCGGAAGTTGCCGCGACTGCGCCGCATCAACGGCCAATTCCATCAGTTCTTCCGCTTGTTTTGCAGAGGGAGACACCGGGGCAACCTTGTTTAACCGAGTGGCTAAATGCGGAGTCCTGTTAAATTTCGTATTTCGCATCACGGGTTGGGGGTGGACGCGTGTCTCAAGTCGAGCTCTGCCGTTCACTTACACCCTAGCGACTCATCTCATTCTGAGTCAATCAGCGTTCTCAGCCGCGTTGCTGAATCGTCCACTCTTCAGATGCAGACTTCGCGCGCATCGTCTCAGCCTGAGACCCGGCCATACAAAGATCAGAGTTGCTGAGACGCGGCGGCTCGCGACAGACACGGTTCGCTTTACTCGGGTCAGCGCCTAACTTCTCATTCTACGCCACTTGCTGCTCTCTCCACGCCGCAAGTGCTCCTGCTGCAAGCGATCACGGGCGTGGCCCCCGACGTGCCTTTCCTTCAGCGGGGTTTTCCCATTCTTAGGAGGGGTCCTGTCGATGAGAACCGGATGGAGAGGAATTATCCGCGCAATTGCGATAACGGCGGTCATGCTTTGCTTGGGGGCCTGCGTCTTTGGGCAAACAGCGTCCACGGATGAAGGGAAGCGCAAAGTCAAATCCAAAGTCGCCCCCGCCTATCCTGAACTTGCCAAGCGCATGAGCGTGGCCGGCAAAGTGAAGATCGAAGTCGTAATTACACCGGACGGCCGGGTCAAGAGCACGCGAGTCATTGGCGGTCACCCGTTGCTCGTTCAGGCTTGCCAGGATGCGGTCAAGGAGTGGAGATTTGCGCCTGCTCCGGAGGAGACCACGCAGATCGTTGAATTTGAGTTCACGGCGGGGAGCTAGGGAAATCACGGTAGACGGCAGGAGCGGTTTAGAGCAAACCGCAACGCCGGGGTGAGTGGAGGCATTTTGCAATGACGATCGGGAAGAGACTCTATCTAGGCTTTGGTGCGGTAGTAAGCATCTTGTTGCTGCTGTTCTTCGTCAACCTGCTCGCGGGCTGGAGGGAAAGCTCCGCGCGCAAGGATGCCACCTCCGCGCTCGAGAACGTGCGCACCGTTGAGTCTGTGCGCTACCAAATCATGTTGAATCGCCACAACATGGATAATTTCCTGCTGAGCGGCGATCCCCGCGACGAGGAAAAGGTCAACAAGGGCTTCACGGATATCAATGACCTCATCAAGCGTGGTGAGGCGCAAACGACCAGCGACAGTGTTAAGACTGCCCTGATCCAGGTCGAGAGCACGGAAGCAAGCTGGTCCGACAATTTTGCCAAGCCTCTCCTCGCCAAGCGCCACCAGGTGGATTCCGGCGACGCCACGGTCTCTGACCTCCAGATTTTCTATTTGCAGAAAGATCCCGCTTCCTGGCTCACAAAATCATCCGTCGTCCTGGATCAAACCAGCGCGGACATCACCAAATCTCTGGATGAAACTACAAGGTCGGCTTCTCGGGCCAGTTCCATCAGCCAAGGCGTAACGACTATTGGGACGCTTCTCGCGCTCGCTCTTGGCGTGTTCGCCGCGCTCAAGACCGCGAAGTCCATTTCCGAGCCGCTCAATCACCTCATCACGGTCGCCCGCGAAATCGGAGATTCCGGCGACCTCGATCAGAACATCGATATTCACCGCAACGACGAAATAGGCGCCCTGGCCACCACCTTTAACAATATGGTGGCCTATTTGAAGGAAATGGCCAACGTCTCCATGTCCGTCGCGGAAGGCGACCTGACCGTGGAAGTTGTTCCTCGCTCCAAGCGCGACACTCTCGGCAATGCCTTTCTTCGCATGTCGCATGGGTTGCAGGAACTGGTCCGTACCACGCGCGATTCCGCCGGCCAGGTGTCTGCTGGTTCGAACCAAGTCGCCGGGGCCGCGGACGAGTCGGCCAAGGTCAGCGTGCAAGCTTCCTCTGCGATTGAGGAAGTTACCAGTACGATGCACGAGATGAGCATCAACGTACAAAACGTCGTGAAGAATACCCAGGTTCAGGCTTCCAGCGTCGCGGAAACTTCCGCCTCCATCGACCAGATGGTCACTTCCATTCAGCGCGTCGCGGACACGGCAAAGGTCCTTCTCGATATCGCCAACCGCTCGCGCGAAGAAGTGGTCACAGGCATCCAAACGATGGAAAAGGCGACTGATGGCTTGAATCGGACAAACAAAGCCATTCAATCCTCCGCGGAAATCATCAATATTCTCGGCCATCGCGCCGACGACATCGGCAAAATCATCGAGGTGATTGATGACCTCGCGGAGCAAACCAACCTTCTCGCGCTGAACGCGGCCATTGAAGCGGCGCGCGCGGGCGAACATGGCTTGGGCTTCGCTGTCGTCGCGGACGAAGTTCGCAAACTCGCGGAAAAGTCCACGCAATCCACAAAGGAAATCGCCGACCTCATTCAAAGTATTCAGCGCGAGGCGCGCCAGGCCGTCGAAAACATGGAGCGCAGCACGCGCATCGTGGAAGAGGGTTTGAGCCTGGGCAATGAACTCGGCACCGCTCTCCACAAAATTTCCAATGTGGTCACCGAAGTCTACAAGTTCTCGCAGGAGATCGGCGCAGCCACCAACGAACAGTCCGTGGGTTCCTCGCAAATTGCCAAGGCCACCAGCCGCCTCACCGAAATCACACAAGAGATTAACTCGGCCGTCGAAGAGCAAGCCTCCGGTGCGCAAGCCGTTGTTCGCGCGATGGATAAAATGCGCGAGTTGGTACAGCAGTCCGCATCCAGTTCCACCGAACTTTCCGCGGCCGCTGAACAGATGCTCAAACTTTCTCGCAATTTGCTCGACAGCATGGACCGTTTTGTCCTGGATCGTTCCGCGCAACCGCACGCCCGCCACGCAGAGTTGGGAGGTCCGCGCCGCGGACACCAGGGTTCCGGGCGTGAACGCGAGTTTGAATATGCGGAACTCGCGCGTTCCTGAGGTGCCGGAGATCGCTTGATGGAAAAGGACTTGCAAATCGTCGGTTTCCGCATCGGAAATGAGACGTATGGCGTGCGCATCGGCGCGGTGCGTGAAATTGTCCGTGTTCCGGAGATCACTTCGGTCCCCAGCGCACCCGACACCGTCGAAGGCGTGATCAATTTGCGAGGAAAGATTATTCCGGTGATGGATTTGCGCAAACGTTTTGGCCAAACGGAAATCAAGACAGACAAAAAGAACCGGATTTTGGTCGTTGAGCTTGAGAACAAATTGCTTGGCCTCATCGTCAACTCTGCTTCGGAAGTCTTGAAGATTCCTCCCTCGGAGATTGAAGCCCCCGGCTCCGTCTTTGCCGATGGCGAGTCTGGATACGTCACGGGAGTCGGCAAACTCAGCGGCCGTCTCATCATTTTGCTGGATATTTCCAAGCTATTGCATCGGCCGGAACTCAACCGACTCGAGGAGGCCGCGGACACCGTCCTCACTGCCAAGTAACGCTGGCCAGTGTCTTTCGTGCTAGCCGAACTGACGGATCGCCGCTCATTTCATGGGAACACTAACCGCTCAGGTGCAACTCACCGAACCTGAACTTAAGCTTTTGCAGACGCTCGTCTATCAGGAATGCGGCATGTTCTTCGACGAGCGCCGCTCTCATTTTCTAAAGGATCGGCTCCAGCGCCGGCTGAAGGCCTGCCAACTGGATTCTTTTTACAGCTACTACCGGTTGCTCACCAGCCGCGAAGGACGCGCCGAACTTGCGCTGCTGCTGGAAAATCTCACCGTCAACGAAACGAGTTTCTTCCGCAATAAGCCGCAACTCGATCTTTTGCAGAAACATGTTTTGGAAGATTTGCTTCGCAAGAAACAGGAACGCCGCGACTGGAATCTTCGCGTATGGAGCGCCGGTTGTTCCAGCGGCCAGGAACCTTACTCCGTCGCCATTTTGATTTGCGATGCGCTCGCGTACTACTATCTGCGCAATCCGCTGCCGTTCGATATGCCCTCTCCCAAGCCGCTGATTCCCCCGCCGTGGAAGTTGGAAATCGTCGCTTCGGACATCAGCTACGCCAGCCTTCGAGTCGGGCAGGAAGGCGTGTACACCGAGCAGCAAATGGAGCCGGTGGACTACACCTGCCGCCTTCGCTACTTTGAAAAATCCGGCGACAAGTACGCCATCAAGCCGCTGCTAAAACAGCTCGTTCAGTTCGACTTCCACAATCTCAAGACCGAATTTCTTCCGCGCCGCAACGACATCATTCTTTGCCGCAACGTGATGATCTATTTCGATGAAGCAGAACAGAAGCGCCTTATCGAAAAGTTTTGGCATTGCTTGAATCCCGGCGGCTATCTCTTTGTCGGCCATGCGGAGAGCCTTTTCGGCCTCACGCAAAAGTTCCGCATGGTCCATGAAAACAACGGCACCGCCTACCAGCGCGTGGAGGCGAACTCTTGAGCAAGGCTCCCGAAGATCGCAACCCGGAGCTTCGCGCCATCTTCTTCGAAAGCGCGAATGAGCTGCTGCAATCTCTGAACGAGGCTGGGCTCGAACTCGAGGCGCATCCGGCCGATGAAGAAGTCATTCGTCGCGTCCGGCGCGCCGTGCACACCCTCAAGGGCGACTCGGCCGCCTGTGGGTTCCAGAAGTTGAGCGAACTTGCTCACGAACTGGAAGACATTCTGACGCCCCAAGTAGCCCAGAAACACGGCTCTCGATTCGCTGAAGTCGTTCTCGCCGCTGCCGATTCCTTCGAGGCCATGCTCGCCGCGTACCAACGCGGAAAGAAGCTTCCATCTCTCCAGACACTGCACGGCTTGATTCGCGAACTTTTGGTGGATGCAGCCGCTCCCGTATTGACTCCGCAGCCGCCGGACGGTGTACCTGCGAGTTTTGCGTGGACGGAGTACGAGCAGCTCATGATCTCCGAGGCCGTTCATCGCGGAGAAACCGTCTACAACGTCGCGCTTCGTATCGATCCGGACAGCCTGATGCGCGCCGCCGCATTTCAGCTTATCCGGAACGTGCTTCACGGTTGCGGCACGCTCATCGCACTGCGCCCGGAGGACAATCTGGCCGCCGCCAGCGTCGAAATCGTGGAAGCCGCAATTGCCAGCCTCGAGCCGCATGACGTCATCAAGAAACGCTGCCGCATTCCCACGATCGTTTCTGACCTTCGTGTCGAGCGCGCTTCAACCGCCGAGACCCCGGAGCATGAACTGCTCGGCGACCTCCTGAAAGCCCAGGCTGCCATGCTTGTAGCCAACGCCGCGGACCATAGCGACGTTGCCGACGCCGCCAAATCTGGTGCCACCGGTTCAGCGGTTGCCACCGTTGCAGAAAGTTCGCTCCGTGTTGACGCCAGCCGGATTGATGCGGTCATGAATCTGGTCGGCGAGCTGATTATTGGCAAGTCCATGCTCCATCGAGCGCTCACCGAGTTTGATCAGCGGCACGCGCGCGACCCCGTTCGCGCCAAGCTTGCCGACGCGCTCGGATTTCAATCGCGCGTCCTCGACGAACTTCATAAGTGCGTCTTGAAAATTCGCATGGTGCCCGTTGAGCAGCTGTTCCGCCGCTTTCCGCGTGTCGTGCGCGACGTAGCCAAGCAGTGCGGCAAGGACGTTGCGCTGGACATTTCAGGGCAGCACACGGATCTGGACAAAAGTATTCTCGATGCACTCGGTGAGCCGCTGATGCATCTCGTGCGCAATGCCGTCGATCATGGCATCGAGCCTGCCGACGAACGACTGACGGCCGGTAAGCCCGCGCGCGGGACCGTCTTTCTCAACGCATATCATCAAGGAACGCAGGTGGTCATTGAAGTTCGCGATGATGGGCGCGGCATTGATCCGGCGCACGTGCGCCAGCAAGCCGTCAAGCAGGGAATTATCAAGGCGGAGGAAGCCGCTCGCCTTACGGATCAAGAGGCCGTCAATCTCATATTCGAATCGGGTTTCAGCACCGCTTCCGAGATTACGGAAGTTTCCGGCCGCGGCGTCGGCATGGACGTGGTTCGCAATGTTTTGGACAAGCTGAAAGGCACGGTCCATATCTCCACGCAAAAGACGCGCGGAACCACCTTTCAACTACGGGCCCCGCTGACCCTTGCGAGCATCCAGACTTTGCTCTTCCGCGTGGGTGGCCGCCTATTTGCCGTTCCGCTATCGTCCGTCGTCGAAATCTCTCGCATCAACGAGCAGGAGATTCATCGTGTGGATCAACGCGAGGTGCTTCGTTTGCGCGATCAGATTCTCACTCTCGTGCGTCTCGAGCATCTGAGCCGCCTTCGCGCAATTGAGAGCGAGCCCAAAAAAAAGAAACACTTTGTCATTGTGATCGGCTCCGCGGAAAAACGCTTTGGCCTCGTCGTGGACAGCATGGTCGGGGAAGAAGAGCTGGTGATCAAAGCGCTGCCAAGCGATCTCGTCTCTAGCGACCTTGTAAGCGGCGCTTCGATTCTTGGCGATGGCACCGTTGTCCTGATTCTCAATGTGCCGGCTGTTCTCTCGCGCCTCTCTCGCGCCATACCGCTGGGAGCTATCGCATGAGCGCCCGGATCAAAGTTCTCGTGGTCGATGATTCCGCCCTCATGCGGAAACTCATTCCGGCGATTCTTGCTCGCGATCCCTCCATTGAAGTCGTTGGCACGGCGATGGACGGCGCTTTTGCCCTGAAGAAAATTGAAGAGCTGCATCCGGATGTTGTAACTCTCGACCTCGAAATGCCGCGCATGGACGGCATGGAAACTCTCCGTCTGATCATGCGCCGTGCTCCCATGCCCGTCGTACTTTTCAGCACGCATTCGAAGGAGGGCGCCTACGCCACTCTCAAGGCCCTCGCTCTCGGCGCCATTGACTTTGTCCCCAAGCCCGAGAACGCCGCTGCGGGACATCTCGATTCCATCGCGGAGCTGCTGATCGAGAAAATCAAAGTAGCCAAGCGTGCAGCAGGCCGTAAATTGCCGGCTGCGGTCGTCTCCGATGATCCTCCCCAGCGGAAGAAGAAGCCCTCTCGGGCCGCGCTGCCTCCGAATCGCATAGTCGCCATAGGGATTTCCACCGGCGGCCCCAACGCCCTTCAATACGTTCTCTCTCAGATTCCCGCGGACTTTCCCGCCAGCTTTCTCGTCGTTCAGCACATGCCTGAAGGTTTCACGGAAATGTTCGCGAAGCGGCTCGATGAATGCTGTGCTCTCGAAGTTCAAGAAGCGCGCTCCGGTGATCTGCTCCTTGCGGGCCGCGTGCTCATCTGTCCTGGAAATCGCCACATTACGGTTCGGCGCATGCCGCGCGGTGATATGGCCGTTTTGTCCGATGGCCCTCCCGTCAATGGTCACCGCCCATCGGCCGATGTTTTGTTCCATTCCGTCGCACAACAGTTCGGTATTACGGCTGTCGGCCTCCTGATGACCGGCATGGGTGAAGACGGCGCGGAAGGTCTCGGAGCGCTCAAAACCGCGGGAGGCATGACCATCGCTCAAAGCGAAGATACTTGTGTGGTCAGCGGCATGCCTCGCGCCGCCATTTCCAAAGGCTACGCAAACAAAGTAATTCCGCTGGACGGTCTGCCCGGCTACCTGGTTCAAAACTACGGTGGCGATCGCACCAGCACAGAAAAATTCGACAAGAACGATAAGAACGAGAAGTCAGAAAGGACACCCGTTTCTTCCCATCGCACATAACACCGTGCCGGGAGAAGGAGAAGGCCATGCAACAATTCGCCGCTCTGTTACGGAAAGACAATCAACCCGTTCGCTACCTCGTTGTGGACGACTCCGTCTTCGCTCGCAAGAACATCATCAAGATGATTGAGATGTTCGGCGGTGAAGTCGCGGGGGAAGCCGGCGACGGCCTCACGGCCATCGCGGAGTTCAACCGCACCAAGCCGGATATCGTGCTCATGGATATCACCATGCCGCAGATGGAAGGCATCGAGGCCGTCGAGCGCATCGTTCGCCAGCATGGCGACGCGCGCATCGTCATGGTCTCTTCGGTGGGCTACCAGGAAAACATTCTGGCCGCGCTCCAGAAGGGCGCCAAGCACTTCGTGCAGAAGCCGGTCAAGCCGGAAGTGCTCTACGAAATTCTTCGTTACGTGCTCAGTGACGATCCCAACGCCACGGGCGCGCCCGTCGCCTTCGCAGGAGAACACCGAGCATGAGAATGGAACTCATCCAGCCGTTTATCAACGCCGCCGACGCCGTCTTCGCCGAATCTCTCCAGGCGCCGACGAAAATTCTCGACCTCTCCATGGACGAGAATACCTATCGCCGCAAAGGCGTCGCTGCCCTCATTGCCATCAAAGGCGACATTGAAGGCCGCGTCATTCTCGATCTCTCTCCCGAAGTTGCCATGAAGGTCGCCAGCCATCTTGCAGGCTCAAAAGTTCCCGAAAGTGACCAGGTTGTCCGTGAGACCGTCTGCGAGCTCGCGAATATGGTCATCGGCAATTCCGTCACTCTTCTCAATGATCAAGGTTTCCGTTTCAAAGTGTTTCCGCCAGAAATTCACATGAACGAAGAAGGCCTGGCAGGTAGCGCCGACACGGAATCCATGGTCATCGCCATTGAAACTCCCTGCGGCCAGGCGTATCTGAACATTTCCATGCACTACCTGCGCCGCCGCCGCAACGAGCGAAACGCTGCTTCTGTCATGGACTGATTGCCGGGCGATATTCCTGGATGTCCTTCTTGTTTAGAGGAGAACCGCTTCAATCCGCGGAATCCATCGGCGGGCGAATATAAGCTGCTCCATGGCGGTACAATCCTGCCGACGCGATCGCCTGCGAAAACACAATCCGAATCGGCACGAAGATCGCGCCGCTCCCCGGCGTGAAAGGCACCGCCACTTCCACGCGAGACCCTTCTTCATACTTATTCCGGCTGCGAAAGCTCAGCCCGCCCTTCGACAAATCCTCGCATACCGCCACTTCTTCTTGAAATCCGCGTCGCCGAATGCATGCCAGCACGCGCGCCTTGACGCGCGTCCTGTTCCGCCGCGGAATCACTCGTTCATCAAACGGCTGCGGATGTGCCGCGTCCTTTTCCGGAGTCTTCATCTCCGACTGCGCTTCGATCCAAATCGATGGCGAGTCGCAATGTTTGCACAGTCTCGCCACGCATTTTCGCACTTCGAAGGACTTCAGTTCCAGCTCATTCAAGTACACCACTTCGCGCCTCTGGCAGAAGCCGCACTCCATCAGTAGTCTTGCAAGCGCTTCTTCCGCCTTGTGCGGGGCAGGGAAGTCGATGTCCCAGAAGTCCGCCCGCGGCTCCGTGATGTGGATGGCGTACAAAAATCCGTCTGGATCTTGATCGATTTCCGCAACCACTCGGGCCCGCGCGGTTTTTACTAAGTCCCCTTCAGACCTTCGCAACGTGATTTCTTGTCCTGCCGTCAGTTTCTGGTCCAGCCGCAAAACGCCTCCATTGCGGCTCACCAACAGCGTCTCCGCGACGTGCTTCGTCGGCGCTCCACCAGTGGCAATCCAAGATGCCTCCACGGGCATGCGGAAGCTCACGCGGTCGCTTTGCCGCAGTCCGTCGCTTCTCATCGTTTCGTTTGGCATGAGGGATGAATTCCATTTCAGATTAGCACCCTCGTCCCCCCGCTTGCTCCTTCGCATCAGTGCATTTTGTCGTACCAACTAATAGTTCTTGCTCCTCTCTGCAACGCCCCGAAACTCTTCGCCCTGTTGCCTCTTTCGTCCTCCTGTCCCTCGCAATTCCGCTATTTTTTGCCTTCTCTGGCAGTCTTAATGGATAGAGGGGAACGCTCTTCCGGCTCGTCCTGACTCGCTATTCCCCGGTCTAATTGACAGTGGGCAACGTTATCACCATGAACGAACGAACCGCCGATGGCGCGTCGCACAAAGTAACCCTTCGCGACCGCCGCTACGCTATCCGTTATCCCTTCGCCGCTGACGCGGAAGTTCTCGATCTTGAATCCGGCGCCCGCTCGGAGGGCGTCACCTCGGATCTGTCCCTCGGCGGCTGCTTTCTCTGCACCAGCAAACCGCTGGCGGTGAGGTCCCGCACCCGGGTCACCCTGAAGCGCAAGAACGAAAGCGTCGAAGCCCTGGCCATGGTCCGCATCGTAAAGCCAAAGATCGGCATGGGTCTCGAGTTCATCGACCTAGAGCAGGAGTCTGTCTCGATCCTCACTCGCTGGCTCCAACAACTCCGCCGCGACCGCTAACTCTCCCGTCTCCATTCTCTTCGCCTGCTTCTCGTCCATTTGATGCGTTATCATTCTGCTTATTTCGGCAACGATGAATTCAAGCTGCTCATCCCGCCGCAAAAACAAAGGGGATTCTCCATACGATAGATATGGCGCGCTCAATTAGAAAAACCTGGCCTCTTCTGCTCGTCGCACTCGCCCTCGCGGCGTTTTGGTATTGGCGCCACCAGCCTGCGGCTCTGTCCGTTGCGCCTCAACCGGCGCTCGAGACATATAACGGCTGCGGCATGGAGGGCGACGCCTCCAGTCCCGCCGTGCGCGAATTAAATCTCCTTAAAAATAGATACACCGCGCCGGAGCCCCAGCAGATCGACCCGCGCGCATCCCTTGCCGCCATGTTGGAACCCGGCGATGACCGGGGCCGCTGGAGCGATCGCCACGCTGCGGAAATCACCGGCTATGTCTGGGATGTAAAGATCGGCGGCGTCGAAACCGTCAATTGCCGCGCCACGGATCCGCCCGACCGCGACACGCACATCGAGCTGGTACTCGACCCCATGAACAGCTCGGAAGATCGTCGCGTCATCGTGGAAGTCACGCCGCGCAGTCGCGCCCTCGCGGAGCAGCGCGGCGAAGACTGGTCCACCCGCGCTCTCCGCGACCATTTTCAGGGTCGCTGGGTCCGCGTCCGCGGCTGGCTTCTATTTGACATCGAGCACGAATCGCAGTCCGTCAACACCGCCCCAAACCGTCCCCGAGACTGGCGAGCCACCGCTTGGGAAATTCACCCGGTAACTTCTCTGGAAGTCGTCGACCGCCCCCGCTAAGCCCCATTTTGCCAAGGATCCGCCCCGCGTGGCACAGACTTTAGTCTGTGCTTCCTCGTCCGGGATGGGTGGCCCGGACGTAAACCGGTCTACTATTTTGGGTGCCGCCTCCTTCACGTA
>Ga0316624_10000736_pt1 | contig 11889 bp, 11 predicted proteins | sample OWC_Aug_N3_C1_D5_FD_207657 | JGI IMG/M metagenome (GOLD analysis project Ga0316624, IMG submission 207657) | Wetland soil microbial communities from Old Woman Creek delta, Ohio, United States - OWC_Aug_N3_C1_D5_A | ecosystem: Environmental > Terrestrial > Soil > Wetlands | place: USA: Ohio...
TGGAAAGCCAGCACGCGCTTGCCGCGCTTGCTTTCGGCCTCGAGCGTGCCGTCGTGCAGCGCCGTCATGTTGACGAGCTCGGCCGCGGGATCGAGATGGCAGAGCGAGCCGCCGATCGTGCCGCGATTGCGCGTCTGGCGATGGCCGACATGGGCGAGCGCCTGTTGCACGATCGGGCACAGCCGCGCCACCTCGGGCGAGAATTCGATCTCGCGCTGGCGCGTCATCGCGCCGAAGCGCAGCGCGTCGCCTTTGGCGCGAATGCCGGCAAGCGCCGCGATCTTGTTGAGGTCGATCAGGTGATCGGGGGTGACATAGCGGAAATTCATCATCGGCATCAGCGACTGGCCGCCCGCGAGCACGCGCGCATTCTCGTGCCGCGCCAGAAGCTCGCTCGCCTCGGCCACGCTCGCCGGATCGTAGTAAGCAAAGGGCGCGGGCTTCACGATACCGTCACGCCGGTTGATCCCTGTTCACGACCTTACTCCCTCCCGCCTTCCGCCCAGCTTGCCGGATTTTGCCGTCGAGGCAAGCTCCGCCTTCAATCCGGCGAATACGGCGAATACAAGGAAAGGGGGCGCCCCGGCAACGACCCGGTTTGCCGGCGCATTCGAGGCTTCACTTCGCGCGCCGCCTGGCATAGTTTCGCCGCCAACGACATAGGCACAAAAAGGGGAGAAAGCCGAGATGCGTTTCGTCATGGGGATGATCGTCGCGTTGGTGCTGAGCCTCGGCGCAAGTGCCGCGCGCGCGGACGAGCCGGTGAAGATCAAGACCGGCTGGATCACGGTTCCGACTTCGTTGGCGCCGATCCTCTTCGTCAAGCCCGAGCTCGCGCGCCACTACGGCAAGACCTACACGCTCGAGGCGATCCACTTCGCCGGCACCGCGCCGATGATCACCGCGCTCGGCACCGGCGATCTCGACATCGCCGAGCTCGCCTTCGCCTCCTTCGCGCTCGCGATCCAGAACGGCCGGATGACCGATCTGCGCATCATCGCCGACGAGCTTCAGGACGGTCATCCCGGCTATCTCTCGAACGGGTTTCTGGTGTTGAAGGACGGGCCGATCAAGACGATCCACGATTTGAAGGGCAAGACGCTCGCAACCAACGTGATCGGCGCGGGCACCGACATCGCGACGCGCGCCTATCTGCGCCGCATCGGCCTCGAGGCCGGACGCGACTACAGCGTGGTCGAGACCGATTTCTTCCACATGATTCCGTTCCTGACCGAGGGCAAGGCGGACATGGTCACGACCATCCCCAACCTCATGAACGATCCGAAGGCGCTGGCGGTGGCGCGGCCGCTCTTCACCTTGCGCGATGCGATGGGCGGGCCGACGCAGATCCTGATGCGCGTCGCGCATGCCGGCTACATCGCCAAGCACCGCGCCGCGCTGGTCGATTATTTCGAGGACGAGATCCGCGCGCTGCACTGGTATCTCGATCCGAAAAACCATGACGAGGCGGTCGCGACCGTCGCCAAATTCACGAAGATCCCGGCCGAAAAGCTCGAGCCCTGGCTCTTCACCACCAAGGACACCTATCGCGATCCCAACGACCTGCCCGATCTCGCGGCGCTCGCGCGCAATTTGAAGACGCAGAAGGAAGCGGGCTTCCTCAAGATCGACATCGACCCGAACAAATACGCCGATCTGAGCCTCGTCAAAGAAGCGGGCAAGCGCGTCAACGAATAGGATCGATGGCGCTCACCTGAGAAGGCGGCGGCGCGTCGTTGCGCCGCCGCAATGCTGATTTGTGCTTGACAATGTTCTTGTTTTGTTCTAAAGAATAATTCCGAGAGGCTAATGGTCGGAGGGGGCTTTGGGCGCGTTTGCCGAGACGGGGAATTCTGCGCGCCGCGCGGCCGCGAAATTCCCGCAGCTGATCCTCGACCCTCCCGATATCGCGCTCGATAGGTGCAAGATTGTCGTCAAATATTCTTCGGACGGCGGGTATTTCTGCGTAGGCCTCGGCGCCGCTGCGGAATTTCTAAGCGCAGTCGATGAGGACGAGGCGCTCGCCCGCCGCATCGACGAAATGGCCGATGAAGGCTTCGAGGCTGATGATTCGCCGCTCGCGGAGAGCGCCGATCCCTCCTTGCGGCGTCTCGCGCTTGCAATGGCCCTCGCGAAAGACGGATTCGATCCGGATGAGCCGCGCAACGAAGGCGGACGGTGGACGAACGGCGGCACGGGTGCCGCTGCGGCAACGATGGCGGGTGCCGGCGCGTCCGATATTTTCACACCGGCTGCGCTCGTGCCCGGTCTTCGGCAAATCGCGGTGCGGGTCCTGTCCGCGGGGGCTGCGGCGCCCGTCGCGTCCTTCGGCATGCTTTTCATTCCGACCAATCGCAGCCTTATCTCCGAAGGCGCGGTGCCTGACGCGCCGGATGTTTCCTACCATTTTGACCAGGGCACTGGCGTCCTGACGCTCACGCGCGAGCGTGCGGATGGCGGCAAGAACTTGCTTTTTTCGGGCCAGCACGGAGCAGGCGGCCTCTTCCGGGACAGCGATGGCAACGTCGTCGGTCGTGATCTCGGCGGCAAAGTGGTCATCGATCCCGATACGATACCCGGCTATCGCTCGAGCGCTGCGGCCGGCACGGCATCGCGGGCGGCCGCGGGGGCGGTCGACGATGCAGCCGCGGATCGCGAGGAGCCGAAATTATGTCCGGATCCGAGCACCGAAAGCGTCGTCGGTCGGAAACCGCGAGGCCTTGCCTACCAGCAACAGATCACCGGTTTGCCGCCCGGCTTTGCTTTCAAATTGGTCAATCCGGTAACCGGCCGGAAAGTCAGTTACGACGGCTGCGAGCCTGAAAAAAATGGCAATATGGAAGAGGCGAAGGGGCCGGGCTACGTCGCGCGGATGATCGATCCGAATAATTGGCAGAATTGGTATCGGGGCTTGCAAAGCATCAAGGACCAAATGAATCGCCAGTCCAAAGCCGCGCGCTGGCGGATGGTCGAGTGGCATTTCGCCGAGAGGCAGGTTGCGGATTATTTTGCCCGATATGCGAGGGCTAACTTCTCGAACATTATCGTGGAATGGACCCCGGCGAGGATGCAATGACATACACGCTCGACGTATTTTGGCGGCCGCGCGAGGAATCGGCGGCGGCATGCGCCGCCCATTTGAAGGAAATGTTCGAGCGGCTTGCGGCGATTCATCCGGTCTTTGCGCATTGGAAGCAGCAAGGCGAAACGGAGGATGAAGCGCAGCTGCCGCTTTGTGCAATGCCTCCTCGTTCGGATGAGTTGGCGAAGATTTTCGAGGAAAACATCAGCCGCGATGACGAAGACGAGGCCTGGCCGGAGCTCGGGTATTCCTTGTCGGCTTGGAACGAGCTCGACGAATACCGCGGCACATTTTTCAACGCCAAGACGGGCGCTTTCAATGCAGATCTCGCCGAACCGAATAACATCTTCTTCCAGCTCGGCGATCCGCGACCCGAGAACCGGGATTTCTTGAATGCCGATGTATTGGGGAAGGCCCTCATCGCGATCGCCGAATCTTGGGACGCGGATTGGGGGGTCGTCGAAATTTGGGATGATGATCGTCGGTCGCAAGATTCAGAGGGGCATGTGCTCCGGCCCTGGGCCGGCTGGCTCACTTATCTGTCGCCCGACTGCGCCCTCGAGGTTTCTGTGCCTCCCGGCGCGTCGAGTCGGCGTCTTCGAGACGGCGGTCTCTTGATCGAGGTGACTAGAGAGCAATTCGATGCCGATAATCCTGCGCATGTCGCGGTATTCGATGCGGTGCAGGCGTCCTTGCATGGGTTGCAGTTAAAGCGGATGCAAGAATTTCGTCGTTCTCGAATCGAAGATGACGACCCTTGATCGAGGGGTGACCGAGCGGCGGCGCGAATCTGAAAATTACGAAACGAACCCAATTTTCTGCCGGCTCACCGCGCGCCGTCGGGAAAGATCGCTTGGCGGCCGAGCTGCTGCCACGCCATCGGCGCGCCGCATTTCTCGGCGGCCTCGGCCGCGGGCAGCGAGCGGTCCCAGAACGCGGCGACGAAGCGCTTGCCGGTCACGCCGTCGCTCGCATCCGACACGAGCCAGAGCAAGGGCCAGATCATGATCTCGGGCTGAATGAGCCGCTGCTTTTGCGCCGCGGTGAAGGAATTGCCGACGAGGCGCGTGTTGACCGGCCCGCCCGGCACGAGAATGTTGACCGTGACGCCCGTGCCTTCGAGCTCCTCGGCGATGATGCAGGAATGCGCCTCGTTCGCAGCCTTGGAGCCGCCATAGGGCAGCATGCCCTTGCGCCACATCGAATCGAGGCTCGTCGTCACGTTGATGATCCGGCCCCAGCCTTGATCGAGCATCGGCTTCACCGCCGCCCGCGTCATGAGAAAGGGCGCGACCGTGTTCACCTCGATGATGCGACGGAAATCGGCCGGGCTCACATCGCGGAAATCCTTGGGCGGCACGGCGCCGGCACGGACGGTGTTGGGGCCGATCCCGGCATTGTTGATGAGGATGTCGAGCCGGCCGAAACGATCGATCGCTTCGTGCACAAGCTTCTCCGCGCTTTCATCGCGCCCGACATCCGCGGCCAAGACGGCGATCCGGTCGGCGTCGCCTCGCGCATCGGCTTCGCCGCGCAAACCATCGAGAACATCCGCGTCGATGTCGCTCGCAAGCACGCGCAAGCCCGCATCGAGAAGACCCAAGGCCATGGCACGGCCGATGCCGCGCGCGGCCCCGGTGACGATGGCAACTTTGCCGCTTTCTGGGGCGCTCATCGATCTCTCCTCGCTTGGACTTGGCGGATCATGGCAGCCATGAGCGGAGCGCTGTCAAGCACGGCGATGGCGAATTGCGCCGCCCCCGGGCCTGTGAGATGCTACCTCGTCTCGTCATGCGAGATCGGGGGAGAAATGCCAGCGCCGCATCGCATCGACGTTCATCATCACGTCACGCCGCCAAGTCTCGTCGCCGAGAAGATCAGGGCGGGCGCGGGCGGCGGGCCGACCTATGCCTGGAATATCGACAAGACCCTCGCCGATATGGAGCGGGGCGGCGTGCGCGCGGCGATCATCTCGCTGCCGCATCCCATCGGCGTTTGGCCCGACCAGAAGAACACGCGCGGGCTGACGCGGGAATGGAACGACTATGTCGCGGGCCTCGCGCGCGACTATCCCGGACGCTTCGGCCAATTCGCGATGCTGCCGATCCTCGATATCGAGGGCAGTTTGCGCGAAATCGAATACGCCTTCGACGTGCTGAAAGCCGACGGCATCAATCTGATGACCAATATCGGCGACAAATGGCTGGGCGATCCCTACTACGATCCGATCTTCGACGAGCTCAACCGGCGCCAGGCGGTCGTCTACACGCATCCCGACGCGCCCGATTGCACGCGGGGCGTTTTGCCCGAGGTGCGCGATTCGGTGATCGAATTCGGCACCGATACGACGCGCGCGATCACGCGGCTCTTGTTCAGCGGCGCCGCCGCGCGCTTCAAGGACATTCGTTGGATCTTCTCGCATGCCGGCGGCACCGCGCCCTTCCTGGCCGAGCGCCTCATCCGCTACGCCCAGACCGAGAAGGGGATGAGCGCGCGCGTGCCCGATGGCGTGATCGCCTATCTCAAGCGCTTTTATTACGACACCGCGCAGGCCGCGCATCCCTGGGCCTTGGCGTCGCTGATGCGGCTCGTCGCGATCTCGCAGGTCTTGTTCGGTACCGATTTCCCGTGGCGCACCGCGGCGGAAACCGCCCAGGGGCTGAAGGATTTCGGCTTCTCGGCCGATGAATTGCGTGCGATCGACTGTGCCAATGCCGAGCGGCTCCTGCCGCGTTGGGGGCGCTGAAGGAAGCCGTCGCCGGCCGGATCGCTTTTTGCCGCGCCTCGCGAGAAACCCGCCAGTTAATGGGGTTTTTCATCTCGCGGCTGCGCGCTATCGGATTTTCCTATCGACGAATAAATGCCATCTATATATCATCATAGCGCTGATTTTTTGCTCGGGTCATTGACGTTCATTTTTTCAACGCGATAGAGATGCAACGGGCGCGCACGACGATCGCGGAGAGAAGGGGCGACAGAGGAGCGGCGGCGCAGTCCGCTCCTGTCGTCGCGGCGCTGGCCGTGCCGCCCGAAGTCTTGCTCGGTTACCGTCTCTGGCAAGCGCATCATTTTTGGCAAAGGCGGGTCGGACGTTATCTGAAGGGCGTCAGCCTGACGCCCGTGCAATATGTCTTGCTCGCCGCGGCCTACCATCTGATCAATAAGGGCGAGATACCCTCGCAAATCCGGCTTTCGACCTATACCGGCGTCGAGAAGATGATGGTGTCGAAAAATCTGCGCGTGCTCGCGCATCGCGGCTACCTGACGCGAACGCAATGCCCGCGTGACCGGCGCATCAATCGCATCCGCCTGACGCCGATTGGACGGAAGATCCTGCAGCGCGCCTTCAACCGAACCACCGCCGCGCATGCTTCTTTCTTCGACGTCCTCGGCGAGGATTGGAAGCGCATGGATGCGTTGTTGCGAATCTTGGTTCACAGGCATCTCGACTGACCATCTCGCCTCGCGTGAGAAGACGCAGGAACAGAATTGCTGCGCCGCTTCGGTGTGGGGCCGACTGCGGCGCCGATTGACCCTCCGGTGACGATCGGCAAAGATGCGCGATCAATCAATAGCCGATGGGGGAACGCTCTCATGGATTTGCACCTTAAGGGACGCACGGCCCTCATCACCGGCGCGTCGAAAGGCATCGGCTTGGCCGTGGCGCAATGTTTTGCGTCGGAGGGCGTCAACCTCGTGCTGGCGGCGCGGTCCAAGGAGCAACTCGAGCAGAACGCGGCCGAGCTGCGCGGAACCTGGAAGGTCAAGGTCGACACCATGGCGCTCGACCTGTCCGATCAGGCGCAGCGCGACAAGCTGGTCGCCACGTTTCCCGATGTCGATATCCTCATCAACAACGCGGGCGCGATCCCCGGCGGCACGATCTTCGAAGTCGACGACAAGGCCTGGCGCGCGGGCTGGGATTTGAAGGTTTTCGGCTATGTCAATCTGACGCGCGCCTATTTCGGCCTGATGTCGAAGCGCAAGCGCGGCGTGATCATCTGCATTTGCGGCCTGGGCGGCGAAAAGCTCGATTTCGGCTATATCGCGGGCGCGGCCGGTAATGCGTCGCTGATGGCCTTCGCGCGCGCCATGGGCGGGCGCAGCATCGATCACGGCGTTCGCGTGCTGGCGGTCAATCCGGGTCCGGTCCTGACCGATCGCACCGTCTATCTCGGCAAGATCCGGGCGAAACGCGAGCTCGGCGACGAGAATCGCTATCCCGAGAGCTTCGCGCACATGCCTTACAAGCGGCCGGCGACGGTCGAGGAAGTGGCGCCGATGGTGGTCTTCCTCGCCTCCGATCATTCGAACTATATCAGCGGCACCGTGGTCACGATCGACGGCGGCATCGCCAACCGCAACGGCTAGGCGCGGGGGACGCGATCCATGCCGCAAGCCAGAGCCGCCGACGGCGTCAGCCTTTATTACGAAGTCCAAGGCAGCGGCGCGCCGATCGTCTTCGTGCACGAACTCGCAGGCACGCTCCATTCCTTCGATTTGCAGATCGCCGCCCTGAAGCCGCGGTTCCAATGCATCGCCTTCAACGCCCGCGGCTATCCGCCGTCGGACGTTCCATCCGGCGTCGAATCCTATTCGCAGGACATCGCGGCGGCGGATATCGGCGCGGTGCTCGATGCTGCCGGCCTGCGCGATGCGCATGTGATGGGTGTCTCGATGGGATCGGCCGCGGCGCTGCAATTCGCGCTCGCCCAGCCGTCGCGCGTCCGCTCGGCCATTCTGTGCAGCATCGGCAGCGGTTCGGACGCGAAGCCGGAGGAATACGTCGCGAATATGGAGGCGATGGCGGCGCGGGTCGAAAAGAACGGCATGGCGCAGATCCGCGAGAATTTCACGACCGCGCCGGCGCGGGTGAAGCTTAAGGACAAGAACCCGGCCGAGTTCGAGAAATTTCTCGAGGAGATCGCCACCTTCTCCGTGCTCGGCCTCACCAACACGATGCGCGGCGTGCAAAAGCGGCGCCCGCCGCTTTATGCGCATAAGGACCGCATCGCGGCGATGAAGATCCCGGCCTTGGTCGTCTTGGGCGGCGACGATCAGGGCTGCAACAAGCCGAGCCATTTCCTGGCGGAAACCTTGCCCGGCGCGCGGCTCGAAATTCTGCCCAATACCGGCCACGGGGTGAACCTCGAGGAACCGGTCCTCGTTAATCGCATGGTCGAGCGTTTCATCGCCGAGGTCGAAGCCAAGCGGCGCTGACCGCCCCCGAAGGAATTGGAGAAGAGAATGCCGTTTCATCCTGCCTCGACCGCGCTCCGGGATCTGCTCGTGCTCGATCTGACGCGCGTGCGCGCGGGCCCCACTTGCGCGCGCGAGCTTGCGGATTGGGGCGCCAACGTGATCAAGATCGATGCGCGCGAGGAGGGCGGAGCCGATGGCAGCGGCCCGTCGGATTTTTCCGCCCGCCATGATCCCGATTTCCAGAACCTCCATCGCAACAAGCGGGCGATGTCGCTCAATTTGAAGCACAAGGACGGGCTCGCGATCTTCCGCCGCATGGCCGAAAAGGCGGATATCGTGCTCGAGAATTACCGGCCCGACGTCAAGACGCGGCTCGGCATCGATTACGAGGCGCTGAAGGCGATCAATCCGCGCATCATCTATGCGAGCATCTCGGGCTTCGGTCAGGACGGGCCCTATCGCGACCGGCCGGGCGTCGACCAGATTGCACAAGGCATGTCGGGCTTGATGTCGGTGACGGGCGAGGAAGGCCGCGGACCGATGCGCGTCGGCATTGCCGTGGGCGATCTCGCGGCGGGCCTGTGCGCGGCGATCGGAATTCTCGTCGCGCTTCACGAGCGCGAACGTTCGGGCCAGGGGCAATGGGTGCAGACCTCGCTTTTGGAAGCGCTGCTCTTCATGCTCGATTTCCAGGGTGCCCGTTATCTGATGAAGGGCGAGGTGCCGCGCCAGGTCGGCAACAACCATCCGACCGGCGCGCCGACCGGCACCTTCAAGACGCGCGACGGCTATATCAACATCGCGCCGACGCCGCCGATGTGGCGGCGCTTTTGCACCGCGATCGGCCGCGAGGACCTGGTCAACCACGCCGATTATGCAACGCCGCAGCTCCGGCGCAAAAATCGCGAGCGGCTCAACGCCCTCATCACCGAGATCACCGAGAAGGAAAGCACCGCGGCGCTGGTCGAGCGCATGAACGGCGCGAGCATTCCCTGCGGCCCGGTCTATTCGATCGATCAGGCCTTTGCCGATCCGCAGGTCGAACATCTGGGCATTGCGAAGGAAGTCACGTCGAAGGCGCTGGGGCCGATCAAGCTCATCGGTCAGCCCTTGCGGCTGAGCCGCACGCCGACGAGCATGGTTTCGGGTGCGCCCGACTATGCCGAGCAAGCCGACGAGATTCTCGCCGAGTTCGGCTATGGCAAGGTCGAGATCGAGGCTTTCCGCAAAGACGGCGCGGTTTAGGAGCAGAATATGGATTTCGGTTTTACCGACGAGCAGAACATGCTGCGCGACAGCGTCAGCAAGCTGATGGACAGGCACGCGACGCCCGATTACATCCGCCGCCTCGAGCGCGAGCAGGCTTACCCTTACGAGCTCTACGACGAATGGATCAAGGCGGGGCTCCTCGCCATGCCGTTCCCCGAGGAATATGGCGGGCTCGGCGGCAATGCGATCGATCTGGCGATCATCGCCGAGGAAATCTCCTATCGCAGCACCGATCTGTCGATGGCGCTGGGCGGGAGCATGTTCTGCGGCCTCAACCTCGTGCGCAAGGCGTCCGAGGAGCAGAAACGCTATTGGCTGCCGAAGCTGCTCTCGGGCGAGATCCGGATGTCGATCTCCATGTCGGAGCCCGATGCCGGCTCCGATGTCGGCGCGATGCGCACGACTGCGGTGCGTGACGGCAATGGCTGGGTGATCAACGGCCAGAAGCTCTGGGCCACCGGCGCCGCGGCCAAGAACAATGTCATCAACATGTATGTGAAGACTGACACCAAGGTGCATTACCGCCAAGGCATGTCGCTCTTCCTCGTCGACAAGGACACGCCCGGCATCGAAATGCGCAAGCTCGACATGCTCGGCCGGCGTTGCACCGGGACCTACGAGATTTTCCTGAAGGATGTGCGCATTCCCGCCGACCGTCTCGTCGGCGGCGAGGCGGGCTTGAACAAGGGGTTCGACTTCGTTCTGTCCGGGCTTCAGGTCGAGCGTGTCGTTTCGGCCGCGAGCTCCTGCGGCGGCGCGCGCGGGGTGGTCGATATCGCCTCGAACTACGCCAAGGAGCGCAAGCAATTCGGCCGTCCGATCGGCACCTTCCAGGCGATCGCGCATATGCTTGCCGACATGGAGACCGAAGCCGAAGCCGCGCGGTCCTTGATGTGGCGCGCGGCCTGGATGGTCGCTTCGGGCCAGAACGCGTTGCGCGAGATCACCATGGCGAAGCTCTTCTGCGCCGAGACCTATGCGAAGCTCGCCAATATGGGCATGCAGGTCTTGGGCGGCTATGGCTACAACATGGAGTTCGACATGCAGCGCCATTACCGCGACGCGCGCGTCGCGACCGTGGCGGCCGGCTCCTCCCAGATCCAGCGCAACCTGATCGCCAACCTCATGGGGCACAAGGTTCAATAGGCGAAGGCGGCGCTGCGCCCGGATCGGAGAAGGCCATGGATTGCCGCTTCACCGAAGAGCAGAACCTGTTGCGCGAAAGCGTGCGCAAGCTGATGGCGAAGCACTGCCCGCCCGACTTCATGCGCAAGATCGACCGCGAGCAATCCTATCCTTACGGGCTCTACGACGCCTGGGTCGAGGCCGGCCTCATCGCCATGCCCTTTGCCGAAGCCTATGGCGGCTTGGGCGGCAGCACGGTCGATGCCTGCATCATCATGGAGGAGGTTTCGCGCGTCAGCGCCGATCTCAGCATGATGATCGGCGGCAGCACCTTTTGCGGCCTCAACATCGAACGCAAGGGTTCGGAGGCGCAGAAGCGCCATTGGCTGCCGAAGCTGGTCAAAGGCGAGATCAAGATGTCGATCTCGATGTCGGAGCCCGATGCCGGCTCCGATGTCGGCGCGATGCGCACCCTCGCGGTCCGCGACGGCGATGATTGGATCATCAACGGGCAGAAGCTTTGGGCAACCGGCGCGGGCGCCAAGGGCAACGTCATCAATGTCTATGTGAAGACCGATCCCAAGGCGCATTACCGCCAGGGCCTGTCGCTTTTCCTCGTCGACAACGATACGCCCGGCATCGAGCTCAGAAAGCTCGACATGCTGGGCCGCTATTGCACCGGCACCTACGAGATCTTCTTCAAGGATGTGCGCGTTCCGGCCGATCGCTTGATCGGCGGCGAGAACAAGGGCTGGGAGTGCATCCTGTCGGGGCTTCAGGTCGAGCGCGTCATCGCCGCCGCCTCCGATTGCGGCGGCGCGCTCGGCTGCGTCGAGATGGCGCTCGCCTATGCCAAGGAGCGCAAGCAGTTCGGGCGGCCGATCGGCACCTTCCAGGCGATCGCGCATATGCTGGCCGACATGTCGACCGAAGTCGCGGCGGCGCGCGCGCTCATCTATCAATGCGCCTCGCAGATCGATCACGGCGAGGACGCGCTGCGCGAGATCACCATGGCGAAGCTCTTCGCCTCCGAGACCTACGCCAAAGTCGCCAATATGGGGATGCAGATTTTCGGCGGCTACGGCTACAACCGCGAATTCGACATGCAGCGGCATTTCCGCGATGCGCGCGTCGCGACGGTCGCCGCCGGAACCTCGCAAATCCAGCGCAATCTCATCGCCGGCCTGCTCGGGCTGAAGCCGCAATAAGCC
>Ga0316624_10000737_pt1 | contig 11887 bp, 12 predicted proteins | sample OWC_Aug_N3_C1_D5_FD_207657 | JGI IMG/M metagenome (GOLD analysis project Ga0316624, IMG submission 207657) | Wetland soil microbial communities from Old Woman Creek delta, Ohio, United States - OWC_Aug_N3_C1_D5_A | ecosystem: Environmental > Terrestrial > Soil > Wetlands | place: USA: Ohio...
CAACTCCCTCGAATAGTGTGACGCCTGCAACTGTTCCGGGTGCACCGACAACTGTTGCCGCAGCCGGCGGCAATGCACAGGCAACCGTCACTTTCGTGGCACCGGCCTCGAACGGCGGATCGGCGATTACCGGTTACACCGTGACCTCATCGCCGGCAGGCGGTGTGGATAGCAACGCCGGAACCTTAGGTCTGAGCCACGTTATCACCGGCCTGACCAATGGCACCGCCTACACCTTTACCGTCAAGGCAACTAATGCCACCGGCACAAGTGCTGCCTCAACTCCCTCGAATAGTGTGACCCCGGTGGCGGGGGCAAGCGCTACTACGCTTGCATCGAGTCCGAGCGCCGCACCTGCCGGACAAACCATCACACTGACGGCGACGGTCACCGGCACAGCACCGACAGGCACGGTCACCTTCAAAGATGGAGGCGCGACGTTGGGTACAGGCACGATCATGGCAGGACAAGCCACGCTCAACACCACCTTCATTACAGTCGGTGCGCATAGTTTGACAGCCGTCTATGGCGGCGATATGTACAACGCCCCAAGCACCTCAGCCGCGGTAACACAAACGGTCAGCATAGGTACCAGCACCACCTTGCTGAGCGTAACGCCGAACCCGGCCATGGTTTCACAACCCATCACACTGATCGCCACCTTCACCGGCGCATTACCGACCGGCACAGTGACCTTCATGGATGGTGGCACAACGATAGGCACAGGCACTATCTCGGCTGGCCAAGCGACGCTCAGCCTCACGTATACCGCAACCGGCACGCACAGCCTCACGGCAGTCTACGGCGGCGATGCGAACAATACGGGCAGCACCTCCAGTGCGGTCAGCTTAAGCGTGGCTGCCAACCTGGTCACCTACTTCCACAACGACATCAGCGGAACACCGATGGCGGAAACGGATGCGTCAGGCGCCTTGATCTGGAAACAAAGCTACCGTCCGTACGGCGACCCGGTTCAAACGCCCAACGCAGACAACAAACTGTGGTTCACCGGCAAGCCCTACGACAAGGACAACGGCCTGACCTACATGGGGGCGAGGTATTATGATCCGCTGGTGGGGCGGTTTATGGGCACCGATCCGAAAGGGTTTGACCCAGACAATATCCACTCCTTCAATCGGTATACCTATGCCAATAACAATCCGAATCGGTACGTCGATCCAGATGGCCGGTCGGCAATAGATGCAAAAGATGATGGTTTTGAAGAAGAATTGGGCTGGATGGTTTTAATTGGGGAGGCTGCGGAGGCTGTCTTCGGTGCTGTTGAAGTAGATGCGATGACAGGGGCAGCTGCACGTGCGGAGGCTGGCGCAGCGGCGGGGGCAAGAGGCGCTGCAGCAGAGGGTGGAGCAGCAGGGGCTGCGAGGGGAGTTCCAAACCCTTATGGTAAAACAGGAGGTCCGGAACATCAGGCAAAGGTTGCGGAAATAAGGGGTGACATAGAGGCAAGAGGGCTTACTTCTGATACAGAACACATGGTTAGAACCCCGGGCGGCAACAAAGAGAAGCGATTCGTAGACGTTGTTGGAAAAGACGCGGATGGTAACGTTGTAGAAATGCATCAAGTTGGGAGAAAAACAAAAGCTGGTGAGCCGATTTCTCGGGAGCGGAAAGCTCTTGATGATATTCAAGGCGCAACGGGTGACCGTCCAACATTCCATCCTTACAACAACTGAGACAAAAAATGGGAAAGCAGGTCAATTTTTACCTAATCCCGAGCGATATATTGATGCTCGAATCCAAGCTCAGGGAAGTTGGTCCATTGCTTGTTTTGCACAGTCGCTCTGATGTCCCAAGACCTCGTGTATTGGAGAGCCTCGAGCATATGGAACAAGGGAAGTTGTGGCTCTATTTCTTCCTGGTTCGTCCAGAAAATCTCGACGAGGTGGTGATGCGGCATGTGCCAGCTCAGGGATATTGGGTTGTAGATGAATTAAAATCGCCGGTTATTCAACTTAACCGCAGTTTTTTTGACGGCAAGAACCTTAGGCGCGGACGAATCTACTTCATTGAGCGGTATTTTGGTGAGAATCGAGAAATGGTACACAAGCCCGATGCGTTCAGGGCATGGGCGAAAGCCATATTGGACAAAGCTAAACGAAATCTTGTGAAAATTGGGCCGGAATATATCGGGGCGGATACAAAGACATGGCTTGATACATCGCATGGAACTCTTCTTGAAGGATAGCGCGGTGTGCGCAATCGTTATTGCGCCGGATGTTGATCTCTCTTCCTCTTCTTCATCAATAAGTAAAAAGCATTCTCTCCGTTAACGGATGCGAGTGCCTCTTCTTAGCCGCTGCCTTCTTGCATCTACCGACCATGTTGTGCCAGAACGCTTTCCAGCACCTGGATCACGAAGCGTTGCTGCGGGTTGGGCAACTGCTTTATTGCTGGGTTATCCTCATGACGCGAGGAAAATTCAAACTGTGTGCAGCCCATTCTATAAGTTCCGATTGGCATCCGATGGTCTGAGAAATAACGTAAAGCGTATCTCCGCTTTGACCGTCGCATCGTTGATCCGGTCACGCTGGAAGTTGATCTGATCCAAGGCGATGGCAGGATTGTTTGCCAGCACGCTAGCGACGAACAGCCGTACCCGCACAAAATCTCCCTGCACCGGAAATATCATCACATATGCCATATGTGAATTGTCTTGTGCTTCCGGCTTGTATTCGGCCTGTTTGAGCTCCACCCCGGTTGCGCTCGCCGACGCATAGATGGATGCCAATACATCCGTTACATCTTGTTCATCCGGCAGGGACTCAAAGAATGCGGCTAACTCTTTCTGCCGATTTCCCATGCTGTAAGTTCTAGTTTGCATTGCCGATTTGGAATGGACTGCATCCAAACGGCTATGCATGAAGGCGGTTTCGCGCTCCAGCGGTTGCAGCGTCAGCAACAGGAATGCGCCGGCCAAGGCCAGCAGCGCCAAACCCGCCATTCCGGCTGTGCCCAGCTGCTCCCTGAATTGTTTCAAGAGTTCTTTCATATTGGTTTTACCCAATGCATGGACAAGGTAAACGCCACAGGATGTTGCGGATCGTCATGTTTGATTTCATGGTGCAGCAAAAACACTTCTGAAAAAGGCTTGGTTTCCCTCAGCTGTGCAATCAACGTGAGGACGGCGGCGTAATCCTTGGCTTCGCCTTGCAGGCTCAAGAGACCGGATTTCACTTCCGGCTCGATGACCAGAATCGCGACGTCATCCGGATTTTTCGGTTCCAGCCCGGCAAAGAATGCATCCCACGGCGTGGAGAGACGGGCAACGATCTGCTGTGCCTCAGCAAAGTCTTTGTCCTCAAATTGAGGGCTTTCTGGCTCCTTGTATGACGTATCCAGATTTAACTTGGCGGCCACGATTTCGGCGTTCATCCTGGCTCGATCATTTTGTAATCTGTCATACGAAACGCCGACCTCAATTAACAAGGCCAGCCCGGTCAATAACAAAACTATCCCAGCCGTGCTACGCGGGCGATCTGGCGGTTGCTGGAAATTCAAGTCCAGGCGGCGCATCAAAGACACTCACTCAAAAGTATGGAAAACAATCCGTCGGCTTGAGACGGGAAGCCCTCAGGCACGGCAAGCTCCAGTTTGTTGAACTGGTATTGAGTCTTGGGGATAGCCGAGTGATTGGTGAGAGTAGGGGCGTGCAAGTATACGTTGGAACATGGCTCTGGCAGAGCACTGAGCAGATTTTCGCGATCAAGTAGCACGGAAAGTTCATTAATGGTGTCGTGAGGAACTCCGTTGATCGCGGCGAATTGTCCTGCCGATACTAAGACCAACAACGAGTAACCCGGTTCGTGAATAACCAGCCAAGCGGGATCGTTGTTCAGCTGTTTCTGGAAGCGATTAAAAGCGGAAGTCAGATAAGGCGTGACCAGCTTGAGTTTTAGCTGATGTGCTGCACAAGCTTGTTGTAAGCCGTGGAGCAAAGTTTGATCGATTGCGCTTACCAAACGGAGCGAATCTTTTTGGGCAGACTGAATGCGCAATGTCCATTGTTCGACCACAGTGCCGTAGGTTTGGCTCAGGGCATATCTGGCGAATGCTTCTTTTGCCGCATACTGCTTTAACTGCGTACCAAAGTTCATTACGTCAAATCGAAGAAACTGATTCGACAACACGATATTCACTTCGGCTTTTTGCCACTCAGGTAGGCTTAATTGCTGAGTGAATCTGTCTAAAGCAGTTGCCCACGTAGGCTGATTAGCGATTGGGACAAATGTCTCATCGAATTTAGCCATTACTTTGGGTTTCAATCCGCGCCGCAGCATCAGCATGCTGAGACGTGTGGGGCTGAATGCAACGAAGAGGCGGTTATTCAACGAAGGTGACACGATTGATTTCCTCCAATGTCGTGACACCCTGCATAACCATATCCAGGGCTGCTTCACGCAAGACGCGCGTGCCATTCTGTTTTGCTGCTTCTTTGATCAGCTCGACCGGTGCGCGGCTGGTGATCAGTCCGCGCAATTTGTCATTGAGCAGCAGGATTTCTGCAATCGCTTTACGCCCTGCAAAACCTGTTCCGCGGCACATCCCGCAACCTTTGCCCCGGATGAATTTGTAATGTTTGGTCGTTTGGCGCGTCAACCCGGAGTCGTGCAATTCCTCATCGCCAGGTTCATAGGGTTCGGCACAGTGCTGACAATTGACGCGCACCAGCCGTTGGGCCAATACACCATTCAAGGCAGAAACAAAACTGTATGGATCTACTCCCATGTGCATGAACCGGCTCATCACGTCGAAAACATTATTGGCATGGACAGAGGTGAATACCAGATGGCCTGTCAGGGCAGACTGGATGGCGATATGTGCGGTTTCCGCATCGCGTATTTCGCCCACCATGATCTTGTCTGGGTCGTGACGCAGGATTGAACGCAGCCCTCGGGCGAAGGTCAGGCCTTTCTTTTCGTTTACCGGGATTTGCAAGATGCCGGGTAGCTGATACTCAATCGGATCCTCAATGGTGATGATTTTGTCCAGTCCCTTGTTGATCTCTGTGAGGATCGCATACAAGGTGGTGGTCTTGCCACTGCCGGTCGGGCCGGTCATCAGCAACATGCCATAGGGTTCGTTGGCGAATCGACGGATTTCTTTCTTTACCCCGGTTTCAAAGCCCAAACTATCCAGGCTGAATCCTTTTAGCTCGTTGGACAGAGCCTTCTTATCCAGAATACGCAGCACCGCGTCTTCACCAAAGATGCTGGGCATGATCGAGACACGGAAATCCACCTCCCTGCCTTGCAGTACCGCCTTGAAGCGTCCGTCCTGCGGAATACGGTGTTCGGCGATGTCCAGTTCTGCCATCACCTTGATGCGCGATATGGCCTGTTCGGCTGTCTCTCGCCCGCGGACTTCCCCGATCCGGTTCAATACGCCGTCGATGCGATTCTCGATAACCAGGCCATTAGGTATGCATTCCAAATGAATATCGCTGGCTCCAGCCTTTAATGCATCAAACAAAGCAGAATTGACTAGCTTGACGACAGGGCTGTCGTCTTCACTGATAGACAAAAGTGAAATATCTTGTTGCGCTTCATTGCCACTTTCCGTGTTTGAGCCGAGGATGGCTTCGTCTACTGCCCTGACAAGATGTTCTTGCTGCGCAAGAAACGCAGCCAAATCGGCATGATGTACGAGTCGCCAAGTGGCTAATTGTGGCGCCACACTTTGTAACCAAACTCGTAATCCTTGATCGAATGGATCAGATATTAGTAATAATCCTGCGCCGGCCGCATCCCGTACCGCCATGCAACCACGCTTGACGGCTTCCTGATAGCTCAATACATCGAAGGCGGGTTGCAGTGTATACAACTGCGTCATGCTCAATGCGGGGTAATGAAATTGTGTCGCTAGCTGTTCAACAAATTCCGTATTCGGCAGTTCAGTCATCTCTTGCAGAACTTCAACCAGCCGCGTACCGTCCTTGCTGGATTTGGCACGGGCAGCGTTGATCAACTGGTAAGTAATGTTTGGCATAGGATAGGGGGTAATTACTGGAGACTGCTCGCCAATTCAAATATGGGCATATACATCAGCACCACGATCAAACCAATCACGATTCCAATAAAGCCCATCAATATAGGCTCGAAAAGTTTTGTAAACCAGTCGATCCAGATCGCCAGCTCCTCATCCAAGATACTGGAAGTGCGCTCCATCATTTCGCCCATCTGCCCGCTACGCTCTCCCACCTTCAACAAGCGCGAAGAAACCATTGTGCTTAATTGATTTCTATCCATCGCCTGGGAAATGGTGACGCCCTCTCTGATTTCTTGTCCGGCTTTAGTCAATCTGGTTTGAAGCTCTTGTGCTAATAATCCCTTGGACATGTCGATGGCGGTGACCATGGGGATTCCACCCCGCAACAGCATGCCTAATGTTCGATACAGACGTGACAGTTGGTAGAGCCTGATCCGTTCGCCCATGGCGGGAATGCGCTGAATGGTCTGCATAAACCATATACGCGAGCTTGGCTGGCTTAACCAATAGGTTGCCAGCCCGATGAGAACTGCAATGCCGCCCAGCACGACCGTTGCATGCTCGGAGACGAACTTTCCCCACTCCAGCAGTAACCGCGAAAAGAACGGTACGTCGCCGCGAATGTCTTCGTACACACGGCTGAAGCGCGGCACCACATAGAACATCAGGAATAGAGTTACCAAGCCTCCCACAACGATCAGCAATGCAGGATAAACCGAGGCACTGATAACGCGCTTTTTGATGACGTCAGCTTGTTCCTGAAACTTTACATAACGTTCCAACGCTTCTGTCAAGCTTCCGGTACGTTCGCTGGCGCTGATGGTTGCCACGTAGAATTCAGAGAACACGCCGGGGAACGCACTCAAGGCATTGGATAGTGACTTTCCCTGGAAGAGGGAGGTGCGTAATGAGTCGAGTAATTTGCGATGAGAGGCGTTTTGTTCTTTAACAACCAACAAGTCGATTACTTCCGTGAGGGATAGTCCGGCAGACATCAACGTCAACAGTTCGCGGCTGAAAAGTAAGACGGGGAATTTCGTTGTTCGCCTGAAACGCGGCAAACCAAATTGAAGTAGCTTGATTTCGAGTATCGTGCAGCCTCGCAGATCGCTATGTGTCCGGACATCGTGCTCATTTTGGGCATCCAGCTCCAATGTCAACAAATCATTATTACCCTTAACGGCGGTGACGAGGTAACGCATCCGTTCTACCAATTGGTGAGGTTGGTGTTATCGCCAATGCTGGTCAATTGCGCGTCTTCGCCGTGGTGATGGCTTTGATTGAAATGATCCACGTCTTGGTTCATGCGAAGCTATATAAAATATAAGTTAAGTATATCAATATTATTACTGGGTTATGCTCAATTTGGACTGCTAATTGAGAGGCACATTACCGTTACCGCGAATACTCTCGATCAGGTCAGTAATCATATTTGGTTCATCAACCCTATGGCTTGTTGATATTTCTAATAATAGTCGATAGAGTTCCCGCCGGTTTTGCGATTCGCTGGTTCGGGGAAATACATATCTTTTCAAACGAAAATATGTACGTAAGCTAGAGTAGCGGCGCCTTTGTTTTTCCACATTTATGGAGTCTGAGTATGCGTATGAGTAAATTGAACGTTCAATTCGTTCTGTCGTTGTGGTGTGTACTTCCAATTACTGCTCTTGCTGCTGATCCTCAGTCTTCAGACATGAATGTTAAGGCCGCGCCGACATTGATACGTACTACACCATTAAGAGTGAATGCAAATCAATCCCCCAAATCAAAACAAGATTTAATTAGTGAAAAACAAGTGAGTCAATGGCCGGGGAAAGGGCATCTCACTGTTAGGCCCACTCAAATCGTGCATCTGACTCCTCAAGAGTGCAATGTATTAGGCGGAAAAATATCATTTTTTGGTAAATGTGATAGTGGTGTGCTGTGTATCGTTGGCTCACATGCGCTGTGCGTTGATAGGATGCAGGAGTAAATTTTGAGGTGGGCTCGTTGGACTCTAATGTCACGTGCTACTCAAGATGGGGGGACGTCGTCGGTAACATGAGCCTCCGTTCTTTTGGAATCGAATGACAATCAATTTTGTAGGCTACATCCCTAGATGAAAAAACTCCATATGCCGGACGGCCTAGATATTATTTTCGAGGCTCTAGTGCTCCACCAAGGGGGCAAAACATGGGGACTTTCTGGTGAGAGGAGGGGTGAAAACGGTGCAAAACAGTGCAAAATTTGGAACGGGCGGCACTGTTGTGATTAATAAAAACAATTGGTTACGACGCAAAGAGCAACTACGAACCAAGGGGTCAGGAGTTCGAATCTCTTCCGGCGCACCAATAAATAAAGGCTTCCATCACTGGAAGCCTTTTCATTTTGCCTTTTTGGCACTGAGAGTGGTTCAACATGAGTCGCTTACTGTTTCTTTTGGCAACGCTTCTCGCCACAAACCTCACGCTCGCCGATCAGCAATCCTACCCGTTTAAATTGGCTATTCGCTCAGAGCAGGGCGGGCAGGTGGTAATAGCCAAGAACGATGGGCCGGCGCCCATACTGGCGACCGTGAATTTGCTCAATCCTGATAACGCCATCGTTGATCCTGTGTCCCCAATCGTGTTTGTGATTAAACCAAAAGAAAGCCTGCCAATCGCGTCTATACATGGTGTGGTTGCCGGGCAGCGCTATCGAATATCCACGTCCTACAAATTCGCGATTGGCGACCCGGATGCTCATCATGATCCGGCCGCCACCTATCGGCTGCCATTCCAGGATGGACAGTCAATAACAATTGGACAAGTGTCCGGCGGCAGAATCACTACACACACTGCCGCCGATTCGCTCCATGCAGTCGATTTCGACGTTCCGATCGGCACACCGGTGCTGGCTGCCAGAAAGGGACGGGTAGTGGATGTGGATCAGAATTTCACCAAAGGCGGCAACGATCCAGCGCTTAAGGCCAACCACGTGCTGATCCTGCATGAGGACGGAACGCTGGGAATATATTCCCATTTGTCGGCCAATCGCATCGCCGTGAGTATCGGGCAATGGGTCGAAGCAGGAACACTGATCGGATATTCCGGCAATACGGGCTACTCGACGGGACCGCATGTACATTTTGCGGTACTGACCAACACCCGCACACCTGATGGAACCGCTAAATATGTTTCCGTGCCAGTAATCTTCGTGAACGGCGCATCGGGCCAGCGAATTCAGTTCTCGCAGGACGAGATGCTGGTAGCGAACTATAGTGGACGGCTGCCATCTCAAAATGCTCACCCTCGTCCCGGATTCACTGCTGGCACGTCGCAAGCTGCTTCAATTCCGGTCAGCCCATAACTCCCTTCCGGCAGGGATTACAGATTCGCCGTCTTCAGCAACTGCAACTGCGCCGGCAAACAGATCGTCTTCAGGTCGTATTTCTCAACAATCGTGCGTCGCGCGTTTTGCCGGATGTCAGCATAACCATCGCGACCTGCCGCTAGAGCATCAACAACTTGCTCCGAAATCGCCGCAACAGAAAAGAAATCCACCAGCAACCCGTTCTGTCCATCCCGTATTACTTCCTCGACAGGGGCCGTTTTCGATCCGATCACCAGGCAGCCCGCAGACATCGCTTCCAGCATCGACCACGACAGCACGAACGGGAAAGTCAGATACACGTGCGCTCTCGATACCTGCAGCACCTTCAAGAAAACCGGGTAAGGCACCTTGCCCAGGAAATGCACACGCTTCATGTCCAGCGACGAACCCAATTCCGCCAGCATGCGCTGCTTGTGCGTCTGCCCCTCGGGTAGACGATGCCCATAACTCACTTCATCACCGCCCACGATCAACACATGCGCGTTCGGTCGCCGTACAAGGATCGCCGGCAGGCTGCGCATGAAATTCGGAAACCCTCGATAGGGTTCCAGATTCCGCGCCACATACGTCACCACCTCGTCGTCGAGTGTCAGATCGATTCCCGATTCCGGCAAACTCAAGCATGCGCTCGAATCGGGTTTCACCAGTTCGGTATCGACCCCCTCATGCGTCACATGTAACCTGGATTGAAACGCAGCTGGATAGAGCGATCGTTGCCATTCAGTCGGCGTTTGTCCCATATCCGCCGCGTCCAGCCCGAGCAGATTGCCCAGATTCTTGGTGCGTATCCTCGGCGCAGTATCGAAGATCTGTGGCTCGTCAGGATCGAATCCGACATCGGCGCCGAGGAAGCGATAAAAGAATTCGAAATAGCCAATCAGCGGCGTGTTCGGGTAAACATCCTTCAGATACCAGGGCTCGCCCCAGCCGTTGTGCCCCAGCATTACGTCAGGCGTGAAGCCGGATTGCTTCAAATCCAAAGCAACGCGTGCAACCGCCTGTGCATTCAACAATCCCGCTTCAGTGTTGACCAGATAATGGTGCTGGTTCTGCGTGACCGCACGGTGCGGCTTGTAGACGATGTTCCTGACTCCCGGCAACGTCGCGTCCTTGCGTTGTGTGATGAACACGATTTCATTGCCGGGCTGAGCGCCCAGATAGCGTGCGAGGTGCAGATACTGACCGGGGAAGTTTTGATGGACGAAGAGAATTTTCATGGGGGAGCACTGTACACCGCACAAACATTTACAGGAAAGTGGAACCTGACGGAACTGTCTGCATGTCATCTTGATGAAATGTTTTGGCCTGGGTGGTTTTGCATCAATTTCTTGAGCTCCACTCATTTCTTCACGCAAAGTTAACATTGCGTGACGATCTGCAATCGAGTGCCGTATCAATTTACTCAAGAATGGCAGCGGGATATATACCTTCCAAAACCGTTATGCGACGCCACTTTCAGCGAAATACACAGACCAGATATAAACGCGGGTTCAAATTTGAAGTGCAACGCCTGACTTGAAGAATACCTGACTGGGTGTCTGGAATCCAAGTCGTTTTCTGGGTCGGTTGTTCAATCTCTCCATCGCTAGATCAATCTCCTGTTGTGTGATCGTGGTGAAGTCCCGGCTCTTCGGGAAGTACTGCCGGATCAGCCCGTTCGTATTCTCGTTGGTGCCGCGCTCCCAGGACGCGTAGGGGTGGGCGAAATAAAAGTCAGCCTTCAAAGCAGCTGCAATTTCTTCATGCCCGGAGAATTCCTTGCCGTTGTCTGAAGTGACGGTGTGCACCTTGCTGCGATAAGGCCCGAGCAGTGCGGTCATCGCTGCTGTCACAGCCTGCGCGGTTTTGCGCTCAACCTTGCGGATCAGCGTGAATCCCGACTTGCGCTCAACGATGCTTACAATTGCCTGCCGGTGGTTCTTGCCGATGATGGTATCGGCTTCCCAGTCACCAATCCGGCTGCGTGCCTCGACAATGGCCGGGCGGTCTTCGATGGAGAGGCGGTTTGGAATGATGCCGCGCCGTTCCGTCTTACCATAACGTTTCTTGCGTTGCTTCTGGCAGCGCAAGCTCTTCCAGAGTGATCCGCCGGCGCGCTTGTCAGCATAGATTCGCTGATACACCGTTTCTGGACTGATGGGGGCATGTCCGCTGATCTGTTCTGGACTCCATTCCTGCGCAAGCATCTCTTCTGCCAATTGCCATGTCGCTTCGTCTATCCGTCGTGCATTGACGGCGCGCCGTTCGACAGCCTTACCGTGCGCCTGCTTCGGGCGATAGCCGCGCCGCCCACAGTTGCGTGTAAGTTCTCTGCTGATGGTCGATGCGCTTCGTTCCAACACGGTGGCGATCTCGCTTTGTGTGTGTCCTGCCTTCTTCAGCGCGTAAATCTGGTATCGTTCTTCTCGGGTGAGGTGTGTGTAGTTCATTTCTGCAATTTCGACTGGCCGGTCAAAAAGGCACGGATGCTACCGCATCCCGCCCACCCAACCGGCGTTACTCAAAATTGCACTTCATTCCTGAATCCGCC
>Ga0316624_10000738_pt1 | contig 11887 bp, 8 predicted proteins | sample OWC_Aug_N3_C1_D5_FD_207657 | JGI IMG/M metagenome (GOLD analysis project Ga0316624, IMG submission 207657) | Wetland soil microbial communities from Old Woman Creek delta, Ohio, United States - OWC_Aug_N3_C1_D5_A | ecosystem: Environmental > Terrestrial > Soil > Wetlands | place: USA: Ohio...
AGCATAGTACCTGCTTTGATGGAAACCTGTGTCGTCGTTGTATATGGCCTGCATACTCTCACTGGGAGGATCACTATGGCCGCCGACAAGAAGCATATCGAGATTGTAGTACTGCAGGACATCGATATCTCGGTTCCTGAATACGGCAGCGACCTCTGAGCTGCCGAGCAAGCCGACTTCCTCGGAGTTCCATGCACAGAAGTATATGTCAAGAGGCCACAGGTATTCCGACATGACCCGTGCCAGTTCCAAGACTCCGGCGACTCCGCTTGCATCATCGTTCGCACCCGGCGCGCCGGGAACTGAGTCGTAGTGCCCACCCACAACAAAGACAGGCGCGTCCTCATCAACGGCCCAACCGGGCAGCCGCCCGACTACGGACTGGTAGCGCCCGAGGGTTTCGACGTTTATCCTGCCGTTCGAAAGAGCCTTCAGCTCTGACGCAATCCAGCTTCTGGCAAGCACGTTGGCTTCACTGAATGCCGGTTCTGCACCGCGCTCAGTCCAGCGCGAACCATTCTCGGTGAGCTTGATCACATCGTTCAGAAACAGGTCAACTGAGACCGCGTCATACACCTGCTGCGAGAGATCCTCTGCATAGACCATCTCCGGAGCACTGGCAGGGATGGGAACAGGCCCATAAGTGACGGCTTGCCCTTCGCTTGGCGAAATCATCAACGGAAGAAGGAGCACCATGACCAGAAGTGCGTGACCGGCTTTCACAAGAGACCGGTAACACGATACCCTCATGAATCTTCTGTACCGCGCTAGAGAAGGTCCCTTGACCTAAGTAGTAATAAGGGAAGACATGACAGTTCCTAGGGCCGACGTGGAGGCAGAACCATGCCTTATACTACTGTGCCATTCAGCGTCGAAATCAAGGATCCAGTCCATGGATACATAGGACTCACCGAGCTGGAGGAGTCGATACTGAACCTCAGGCTGACCCAGCGATTGAGGATGATCAAGACCCCTGCCGGCGTCTATCAGGTGTACCCAGGTGCCGACACCAGTCTGCTGGGTCGAATGCTTGGTTTCATGCACATAACGTGGATAATGCTGGACCACCTTGGCGCTGACCTCGACGAGATTCTACGCGCCAGGCTCGCCGCGATGTTCCTGACGCTTGGGCAGGGGACATGGTCGAACGTCATGGACGAGTATCTTGCCCAGCGTGGCCTCGATCGCCAGAAGATGGCACAGCTTGCAGTGACCAATTCCGAAGCGACCGAGATAGTCGAGCAGAGCTCCTTCTCTAGGGATGAGTTGGTGAAGGATCTTGTCCAAGGAATACCCCTGAAGGGGGTTCGGATCAATCTCCTCAACACCCCGGTCAATCCCGGACTGGTCGACATGCTCGAGCGCGACGCATACTTCGCTGGAGTCGAATATGCGCAGCTTGAATACAGGCGGCTGTTTGACTCTACCCGCATTGCGAAGAACAAGGTCGCTGTGGAGAGGGGTTCGCTCTACACTCTGGAATCATACCTCTCTGCCGCGGCCAACATGTTCGATGCAGTCTACTATCACAAGACCGTCCGCGCCGCCGAACTCATGCTGCTCAGGATTCTGGACGAAGCGGGCTCGCGTCTCTTTGCGTTTCCAGCCGAAGACCCATCAGAGTTCTTCTCGATAGACGATCTCACCTTCAGTGACTCCCTAACAAGACTGGCTCAGGACGCACCTGAAGAACTGCGGCGCGCCAACCGGATCTTTGATGCTTTCCGATGGCGTAATCTCATCAAGTTGGCAAGCAGCCGCACTATATTCGACGTTGACTTCCTAAAGCGACTAGAGCAGCCAGATGGTCTCTACCAGATAGAAACCCAGATTGCAGAGGCAGCCGGTATCGACCCCGGTCAGGTCTATGTCGACCACCCTGCCCGTGCATCAGTGACGTTCTGGCCCGGAAGATTCGCTCTCGACGACCTCGTGATGTTTGAAAGGGGTTCGAAAGGTTACGAGTTCTGGCGGGCAGATGACCTGAGTCTCATCGCGAGAAGCATAGGCAGGAAGATGATGACAGTGAGAATCTATACGACCAAAGGCTATCGCGCGAAGGTCCGGAAGGAGGGCGACTCGCTTCTGGAGTCGGTGGATGGCGTGGGCGAGATTGCCTAATGCGACGTTCATGGCCCTTTGCAAACGGTAATATGCACGCAAAACCCTGCTTTTGTCATGAATAAGCTTGACCCCGAGAAGTCAGCGGTCGACACAGTGAGAAAAGACCCCAACTTCGTACTAATCGCTGTCGGCGCAGCAATCTGGTTCTTAGGTTACTACGTCCTGTTCTTCCGACCAGTCATTGTGGCGGGCGGCTTCTTGCTGACCTGCTATGCAACTGCGGTCTCAGCTTTGAATCGACCCGTAGTGAACGCATGGCCAGGCATGCTCCTAGGAGCGGCGTTCTTCGCATTGGGTGATTTTCTGACCGGGTTCCTGCCGATCTCTCTTGCGGCGGTTCTTTTCGTGCCGGGCACAGTCTTGATGCTCTTCTTCGCGATTCCTCTTGCCATACAGAGAGGAAACGCTCCATTGGCAGAGGCTCTGCAGAGAGTCACAAAGGGCTCGACAAAGAAGAAGGAAGAGAAGCCGGCAGAAGACAAGAAGTAGGCTAGCATGGTTTTTCTGGGGAAGAACCCGTCACACCATCACACGCCCACTGAAGCGCTGTATTTCGGCGGACCCTGCAATCTACGGATGTGCAGATAGATGGTTGCTTCTTGCAGAAGGAGCAGCTAGTCTCACAAATCAATCAACCACTCGACAAGCGGTTTCATGACCTTCGCATGCCTGAAGCAGACATCAGCCAGCTCCGGCTTCGTGAACAGGGCAGTCTCTATTGGAGGCGAGTTCACAAACAGGCCCGTGTATCTGAGCATATCAGCATGCGGATGGTTCGAATCTAGCCCCCGAGGTACCTTCTTCAGTGTCTGGCCAGATACCTCGTAGCCGCCCGTCGACTGGATACGTCCCAAGATTCTGATCAGCGATTCACCGCGTTCCTCGTCCATGACAGCCTGTCTATACGGCTCCAGCTCATTAGGACCGAAGCCAAACACCCCAGCCATGAATCCGGCCTCTTCGGGCTCAATCCAGAACAGCAGCGAGGGCCCTCTCATTCGGGGCTTACTCTCGTGCCAGTAGAGGACTCTCATGTATGTGTAGTAAGGTCTCTTGTCGGCTGCAAACCGGACATCGCGCTGTATCTTCATGACCGAACCTCTGCCGTTCAAGGCCGGATCCACAATGAACCCCGGGAACAGCTTCTGAAGCCTGCTCCCCAGAGTCATCGCAAACGACTGCATGGGCCCCAAGACGGTCTCACGGAACTCTGCCTTCCGCGCATTGAACCACTCCCTGTCGTTGTTCTCTGCGAGCTGCTCAAGGAAGAACAGAGTCGCTCTGGGAAACCCGACAAACGCTGGTATCTTGCCTTCCTCTGAATCTTTCACAGACGGCCTTGCCATGGTCTTCGCCGCGGCACCTACTGCCTAAGACTCTTCCTTCCAGGCAATCGAGGGCTTGTCGGTCAGCCCAAGGTGCACAAGTAGGCGGTCGACCACCCCGTCCACCAGTTGCTCAATGGTGGATGGCCTGTTCCAAAATGGAGGACTGGCTGGGAATATCATGGCACCCGCACGCGACGCAATTAGCATGTTTCTGATGTGGATGCTGTTGTAGGGAGCTTCCCTTGGGACCAGGATTAGCCGCCTTCGCTCCTTCAGGGCGCAATCAGCCGCACGAACAATCAGATTGTCTGCAAAGCCGTGAGCTACGGCAGCTAGGGTCTTCATGGAGCACGGGACAATCGCAACTGCATCAAGTGAGAAGCTGCCGCTGGAAGGGCCGGCTGCCAGGTCGTCTTCATCATACACATGGTCGGCTTCCTTCAAGAGGCTGGCGACTTTGACTCCGGTCTCTTGTTCAAGCGTCGTGCCACCCCACTTGCTCACTATGAGGTGCACCTCATGACCCATGCTCTTGACCGCTCTGAGAAGACGAACTCCATACACGGATCCGCTTGCACCAGTTATGCAAATCAGGACGCGCTTCCTGTTCATTCTGTCGACCTCTTCGAGCTGCGCCATATCAAGACCCGACCTAATTTGCGTTTTCTTTTGTCAGTCGATGAGCCGTCATAGGGGCGGGGGTAAGAGAAGGGAGAGAAATGCACTGTTGCGGACCTCAGAAAACAATGAAGAGTTCGCCGCTGGAAAGATAGATAGGGTAGCGGGATGCAGGTATCTCAGCGTTTAGTCGGAGGAAACGAGTAGTGAGTCAGATACCGTACAGTGGAGAGAAGACTGCCAAGGTTGGGACTGTTGAGATCGCCTATGACACGTTCGGGAACCCTTCGTCCCGGCCTATGCTGCTGATCATGGGACTGGGTGCGCAGATGATCCGGTGGGACGAGGCGTTCTGTAAGGCCCTTGCCGCACAGGGTCACTGGGTCATCCGTTTCGACAATCGTGACGTGGGGCTATCAACGAAGTTTGACCAAGCAGGCATTCCGGACATTATGTCGCTAATAATGGGGAAAAAGGCGGATGTGCCCTACAAATTGAAGGACATGGCCGCTGATGCAGTAGGTCTGCTTGATGTGCTTGGAATCAAGTCTGCTGATGTTGTAGGTGTTTCACTGGGGGGCATGATTGCTCAGACTATGGCTATTCATTATCCTAAACGGGTGAGGACACTGACATCAATCATGTCTTCGACGGGCAACCCTAGTTTACCGCAGACAAGGCCGGAGGCGGCGGAGGTTCTGCTTGCACCCGCTGCTTCAAACCGAAACGACTACCTTGCCAATGAGCTGAAAGCTGCGAAGGTACTCCATGGACCGAAATATCCCTTGAATGAAGACTATGTCCGCAAGTACTCAGAACGATCCTATGACAGGTGCTATCATCCACAGGGATTTCCAAGACAACTGGGAGCCATTCTTGCTTCTGGGAGCCGAAATGAAGCTCTAGCCAAAGTGAAGACCCCAACCCTTGTCATTCACGGGACCGCGGATCCGCTGATACCTGTTGAAGGTGGAAAAGACACAGCCAAGAGCATACCAGGTGCAAAGCTGCTCATCATCGAGGGAATGGGACACAGTATTCCAGTGGAGGTCGCACCACAGATAATTCGAGCGATTCTGGAACATACTGTTCACTAGACAAAAGAGAGCAGTCCGACTGAGAATAGCGAACAGCAGGTGGCCTCCTAGTTGATTACAGGGTTGCTTGATGTGCTCAGAGGACTATGTATCATTGAGCAAGTATGAGGAGTGAGAGTGGTTGTCTCTGGATTCGTCTATCCGCGCTTCAAGAAAGAAAGACCCAATGAGAATCTGCATAGACAGGGTTCAAGCTAGTGAGAGCGAGTGTCCTCCTGTGCCTGTTCTGCTCTATTAGTCGTTGAACCTTCACAGCAATAGGGTGAAGAGAAGGCTGAGGAGTGCAGCTAATGTTCCAGCAACAGGACCCACCTTGCCAGCAATCGAGGCAGACTCCGCGATGTCGCCAGTCAGCGTGTCAAAACCCTTCTCGCCGAATGTTCTCATGTTCTTGGCCTGACCAAGGCCGAGCCCGGCGGCTGCAGGCTGAAGCGACTCAATAGCACTCCTAGCGGATTGCTCTGCAGCCTTGAGAAACTCGCCTTGCTGGTATCTCCCGACCGGAGGATATCCTCTGCTGGAGAGAGCAACAGCATTGACGACATGAGTGTCAGTCGTTATCACTTCAGCATCACTGGCGCCCAGAGATCTCAGCAGTGTGATAATGTCCTCTCGAAAGCCGGGTTCCATGTTGTTGCCATCAATTGACAAAACGATGTGCAGCTTGCCTTGGACCCTCAGCGCAAGTGTGCACAGGCCACCATCTCCCAGCCCATCCTTCCTGCTAATATCCGACGGTTGGAACTGGTGCATCCCAACCTCGAAGTGATTCGACTGCTGATTGCTCAGCAGAGCTGCAGTACTGACAAGAGAGTCTTCATAGACCTTCGCCTCGGGGTCACCAGGCATGATTGAAACGGCATCGTCGTCAATGCTGTTGTGGGCGTCAACGACAGCGACTCTGCGAATGCTCGGCGATCGCTCGGTCACACGGCGCGCTGCATCCAATCCGACCTCCAGGCCGATATCGTCAGTGAACTCAGGGGCACTTGTGACTATTCCCAGCATAGCATCACCAATGCCAAGGCCCACAACCTTGAACTTCCCGGACTCACCCCGCAATGGTCCCACCACTCTGTCCGTACAGGGGGTCTGCTCGATCAGGCGGTCGACCTCGCCGAGCACTTCCTGAATGTCATCCTTGGTCGTGAGGTTCTGGTGATGCGTACATGTCCCATGCATCACGAGCGCCGGGACTCCATGCTTGGATCGAATATGCTCAACAATCATCGCGGGGAGATCGCTGCCGCCGATGTCTCTGAAGGGTCCAGGATGCACATAGGGAATGACAGCCACGCCCACGAGTTTCGAATCGTGCCGGAGAACAACTACACTGATTGGCAGGTCCTGCAGTGTAGCGATGCGTGTCATGACTGCCTCGAATGGCTTCGGGTCATTTGAGAGATAGTCACGGGCGAAGGCCCTCAACAACTCGGGTCCGCTTATGCCGAGGTCGCGTGCGAACGGCACACCGACTGCTCTGAATATGTACTGGACTGCCGCAGAAGATGCAATGATGGAGAACGCGATGATGATCAACCACATCTGCGGCAGCACTATGAAACTCGGGTAGCTCGCTTCGAGCAGCCACACGACTAGCAGAAAGAAAACCACAGGACAAGCCGCGTCAAGGTGGTTCAGCAGTGGATGACGATCACTCAGAGCACTGACAAGAAACGCGAACAGAAGATAGGCAAGCATGGCACCAAACAGCCAGGCTCTTCCCTCAGCTCCCGCAATCCCGAAGACAGACTCAAGAATTGTCCCTATGAGGCCTACCGTGAACCAGAAAACGGATCCGGACAGAATGACCCCCGTAGTGCGTCTCAGATCCAGAGGGTGTCCCTTCCGTTTCATCCACAGGCCTAGGAGGGCTGCAAATGTCAGAAGTGCAGCGAAATACAAGAACGTGCCTAGGAAGACACTTGGCGAGAACTTCACAGCTTTGGCCGCTGCAGCTGCTATGCTCACTATTAGTATTAGTGAAGCCAACCTGAGGATGATTCCCCTGAAGGTTGGGAGTCGGAACACCTTCGAGTAGAGACCGACAGTTTCCTTGACCTTCGCCTTCTCGCTCACAGCAGCACACACCGTGACTTTGAGACCAGCCGGGCACCCCGCTTATCAAAGTTCGCTTGTTGCCGCTGGACAGAGTGCCCGTAGCAGTGTCTTTATATCGCATCCGATAATCTCACCCGGAATCAGGTCACAGAAAGCCGAATGGAGGAACAACCTTGTCGGGACCTGACGAACCCGTGAGCGAAGATCTGAGAGGCCTTCAGTCCATCCCAAGAGGCTTCCTCAAGTTGCTGATTGTCAGGCTGCTGCGGGACAAGGAGATGTCGGGCACGGACATCATGGAGGTTCTGGAGAATCGCAGTGGAGGGAAATGGCGCCCGAGTCCCGGGTCCATCTATCCGATGTTGGCATCGCTCAAAGACAAAGGAATAATCGAGATAGCGAAGACCGAAGGCAGGACCAGTACATATCGACTCTCTCGTCAAGGCGAGGAACGCGTCAAGGAGATGTTCAGGCATAGACACCAAGTCGAAACCAGCACCGGGCTTCACCGACTTATCTGGTTGGAGCTTCTGGACCCAAGTGACAGAGTGACCTTTCATATGAACGCAGTCACGTTCGGGTCGGAGTCTCTGCTTGAGGACGCGCGTCACTTGACAGAATCGCAGCGTCAGAAACTGACGATGAGGGTCGAGAAGGCTATTGACACACTTCAACAACTCTTAGACGAACTGAGGAGTGGAAACACAGATGATGGCCAATCAACAAGCAACGATCACTGAGAACGAACCGGCCGATACCTTACGGAACGCGCCGATGCTCAAACACAAGAGCCCAGCGAGATACATGCTGGGAGGTCTGATCAGGCATCCCGTTTCAATCGCATTCGCAACCATCCTCACAGTCATTTCGACGCTTCTCACTACGCTACCCTCGGTGATCGTGGGAGAGGCCATTGACGAACTCGACCTAGCGAACGCGATAACCCCCCTGTTCATGAGCTATGTCTGGTTGATAGTTCTGCTTGCGGCGGCCTACATGGGGCTCTACTTCGTTGTCGGCTATGTCTGGGCTGTAGCGACGGCACAGTGGGAACGAGACTCAAGACAGCAGTTCTTCGAGGCACTTCAGGAATACAGCATGACGTTCCATGACCAAGTGGACAGCAAACGAATGCTCTCTGTGGCCATGCAGGATATCAACTGGGTAAGGTTGTCCCTCAATCCGGCCCTCAGGAACATAATCGGTGGACTGACCTCATTCCTGATCACCGGAATCTTCCTAGCCAGTATAGACCAGACACCAGGTCTGGTTGTACTCTTCACCATACCTTGGGTCAACGTCCCGATTGGAATACTGACGGCGATTGTTCTCGTTGGTACTCCAATCTACCTAGGCTTCGCATACCGGTTCGCCAATGCTGTAGAACCTGTGCGACGTGGACGCTCAGAGGACATGGAGAACCTCACTTCCGTCTCCCAAGGGGTCTTCACAGGCATCGAGGTAGTGAGAGCTTTCGGGGCGGAAGACAGAGAGATGTCCAAGTTCCAGAGAGTCAGCAAGCAGTACGAGAAGATGGCCACAAAGGAAGGGCGTCTCTCTGCTTTCTACATCCCAGCCCTCATACTCACAGTCATGACAACGCTTGCATTCTTCTACGGGAGTTATGCGGTTTGGACAGGGGTGCTGAGCATTGGCTCGCTGATAGTCGTGCTTGGACTACTGGTTGCACTGGAGGGCCTCAATTTCCAGCTTCCTGCAATGCTCTTCATGATGCGCGGAGGATATGTCAATGCGAAACGCATAGTCGACATCCTCACATGGGACGACCCTATGATAGAGCCTAGAGATGAAGCCACTCAGATAGACTGGCTTGGTGATATTGAGTTCGACGGTGTCAGCTTCAAGTATGGCTCCAACAATGGTGACAACGATCACTATGCTCTGAGAGATTTCGGCATCAGGATACCGGGAGGGTCCAGAGTCGCGCTGATTGGTGGGCCTGGAGGAGGCAAGAGCACGATTCTGAAGCTCCTGCTACGGCTCTATGACCCCACTGAGGGGCAGGTCCGTGTGGGCGGAGTGAATCTCAGAGGAGTATCTACAAAGAACGTCAGAAGCCATGTTGGTCTCGTAGAGCAGGATGTCTTCTTGTTTAGAGCAAGTGTCCACGAGAACATAGCGTTTGGAAGACCTGATGCCTCGAGAGAGGAAGTTGAAGAGGCCGCGAAAAAGGCACAGGCACACGAATTCATCAGAGAGCTTCCTGAGGGCTATGACACGGTCATAGGAGAGAGAGGGATGACTCTGAGCGGAGGGCAGAGGCAGCGTCTCGCTATTGCCAGAGCTATCATCCATGATCCAAAGATACTACTACTTGACGATTCTGTCAGCGCCATCGATGCGCAGACTGAGTTCCAGATGAGAAAGGCTCTCGATGAGGCGATGGTGGGTCGAACCAGCATATCGGTGACACAGCGTCTGAGGACATTGATTGAATCGGACATGGTGATAATAGTAGACAAGGGACGCCTTGTGGCTGCAGGCTGCCACGAAGACCTGTTGAGGGACTCAGAACACTACAGACGCATATTCGAACGCCTTCCTGGAGCGAAGAAACTTCTCTCAGGCGCTGCACTACCTGGAGGTGGTCAGAATTGATGGGACCTCATAGGGGCCCGCCAGCGATGATCGGGAAGCGCGAGAAACGCAGTCGCCCATTGAGAGTGCTGCTCGGTCGCATGATCCAATACTTGGGAGGCTTCAGACGCATAATTGCGGTTGGTGCTGTCTTCTCGATCCTGTCAACCGTCATTTCGGTCGTTAACCCAGTTGTACTGATGTGGGGTATCGATGCAGTAACGCATCCCTCAAGCACGTTTCAGACAATCCTATTCCTTGCAGTCCTCTATCTCGTTCTCAGGATTCTTGCATGGATCTTCGGCGGCCTTAACACGTGGATACTCAGCGGCGCACAGGCAGGTTTCGTCCAGAAGGTACAGAGTGATATCTATGAGCATCTTATCAGCGCGGACCTGTCTTATCACAAATCGGAACAGAGTGGAAACGTGACATCGAGAGTGACCTCAGACACCGACTCACTCTCGATAGGAATTAACGTACTCATCGGTTTCGCAAGCCAGGCGTTGATGTTGGTCGCATCGCTCGTTCTGCTCTGGCTCGCATCGCCTGCCCTTGCTCTCACATCCCTAGTCGTCGTGCCCGGCGTGTTGTTCATAGCGCTGCTCTTCGGGACGGTGGGCCAGAAGATCATGCTTGCCTCTCAACGAGCATATGGAAACGTTTCAGGCCAAATCGCAGAGAACCTCTCCGGAATCCATATCGCGAAGGCCTTCAACAGAGAGGCAGAACTGGCTGCAGAAATGTCGGACCTGAACCAGCGAGCGTACCGCTACGGCTTCAGGTTCATGATTCTGATGAGTGCCATGCAACCGCTCATGATGGCGATAGGACAATTCGCCACTGCAGCAGTCCTGTTTGTTGCGGCAACGCTCGCAGTCGGAACATTGCCTCTGCTTACGACGGGCCAAATCTTTCTTGGGATAATACTGGTGGGGAGATTCATGTTCCCGCTCCTTGGCCTTGTCATGAATGCCACCCAGGTGCAGGCATCTATGGCTGCCATGGATCGCATCTCAGATGTACTGGAGTCGAAGCCTGCCATTGCTGACAAGACGAAAGCGGCAGAACTCCAGCCTGAGAGCGATGGAATCACCTTCGAAAATGTCACTTTCTCATATGTCAAAGGGACTCCCGTTCTGAAGGATGTAGCATTCTCTATATCGCGCGGTGAAACAGTCGCTGTGGTCGGACACACGGGCGCGGGAAAGACAACTCTTGCCGCCCTCATCAACAGGTTCTACGACCCTGACAACGGGCGCATTCTGATTGGCAAGCAGGACCTCAGAGACATTAAGCTTGCTTCTCTTCACAATGCAGTATCCCTGATATCTCAGGAGCCGTTTCTCTTCGACGACACTATCCTACAGAACATAAGATACGGAAGGCCGACCGCATCAGACAACGAGATCATCAGACTGTGCAGAGTCCTCGGAGCCAATGAGTTCATTGAAGTCCTCGCAGACGGGTACCGGACCAGAATCATTGAGAACGGCAAGAACCTCAGCGCTGGACAGCGGCAGATGATAACAATCGCCCGCACAATGCTTGCTGACCCCCGAATCCTGATCCTCGATGAGGCAACGAGCCGACTCGACGCTTACAGCGAGTCACTTGTGCAAGATGCGCAGGCGAAGTTGTTTGCGAATAGGACCACGGTTGTCATCGCCCATCGGCTGACCACAATCGCGAACGCATCAAGGATATTGGTCTTTGACCATGGCCAGCTGATTGAACAAGGCACTACCGATGAGCTGCTGGCACTCAATGGAGCATTCAAGGCGCTCTATGACACATACTATGCGCACCAAGGCATTGAGGAGATAACAGACCAAATCGTCGAAACTGCACGTGCAGAGGTGAACAAGCTCGGTGGAGAAGCAGCGCCTGGGGCGACGATGGGCGGCATGCCAGGTATGGGGCTGCCCATGGGGACGGACGGTCACAGCAGTCCGAGCCCGGAGACGATTAGGCAAATGATGGAGGGCATGCCACCAGAGATGAGAAAGAAGATGATGGACAATGCCGACATGCTACCACCCGAGGTCCGCGACGAGCTCA
>Ga0316624_10000739_pt1 | contig 11882 bp, 12 predicted proteins | sample OWC_Aug_N3_C1_D5_FD_207657 | JGI IMG/M metagenome (GOLD analysis project Ga0316624, IMG submission 207657) | Wetland soil microbial communities from Old Woman Creek delta, Ohio, United States - OWC_Aug_N3_C1_D5_A | ecosystem: Environmental > Terrestrial > Soil > Wetlands | place: USA: Ohio...
GACGCCGTGGGAGTACTCGTGCGCGACGATGTCGAGGCCGGCGGCCAGGTAGTCCACGTACTGGCCCGCGGGGACGATGTAGTAGCCGGGGAGGATCCCCTCGCCGAACAGCAGCGTGTCCTCGCCGTTCTGGCTGCAGAAGCCGCAGAACCAGGCGTTGATGTAGTAGTCGCTGTAGTCGGCCCAGTTCTGCACCATGTCCTGGCGCCTGGCCGGGTGGACGAGCGCCAGGATGCGCCTCCCGTCGCGGTCGTCCAGGCCGCGGCGCCCGAAGCGCTTGAAGAAGTAGTCGTAGGTCCAGCCGAGGTAGGTGTGCGCATCGACCACGGCGCCGTCGGTCCACGTGTTGTCGGCATCGGTCGCGATGTCGCTCGTGAAGAGCGGCCTCGTGCCCTCCTCCACCGCGACCGCGCGCGGCAGGTCGCCGTGCATGTCGAAGGTGACGATCGACGAAGGACGCATCTGGTCGCTGGCGAGGTACGACCCGCCCTGGAACAGCCCGCTGAACTTCTTTTCGTCGCCCAGGACCCCCGTTCCCCGCCCGATCGCCGCCTGCGTCTGCAGGTTGTTGTACTGGAGCTCGATGGTGCCGTTGACCGCGTTCACGAACAGGATGGGCAGCGCGGTGCCGGTGAAGACCCTGATGCAGTACGTCAGCACGTAGGTCCCATCGTCTCTCGGGAGGATCACAAGCTCGGGAGGGAACGACGGGCCCGGGCGCCGGCCGAGCAGGCGCTCGACGATCTCGACAGCGGCACCTTCGGAGAGCCGCGGCGTCGTCTCGATCGCGATGGTGCCGTGCACACGCCCGAAGACGCCGATGGTGACCTGCCCCTTCAGCTCGCGGCTGAGGTCGCCGCCGAGAACGGGGATGCCCTTGTAGTACTGCTCGAGACGTTCGTGCCGTCGGCCTTCCAGGACCGTGTCGACCTGGACCGTTCGAAGCCTCAGCTCGCCGCTCCGCACGAGCCGCGCGGTGGCGGAAACCCGCTCGCGAACCTCGGCCCGCGAGGCTGCCGCGGGAGTGTCATTGGCACCCTGGATCGGCTCGGACCGATCCGTCGCGGGAGGCCGTCGGGACGGGGCCCTGGGACGCTCGCGCTGGGTCGCGCCTGCGGGCGCGAGGGCGAGCCAGAGCGTCACGCCGAAGGCCGCCGCGGTGATGCCCAGCGTCGTCAAGGGATTCTTGTGCTTCATGCGGTGATTCTCCGTTCCTCCGCTCGAGGCTCGGCGCGGTCCCCGGGTTTTAGCATGTTCCCTCTATCGGGGCAAGCGCCGGTTGGCATCAGCCGGGCGGAGCGTTCCTCTTCCGGCCGCTCAGACTACAATCTCCGCATGCCGATTCGAGCGGGGACTCGCCGGCCATGAGGCGGGACGCGCTCCTGCTGTTGCTGCTAGCAGCGGCCGCCTGCACCGGGCGCGGGGCGGCGCCCGCCGTGCCGATCGACCTGGTCGCGCTGTTCGACAGCGCGGACAAGAGACCGCCTCGGGCGTTCAGCGTCCGCGATGCTGCGTTCGAGAACGGCACGCTGAGGGGAATCGTCGCCGCCGTGCCGAGCCGCATCACGTGGCGGGTGCGGATCCCGCGAAGGGCGACTCTCCGCACGGCATTCGGAATCGAACCGGAGGGCTGGAGGGAGCTCGGCGACGGCGTCGTGTTCCGACTGGGGATTTCGGACCGCCGGACGTACGAGACGCTTCTCAGCCAGCGCCTCGACGCGCCCGTGTCGCAGGGCGATCGAGGCTGGCGCCGCGTCAGCGTCGACCTGTCGCGCTTCGCCGGGTGGCAGTGGAGCCTCTTCTACCACCCGTCGGCCACGCTGTGGGAGATCATCTTCAGCATCGACGGCTCCCCGGCCCCGGGCATCGACCGGGTCGAGGCCGTCTGGGGCGCTCCGGCGATCGAGGTGGTGCGCTGACACCGCGGGAGGCCCACCCTTCAGGGTCGCCTGAAGCAGGTCGGCGCGGCCTATTGGTGCTCTCCCCCGCTGCGCCGACAGACGAGGTAGTACCCGCTGGTCATCATCGGCTGGACGGTCCGCCGGTCGCGGCCGTCGCCGTACTCCCGCGTGATGAGGAAGGAAGCGTGGCGGATGCAGCGTGCCACGACGTGCCACAGGAGCCCCAGCCTGCGCGACCCCAGGGTGTCGGCCTGGATCGCGAGGCGTTGCACGAGGACCGCCAGCGTGCCGATCGCATCTGTCTCCTCCGTCAGATCGACGATCTCGAAACGGCGGAAGAGGTACCGCAGGCCGTAGCGCGTGTAGCGGTAATAGTCGTGGGGCGCGTCGTGCAGCGGAAAGAGGAACCTCGTGGTCAGGAGCAGCGTTCCCCCGGGCCTGAGCACACGGAACATCTCGTCGACGGCCTTCTGCGGCTCCTGCAGGTGCTCGAGAACCTCCGTGGCGAGGACGACCTCGAACGAACCGTCCCGGAAGCTCAGCGCGTGCGCATCGGCCACGATGTCGACGCCCGCCGCCCTCTCGATGTCAACGCCGACGCGGTTGGGAAAGTACGCGGCATAGGAGCCGATGCTCGCGCCGAGATCGAGCGTCCGCTTCGGCGTCGCGTGGCCCTGCAGGAACCGTTCGAGGTGAACGCGCGTGATCTTCGTCGTCAATGGCCGCGACAGCCGGCCAAGCAGGCCGCCTCGGCTCATGGTTGCGGCTCCCCCGCTTGCACGATGCCCCGTGCACACTGGCGCGCCTCGAAGCGTCGGGTGGGACCGTGAGCCACCGACATCACTGCCAAATCCCCACAGATGATACCGCAGGCGCGCTCGGCGAAAGCCAGCATTCCGGCCTCGGGCTCCGGACTTCGGGCCCCAGGCGGTCGGCAGCTGCTGTGCGCCTGACCGCTCCTCGGCACCACGCGGAGACCAGTCGAAGGAAGAGCTGTTCACCTGGAATCTCGACCGCCCGGGCTGATGGTCGCACCAGCGAGCGGTTCGTGCTGGCGCGAAAGATGGATTGGGTGTAAAGTTGGGCGTCCAGCTCGTCGAGCCGAGCCGCCTCTTGACTGTTCCGTGACTGCCTGCCGGCCCGCTTGCGCTGACCGGCCCCGGCGGGGCCGGTTCTTCCGCACGAGACCGACTGGTTCCCGATCGAAGCCAAGAGCGCGCGGCTCTGTACGCGGGCGCGCGGAGAAACGAGTCTAGATGACCGTCCACCTTGTCAACCCGAGCCACGTCTCGTTCGGCGTAAGCGTGATCACGCCGCGATGGCTCTACGTGATTGCCGCGGCGACGCCGCGGGAGTTTGGCGACCCACGCCTGACCGACGAGACGCTCGCGCAACTCGACGTGAGCACCATCACGAAGGGAGACATCGTCGGGATCGGGATTCACACGGCCAACGCCCTGCGCGGCTACGAGGTGGGCAGGGCGGCACGGGCACATGGCGCGTTCGTGGTGTTTGGTGGAATCCACGCGACGCTCTATCCCGACGAGGCGCACGATCTCGGAGGCGCTCACGCGGTGGTGCGCGGCGATGGCGATCAGATCTGGGCGAAGGTCCTCGCCGATTGTGCGAACGGCACGCCGGCAGCGGTCTACGAGGCCGGGCAGCTTGACGCGAGCGAGTTCGTCCCGGCGCGGTGGGATCTTCTGCCGTCCGGCCGGTACATGTGGGCATCGGTTCAGACGGTGCGCGGATGCCCGAAGCACTGCTCGTTCTGCTCGGTCTGGAAGACAGATGGCCAGAAACCACGGCAGCGCGGCGTTGACGCGGTGATGGAGGAGGTTGTCGACCTGCGGCGGCGCGGTTTCAGGTTCATCGCGCTGGCCGACGACAACTTTTATCCGGTGACGCTGTCGGACCTGCGAGCGGCCGCCCGCCGCGGCGATCCCAGGCGCCTCGAAACCCTCCAGCAGATTCGCGCGGAGCGGTTCGCGCTGATGGACCGGCTGGCCCGGCTGCCCGCGGACACCGTGCTCTTCACGCAGCTCACGATGGAGGCGGCCGAGGACCCGGACTTCCTCGACGCTATGCGGCGGGCGAACATCAAGGGTGCGCTCGTGGGCGTGGAGGCGGTGACGCCGGAGGGCCTCAAGGAGATCTACAAGGACTTCAACCCGGTGGGAGAAGCGCTGGTCCGGCAGCTCCAGGCGTTCCGGCAGCGGGGCGTGCACGTGCTCGGGTCGTTCATCTTCGGCCTGCCGAGCGACCGGCCCGAAACGTTCGAGGCGACGGCGGATCTGGCCGAACGTGCGGATCTGACGTTCGCCCAGTTCGTGCCGCTGACGCAGTTCCCAGGGACTGTCGACTTCGCGGCCTGGGCAAAGAAGGTCGACGCGGAGGGGGAGCGGATCGACGGCGTTCCGCTCAGTCGGCCGTGGCTGCTCCCTCCGTCGCGGCGGCACAGCGCCTACCGGTCTCACCCAACCATGTCGGCCGATGAGATCCGGCGGCGGACGCAGGAGGTGTGGGACCGCTTCTACAGCATCCGCCACATCTGGCGCCGGTCGCGATTCATCCAGTCGGCGACCGGGCGCGCGGCATTCATCCTGATCTCGAAGCTGTATCGGCAGATGTACGCGAATGTCGGCATCCGCTCCGACAGCGCGCGCGTCAATCACGCCGCACGCTGGGCGCGCGTCATCGCCAAGCCGTGCCGGCGATTGTTCGCGGGAAAGCCGATGCCCGGGCTCCAGATTCCCACGGCCTGACGCCGACACTTGCTTCCACCGCCCGATCGCCCCGTGGTCCCCTCCCTACCTGTGCGCCCGGCACGCGGGTGATACAATCCGCGTCGCCCGCCCCTCGGGCGCCCCCCGGTCCCTGAAGGAGAGCCACCATGAGCCACCAGCAGCGGGCGGAGGTCGTCGCCGCCATCGAACACGGCGGCGTCGTCGCCGTCATCCGCCTCCAGGAGCCTTCGAAGCTGAGCCGCGTGATCGATGCCCTTGCGGAGGGCGGCGTCCGGGCACTCGAGGTCACGATGACCGTGCCGGGGGCCATCCGGCTGATCGAGCAGATCGCGCCATCGATTCCGGACGGGTTCGTCCTGGGCGCCGGGACGATCCTGGATCCGGAGACCGCCCGGCTCGCGATCCTGTCCGGCGCCCGCTTCATCGTCGGACCGGTGCTCAACCCGGGCGTGATTGCGCTCGGGCACCGGTACGACGTCGCCGTCATGCCCGGGTGCCTGACGCCCACCGAGATCCTGGCGGCCTGGGAGGCCGGCGCCGACGTGGTGAAGATCTTCCCGGCCACCGCGCTCGGGCCCGGCTACTTCAAGGACATCCATGGACCGCTGCCGCAGGTCCGTCTCATGCCGACCGGCGGCGTCACGCTGGAGAACGCGGGCGAGTGGATCGCCGCGGGGGCCGTGGCCATCGGCGTCGGCACCGCGCTCGTGGACCGTGCGGCGATCGCGGCCGGCGACTATGCAGCCGTCACGGCGCGGTCGGTCCGATTCGTCGAGGCCGTCGCGGCCGCCCGAGCGAGGGCGCGATGACCACCGACATCAAGACCGTCACGTTCGGCGAGATCATGTTGCGGTTGAGCCCGCCCGGTGTGGAACGCTTCTTCCAGTCGCCCTCGCTCTCAGCGACCTTCGGCGGGGGCGAGGCCAACGTGGCCGTGAGCCTCGCGCACTTCGGCCTCGCCAGCCACTACGTGACACGGCTCCCGGCCAACCCGATCGGCGACGCCGCCTTGCGCTCGCTGCGAGCAGAAGGGGTCAGGGTCGACTTCATCCAGCGGGGCGGCGAGCGGCTCGGCATCTACTTCGCGGAGACGGGCGCCAGCCAGCGCGGCTCGACCGTGGTGTACGACCGCGCGGGATCGGCCGTCAGCCAGGTCAGGCCGGGTGAGATCCCGTGGGCCGACGTGCTGAAGGGCGCCGCCTGGTTCCACGTCACCGGGATCACGCCGGCGCTGGGATCGACGGTCGCGGCGGCGACACGGGAGGCGGTCGAGGCCGCACGCGCGGCGGGCGTGCGCGTCAGCCTGGACCTCAACTACCGCGGGAAGCTGTGGTCGAGGGCCGAAGCCCGCCAAGTCATGCGCCCGCTGGCCGCCCTGACTGAGGTCGTCGTCGCCAACGAGGAGGACATCCAGGCGTCGCTCGGTCTCGAGGTGCGGGGCGCCGACGTCACCGGCGGCAGGCTCGATGTCGAGGGGTACCGTGAGGCGGCCGAGCGGATCGTCGCCGAGCTCGGCGTGAAGACGGTCGCGATCACGCTCCGCGAGAGCCACTCGGCCTCCCGAAACGGGTGGAGCGCGGTCCTCTACGACGGCCCCGAGAGGCAGTTCCACAGGAGCCAGCACTACGACATCGCCGTCGTCGACCGCATCGGCGGCGGCGATGCGTTCGCGGCGGGCCTGATCTTCGGCCTTGCGACCGGCCGGAGTGCCGACGCCGCGCTGCGGTTCGCCGTGGCCGCGGGCGCGATCAAACAGACGGTCCCGGGCGACTTCAACCGGGCCAGCGTGGCCGAGGTCGATCGGCTGGCCAGGGGGGACGAGAGCGGACGCGTGCAGCGATGACACGCGGCCGATGTGTCTGATGCCGCGACAGGGGCAGACTGCCCCGCATCGGTCTTGAGACCACGTGTAGACGACCACGCCTCGAGGCCGCCTCGGCCCCGTGAGCGGGAGCGGTCCCGGCAAAGGAACCTAACCGCCTCGACTTACGACTAAGTACATAGTGGCGTCACGCCCAGGAGGGCTGCGATGGTGCGCCGCCGTGTGCTCGTGTCCGCGCTGGCCATCGTGTCTGCGGTCCTGCTCTCGGCCCAGGTCCTCCCGGACGAGGAGCAGGTGTGGAAGGCGTACGTGTGCTGGCTCCGGACCGTCCAGATCGCGCCGGATCCGGAGGCCTACGGCGCAGAACTCTGGCGAACCGGCGTGGGGGAGACGGAGATCAACCGGCAGGTCGAAATCATCACCAGGCTCAGCGAGGAACGGACCGAGGCGCTCGCGCACCACTTCGACCTGGTCTATTCGGATCCGAAAGCGTTCTTCAACACCAGGCCGAACGCCCTGCTGGCGGAAGCGACCAGGGGCCTGAACCCGGGGACGGCGCTCGACGTCGCGATGGGCCAGGGTCGCAACGCCGTGTACCTCGCCCAGCAAGGCTGGGACGTGACGGGGTTCGATATCTCGAAGAAGGGCCTCGCGGCCGCCGGGACGAACGCCCAGAAGGCGGGCGTTCGCATCAACACCTTCCACGCCAGCGACCGCACGTTCGACTTCGGGGAGGACCGCTGGGACCTCATCGTCTTCTGCTACGCCTACGTCCCGATCTCGGACCCGGCCTTCGCCGGGAAGGTCCGGCGATCGCTCCGCAGAGGCGGGCTCATCGTCTACGAGAACTACCTGCGTGATCCCAGGTTCCCGTTGCCCCGGTTCGTCGGCGCGCCGGAGCCGAACACGCTGCCCGGCGTGTTCAGCGATCTCCAGGTCCTCCGGTATGAAGAGGTGCGGGACAGGGGTGACTGGGCCCCGCCCGGCTCTCCCCTGGTCCGCATGCTGGCCCGGAAGCAGTAGCCTGCATCCCCGGCCTCAGAGCCATCTGAGCATCGCGCGGCAGGCATCGAGCAACAGGTCCGCGAGGGCCCCGGCGATGGGCGACACGTCTCCTCGCCCGAGCGCGCCGGCGATTGTGACCGGGTCGGTGAGAAGCAACCAGATCGTCGCGCCGGCGAGCAGGGCTGCAACCGCGGCGACAGCGGCCGTCAGGCTGGCGGACATTCCCCAGAGCGTCATGGTAGAACCTCCGGGGCGGCGGAGCGTCTCGAAAGCGAGACTTGAGCCCCGCCCCGGCCCTGCGCCCGACCGTCGGCCGGTACTCTAGAATTCGCGGTTCTCATAGAACCTGATCGACAGGGCCACAGACGCCCACAGCAACACCGCACCCGCGAGCGTGAAAAGGGCGAGTGCGCCGACGGCCCCCAGCTCCTGTTGGGCCTGGCTTATCACATAGCGCACCAGGCCGCCCGGCACGGTGGCTGCCGCGGCGCCGGGACTCGCGCTGCCTGAGGCCCCTCCCAGCACCAGGACCGAGCCCCAGGCCTCTGCCGAGGCCAGCGGGATCAGCAGGAGCGCGAAGATTGCACTCCCCTTCCCGATGCCGAACCTGAAGTAGCACGGCATGAAGAGCGTGGCGAGCCCCACGATGGTCAGGCAGAAACCCACGAGACCCTCGAAGGTCGCCCACAACGGCGTGCCGCGCCCGACGTGACCCACCAGGACGTCTCCCACCAGCCCGCCGCACACCCAGAGGACAAGGCTGATGGCTCCCGCCGCCAGGATCGCGAGACACCGGCCCCGCACGATGCTCGTCCGGCTGACAGGCAGGCTGCAGAGAAGCCGGTCGGCATCGACGCGCCACTCCACAGCGAGCACCGAAGCCACGAGCGACGCCGCGAGAGCGATGCTGGCGAGGAAGAGCGGAGCGTCGTGACCGAAGGCGACGAACTGCACCACGATCGGGAGGTAGATCAGGCCAATGAGGCACAGGAAGAGCGCCCCGACCTTCAGGTCCTTGAGCAGCAGCCCGATCACGAGTCCCTCCCTCTTCCAGGCGGCGAGCCCTCCCCTTCTCCGGTGGCCGCTCCGGCTCTCGCCCTGCTCAGATAGAACATCAGGTCCTCGAGCGACGCCCGCTCGACGACGACCTCGCGCCCGGCGAATCGGCGACGGGCCGCCTCCACATCGTCGGTGACCGCCGTGAAGGAGAACGCGCTCGTCTCGATTCCCCTGAAGAAGCGGCGGCCCTCGTCGAGCAACTCGAGCCCGCCCTTCACGAGTCCCCAGCGGTCCTTCACCTCGTCGCGGGTTGTCGAGAACACCAGCTGGCCGCCCTGGATGAAGGTGATGTAGTCCGCCACGCGCTCCAGGTCGGACGTGATCTGGGTCGAGAACAGCACGGAGCGGTTCCCGTCCTGGATGTAGGCAGCGAGACGCTCGAGCAGCTCCCGCCGGAACACCGGGTCCAGGCCCGAGGTCGGCTCGTCCAGCACGAGCAGCTCGGCGTCGTGCGAGAGCGCCAGAGCCAGGGCGAGCTTCGTGCGCATCCCTCGAGACAGCGCGTACACGCGCTTGCCGAGCGGCAGCTGGAACTCCGATGCCAGGCGGCGGAAGACTGTCGCATCCCAGTGCGGGTAGAAACGCGCGACGATGGAGGCAAGGCCCGCAACCGTCAGGTGAAGGTAGAAGGACGGCGCCTCGTGTACGAAGCCGATGCGTGACCGGACGATGGCCCCGTTGGTGCTGATGTCCAGCCCGAGGGCGCGGATCTCGCCCCCGTCGGGCCGCGCCAGGCCCAGGAGGAGCCTGATGATGGTCGTCTTGCCGGCGCCGTTCGGGCCGATGAGCCCCATGATGTACCCGCGCGGCAGCGAGAACGACACGCCCCGGAGCGCGAACCCCGCGTAGGACTTGTCCAGGCCGCGCACCTCGAGAATCTGATCCACCGGAGCCTCCCTACACGCGTCGCCGCCCGTACAGCCAGGTGGACAGCGCGCACGACGCGAAGGTCACCAGGACCAGGACTGCTGCCCACACCGCAACGAAGATGGGATCGCCGAGGTTGGCGTACAGCGACCGCAGCGCGTTGGCCAGAGCCTTGATCCCGAGCCCGAACGCCGTTCCATGTCCGAGCAGCCTCGTGAGCGTGAGCGCGACGATGCCCAGGAGCTGCAGCACGATGAGAAGCACGATGATCCCGATCCACCCGAAGCGGAAGAGGAACGGAAGCAGGAGCGCCACCTCGAGCACGATCATCGACAGGGCCAGCAGCAGCGCCTTGGGGGCGACCAGCTTCGCCACCGCGAGATGCGACCACGGGCACAGGAGGCCGACGGTGATGGCCACCACCATGAGGCAGGACCCGAGCCCGATGGAAAGGCCGTAGCGGGCGCGGACGATCTCTCGGCGCGACACCGGCAGGCTGCAGGTGAGGGCAGCCGCGTTGAACTTGCCCTCGCGGACGATCACGGTGACGGGCAGGAAGACGCTCATGACGCTCGTGAGCACGATGTATCCGCCCACCGACACGTCCGGCCCGCCCATCCACAGGAAGAAGGCGAACCAGAAGGTGAACAGGAAGCCGTTGAGCGCGAGCACCCTGCGCCCCAGCAGGAGGTCGAGTCGGATCAGGTTACCGAGCACGATTCCCCTCCCCGGTCATGAGCACCATGATGTCTTCGAGCGACGGTCGATCGACGACAACGCCCGGCCCCGAGCGGCGTCGCGCCTCGTCGACGTTCGAGGTCAGCACCTCCACGCCGTAGGGGCTGCGCCTCAGGCCCTTGCGCGTCTCGCCGTCGAGCGCCGCGACCGCCCGCTCGTCGCCCCTGACGATGCCCCACGTCTCCAGCAGGTGATCCTTGGGCAGCGAGAAGGCGATCTCGCCGTTGCGAATGAAGGTGACGAAGTCGGCCACCCGCTCGAGGTCCGTCGTGATGTGCGTCGAGAACAGGACCGACTTGCCTTCGTCCTGCAACAGCGCCGACAGCCGCTGGAGGAGCTCGCGCCGGAACACGGGGTCGAGCCCCGCGGTCGGCTCATCGAGCACCAGCAGGTCGGCGTCGTGCGACAGGGCGAGTACGAGCGCGAACTTGGTCTGCATGCCGTGCGACAACGCCTTGAACTTCTTGTCGCGCGGCAGCTCGAACTCGCGGAGCAGCCGCTCGAAGGCCTCCTCGCTCCAGCGGGGATAGAAGGGCGCAATCACGCGCCTGTGGTCGTCGAGCGAGGCGTCCTCGTGGAAACAGGGAAAGTCGTAGACGAACCCGATGCGCGAGCGGATCTCGCGCCCGGCCGCGCGGTTGTCGAGACCGAAGACCTTGACCTCGCCGGAGTGTCGGCGGACCAGGTTCATGATCAGCTTGATCACGGTGGTCTTGCCCGCGCCGTTCGGGCCGATGAGCCCCATGATGTAGCCCCGCGGCAGCCGAAACGAGACGTCCCTGAGCGCGAAGCCCCTGTAGGACTTGCAGAGGCCGGTGACTTCCAGCGCGTAGTCCGTCATGATTCCTCTCCGCACAGCAGGCGAAGCATCTCGCTGAGCTGATCGCACCCGATGCCGAGCGTGCGTGCTTCGTCGACGGCCTGTGCGAGCCTCTCCTCGACCACCTTCATCCGCTTCTCACGAAGGAAATCAGCGTTCTGGGCCGCGACGAACGTGCCCTTGCCCCCAACCGAGTCGATGAACCCCTCCTTCTCGAGCTCCTCGTAGGCCCGCTTGGTGGTGATCACGCTGATCTGGAGCTCCTGGGCCAGTCTCCGGATCGACGGCAGGGACGTTCCCTCCGGCAGGTCGCCGCTGATGATCTGGCTCTTGACCTGCCTCGCGATCTGCTCGTAGATCGGATCCGGCGATGAGTTGGCGATGAGGATCTTCATGGGGTTCTCATCCACCCGACGCGGTTCGTGATCTGTCTATTGCGTCATTATAGTAGCTACTGTATATATACGATAGATACAGACCGGAAGTTCCGTCAAGTGGTTTTCTTGGAAGGACCCGCTGCTAGGTGGGGCGCCAGGGGGTTATCGAGCGCTAACTTATTGAAACTGAGAGTCTTTTGCTCTCAATGTGCGGGGAGGGGCGGCCGCCACTGCGACACCTGGGGGGACAAAGCCAACGCTGTTCCCAGCGAGGCGGAGCCCCAGCCGCACAGGCTCGCCGGTCTGAGGCGGAGCCTCGCTAGAACTGCAGGCCGGTCGTGAAGTGCAGCCGGGAGCCCCAATTGGAGCGGAAGCCGACCTCCAGGTTCAGCTTGATGATGCTCGCCAGGAAGAAAACGCCGCCGCCGACGCCCTCCTCGAAGCGCGCCTGGCCGATCTCGATGCCGTGGTCCCAGACCGCGCCCGTGTCACCGAAGAAATGGATGCCGAACTTGGTGACGCCGAGAGGCGAGCTGAGCGGCACAC
>Ga0316624_10000740_pt1 | contig 11879 bp, 11 predicted proteins | sample OWC_Aug_N3_C1_D5_FD_207657 | JGI IMG/M metagenome (GOLD analysis project Ga0316624, IMG submission 207657) | Wetland soil microbial communities from Old Woman Creek delta, Ohio, United States - OWC_Aug_N3_C1_D5_A | ecosystem: Environmental > Terrestrial > Soil > Wetlands | place: USA: Ohio...
TTACTCGTCCCGATCGCGGTGACCGCAAAGGAGGAGCGATGAAAAGAATCTTATGGCAGGGCTTGGTCCTTGGCATCGTCGCGACGATCGTTTCGGTCGCCGCGCCGCCGCTCGGCGCGCAGGACTTTTCGAGAACGATCGTCTACGCCGTCCCGGGCATGGACAAGGTCGAGGCCAACCTGAACGTCGTCTATCGGCGGGACGCAGCCGCGACGGACCTGCTCGGCCGGCTCAAGTGACCGGCGACAGGCGCCCCCTTCCGTCGGGGTTGCCATCGCCCGCGTCCCTGAATAAGATAGCCGCATGACTCCCAACGAAACCCCCTTCGCTCCCGGCCAGGCCAAGCCGGCCGGCCCCGCGTCCGCATCCCTGCTGCGTGTCCTCGGCGTCGGCAGCATCATCGGCATCGTCGTCGGCACGATGATCGGCTCTGGCATTTTCATCGTCCCGGCCACGGTGGCCGGCCAGGTCCGGTCGCCGCTCCTCATGCTCGCCGTCTGGATCGTCGGCGGCCTTCTGAGCGTCTTCGGCGCCTTGTCGCTGGCCGAGCTCGCCGCAGCGTATTCCGAGGCCGGCGGCCTCTACGTCTACCTGCGCGAGGCCTACGGGCCGCTGGCCGGTTTCCTCTTCGGCTGGACGCTCTTCCTGGTCATCGATTCGGGGAGCATCGCCGCCCTGTCCTCGGCCTTCGCCACGAAGTACCTGCCGCACTTCCTGGCCATGGCCCCGCTCGTCCAGAAATTGGCGGCCGTCCTCTTCATCCTCATCCTGATGGCCGTCAACATCCTCGGCGTCAAGCGCGGGGCGCTGTTCCAGAACGTCCTGACCTCGCTCAAATTCGTCGCCCTGGCCGGGATCGTCATCATCGTCTTTCTCTTCGCCCCCGGCCACTGGGGGAATCTCACCGGTCCGTCGGCGGCCTCCGGCGGCGCGGGAGGCGGCCTGGTCAGCGCCTTCGGCCTGGCCCTGGTCGCCGCGCTCTGGGCCTACAAGGGGTTCGAATCGTCGACCTACAGCTCCGGCGAGACGCGCAATCCGTCGCGGACCCTGCCCCTGGGCATCATCGCCGGATGCGGTCTTGTGACCCTGCTCTACCTCCTGGCCAACGCCGCCTACCTCTACGTCCTGCCCGCCGCGGCCATGGCCAAGTCCGACCGCGTCGCCGCCGACGCGATGAATATCGCCGTCGGCCCGCTCGGCGCCTCCATCGTCGCCGTGATCATCCTCTTCTCGATCATGGGCGCGGCCAACGGCCACATCCTCACCGGCCCGAGGGTCTATTACGCCATGGCCAAGGACGGCCTTTTCTTCCGGGGCATGGCCTCCGTCCATCCGAAGTTCCGGACGCCGCATGTCTCGATCCTCGTCGTTGGCGCCTGGAGCATTCTCCTCAGCCTGAGCGGGACGTTCGAGCAGCTCCTGCGCTACGTCATCTTCGGCCACTGGATCTTCATGGGCCTGGCCGTCTCCGCGGTCTTCGTCTTGAGGAAGAAGCGCCCGGACCTCGTCCGACCCTACCGGGCCCTGGGGTATCCGGTGACGCCGGGGCTGTTCGTCCTGGCGGCCGTCTTCGTCACCGTCAACGCCCTCATTGGGACCTTCTGGAACTCGTTCGCCGGATTGGCCATCATCGCCCTGGGCATCCCGGCCTATCTCTACTGGAACGGGAAGAAGTCCCGGCAGGCGTCTGCCGCCGCGACGCCCGCGCCGGAAGAATAGGACGGCCGGCGGTCAGCGGGGGCCGGCGGCGAACAGGTCGCGGGCGGCCCGGATGACCTTCTGCGCCGAACCGACGTCCTCCCAGCCTTCGACGGCCGTCTTCTTGTGCTCGAGCTCCTTGTAGACGTCGAAGAAGTGCTCGATCTCGATGAGCATGTGCGGGGGGACGTCCTGCAGCCGGTCGATGTGGTTCCAGAGCGGGTCCCCGACCGGGACGCAGAGGATCTTGTAGTCGACGCCCTTCTCGTCGCGCATCTTGAACAGGCCGACCGGCTTGGCCTCGATCAGGCAGCCTGGGAAGGTCGGCTCGGTCACCAGGACCAGGGCGTCGAGCGCGTCGCCGTCCTCGGCCAGCGTCTCGCTGATGAAGCCGTAGTCGCTGGGATAGTGCATGGACGAGAAGAGCATCCGGTCGAGCTTGAAAAACTTCTTCTCCCGGTCGAACTCGTACTTGTTGCGGCTTCCCTTGGGGATCTCGACGATGACATCGATCCTGTCCAGGTCTTCCATCGGGCCTCCTTGACTTCGGGCCTTCCCTCTCACTCTAGAAGATCGATTCGAGCCGCCTGTCGGGCACGAACCAGATGAGCGCGACGGCGAGATACACGCCCCAGGCGATCCAGTGCTCGAGAAAGGCCAGCGGGATGGCCGCCGCGTAGAGCACGATCGACAGCTTGCCCTTGAGATCGGCGCCGATGACGGCCGCCAGCTTCGAGCCCGGGCCCTGGGCCCGCACCAGCTCGATCTTGAGGATCCAGTAGGCGACCGCGGCGAAAAAGAGGACGCCCCCATAGACCGCCGTCGGCAGGGCGGCGAACCCGTTCTCCCCGGTCCATCCGGTCACGAAGGGGACGAGCGAAAGCCAGAAGAGAAGATGCATGTTCGCCCAGAGGATCCGGCCGTTGATCCGCTCGGCGGCGTGAAGAAGGTGGTGATGGTTGTTCCAATAGATGCCGAGGGCGACGAAGCTGATGACGTAGCACCCGAGCTGCGGCAGGAGAGGGGAGAGGGAGCCGAGCGCCGCGCCGCGCGGGATCTTCAGGCCCAGGACCATGATCGTCATGAGGATGGCGATCATGCTGTCGCTGAAGGTTTCCAGCCGCTCCTTCTTCAACGCGCCCCCTTTCGATTCTAGCATAGTCTCGACGTTCCGGCTGGCTTTGGACCCCCTGGAGTGCTATAAAAGATGAAAGGGATGAAGGAGGCCATAATGAGAAGACGATTCGGCCTGGCGATCCTCTTCGTCGTCCTCATCGCTCCGTTCCTCGCGGCCCAGGCCCCCAAGCGGATCCGGGTCGCGCCGCGCGAAAAGCCCCGGCTGGGGGCGGCGGTCACGGTCATCGACCTGAGGAACGTCTTTTCCGACAAGAAGCCGCCCAAGAGGGGCCCCGACCAGGTCGTCCTGCCGCGGATGATGATGCCGGGCTCCTCGCCGAACCGGGCTCTGACAGGCCTTTCGTCCGGCCAGTTGAGCGAGGCGCTCGTGGGCGCACAGATAGGCCCGTTGGCCACGAATGTCTATGCCCATTTCACGCCCGGCCAGAGCTATGCCCCCGGCAAGGGCTACTTGTTCCTGGCCTCGCCCGTCTTCGTCTTTCCCGACCATGTCGAATTCCAGTCCGTGGGCCATTCGGCGGACCCCTCCCTGGCGGACGGCCCCAAGGTCGTTCTCAGGGAGCCAGGCAGCTACACCCTCGACTTCCTGGTCGAGTTCACGGGGGCCCCGCCCGAGTCCAATATGGGGTGTTACGCTTTGATCGGATACGGGATCCCGCAGGTTCATCCGGTGAAGGTCGCGTCGGGGCCCCAGCACATCGTTCTCGTCTTCAATATGGACCAGGAAAGGGCGGCCGCGCCGGATGAGGCCAGGTCGGTCGGCATCCGCTGCTATCAATCGCCCACGGGAAAGACGCCCTGGACGCTCTACCTGGTGGACGTGACGAAGAACTGATCGCCGATGAAGGGTCTCGGCGCGGGGCGGCCGCTGGATCACGCCGGGCTCTACACCGACCTCTACCAGCTCCGGATGGCCCAGGCCTACCTCCGTGACGGGACGAGCGAGGCCCCGGCCGTCTTCGATTACTTCTTCCGCACCCTTCCCTTCGGGGGCGGGTTCGCCGTCTTCGCCGGCCTCGCGGACCTCCTCGATCTCCTGGACGATCTCCGGTTCGGCCCCGACGACCTCGACTACCTGCGATCGCTCGGCTTCGACCCGGAGCTCCTTGGCTATCTCTCCGGCTTCCGCTTCGGCGGCACGGTCACGGCCGTCCGCGAGGGGGAGATCGTCTTCCCGCTCGAGCCCGTCGTCCGCGTCGAGGGCCGGCTCCTCGAGAGCCAGATCGTCGAGACCGCCCTCCTCAATCTCCTCAACTTCGAGAGCCTGATCGCGACCAAGGCGGCCCGCCTTCGCCTCGTCGCCGGCGGCCGGCCCATCAGCGAATTCGGCCTGCGGCGGGCCCACGGGTTCGGCGGCATCCAGGCCAGCCGGGCCGCCGTCATCGGCGGCTGCGACAGCACCTCGAATGTCTACGCCGCCCGCGCCTACGGACTCCAGCCGTCCGGCACGATGGCCCATTCCTACGTCGAGAGCCACGTCGACGAGCTGGCCGCCTTTCGCCGCTTCGCCGAGTCGCACCCCGAGGGGTGCGTCCTTCTCGTCGATACCTACGACACGCTTCGCAGCGGCGTGCCCCATGCGATCACCGTCGCCCGCGAGATGGAGGGCCGGGGCCGGCGCCTCTTCGGAGTCCGGCTCGACAGCGGCGACCTGGCCCGCCTCTCGAAAGAGGCCCGCCGCATGCTCGACGAAGCCGGACTGCCTTACGTCCGGATCGTGGCCTCGAACCTGCTCGACGAGTACGTCATCCGCAGCCTCAACGAACAGGGCGCGCCCATCGACATCTTCGGCGTCGGGACGCGCCTGGCCACCGGGGCCCCGGACGGCTCCCTCGACGGGGTCTACAAGATCGCCGAGGCCGGCGGCGAGCCGCGTCTCAAGCTCTCGGAGAGCCTGACCAAGACGAGCCTTCCGGGCCGGAAGCGGATCCTCCGCTGCCTCGACGGCCTGGGCCGCTTCGCGGCCGACGCCATCGTCCTCGAGCCGGAGACGGAGGTCCCGCGCATGGTGCGTCCCTTCGAGCCGGGGACGTTCCTCCGGCTGTCGGGTTTTCGCCAGGAGCCGCTGCTCGAGACGGTCGTCGAGAACGGCCGCCGCGTGGCCCCGCCCGAGCCCACCATGGACATCGCCGCCTACGCGCGGCAGCGGCTGGCGGCGCTCCCCGACGAACACAAGCGCTTCGAGGACCCGCGCCTCTACGAGGTCGGGCTGAGCGAGGGGCTCGCGGCGCTGCGCGACGGACTCGTCCGCCGCTTCAGGAAGGCGGGCTAGGGGAGGAGGCCATGGACGCGCTCATCGTCACCGATATCCAGAACGATTTCTGCGAGGGGGGCGCCCTGGCCGTGCCGGGAGGAAGCGGGATCATTCCTCTCGTCAACCGCCTCCAGGAGCGCTTCGAGCTCGTCATCGCCACCCAGGACTGGCACCCGCCCGGGCACGTCAGCTTCGCCTCGAGCCACGCGGGCCGGAAGCCCCTCGAGACGATCATGGTGAACGGCGTCGCCCAGGTCCTCTGGCCGGACCATTGCGTTCAGGGGACGGCCGGGGCCGACTTCGCCCCGGGGCTCGACCTGAAGCGGGCCGAGGCCATCATCCGGAAAGGGACGGATCCCGGGATCGACAGCTACAGCACGTTCTTCGACAACGCCCACCGCAAGTCGACGGGTCTCGAGGGCTACCTGAAATATAAAGGCGCGGGCCGGGTCTTTCTGTGCGGGCTGGCGGCCGATTTCTGCGTGTACTACAGCGGTCTCGACGCGCTCGCCGCGGGATTCGAGGTCGTCGTCATCCGCGACGCCACGCGGGCCATCAGCGAGGAGGGGGCGGCGGCGGCCGAGCGGGACATCCTGTCCAAGGGCGGCGCCGTGAGGCTCAGCCGGGAGATCCTTTAATGGACTTCTACGAAGCGATCGCCAGGCGGCGGACGGTGCGGCATTTCAAACCGGATCCCGTGCCGGACCACGCGGTGCGGCGCGCGCTCGAGGCGGGACTGAAGGCCCCCTGCAACGCCCACCTGAAGAGCTGGCAATACATCCTGCTGAAGGATCCGCAGACGAAGCTGCGGGCCGTGGCCGAAGGACTGAAGGCCAGGGACATGAAGGACCCGGCCGAGATCGAGCGCTTCGTCGCCCGCTTCAGCGACGAGGAGCTGAGGAGGGTCTACCGGCGCTCCCTGCCGGTGCAGCTGTCCATGATGCTCGAGGCGCCCGAGGTGCTCGTCGTCTGCTACAAGATGAAAGCGGCCGCCGAGTGCCGGACGCTCTTCGATCTGAATCCGCTGGCCTCGGTCTGGATGTCGATCGAGAACATCATGCTGGCCCTTGCGGCCGAAGGCCTCTTCGGCTGCACGTATACGCCCTACGACGCGCAGGGGTTGAAGGATGCCCTTGGCATTCCCGCGGACTACCAGGTGGCGGCCGTCATCCCCTTCGGCGCTCCGGCCAAGGCGCCGGAGGCGCAGCCGCCCGAGGATCTCGGGAAACGCCTGCACATCGACCGTTGGGGCCGCTCCGGCTTCTGACGCCGCAGCTTGTCAAGAGTCTTACATTCCCAGGTCAAGGATCTTGAGCCCGGCGCCTCCCCCTGACGCCTTTCCCCCTGGCCGGCGGCCGTCCAGGCCGGGACGTCCCTGGCACGGAAGTTGCTGAATATCCCGTTTTGGATTGACTTCGAAAGCGGCCCCGTCCGGGATCACGGCCGTTGCGAGAAGGAGAAGCGCAGATGTCTTCACATTTCCCGCCGGGGCCGGCGAGCCGGCTCCGCATCGGACCGGCCGTCCTGGCGATCTTTCTTTTATCGTGGGCCTCGATGGCGGCCGGGATCCGTCCCTCTCCGGGTCCCTCGCCCAGCGCCGGCCAAGGGGCCTGGCCCCGCTTCCCGGCGCTCGCCGGGCCCTATCTCGGGCAGACGCCGCCAAGCGCCAAGGCCGAGCTCTTCGCGCCGGGCCTCGTCTCGACGGGGATGACCGAGCGCGCGGTGGCCATCGCCCCGGACGGGCGGGAGATCTATTTCGAGCTGGCCTTCGGCCAGATCGTGACGATCATGGTCACCCGGATCGAGGGCGGGCGCTGGACGGAGCCCGTCGTGGCCCCCTTCGCCGCCGACCTCGGCAACTTCCATTTCGAGCCGTGTCTCTCGGCGGACGGGCGGCGGGTGCTCTTTCTCAGCAACCGCCCCCGGGCCGGCGAAAAGCCCCTGCAGGGCTGGGGCCACCAGAATATCTGGGCCGCCGACCGGGCGGAGGACGGCCGCTGGGGCGAGCCCTTCGACTTGGGCGGCCCCGTCAACTCGGCCGAATCCGCCTACTTTCCGTCGCTGACGAGGGACGGAACACTGTATTTCACGCGCTCCCTGCCTTCGGGGGAGAAGGCCCGGATCATGAGGTCCCGCCTCGAAGCGGGGAGGTACGGAGAGCCCGTGGAGCTGCCCAAGGAGGTCAACGGCCGCGGCACCGTCTTCAACGCCTTCATCGCCCCCGACGAAAGCTATCTCATCGCCTGCGTCGAAGGCCGGGACGACAGCCTGACCCCGGGCGCGGCGAACTATTACATCTTCTTCCGCGGCCCGGACGACAGCTGGAGCGAAGGCGTCAACCTCGGTCCCGAGGTCAATTTCCCGGGCGCCGCGGCCAGCGCGCCCTACGTGACGAGCGACGGGCGCTATCTCTTCTTCGGCTCGAACCGGCGAAAGGAGATCCCGGCCCCGGCCGGAAGCCCGATGACCGCGTCGCGGCTCATGGAGCGCTTTTGCGGCCCGCAGAACGGCGGCTCCGATATCTATTGGATCGACGCGTCCTTTCTGCGGGTCCTCAAGCCCAAGGGCGCCGGCGAGGCGTCTCCGCCGGGGCCCAGAGACGTCTTTGCTTTCGTCCGGACCCTGGACGAAACGGCCGCTCTTCGCCTCTGGCCCGGCTTCGAACCGGCCAGGATGCCCATCGCCCTCTTCGACGGCGAGAAGACGGTCCTCCTGCGGCACCCTGCCCCGCCCCCGGAATTCATTCCCTTGCCGGGCCATCCCGGGGCCCTGTTCTACGAGGGGCGCTATCCGGCCGTGGTGTCGAATCGCGTCGTCGAGATCGGCGGCGCGCTGACGGGGACGGTCCTGGCCACGCCGAGCGAGCCCATCCATGGCACCTTGCTGGCCTGCATCGAGGAGGTCTTCCACGCCTTCTGGCGCCCCCGCCACCCGTCGTTCCGGCCCGACGAGATGATCCGTTACGGGTATCCCATCGACGACGCCGAGAACCTCATCCGGCTCCTCGCGGAGGACGAGGCCCTGGCCCGGGCCATCGAGGCCGGCGGCGAACGGGACGCGGCCGCCTGGGCCGCCGCCGCGGCCAAGCTCCGGTCCGAACGCACGGCCTCCCTCAGCCCCGAAGTCCGGCTCTATGAGACGGCCATGGAAACGATGGAAGGGACCGCCAATTATGTCTCCCGGATCGCCCTCGGCGAAGCCCCGTCCGAGACGGCGGTCCGGCTCCGCCAAGCCCGGCCGGCGGACGGCATCCGCTGGCGCTTTTATGACTCGGGCGCTGCCGTTTGCATGCTCCTCGAGCGGCTCCTTCCCGGCTGGAAGGAGCTCTCGGAGCAGGATCCGGCGCGGGAGATCGGCGGCCTGCTCGGCGCGGAGATCGAGCGGCGCCGCGTCGCCCCGGCCGCCTTCCCGCTCAGGGAGATGAAAACATTTCGCGCCGCGGCGGAGGCCCGGATCGCCGGCCTCGTCCGGAGCCGACGCGAGATGCGCGCGGACGTCTTGGGCCGGCCCGGGGGGCGCGTCGTCGTCGAGCTCGCCGCCGGCGCCGGGCCGCTGCGCGTCGAGCGCTTTGATCCGATGAGCCTCTTCATCCTCGACCGGGGCCAGGTCGTCCACGCGAACTACCTGACGCTGACGGCCGAAAGCGGGTCCATCGAAGTGGCCAATCCGGAGTTCGTCCGCCGCTCTTTTGCCGGCACGGTCAGCCTGACCGAGTCCGCCGGCCGCCACCCGCTGACGGCCGGCGTCAGGCGCCTGACGGTCGCCGGCATCGGGTCGGAGCCTCGCATCACCCGCGAAAACGGCGTCGTCAGGCTCGAGTCTCCCGAGATCCGCGCTTCTCTCAGCGGGGCCGAGGTCCGGGTCGAGGGTCGAACGGTGCGCATCACCCTGCCGAAGCGCTGAGCGTCGGTACCGGCCTCCGGGCCCTTGACAACGGCGCGGGCCGGACTTACCATCGCCCGTCGTCGCTCGAAAGGAGACAGCCCATGATCAGCCGCATCTGGCATGGCACCACGACCCCCGCGAACGCTGACGTCTATGAGGATCTCCTGAAGGAAGAGATCTTCGTCGGCATCCGCGGCCGCAAGATCGCCGGCTTCCGCGAGATCCAGCTCTTCCGCCGTAACGTCGGCACGGAGGTCGAGTTCATCACCGTCATGTGGTTTGATTCTATGGACGCGGTGCGGACCTTCGCCGGTCCGGACTACGAGGCCGCCGTCGTCCCGCCCAAGGCCCGGGCCGTGCTGGCCCGCTTCGACGAGCGCTCGCAGCACTACGAAGTGCGCGAGCGCCAGGTCAACTGACCGCGGCCCGGATTGACAACCCGAAGCCCCTGTCCTAGACTCTGATCATCGAAGATCTTCGAATTCCCCTTCGTCCGGGAGGTCGGGAATGACACAAGAGAAGACCCGGTTCTCCTTCTTTCCGCTGGCTGTCGCGGGCGCGCTGGCACTCTTGACTTTGCCGGCGGCCGCGGAGCTGGTGGCCAAGCTGCCCCAAGTGATGGACCCCTTCTTCATCACCATCGCCGACGGGCGGATGTACATCGTCGAGAGCGACGTGAGCGCGCACATCTTCACCCTGGGGCCCCAGGGGGTCGCCTTTGTCAAGACCTTCGGACGCGAGGGGCAGGGGCCCGGCGAATTCGATTTCATCTACACGATCCGGCCCTTCAAGGACCACCTGGAAGTCCTCGGCAACACGAAGCTGGCCCGCTTCTCGCTCGACGGCGAATACGCGGGGGAAGTCACGTTCACCTTCAGCGCGTTCAAGGGCGCGGTTTATCGCCTGGGGGACGGGTACGTGGCCAGGGACCTCAATTTCGACGAGAAGGGGATGGCGACGACGCTCCGCCTTTATGACAGAGACAACAGGCTGGTCAAGGAGATCGGCGCCCGATCGTCCTCGGAAGGCCTGAACAAGATCAATCTCGTCTCCGACTATTACGCCGCGCGCGTGGCGGGGGACACGCTCTATGTCATCGAGGCCAGCCGGGACAAGCCCGTCGCCGTCACCGTCTATGACCGCACCGGCGTCGAGCAGAAGACGATCGTCCTGCCCTTGGAGCCGGTCAAGATGACGCCTGCGCTGAGGGAGGCGGTCATCAAGCCCCTCAAGGATACCTGGTCGAGGTCGTCGCCGACGCCATGGGCCGAGTATGAGAAGCGGCTCTTCTTCCCCGACCGGGCCCCCGGCCTCGATTATTTCGAGGTTTCCGACGGGAAGTTCATCGCCCGGACGTGGAAGTACCGGGGGGACCAGGTCGAGTTCGCCGCCTTCGACCTCCAGGGGAGGGAGCTCTGGCGGAAGGACCTGCCCTTCACAGGCCGGCTATCCAACGGCACGCTGTTCTGCTTCTACCAGGGACGCTATTTCTATCTTCGCGAGAATCCCGCCGAAGAGGTCTGGGAGCTTCACGCCGAGAAGATCCTGTAGCGACGTCTCCCCGCCCTTCGCCGGGCCGGGGCGGATTTGCTACAATGGCCCCGGGGGGACGATTACCGGTGCGGAAGGAGAGGGGAACTCGCGGACGCGGTCCGGCCGCCGTCCTTTTCGCCTTGTCCCTTCTCGTTCAGATCGCCGTGTCCGGCTTCGGCCGCGAGGCGAAAGCCGAGGGCGGTCCGGCCCAGCCGGTCGTGACCGCCTCCAAGCCGGCTTGGGACCGTTTCAAGAAGCGGCTGGACGACCGCGGCCTGACCCTGGGGCTGACCTATCTCGGCGAAGCCTTTTCCGTCGTCGCCGGAGGCCTTCGCCGCAGACCGGTCGATCTCCACAGCCTTTCCCTGACCCTGTCGCTCGATCTCTCCAAGCTCGCCGGCTGGCGGGGCGCCACGCTCTATGTCTACGGCATGGGGCTCGCCGGACGGAGTCCCGAGCGATATTTCGGCGATATCCAGGGCGTCAGCAACATCGCGGCGCCGCACGCGGTCCGGCTCTACGAGGCCTGGCTCCGGCAGGATCTCTGGCGCGGGCGGCTCTCGCTCCTGGCCGGGATCTATGACCTGAACTCGGAATTCGACGTCATCGAGGCCGGCTCCGTCTTCATGAACCCTTCGCAGGGCATCGACCCGACCTTCGCCTTCAGCGGCCTCAACGGGCCCTCGGTCTTCCCCTACACGACCCTGGGCGTCCGGGCCCAGCTCAGGACTGGCGGCTTCTATCTCCTGTCCGCGGTCATGAACGGTCTCGCCGGCGACCCCGCCGACACGGACGGGACGCGGATCGTTCTGCGCAAGGCGAACGGCGTCCTGCTCGCGGCGGAAGCCGGCTATCGCTTGCCGCTCGCCCTGGGGCGTCATCGGAGGCAGGCGGTTCGGGAGAGCATCAGGCGCTACGTCGAGCCGACGTACGCCGGCAAGATCGCCGTGGGGCTCTGGACCTATACGGCGCGCTTCGCTCCGATCCTGCCGGGGCCGGGCGAGGCTGAGAGGATCCCCGGCTATCGGGGACTCTACGTTCTTCTGTCTCACGCGGTCTGGCGGGAGGCCGGCGACACCGGGCGGAAGCTCATCGCCTTCACCCGGGTCGGCGTGGCCAACCCCCGGCTCAACCGGATCGGGCTCTTCGCGGGCGGCGGACTCTTCTTCACCGGGCTCTTGGCCCGGCGGAGCAAGGACATCGCCGGACTGGCCTTTGCCGCGGCCTTCAACGGGGACGACTTTCTGAGGAAGGCCGCCCTCGCCGGATCCCCGGTGCGGCGGGCCGAGTGGAACCTGGAGCTGACCTACCAGGCCCGGCTCTTGAGCTGGCTCGATCTCCACCCGGACGTGCAGTTCGTCCTCCACCCGTC
>Ga0316624_10000741_pt1 | contig 11870 bp, 12 predicted proteins | sample OWC_Aug_N3_C1_D5_FD_207657 | JGI IMG/M metagenome (GOLD analysis project Ga0316624, IMG submission 207657) | Wetland soil microbial communities from Old Woman Creek delta, Ohio, United States - OWC_Aug_N3_C1_D5_A | ecosystem: Environmental > Terrestrial > Soil > Wetlands | place: USA: Ohio...
CCTGGTGCTTCCGCGTCTATCTATGGTTTTTATTTATATTCTCATGACCGTGGTATTGATTCTTCGTCCCTGGGGGCTTCTGGGAAAACCTTTGCGGCGCTGACCTATGACGAAACAGAACCTGGCTTTGCTTATTTTGATTTTTCTTCTGGCCCTGCTGCCCCTGACCGAGTCCCGTTTTTACATCTTCCTGGGAACGGACATTCTGATCATGGGGCTTTTCGCGGTGAGCCTCAACTTGCTTTTGGGATACACCGGATTGGTCTCTTTTGGCCAGGCCGCCTTTTTCGGCATTGGCGCCTATACCTGCGCCCTCCTGATGAAAAAAGCCTCTGTGGCTTTCCCCTTCGCCTTTATCGCCGCTGGCATCTCCGGCGCCCTCGGGGCCCTCATCATCGGCTTCTTCTGCATCCGGCTCACAAAGATCTATTTTTCCATGCTGACCTTGGCCTTTTCCCAGATCGTCTGGGCCATCGTTTTCAAATGGAACTCTTTGACGGGCGGGGATACGGGGCTTATCGGTATCAACTTTCCCCAGTTTTTGGATTCTTCGACCCGTTTCTACTATTTCACTTTAGGAATCGTCGTTGTTTCCCTTTTCTTAACTCGTAAGGTTGTTGATTCCCCTTTTGGCCGGATATTGACCACCATTCGGGAAAACCCAGAACGCACCGAATTCATCGGTATCAATGTGAAACTCTTTCAGCTTATCGCCTTCATGATCTCCGGCGCTTTCGCCGCCATATCCGGCGCTCTTTTCGGAATCTTCAATCACAGCCTATTCCCGGACCTTTTGTACTGGCCTCAATCGGCGGAAGTGTTAATCATGTGCCTTTTAGGGGGAATGTACAGCTTTTTTGGGCCTTTGGTTGGGGCTGGAATCATTTTATATTTAAGAATGTTTGTCACCTCTTACACCCAGTATTGGCCGCTTATTATGGGAACAATCCTGGCCCTCCTTCTTTTCTTCTTCCCCGGCGGGGTCGTTGGGTTCCTGAAGACGCGCCGGATCTTCAGCCGGGGGGCCCGCTGATGCTGATGGTTCAGAATTTGAAAAAATCCTTTGACGGATTCATCGCCACCAACGGTGTCAGTTTCTCAATTCAGAAGGGAGAGTTGGTTTCCATCATCGGCCCCAACGGAGCTGGAAAGACCACTCTTTTCAATTTGATCACCGGCCATATCCCTCCCGATGAAGGAATGGTGAACTTCAAAGGAATCGATACCACCCATATGCCGTCCTATCGAATCTGTCGTCTGGGCATGGGCCGTTCTTTCCAGAGGACCAATATCTTTCCCCGTCTAACGGTGTTTCAAAACATTCAGGCCGCCTTACTGGCTCACAAGGGAAAAAGCCTGACATTTTTCAAACCCGTCGAGTCTTTTTTCCGCGAAGAAAGCCTGGATATCCTCTCCCGGGTCGGCCTCAAAGATTTTGCCGATACGATCAGCGGCTCTCTCTCCTATGGATTTCAGAAACAGCTCGAACTGGGCATTGCCCTGGCGAGCGAACCCGAATTGCTTCTCTTGGATGAACCTACAGCCGGAATGTCTGCCCAGGAGACGCATCAGACCATTGATCTGATCGGCCGTATCACGCGGGAGAAAGGGCTTACGCTTCTTTTTACCGAACACGATATGGAAGTGGTCTTCTCCATCTCCCAGCGAATCCTGGTCCTGCACCAGGGCCGCTTGATTGCCGAAGGAACGCCCGCAGAAGTGCGGCACAACCCGGAAGTGCAGAAGGTGTATCTGGGGGAGACCCGATGATCCTGGAAGTCAAAGAGATCTATACCTCGTACGGTCTGAGCCAGATTCTGTTTGGCGTCTCGCTTAAGGTTGCCGAAGGAGAAGTCATTTCCCTCCTCGGCCGGAACGGCGTGGGCAAAACCACGACGCTCCGTTCCATCATGGGTCTCACCCCCCCTAGATCCGGGTCTATTCATTGGAAGGGGAAAGACATTGCCGGCAAGGAGCCTCATCAGATCGCCAAACTGGGGATTGGGTTTGTTCCCGAAGATCGGCGCATCTTTGCCGACCTGACGGTGTGGGAAAACCTGGATGTGGCCATCAAACCTTCCGGGGTCAAAAAAGGCGCCTGGACCCTGGATCGCGTATTCGAGCTCTTCCCGGCTCTAAAGCCGATCCAGACCCGTCGGGGCGGTTTTCTCAGCGGGGGGGAGCAGCAGATGCTGACCATTGCCCGAACGCTGATGGGCAACCCGGAACTGCTTTTGCTGGATGAGCCCTCCGAAGGGCTGGCCCCGATTGTAGTGCAGCAACTGGGCGAGCAGATCAAGAAACTGCGCGAAGAAGGCATGACCATTCTGCTCTGCGAACAGAACGCCAAGTTTTCCCTCGATCTGAGCCACCGGCTCTATATTCTGGAAAAAGGCCAGGTCCGCTATTCGGGAACCGTCGCCGATTTTCATCGCGATGAAGCGTATAAGAGTTATCTGGCTATATAGAAATGCGCTCAGCAAGCAACCTTTTGCTGACAGCTGAACGCTGAAAGCTGATAGCTATTTTTATAAGGAGGTGGTCCTATGGTCAAAGTGGTTGCCATGTTTAATCTTCCCGAAGGAACGAATGAGGCGGAATTTGAAAAGTACTTCATCTACAAACACGCCCGCAAGGATGCGGCGAAAATCCCGGGCCTACGCCGGTACACGATCGGCAAAGTGGTGGGGTCTCCCGCAGGGCAACCGGCCTGGTACCGGGTCAATGAACTGTGGTTCGACAGTGTGAAGGCTGCCACAAAGGCTTTTAACTCTCAGATTGCGGTGGACTGCACCAATGACCTGATGCCCCGGGTGAAGGATTTCACTCCGGTCTTTGTCAAGGACATGGAGATCAAACTGCCTTCTCCTCCCCGGAAGGGCAAGAAGGCGGCGAAGGGAAAAGGAGGGAAGAAGAAATGAATAAAACAAAAATTTTCTGGCTGGGTCATGCCTCCATCAAGGTCGAGGGGGGAGGGAAAACGGTCTTTTTCGATCCCTGGATTCAGGATAATCCCGTCTGTAAGACAAAACTCAACCAGATCCGGAAAGCCGATGCCGTCTGCGTGACCCACGGCCATATCGATCATATCGGGGATTCCCTGCAGATCGTCAAGACGACCAAAGCCCCATTGATCTGTTCACCCGAAATTGGAATGTACGCCGAAAAGTTCGGCGGCATAAAATATGATGCCGACTCCATCCCCCTCAACATCGGCGGAGCCTGGGAGACAAAAACTTTCACCCTCACCATGGTCAATGCGGCCCACACCTCCGATATCATGGGGGAGGAGTACAAAAAAGAAGGAATCCTGACCGCCGGGTCCGGTTCTGTCGGTTACGTGATGGAGTTCAAGGGCGGGCCCTCGATTTATTACGGGGGAGATACGGGCGTCTTCGGGGACATGGCGATTATCCGGGATCTCTACAGGCCGGACGTGGCCATTCTGCCCGTAGGCGGAAAGTACAACATGGGGTATCGTGAGGCGGGATATGCCGCTTCTCTAATCCAACCGAAATATTTTCTGCCCATTCATTTCGATACGTTCCCGAACCAGAGGCTGGACTTTAAAAAGCTCGTCGCTGAGGTGAAGGTCCGGGCTCCGTATGTAACTGTGGTGAACTGGAAACCCTGCGGCGTGTTTGAATACAAATAAAAATAGGGTCCGAGGGGTTGAGGATTCAAGGATTTGAGTAAACCGTTTTTATCGCTTGCCCCCTCGGCTCCTTGGATCCTCGAATCCTTTTATTCTTTCGCTTCTATGCACCAATCCTAAATATGCCCTCACGGCCCTGGACAGGGAGGGGTAGGCAGCGACCCGGCGGGCGCGGATGCTTTCCTCAAGGCCTGGGATATGGCGGATCACATCAGAGGCCAGGAGAATGGGTTTGCCATATTTCCTGCCCATTTCCTGCACCCCGGCAAAAATGTTTTTCTCTTCTTGGATCCAGTCCTCTCCGGCGGAGGCCATGCCATCTTTCGGGTTACGGGCATCGGCGATTAGAATATTTCCTCTTGCGGTCCTCCAACCAAGCCCCAGCATGAGCACGCCATCGAAACGATCGGATTTTAGGAGCAGTTCCAGGGTGGTAATCAGATCCCCCTTCCGATACCCGGCAACCATATCCACCGGATTGAGACGATTCCACCAGGGCGGCAAAATCGCATCCAGCGCCTTCACCATTTTCCGGGGCAGTTCTTCCACAGTTAGCCCAGCTTTGGCGCAATAATCCGCCGCGAGCACGCCCCATCCTCCCCCCAGGGTCACCACCCCCACCCTTCTTCCCTTCGGCAGGGGCTGGCTGATGAGCGCCGCCGCCACATCGACCATCTCTTCAATCGTTTCGGCGCGAATTCCTCCGATCTGGGCTAAAAGGGCGTCAAATAGATCGTCGGAACCGGAAAGAGCCCCGGTGTGGGAAAAGGCGGCTCTTACGCCAGCCTCCGTCTGCCCGGCCTTTACGATCAATAAAGGCTTTTCGCGGGAAACCTGTTTGGCCCGGGCGAAAAATTTCCGGCCGTCTTTCAACCCTTCGAGATAGGAGAGAATCACTTTGGTCTGGGGATCGGCAGCCAGGGATTCCAAGAAATCCGTAGTCTCCAGGTCGGCTTCATTCCCGCTGCTGATGATGCGGCTGAACCCGAGGCCCATGGCTTCCCCCGCCGTTATAAACGAGGTCGCCAGGTTCCCGCTCTGCGAGATCACACCCACCGGACCGGAAGGAGGAAACTGGGGAGGCATGTGGGCATAAAGCGCGGCGCCTCCGGTGGAGACGATCCCCTGGCAATTCGGCCCCATCAGCCGCATTCCGAGGCTCCGGGCCAGCGACACCATTTCCTCCTGCAGCGTTTTTCCCTTCGGCCCCACTTCTCCGAATCCGGCCGTGATCACAATCCCGAACCTTGTTCGGTTCCGGCCGCAATCCCGAATCACGGTCAAAATATCGGCAGGAGGAACCACCAGAATGGCAAGATCCACCGGCTCGGGAATCCGGGGTACGCTGGGGTAAACGGAAACGCCCAGAATTTCTTTTTCTCGCGGATTGACGGGATAGATTCTTCCGGCATAACCCCCCTTGAGGACATTCAAGAGAAGATGGAAGCCCCATTTTTGGGGATCCCGCGAAGCCCCAACGATGGCCACTGATCGGGGATGGAAAAGGGCGTTCCAGAAATCCCTTTCGCGCGTCTCCGTTCTTTTCATCGGTTCGTCATTCTCATCCTTGGTTTAAAAGTCCAGAGCTTCCCCAATTGCCTGGAGACTTGCCTTTACCGGAAACCTCTGTTGTTGCCCACACTAAAGGGCAACCATCAAAACCCCCAATGGCCGGGATGCGACCTGCCACGTCCTTTCCTCCAGGAAGAGGGTTTTGCTGCCCTCTTTCCCGCGCATCTTGAACAGAGGAATGCATTTGTAGGGCGATTATAACCTACCGCCTTATCCGGTCCAATGAAAAAGAATAAATTCGCGGTGTCTTTTAAAAAAATGGGATATAATTAAAAAAAAATCCCAGAAAGGAGGCAATGATGTACCAGAAGATCTTGGTTCCCGTGGACGGCTCGGCGTTGGCGGAGTGCGTACTTGCCCACTTGGAAACTCTGGCTCGCGGCTGTCAGGTTAAGAATGTCGTCCTCGCCCGCGTGGTTGAGCCCTTTCATCTGCCCACGGGGGACTACGTGATGGATCCGGAGCAGGTAAAAAAATTCGAAACCGAACACAAGCTTGCTGCCGAGACTTATCTCAAGACCCTTGCCGCCAAAACCAACTATGCCGGTGTCAATCTGAAAACCGAAGTGCTCTACGGCATGCCCGCGGAGGTTTTGGCCGAATACGCCTCCAAGAATCAGGTTGATTTGATTCTGATCGCCACTCATGGGCGTTCCGGACCCAGCAGGTGGGTCTGGGGCAGCGTCGCGGATCGCATCCTTCGCTCTGCTTGCACCCCCGTGTTTATGGTCCGGGCCCCGGGATGTTTCCCTGGAATCTAATTTATTCCTAAAACAAAGCGGGCTCTTCTCGATCTGCAAGAGCCCGCTGGTCTTATCTCCGAGCAAGAGTGCCCGGCTTTGGATCTTTCCTTTTCTCGCTATCGATTCTATATCCCTTTCGTCCCTCCCCGTTCAAGCGCGGGAATGATAATGCGAGCGGCCGCTTCCAAATCTTCCCGAAGAGCCTCCGTAATCAGTTTCTTATTCTTCTCCGTTACCCCCTGATACATCTTGGCATGATGGCCATGGACCCGCGTGTTGTTCTGAGCTGCGATGGCATAGGTAAACACATACGGCCCCACCCGCGCCATCAACCGTTCGATCATTTCCAGCAACAAAGGAGAATCAGCAAGGGAATAAATGGAGATATGAAATTGGCTGTTCTTGCGCATGAATATCTTCGGCCGATCTGCGGCCCCCCGCAAGGCTTCCAGCTGCTTTCTCAATTTGGGCAAAGCGCTTTCGGGTCTCAAATCGCAGGCCCTCTCGGCGGCGGTTGATTCCAGCATGAGCCGCAAACGCAAGGCCTCTTCCATCTCTTTGGCCGTCAGGGTATTGACCCGAATTCGTTTATTGCTTTCGATGACGATGATCCGCTCGGACTCGAGCTGCCACAAGGCTTCGCGCACCGGCATCAGACTGACCCCGAATTTCTGGGCCAGTTCTCGAAGGCTTATCGTTTGGCCCGGGAGAATGTCCGCGGATATAATCTTGTCCCGGAGCTGGTCGTAAACTCCCTGCCGAAGGGTTTTGACGGCGATCTTTTCGATAACCATAGGACACCCGCTTGAGATATGTGATCACATATCTCAAATTACATTATATTATTTTATTTTAAATATCAATAAGTTATTTGTTAGTAATTTTTCTGAACCATTTTTATATTGACTTCATCGATGAAATTATCTATAGCATAAGGGAGAAAAAAAAGCATTATAATAAATGATATCGCCTGGCAGCCACTTGCGCGGTTCAAATGAAAAGGAGGGAGGTGGAGAAGCGTACCCGATCAAACAACAAAAACTCGAAGGTCCCTGGATTAATCATTCACCCCAAAAGAAAGGAGAGTTTTTATGAAATTTCAACTAAAAAAGAAAGGGTTAGTTGTTTTGTTGCTGATGAGTTTCGTCATACTCTTTGTCGCCGCCAATGCCCTTGCTAATCCTTATGCCAAATACGCCGGGACAACCCTAGTCATCAACTTTCCGAACATTGCCTATTACAATTATGCTGTTCAGGTGATCCCCGAGTTCACGAAAGAGACGGGCATCAAGGTGGAGATCGACAAACTCGATTATATGAAGATGCGGGATAAGCAGCTTCTCGAGATGTCTAAGCCCAAGGGAGACTACGATTTGATCTCCTACGTGATCATGTGGAAAACCGAGTATGTGTCGAAAGGGCTGCTTAGCCCCCTCGCCCCTTTCTTCACCAACGCTGCTTTAGCCAACCCGGATTATGATGCCGCTGATTTGGTTCCTGGCTACGTTCAGGCCATCGGAACGGTTGGAGGAAGAAAAGGATATTTGCCCGGTCCAACCGCCTCCGTTTACGGAGTTCCTTTTGGGACCGAAACAAGCATGTTTGCTTACCGCAAGGATATTTTTGAAAAACATGGGTGGAAGGTTCCCAAAACCTATGACGAACTGTTGAAGCTCTGCAAGTTAGTGAAGGAAAAGGAACCCGGCATGGGCGGCATAACGATGAGGGGCCAAGCGGGACACCAGGTTCAGCATGCCTGGCTCAACCATTTGACCCCTTACGGCGGAGAGGTTTTTGACGACAAGTGGGAGTTCCATTTCCATAAGGGCGGTTCCATCCAAGCCATCAAGGCCATGATCGAGATGGTAAAAACCGGTCCTCCAGGGATTCCGACTTATGAATATGGCGCCATGACGGATGCTTTCCTCCTTGGCAAAGCCGCAATGTATTTAGACAACACCGCTCTTCCCGGGCAGGTGCGAGACCCAAACAAATCGAAGGTCGTCGGAAAAGTAGGATATGCCCTACATCCGAAGGCAGTCAAACAATCGACTGAAACCGGCGGCTTCGGGATCGCCATCCCGGCTAACTCGCAGAAAAAGGAGGCGGCCTTCCTCCTGCTCCAGTGGCTGACCTCTAAGGCGACGGATTACAAGATCACGAAATTCGGGGCCATGCCCAACCGGCTGTCCACCCTCAAAGACCCAGGGATGCAGAAAGATTACCCGGAATTCGCCGCCGTTTTGGAAAACCTGAAGTATGCGAATCCTGATTGGCGCCCATTGATCCCCGAGTGGACGGAAATCTCCCAGCAGCATATCGGGATCGCCCTGCATGAAGCCATTACCGGGAAGAAAACCCCAGAAAAGGCGATGGCGGATGTCGTCGAGCCGGTGAAGAAGATCATGGAAAAAGGCGGTTATTACACCTGGAAGAAATAATGGCGAAAACCCGTAGGGGCGATCAGGCGCTTCGCGTGAGCGCCCCTACAAAACCATTTTCGAAAAAATTAGAAAGGATGTCTGTTATGGCAGTTGATATCAAAAAGATCGATCGAGATGCCTGGCTGCGGACCGTCTTTCCGGAATGGGGAACCTATCTGAATGAAGAGATTGAAGAGACCCAGGTTCCTCCAGGAAAATTCGCCATGTGGTGGCTGACCTGCTGCGGCGTATGGATCAAAACGCCGGGCCAGGCAGATCTCGCCATTGATTTTTGGGTTCAGAGAGGGGAAGCGGCCAAGAAGCAGCTCCCCTATGAACAGATCAAGGACGCCCAGATCATCCGCATGACTGGAGCCCGTAAATATCCCCCTTTTCTCCGGATCTCCCCTCACGTAATCGATCCTTTTGAGGTGAAAAAACTTGATGCCGTCCTTTCCACCCACATTCACGGCGATCACATCTGCGAGTTCGTGGCGGCGGCGGCGGTTAAGAACACCCGGGCTCTTTTCATCGGCCCCCCCATGTGCGGCGAGAAGTGGGAAAGTTGGGGAGTTCCCAAAAAACGGATCGTCGTTCTGAAGCCCGGGCAGTCGTACAAGATTAAGGATACGGAAATCTTCGCCGTGGAATCCTTCGACCGCACGGCCCTGATTACGCCCCCTCCGGAAGGCGACCTGCGCGGGAAGATGCCCGTCAGCATGGATGAGCGGGCGGTGAACTACGTCATCAAAACCCCCGGTGGTTCGATTTATCACAGCGGCGATTCCCATTTCTCCAATGGGTACTACCGGCACGGCAAACAGCACAAAATCGATGTGGCCCTCGTTTCTTACGGGGATAACGGGCCGGGAATCACTGACAAATTGACCGCTTCGGATACCCTGCGCATCGGCCGGGACCTGAATGCCAAAGTGCTGATCCCCATTCACTGGGACATGTGGGCCACCCAATGCCCGGATCCGAATGAGCTGGTCCTTCTCCATGACTTCAACAAACACCAGATGAAATTCAAACTAGTCATTTGGAAGGTCGGCGGCAAGTTCGTGTATCCGGACGACCAGGACATCGGAAAGTATGTCTACCCGAAAGACTGCGGTGATTATTTCACCGACGATCCGAACATCCCCTTCCCATCGTTCCTGTAACCTTTGATTTCTTCGCCTCCCCACCCGCAATGGGATGTTTTCCCGGGAGGCGAAACAAAAACCTTGCTTTAGGGCCTGTGGGAGAGATAATATTTCTCCCACAGCCTTTTTCCAGGTAGGTGTCTATGGGAAACAAGGGTCTTTTCAGGGGAATCACCCCGTATCTCTTTGTGGCTCCGGCTGTTCTCGTTCTCGCTTTTACCTGCCTTTACCCGGTCATCAAAGGCTTCGAGCTCAGCTTCTATGATTGGTCTCTGGGCACCCCGATTGAATCCCGCAAATATATCGGCTGGGAGAATTTCGCCTGGGCCTGGCACGATCCGGCTCTTTTCAACTCGATCAAGGTAACGCTCATCTTCACCGCCTTCGCGGTTGCGGCCGAACTTTTCCTGGGCCTCCTGATCGCCTTCCTGCTGGAGAAAGGCATAAGGGGCATCGTGCTTCTCCGGACGGTTTTTATCATCCCCATTATGATCGCACCCGTCGTGGTTGGATTGCTCTGGCGTTATTTGTTTGATGCCAACTTCGGTCTGATCAATTATATTGTTGCCTTATTTGGATTTGAGCCAAAAGCCTGGCTGGGAACGCCGGGCCTGGCTCTGCCCGCGGTGATTATCACCGATATTTGGCAATGGACCCCGTTCATGTTTATCCTTTTTCTCGCAGGATTGCAGAGCCTGCCCAAAGATCCGGTGGAAGCGGCCCAGGTGGACGGCGCCACGACCTGGCAGGTGATTCGCCAGGTGAAGATTCCCCTTCTGGCCCCCGTGATCTGGGTGGCGGTGCTCCTCCGGATTATCGACGCCTTCCGCAGCTTGGAAGTCATGTTTATCATGACCTTCGGAGGCCCGGGGCGGGAAACCGAGGTTTTATCCCTCAACATTTATAAAACCGCGTTCATGAGTCAGCGTCTGGGCTTGGCCGCGGTCAACTCCATATTTCTCCTGGCCTTTATTTTGTTACTGAGCATAGCCTTTTTGATGATCGCCCGGCCTGCCTTGTCAAAAAAGTAGCGGCCAATCGAAAGTGGGTGCACGATTATGAAAGATGACTCGATCACTCTGAAAAGCGGGGGGGGAAAAGAATCCCGAATTGAAAAATCGCGTCCGAAGTCGTCGAGCCGGGAAGCTTGGAAGGCCGGAAAGAGCATTTTTCTCCTCATCCTTGCTTTTGTCTATCTGATTCCGGTCATTGTCTTGATCCTGACCTCTTTTAAGACCCAGATCCAAATTATGGAGAAGGGCTTCGGTTGGTTTTTCATGCCGACCCTTATGAACTATACGAATGTCCTCCTGGAACAGGGATTCCTGCGGTATATGACGAACAGCTTGATCGTCGGCTTGGTGTCCACTTTCGTCACCTTGCTCATTGGAGGGTTTGCCTCGTACGCCCTGGTACGCTTTAACTTCTTCGGGAAAGGAACCATTTCCTTTGGGACCTTACTTCTGCGGATGATTCCCCCGGCGGTTCTGGTTGTGCCGATTTATGTCCTCTGGTCCTACTTCGGGTTGGCCGACACCCTCCTGGGATTAGTTATCATTTACGTCGGCCTGAATCTCCCCTTCACCATTTGGGTCCTCATCAGCTTTATTGCCGATGTGCCGGTGGAACTGGAGGAAGCGGCGGTCGTGGATGGCTGCGGTCCCTGGAAAATTTTCTTTACCGTTATCCTCCCTCTGATCAAACCCGGGCTAGCCGCCGCCGCGATCTTCACCTTCCGAATCGCCTGGAATGAATTCATTCTGGCCCTGGTTTTAACCAACCGCCTGACGCGCACGCTCCCTGTGGCCACCACGATCTACTTAACGGACACAGGGGTGGAATGGGGAAATATCACGGCCATGGGAACCCTTGTGGCCCTGCCGGCGATCATCTTTACCTTTCTGGCCGCCAAGCAGCTCATCGCCGGGTTGACGGCCGGAGCTGTAAAAGGGTAGAGTTTTTGCTGATAACCGAGGCGCTCTTTGCCGGTATTTCCCTCCGCTGACAAGAATGATTGCCCCTCGCTCGGGCCATCAAGGGGGAATTTATGGACAGGTTTGGGCGGAGAAGTTGACCCAGCATCATGGGGAAAGTTGAGGATAATTGCGCGGGCAGAGACGGAGAGTCCCTTGTTTTTGTAGTATGCACTCGATGGAGCGCGCTTGGCGCATAGCGTCAGAATTGGAAGGAGCTTGTGATGCGATTTGATATTGAGCATATTTCCATTCGCTGCCGGAACATGGAGACGTCCCTCGAATATTATCAGCGAATGTTCGGAGCCCGGGTCTTGCTGAGGCGCAATCTGCCCAATTCGAAAAAGATCGTTTAC
>Ga0316624_10000742_pt1 | contig 11863 bp, 8 predicted proteins | sample OWC_Aug_N3_C1_D5_FD_207657 | JGI IMG/M metagenome (GOLD analysis project Ga0316624, IMG submission 207657) | Wetland soil microbial communities from Old Woman Creek delta, Ohio, United States - OWC_Aug_N3_C1_D5_A | ecosystem: Environmental > Terrestrial > Soil > Wetlands | place: USA: Ohio...
GCCCAGCGGCTCGTAGACCGCGACCGGCTTGTCTTTGCCTTTGACACGCACCAGATCAAGTTCGCGATAGACGAATTCTGGCGCCTCTGCTTTGGTCAACTCGCCCACCAACACGCTGGCGCCGTATTCCTTGGTGATGCCTTCCAGGCGCGATGCCAGGTTCACTGCATCGCCCATCACCGTGTAGGCCACACGGACTTCCGATCCCATGTTGCCGACGCTCACACGCCCGGTGTTGATGCCGACGCCGACGCGAATTTCCGGCCAGCCGTGCTGTTTGAAATGCGCCTGCAAGTCGCTTAGCACACGCTGCATCTCCAGCCCTGACAACACGGCATGGTATGCATGGCGTGCATCAGGCAGCGGCGCGCCCCAGAATGCCATAATACAATCGCCCATGTACTTGTCGATTGTGCCGCGGTGGTCATAAATTACGCGCGACAGGGGCGTCAGGAACTCATTCATCAATTGCGCCAGGTCCTTGGGCTCCAACCCCTCCGAGATCGTGGTGAAGCCGCGCACGTCGGAAAACAGGATGGTCATGTCGCGGCTTTCGCCTTCCATCGAAACCTGCTCCGGGTTCTTGCTCATCTCGTCTACGACTTCACTCGGCACATATTGCCCGAACAGGCCGGTAATCTGGCGTTTGGTACGTTCCGTCGCGAAGTATCCGTAGGTCATGTTCAGTGCAAACAGGGCGAGGATCATGGTCAGTCCGCCCGCCATCGGCACGGCAAGATTGCCGTCCACCCACAACACGCCGTTGACAACCACGGCAAGCAGCAGCACGCCCAGCGAAAGCAAAGTGCCCTGGATGGGGCTCAGCATGGGCAGCAGGATGGCCAGCGCCACGCCGACGATCAAGATCAACAGCACGTTCGCGCCCAGCATATAGGGCGGATTCTGCTTGATATCCTGATTGAGCATGCCGCTGATCATGTTGGCGTGAACCTCGACGCCAGGGTAAACCTCACCAACCGGCGTGGAGCGCATATCCATCAAGCCTGGCGCAGTGGTTCCCACCAGCACGATTTTGTTCTGCATATCCGCCAGCGGGATACGTTCGTGCAATACATCCGATGCTGAAATATAACGGAACGTACCGCGCCCTCCGCGATAAGGCACCAGCGCGCTGACTTCGGCATCCACCGGTATAACCAGATTTCCCTGCGGCGATTCCAGCGTCAGCCACTCCAATCCGCCATAGTTCTTGTCTTTGCCGGTCACAAAACCCGGCGAGAGCCTGGTCGTCCCCAGCGCGGCACGCACGACTGCCAGCGACAAGGACTCGTAATAGGCGCCCCCGTACTCGACGATCATCGGAACGCGGCGCACGACGCCATCGAAATCCACCACCGGGTTAAAGTGTCCAGCCATCGCCGCGCTGCTTTCCAAGTCCGGCAGGTTCGCGCCGTAGCTGTCCCAGCGCATAAAGGAAATCGGGCGTCCCTTGAATGTTCCCGCCGGAAAAACCGGCTCGGGCAATACGCCGGACGTGCTCTTGTCGAGACCGCGTTCGCTGTTGCTGAAGTAATAGCCCAACACCACGTTGCGCTGCTTCATTTCGTCGGCGAAGCGGCGATCGTATTCCAGACGGGGCTGGATCCTGGTCAGCACCGACTGGAATTGCGGCACCCCCTGAAATTCGTTGCGCCCCAGGTCCTGCAATACCTTCAGGCCGGAACTGTTATCCTTTTCGGCGAACACCACGTCGAAACCGACCACTCCGATGCGGTAATGCCCGAACAGCTCATCCATCAGCGCCGCCATCTTGTCGCGACTCCACGGCCAGCGCCCTTCTTCCTTCAGGCTTTTTTCATCGATGTCGAGAATGACAATGCGGTCGTCTGCCGTCTTGGGCAGGGTCAGCCGCAAGCGATAGTCGTAAAGTTTGGCGTCAACGAACTGGACAAAACCGAGACGGTAGAATCTGGCTGCATCGCCCAGGAACAACAGCACCAGCGCCATGCCAAGCGCAATAAGAAGTGCGTGTTTCTTCACTTGCCACACCGCCTTTCACACCGTCGAATTGCGCGTTGACCGATCACTTTTGGGGATCAAGTCTTGAAGTAGAACTCCATCTTCACACCCGCCAACTCGATGAGATCATGATCTCTCAGCTGGTGCGGCTGCTCGCCAATGGACGAGCCGTTCACTGTGGGGAAGCTGCCGCCTTCGACGTGGGTAATGAAATAGCCATGCGGACGCCGTGCCAGCACCGCCACCTGCACGCCGGGCTTGCCCAGTGTAGTCAGGTTTTTTACCAGCTCGAGCTCCTTGCCCGCGTTGGGCCCATTCAGTATCTGCACCAACGCTACCGGCTGTGCGCCCGCGGCTTCCGGCGCCATACCGCCGCCAGTCACATTTGCGACACCGCTGGCTGTGGCATTGAACTGGGTAGTCACTTCCGTCTTGCGCGTAGCGGTCACATCCAGCGGCGACTTCGCTTCGCCAGCCGCCGGCTTTATCGGCGCGCGCAACACCATGGTCTTCTCAAAATCTGCCGCTGTAGTCTGCGTGGGCTGGTCGTTCAGGTATTTCAGCTTGTATTTGCCGATCTCGATCAGATCATTGTTCTGCAGGAAATGCTTTTTGGTCGGCGTACCGTTCACCGCCAACCCGTTGGTGCTGTCCAGGTCTTCCAGGAAGGAGTCGTTCAGAATGGTGACGATGGCCGCGTGCTCGCTGCTCACCGCAAGGTTGTCAATCACAATGTCGTTGTGCGGCTTGCGACCTATCGTCGTGCGCTCCTTGTTCAGCGGATATTCCTTCAGCACCGCTCCATCCATGCTGAGTATCAATTTAGCCGGCATATCATCAATCCCCGTAGTTAACTCTTGCTATCTCAATTTCCGAACCAGGTACGCAACTTCGCCCACAAACCGCGCGGGGCAGCGAAACGTCCTTTTACCTTAACCAAAATGACCGACACGTTGTCGCGTCCGCCGTTGTCGTTGGCCATCTGTATCAGCTGCGTCGCTGCCAGCGGCAAATTGTTCTGCAGCATCTGCAGCGTCGTGCCGATGTCGTCGTCCTCAACCATGTCGTTGAGGCCGTCGGAACAGAGCAGATACACATCGCCAACCTGAACCTCGTGCACATGCAGCTCCGGTTCAACATCCGCGTCGATGCCCACTGCGCGGGTCACCAGATTCTTGTTCTTGGACAACCGCGCATCATCCTTGCTGATCATCCCGCTGTCGATCTGTTCCTGCAGCAGCGAATGATCGCGCGTGATGCTTTCAAACGACTCGCCGCGCAAACGGTACATGCGCGAATCGCCAATGTGCGCAACCGCGACACGGTCGTCATAGAACAACGCTGTGACGATAGTCGTACCCATGCCGGCATACTGCGGCTGGCTCTGCGCCGCCCGGAAAATGGACAGATTGGCCTTCTTCACGTTGTCGTGCAGCAGCGCCACGCCCAGCTCTTTGCCTGCACTGTCCAGGTCTTCCGGGCGCGCGCCCTCAAGATGATGCCGTACCTCGCTGGATAACACCGAGACCGCAATTCCGCTCGCCACCTCGCCCGCATTATAGCCGCCCATCCCGTCTGCAAGCACCACCAACCCGAGTTCGGCATCGTAGGCGACGCTATCCTCGTTATGCGAGCGCACCATCCCAGGGTTGGTCTGGCTGACTATTTCAAGCGCATTTCGTATATCCACATCCACCCCTGAAAATATTCTTATTCAATTCCTGGTTGTTTCAATTACAGGTGCAGGCTGCTCGCACACTGGCGGATCGCTTCCGCCATCGCATTTCCGCTCTCATAACGGTCTTCGATTTTCTTCGATAGCGCCTTATTGATGATGGCAACCACGCACGGCGGAACGTCCGGATTGATACTCAGAATGTCGGTGGGCGGCTCGTTCGCGATCCTGAACATCAGTTGCGCCATCGAATCCCCCTCAAACGGCAGCTTACCACAGGCGAGTTGGTACAAGCTCACCCCCAGGGAGAACAAGTCTGAATGCCCTTCGATCTTGACGCCGGACAGCTGCTCCGGCGACATGTAGGACGGCGTGCCCAGGACCATGCCGGTCTTGGTCTTGGACGAGTCGGTAATGCGCGCAATGCCGAAGTCGGTAACCTTCACCGTATCGCTTTCCTGGTCGTACATGATATTGGCCGGCTTGATGTCGCGGTGTACCACGTTCAGGCTATGCGCATAACCCAGCGCATCTGCCACGCGAGCGACGATGCTTAACACTTTGGGTAACGGCAGCAGATTGGGCTGCTTGGTGTACATCACCAGATCCTTGCCCTTGAGGAACTCCATCGCGATATAGGCCAGGTCATGCTCCTCGCCCGCATCGTACATGGTGACGATGTTGGGATGGTTCAGCCGTCCTGCCGTCTCGGCCTCGCGGAAGAAACGCGCCTTGACGTCTTCCAGTTCGTCCGCCTCGAACTCCTGCGACAACGCCATGGTCTTGATTGCCACCACACGACTGATCTTCGGATCCTTGCCCAGATAGACCACGCCCATGGCGCCCTTGCCCAGCTCTTTTTCGATCTCGTAGCGCCCCAGCATCGGCTTGGCCACGTTGACCTGATCCAGCTTCATGGTGCTATCGTTGCTTCTGCCGGAAGATCCGCCCAGAATCACCGTTTCCGCCATGGCCCTGGATTGCGCTGTCCGCGCTTCCAGATCGCGGAACTTCGGATTGTGGTCGGCCATATAATTGAACACCGACTCGGCCTTGTTGAACTGACGTTTGCGCTCGAAATCCAGCCCGAGGTTGTACAGCACATCCATCAGGCTGTCGTCCAGCGGCACTTTGCGGAATTTGTCGAAGGCCATATCCAGCTGCCCTTGCCCCTGGAACGCCAGTCCCAGCATGCGATTGCTTTCCGCCGAGTCAGCGTCCGATTTGAGCTTGCCCTTTTCCGTCATCAGGAAGCGTTTGGTGGTCAGCAGCAAATGGCCCACCAGCAACAACGCGGCCGGCAGCATCAGCTGCAGCCAAATGGCCTGCGTCGTCATCAGGATGAAGTGCGCCGCCAGCAACAATACAAACAAGCCGCCGGTGACTGCCGCCGCCAATCCGGCACTCAGCCGCGGCATCAGCAGAATCAGGTAAAGCGCAACGACAAGAAATACGCCCATCTCAGCCCATACGCCCCATCTCGGCGTAACGAAGAAATCCTGCTTCAGGATGCTCGAAACCGAATGCGCCAGCGTCAGCACTGGCGCCATGCCGGCCGAAATTGGTGTCACTTGCGACGCTCCCACTCCGGCCGCGGTGGCACCGATCAGCACGATCTTGTCGCGGTATTTTTCTGCCGGGATCTTGCCGCTCCACACATCATAGAAAGAATCCACCTGAAAAGCGGGTTTGCCGTCGCGGTCGCCATAGAAGAAGGTGTGCATGCGCAATGACGGATCGGTGGCGATATTGAGGTTGCCCAGCTTGACCCCCTGCCCTAGCACAACTTTGATGTCTTTCGGTTCGAGGTTCAGGCTTTTGGCGGCCAGCATCAGCGAGAGCGAGGGATAGTACTGATCGAAATAGCCGATCACCAGCGGTTCAGTACGTACCCCGCCATCCACGTCCGGCGTGACATTGAGGTGCCCCATGGCCAGCGCCTTGGGCCCCAGCGAAGCGATCGGGATTTGCACACCCTGCGAAGGAATTGGCAAAGCCGAGTCTTCGCCTCCCTGGACGTTGGTAAGATTGTTTTTCAGAACGTAATCGGGCAGCGGATTATCCGGCTTTCCTTGCGGCTCGCCCAATTCGAAGTACATTGCCAACAGCACGTCGTTGGCCTTAAGCATGCTTTCCGCAAGCTTTTGATCGTTATCCAGATGCTGGAGGGCGTCTTGCAGCAACGCATCCAATTGCCCCCATTCCGAGGGATTGCTTCGTTTCAGGGAGGAGTTGGCGAGGACTGCGCCGATCTTGTTGACGTAATCCAGACCAGAGTCGACTTGCGGCTCGAAAAAGAACACGGTGTTGCCGACCACCTTGGCATGCCCCTCCGCCAGAATGTCCAGCATCCGTCCCTGAATCGCGCGCGTCCATGGCCAACGCCCAAGGTTGGCAATGCTCTGGTCGTCAATCGCGATAATGGCGATTTTGTCGCTGGGAACCCGCGACGAGGCAAGCACACCCCAGTCATATGCCTTGCGCTCCAGACTCTGCATCAGATCGCTGTTGGCACTGAACAGAAACAACAACGAAACTAGTAAAGCGGCGAACCAATCAGCTTTCCAAAACGTTTTTCTCATATTCGCACTGCCCGTTTTCACTCAATCCCTGAGCCCACAAGTGCGAATACTAAAACAATTTTCAAATTCAAACCATACCTGTTTGATTTATCAGCCGTTTCACTTAACGAGCAATACCGGCACCTTTGCCAGATGGGCGACTTTGCTCGCCACCGATCCCAGCAGCAGATCAGAAAGCGTGTTCTGCCCATGCGCACTGATCGTGATCTGGTCCACCCCCTGCTCTTGTGCATATTGCACTATCGCCTCGGCCGGCGTTCCCACACTGATGTGATAGCTATAGGCCAGTCCCGCGGCATCCAGCTTGGCCCGCGCATCCGCCAGCGCTGCCATACCCTGTTCGCGGTAGTAATCGTTGATAGTGTCCTGATTGATAAACAGCTTCACGTTGCCGGTAGCCAGCTTCCATTGCACGTTCAGCAAACACACCTGCGGAGCCTCCTTGAATCCGGCCACACTGGCAATCACATGATCCACGGCATGATTGGCCGCCGCAGAACCGTCTATGGGTATCAATAGTTTCATTATCTGCCTCCGTTCAGGATTTATCGCGTGCGGCGGGGACTTGTTCATCCACCAGATCCACCGCTTTTGCCGTCGCCGCCATGCGCAGCGCCAACCACTTGCCCAGCACCAGCACCAGCGCGGCACATGCCGACGGGATCAGCCAATGCAAATAATGCTGCGCCTCTACCATAGGCTTGAATAGCGCCTCGCCAACCAGCATCTCGCCCGCCACGTAACCGAGCAAGGCGCCACCCGCGTAGATGATGAACGGGAAACGGTCGATCAGCTTCAATACCAGCTGGCTGCTCCAGGCGATCAGCGGGATACTCACCAGCAGGCCGAATGCCAGCAACCACACGTTGCCATGCGCCGCCGCTGCCACGCCGAGCACGTTGTCCAGGCTCATTACGAAATCGGCAATGATGATGGTCTTCACCGCCCCCCACAGGTGTGCCTCGGCCTTTATCTTGCCCTCGCCATGCTCGTCTTCTTCCGGCAGGATCAGCTTGACGCCGATCCAGATCAGCAGCAATGCACCGACCAGCTTGAGATATGGCAATGCCAACAGGCCGACCGCAAAGAACGTAAGCACGACGCGCAGGCCAATCGCACCGAGCACGCCATAGAAGATGCCCTTCTTGCGCTGCTCCAGCGGCAGGTTGCGGCAGGCCAGCGCGATCACCACCGCATTGTCGCCGCTAAGCAGCAAGTCGATCACGATGATCTTGAACACATCCACCCAGAATTGGGTGCTCGACAACATCTCCAGCATCGTCAGCCTTTCAAGAGTTTCTGCATCGTGCGCCCCATCTCCGCCGGATTGCGCGTGATGTGGATGCCGCATTCTTCCATCACCGCCAGCTTCTCGTTGGCACCGCCCTGACCGCCGGAGATGATTGCCCCGGCATGTCCCATGCGTTTGCCTTCCGGCGCGGTGACGCCGGCGATGAAGCCGACCACCGGCTTCTTCATATTGGCCCTGATCCAGCGCGCGCACTCTTCCTCGTCGCTGCCGCCGATCTCGCCCACCATGATCACCGCATCGGTCTCGGGATCGTCGTTGAACAGCCTCATCACGTCGATATGTTTGAGGCCATTGATCGGGTCGCCGCCGATGCCCACACAGGACGATTGGCCGTAGCCGAGCGCGGTGAGCTGGCCGACCGCCTCATAGGTCAACGTGCCGGAACGCGACACCACGCCGATGCGCCCCTTCTTGTGGATGTGTCCGGGCATGATGCCGATCTTGATTTCATCCGGCGTGATGAGGCCGGGGCAGTTCGGCCCGATCAACAAGGTCTTTTTGCCTTGCATCTTGTAGCGCGTCTTCAGCATGTCGTGCACCGGAATGCCTTCGGTGATGCAGATCACCAGATCCAGCTCGGCTTCGACCGCTTCGTCTATCGCTGCCGCCGCACCCGCTGGCGGCACATAGATCACCGACACGGTTGCGCCGGTCGCCTGTTTTGCATCGCGCACCGAGGCATATACCGGAATACCCTCGAACTGTTCGCCCACCTTCTTCGGGTTCACGCCCGCCACGAAACAGTTGGCACCATTCGCATATTGTTTGCAGTGAAAGGTATGGAACTGGCCGACCTTGCCGGTCATGCCCTGGGTAATTACTTTGGTGTCTTTGTTGATGAGGATGCTCATTTCGCCCCCTTTGCGGCGGCCACAACCTTCTGTGCGGCATCTGCCATATCGTTACCGGAGATGATGGGCAAGCCGGACTCTGCCAATATCTTCTTGCCGAGCTCCACGTTGGTGCCTTCCAGGCGCACCACCAGCGGAACGTTCAGACTCACTTCGCGCGCTGCCGCCACCACGCCTTCGGCGATCACGTCGCACTTCATAATGCCGCCGAAGATGTTGACCAGGATCGCTTTCAGATGCGGATTCTTCAACATCAGCTTGAATGCCTCGGTGACTTTCTCCTTGCTGGCACCGCCGCCGACGTCGAGAAAATTCGCAGGGTTGCCGCCATACAGCTTGATGATGTCCATGGTCGCCATCGCCAGCCCGGCGCCATTCACCAGGCAGCCGATGTCGCCATCCAGCTGGATGTAGCTCAAATCGAACTTCGACGCCTCGATCTCCGCCGGATCCTCTTCATCCAGGTCGCGCAAGGCGACGATCTCGGGATGGCGATACAGCGCGTTGGAATCGAAGTTGAATTTCGCATCCAGCGCCAGCACGCGATTGTCCGCCGTCAGCACCAGCGGATTGATTTCCGCCAGCATCGCATCCTTGTCGACGAAGGCGCGGTACAAGCCCTGCAACACCTTGACCGCGTCAGCGCTCGCCGCATCCGGGATGCCAATGGCACGCGCGGTCTGTGCCGCCTCGACTTCGGTCAAGCCAGTCATGGGATCGATGCGCACGGTGCGGATCTTTTGCGGCGAATGTTTGGCGACCTCCTCGATCTCCATGCCGCCCTCGCTGGATGCCAGCAAGGCCACGCGCTGCGAGCCGCGATCCACCACCATGCCGACGTAGAATTCCTTGGCGATCTGCGCGCCTTCTTCGATGAGCAGACGGCGCACCACCTGCCCCTCGGGCCCGGTCTGATGCGTGATCAGATGCATGCCCAGAATCTGGCCCGCATACAGCTTCACTTCGTCCAGTGACTTCGCCACCTTCACGCCGCCACCCTTGCCGCGGCCGCCCGCGTGGATCTGTGCCTTCACTACCCATACTTTGCCGCCCAGCTGCTGCGCTGCGGCAACGGCTTCTTCTACGCTAAAGCAGGCCACTCCGCGCGGCGTCGGCACGCCGAATTCGCGCAATATTTCTTTCCCTTGGTATTCGTGGATCTTCATGATGTCTCCGGATCAGGAGGGGCGAAATTTACCAGAGCGCGAGATAAATCGCAGAAATTTCAGCGATCGGAGCAGCGCTCTTTAGCGACGTTCCGGCAAGAACGTGGCGGCGAAATGGTCATTGGAACAAACGCCCGCTGCAAATTGTCACATTGGCTGTCTCGGCATAGAATGCCTCAGCTTGGTCAGGATTTAAATGAATCTAGCCTATCCGACGACACGTGAACTGAATACCGAGCCGCCATTAACATACCCTCCCAATGCCCATGAACCTCGAAGCCTTAACGATCTATTTAATTCCTCTTGCGCTGGTTTTCTTCTTTTATTTACGTGGCCGGCATAAGCATGAAACGTCGGCAGTAGAACAACTCAACGAAGCCATCGAGGCCGGACTGACCGAACCATCCTCTCTCCACCCCGAGATTAATCCAAAACTTTGTCTGGGCTCCGGCAGCTGCATCACCGCCTGCCCGGAAGAAGCGATCGGCATGATCAAAGGCAAGGCGGTGTTAATCAACCCGACGCTGTGCATCGGGCACGGCGCTTGCGCGGCTGCCTGCCCGCACGGTGCAATTACCCTGGTTTTCGGCACCGCCAAGCGCGGCATGGATATCCCGCAGGTCGATTCGAATTTTGAGACCAACATTCCGGGCATCTTCATCGCCGGAGAACTGGGTGGCATGGGCCTTATCCGCAAGGCAGCAACACAAGGCAGCCATGCTATGGCATCCATTGCCAAGCTTAAAGGTAGCGGCAACCCCTACGACGTGGTCATCGTCGGCGCCGGTCCCGCCGGGCTGTCCGCCGCGCTTGGCGCGATAGAACACAAGTTGCGCTATGCCATCCTTGAACAGGAAGCATCGCTCGGCGGCGCCATTTTCCAGTACCCGCGCAACAAAATCGCCATGACCGCCCCCGTCAAGTTACCCGTTGTCGGGCACATGCACTTCAAGGAAGTCAGCAAGGAGAAGCTGCTTGAGTTCTGGCACGCCATCATCATGAAGACCGGCATCAAGCTGAATTTCCATGAGCGCATGGAGAACATCACCAAGACCGACAACGGCTTCATCGTCAAGACCACCAAAGGCGAGTATCAGACCCGCGCCGTGCTGCTTGCGATCGGCCGGCGCGGCACGCCACGCAAACTTGGCGTTCCCGGCGAGGATCTGCCGAAAGTCGTGTATCGCCTGATCGACCCCGAGCAGTATCGCAATCAGCATGTCGTCGTCGTGGGCGGCGGCGATAGCGCCCTGGAAGCAGCCATCGCCATCGCCGAGCAACCCGGTACGACCGTTACGCTGTCCTACCGTAGCGAGGCATTCGGTCGCGGCAAGCCGAAAAACCGCGATCGCCTGAAAGAGCTGTCGGAAAAAGGCCGCATCGACGTGCGCCTGAAATCGAATGTGAAACTGGTCGAAAAAGATAAGGTCACGCTGGAGCAGGACGGGAAGATGTTCGCGATACCAAACGATGCAATCATTGTCTGTGCGGGCGGCATTTTGCCCACGCCGTTCCTGAAACAGATTGGCGTGTTGGTCGAAGCCAAATTCGGCACCGCGTAAAGCCAATTGGGACAAACAAAAAGGCCTGCATCGCTGCAGGCCTCATGTTGTTGGCGGAGTGGGCGGGGACAGGACTCCCCTTGGCGTGACAGGCCTAACCACCTGAACTACCACTCCAAGACCATATGTGGTGAATGCCGCACAAGCCGGCAAATCATGGCACTGCGCCTGCACAGAGGCAAAACAGCCGCCTGACGTTAAAAAGCCCGCATCGCTGCGAGCCTGATAGACAATGGTGCCGCTTGTCGGATTCGAACTGACGACCTACCGCTTACAAGGCGGTTGCTCTACCAACTGAGCTAAAGCGGCGGTTGAAACTGGTGGGTCGGGCGAGATTCGAACTCGCGACCAACGGATTAAAAGTCCGCTGCTCTACCGACTGAGCTACCGACCCGTCCTAAAAGGAGCGCGCATTATACGGGTTTGACTTCGAGTGTCAAACAACAACGGCAACAAATCCTATGCGCCCTGATAGCGCGTGGAATCAGGCACTCCAGCGGATTGAAATCCCTCGCGCCGCAACCGGCACGAGTCGCAGCGGCCACAGGCACGCCCCTGCTCATCGGCCTGATAACAGGAAACCGTGATCCCGTAATCCACGCCCAACTGCACGCCCGCGCGGATGATCTCCGCCTTGGACAGATGCATCAAGGGCGCGTGCAAGGTGAGCGGTTTGCCCTCCACTGCCGCCTTGGTCGCCAGATTCGCCATGCGCTCGAACGCAGCCACGTATTC
>Ga0316624_10000744_pt1 | contig 11850 bp, 8 predicted proteins | sample OWC_Aug_N3_C1_D5_FD_207657 | JGI IMG/M metagenome (GOLD analysis project Ga0316624, IMG submission 207657) | Wetland soil microbial communities from Old Woman Creek delta, Ohio, United States - OWC_Aug_N3_C1_D5_A | ecosystem: Environmental > Terrestrial > Soil > Wetlands | place: USA: Ohio...
CGGCGCGCTGTCCCGCCCGGCCGGCCCCGAAGCGGAAAGCCGGCCGCTCCAGGGCCTGGCGCTTCTCGTCACGGCGGCCCGCTCGGTAGCCGCGTATCTGGCCATCTCGATCTACCTCCTCGTGGTTGGACCCCCAGGCATCCTGCTCGCCACGCTGTTCAAATGGGGCGACCTCGTCCACATCCTGGGCCATGGCGGCGTCTGGCTGGGGTTGACCATCACTGGCATCCGCTGCCGCCTGGAAGGGAGCGAGCACCTAATCCACGGCCGCGCGGCCGTCTACTGCGCCAACCACGAGAGCAATGTCGATCCGCCGGCCCTCTACCACATCCTGCACCCGCGCCTGCACGTGCTCTACAAGGCGGAGTTGAGGTATGTGCCGCTGCTCGGCCAAGCGATGGCACTGGCCGGGTTCGTCGCGGTCGATCGCCGGAACCGCGACCAGGCGGCGCGTTCCCTCGACCTGGCCGCCGAACGGCTCAGGGGCGGGGCGTCGTTTCTCGTCTTCCCGGAAGGGACCCGCAGCCGGACCGGCGAGCTCTTGCCATTCAAGAAGGGTGGCTTCATCATGGCCATCAAGGGCCAGGCGCCGATCGTGCCGGTGGCGGTCAGCGGCGGGCGGGCCGCGATGGCCAAGGGCAGCGTCCTCGTCAGGCCGATCGTGCTGCGGGTCCGCGTGGGCGAGGCGGTGGAGACCGCTGGAGCCACCCTGGAGGATCGTCACCGCGTCATCGCCGAAGTGCGGCGGCGGATCCAGGCGATGCTTGAGCAGTAGGCAGTGGGTAGTGTGCGGTGGGCAGTGCATCCGCCGCTATGGCAGCAGGCGGTAGGCGGTGGGCAGTGGGCAGTGCACCCGCTGCTTACTGTCGCTGGCAGCTCGCTGGGGGAATGCGCCACTGGCAGCTGATGGAAAGCTGAGAGCTGAGAGCCGAGAGCCGAAAGCTGATGAAGGTGAACCGATGGACCTGCTGATGACGCTCGGGCGGACGCTGGGCTTCTCGGCCGCTGCGGGCATCAATCTCTATGCCACGGTTGCGATCCTCGGCCTTGCCTCCCGGTACGGCTGGGTTGCGCTCCCTCCCCAGTTCAAGGTCTTCAACAACGACATCATCATCATCGTCGCCGTGGTGATGTACGTCGTCGAGTTCCTCGCCGACAAGATCCCGTGGGTCGACTCATTCTGGGACCTCATTCACACGGTGATCCGCCCGGTCGGGGGCGCCCTGATCGCCGTGGCGGCGCTTGGCCAGGCGTCGCCGACCGTGGAGGGGCTCGTTGCGCTGCTGGGCGGCACTGTCGCCGCGGGAACGCACCTGACCAAGGCCGGTACGCGCGTGATGGTCAACGCCAGCCCCGAGCCCTTCTCGAACTGGGCCCTCAGCCTCCTCGAGGACATCTTCGTCGTCGGCCTCGGGCTGGTGACGCTGAAGTACCCGCTGCTGGCGCTCGGCGTCGCCATCGTGCTGCTGATACTCATCGTGATCTTCGCCCGCGTCCTCCTGCGGGCCGTCGGCCGCCTCTTCAGCGGGCGCCGCAGGACAGCACCCGCCGGGTGAGGAACAATGGGCTCTAGGCTCTCGACTCCAGGCTTTGGGGCGTGTTTCGCCGCGTTTCTCGCGGCAGCGCTTTGCACGCACTCGACGAGGTCAAGGGCTCAAACTCAGGGCCGCGGGCGGGACGCCCGCGCCACTGCGGAGCAGGAGCAGACCCAGCAGCCGCCTCGCTTCCGTGTCGCCGCGAACTTCGTCCGCGTCGATGTCTACCCTACGGCAGATGGCAGGCCGGTGACCGACCTGAAGGCCGAGGACTTCGAGGTCTTCGAGGACGGCAAGGCTCAGAAAGTCGAGACCTTCGAGCACGTATTCGTGCGGGCCGCCGGGCCGCAGGAGACGCGAGTGGACCCGTCGACCGTCGAGGCCGCCCGGCAGGCCGCCGCCGAGCCGCGCAGCCGCGTGTTCGTCGTGTTTCTCGACACCTATCACGTCACCGTCGCATCGTCGCACCGCATGCGGCTGCCGCTGATCAAGCTGCTCGACGGCGTGATCGGCCAGGACGACCTGGTGGCCGTGATGACCCCGGAGATGTCGGCGGCCGACCTCACCTTCATGCGCAGGACGAGCTCGGTCGAGTACATGCTGACCAAGTACTGGTACTGGGGCCGCCGGGAGAGCATCGTCGCCTACGACCCGGAGGAAGCCAACTACCTGGCGTGCTACCCGCCGGAGTCGAATGCGCCGTTCGAGGACACCATCGCCGGGAACATGATTGCGCGCCGGCGCGAGAAGCGCACGCTCGACGCGATGTGGGATCTCGTTGTCCACCTCCAGGGGATCCGCGAGGAGCGGAAGGCCGTCCTCACGGTCAGCGAGGGCTGGAGGCTCTTCAGGGAGGACCGCCGGCTGATGGAGGGGCAGCCGACCATGCCGGGCATCTACGTCGGCCCCGGCGGCAAGCCGGCGAGCGGCAGCGATCCGCGGATGTCGATCGGCGGATCGAAATACGACTGCGACCGCGATCGGATGCTGCTGGCCCAGATCGACGATGAGGACGAGTTCCGGCGGCTGCTGGACGAAGCCAACCGGACAAATGCCAGCTTCTACCCAATCGATCCGCGCGGGCTTCCGGCGTTCGACACCGGCCTCGGACCGGGCCAGCCGCTGCCGCCGGCGCGCGACGCGGCGCAACTCAGCGGGCGCCTCGAGAGCCTGCGGACCCTCGCCGGTGCCACCGATGGCGTCGCGATCATGGGCAGCAACGATATCGAGAGCGGCATCAGGCGCGTCGTCGAAGACCTGAGCTCGTACTATCTGCTCGGGTACTACTCGACCAACTCGAAGCTCGACGGGAAGTTCCGGTCGATCAGCGTTCGCGTCAAGCGCCCCGGTGTGTCGGTGCGCGCCCGGCGGGGGTATCGGGCGCCGACCGCCGAGGAGGTGGCAGCCAGGGCCGCGGCCTCCGACTCGCCGGCGAGCGCGGCGGCCACGCCTGTCACTGCCGCGCTCGGGTCGCTCGCGGCCGTCCGAGAGCAGGCCTTGTTCCGCCTGAGGGCCGTGCCCGGCTGGAAGGGCAGTGCCCCCTCGACACCCGCGATCCGGGTCGTCGGCGAGCTCGACTACAAGGCCCTGCGCTCGGCCGAGTGGGCGGGAGGCGGCAAAGCCGAGATCGTCGTGATGGATGTCAGCAGCACGCCGGTGGCGTCGTCCCAGGTGAGCCTTGCGGCCGGCGGGCGGACGTTCCAGGTGACGCTGCCGGAGCAGGGAGCGCTCGATCCGGGGGAGTACACCGTCCGGGCGCGCGTCCGACCTGCCGGTGGTGACGGCCTCCCCCTGACTGACGCTGCGCGAATCACGCTCGGCGCGCCGCCGTCAGCCGGCGAGAACATCGCACTTGGCCAGCCCCTGCTGTATCGCCGCGGTCCCTCCACCGGCGTCGTCTTCCAGCCCACGGCCGACCCCCGGTACCGTCGCCAGGAACGCGTGCGCGTCGAGGTGCCGGTGGCCGGGACGGTAGCCTCGCCGGAAGGCTCGGTGCTCGACCGCACCGGACAGCGGTTGCCCCTCATCCTGGCGATGAGCGAGCGTGAGGACGCGGGCGTGCGGTGGATCGTCGGCGAGGTCGCGCTGGCGCCGCTGGCGGCCGGGGACTACATCCTCGAGATCAGCGCCGGCACGAGCGCGGGCACGCAGAAGGTGCTGGTGGGAATCAAGATCGTGCCGTGAAAGCCCGCTCCCTGCTGCCAGCCGCCTGCCGCCGGCTGACGATGATGAGACTGCTGGCCGCTTCCATCGCGCTTGTCCTGGCACCGGCAGCTCTCGCTGCCCAATCCGCTCCGCCAACGGCGACGACCGTCGAGTCCCTGCTCGCCTTTCCGACGTTCTTTCACCTCAAGCAGGTCGTCGTTCGCGGCGAGCTCAGAGCGTGCCGGGACACCTGCATCCTGGTGTCCCTGGAAGGGGAAGCCGGTCCCCACGTGGTCTTGCGGAGCGGCCGTGCAACGGAAGGGCCGGCCGAGGTCCTCGGCCAGTTCTGGGACGTAGGGCGGATGACGCCCGACGACCCGCGCTTTGCCGGCCTGGACGCCGTGGCGCTCATCGAACCGCTGTCGGGAGGCCAGTGGCCCGGGCCCGGCCAACTGCTGCTCATCGGGGCGGCCAGCGTCACCGAGCCGACCAGCTTTCCGGCGCCAACGGTCAGAGCCATCGCCCTCGATCCCGGGCGCTACGAGGGGCAGCGGGTCACGGTCGTCGGCCAGTTCCGCGGTCGGAATCTGTACGGCGACCTGCCCAAGGCGCCCGGTATCAGCCGCTGGGATTTCGTGCTTCGCTCAGCGGGCTCCTCCGTCTGGGTCACCAACCTCAGGCCGAGAGGACAGGGCTTCGATCTCGATCCCATGGCGAGGGTCGACACCGCACGGTGGCTGGAGGTCAGCGGCGTGGTGAAACGGAAGGGCACACTTGTCTCGATCGAAGCGTCGGCAATCGAGCAGGCCAAGCCGGCGGAGGAGGCAGTGGAGACTGCCAGGCCGGCGATCCCGCCCGGCCTTCCTCCGGAGGTGCGCTTCAGCCTGCCCAGTGAGGGCGAGACGGACGTGTCACCGGCGACGACCGTGCGGATCCAGACGACCAGAGACCTCGACGAGGCGACGTTGACGGGTCGCGTGCGAGTGTCCTACCTGCAGCCGCCCTCGGGCGCCGCACCGGTGGTGGCAATCCAGCACACGGAAACCTGGGACGCGGCCAACCGCGTGCTGGCGATCAAGTTCGCCGCACCCCTGGAACGCTTCCGCACGGTGAAGGTGGAACTGCTCGAGGGGATCAGAGGCACCGACGGCCAGCCGCTCAAGCCGTGGACCCTGACGTTCACGACAGGTGCGGAGGAGCCAGACTGAATTCATGAGCGGGCAGCGAGGCAGCTGGCAGACCGCGCTCGGCCGATCTGAACCCACCCGCCCTTCCTGCCCTTCTCGCCCTCCCTGCCCTCTACATCACTGCCGTCGGCGGCGCGGGCTCGTCGGGAGCGCCGGCCTTCCGGAGCGGGACGGCGATCAGATACCAGACGAGGAACGCAGCAACCGGGAGCGCCAGCCAGGGCGCAATCGCCTCGAACCCGGAGACGGTCCAGAACTGGTGCTGCGCCCTGAGCCCGACCACTGCGGCGATGAAGAGCCCCGTCAACGCCTCCCCTGCAATGAGACCCGACGCGGCCAGGATGCCCGCGTTCTCCACGCGCGCCTTCTGGGCGGCGTTGTAACCGCGCCGGTCGCGGATCCGATCGACGATGCCGCGTACCATGCCGCCGCAGAAGATGGCGAACGTCGTCCCGAGCGGCAGGTACATGCCGACCGCGAAGAGCATCGGGCTCTTGACCCTGATCAGGATGAGCGAGAACCCCATGGCGATGCCGACGATCACGAGCGGCCACGCCATCTCGCCGCCGACGATGCCCTGCGAAAGGGCCGCCATCAGCCCCGCCTGCGGCGCCGAGTAGGTCCTGCCGCCGAAGCCGCCCAGGTCGCCGAACTGCGCCACATCCGAGGTGTGCATCATGTAGAGCGGGAAGAACATGACCAGCCCCGCGAAGATCACGCCGATCACGTCGCCCACCTGCATCTTCCACGGCGTGCCGCCCAGGATGTGGCCCACCTTGAGGTCCTGCATCATCTCGCCGGCGACGCCGGCCGAGACGCAGCCCACCGTCGCCACGCCGAGCACGGCGATGACGCCCTCGGTCCCCTTCGCCCCGACGATGATCATCGTGAGCGCCGCGACGATCGTCGTGGTCAGCGTCAAGCCCGACAGCGGGTTGTTCGACGATCCGATCAGGCCCACCAGGTTCCCCGAGACTGCGGCGAAGAAGAAGCCGGTGATGAGCATGACCAGGGCGGCCAGCACGGCCACGCCGATCTGGTTGGTGAAATAGAAGTAGAGCAGCGTCATCAGGGCGACGATGACGACGACAGCCACGCCGACGATGTTCAGCGGGAGGTCCTGGTCGGTGCGCCTGGTCGCTGCGGCCGCGGTCGCGGACTTCCGGACGTCGGCGATCCCGCGCTTGATCCCGCCGATCAGGTTCTTCCGCATCCTGTAGAGCGTGAAGCACGCCCCGACGAGCATGCCGCCCACCGCGATCGGCCGGACGATGAACTTCCACAGGTGGCCCACCATGGCCGCCCAGGCGGCCGCCTCGTCACCGTTGTTGGCGGCGACGTACTGGTCGATCAGGCCCGGCCCGAGGAAGTAGATGAGGAGCGGCACGAACATGCCCCACGCCAGCAGGCCCCCGGCAAAGTTGAGCGAGCCGAGCTCAGGCCCGATGATGTAGCCGACGCCGAAGTAGGCGGGTGTCACGTCGGGTGCCGAGAAGTGGGTGACGCCGCCGCTGGTGACCTTGGCGGCATCGCCGCCGAGGCCGAGGCGCACAAACGTCTGCTTGACCGTCCCGATCCCGATCGGGAACTCGTTCTGGTAGCGGAAAACCGAAAAGCCGTCGAGGAGCTTGACGATGCAGCCCGCGATCATCGCGCGGAACAACTGCAGCGCCGCCTCTGCGCCTCTCTGACCCGCCTTGTGAATCTCGCTCGCCGCGACCGACTCGGGGAAGGGCAGCGTCTGGTCCTCCACCATCACCCGCCGCAGCACGGTGACGAACATGATGCCGAGCAGGCCCCCGAGGATCATCAACGCGGTCGAGATGAGGTACTCCCGGGCCATGTGCGCCGGGTCGAACGACCACAGCTTGAGGATGACGAACGCCGGGATCGTGAAGATCGCGCCGGCGGCCACCGACTCGCCGATCGAACCGACGGTCCGCGCGAAGTTCTCCTCGAGCACGCTGCCCTTGAACATGCGCAGGAACGCCATGCCGATGACGGCCGCCGGGTAGGTGGCCGCGATCGTCATGCCGGCCCTGAGGCCCAGATAGGCATTGGCCGCCCCGAGGACCACGCACATGACGAGGCCGATGAGGAGCGCCCGCATCGTGAACTCGGTCATGGACACGTCGGCGGGCACGAGAGGTGTGAACGCCGGTTCGCTCTTCTGGCTGGAAGGTGTGCTCTGGCTCATGGAGGCGCATCTTAGCATGCGAGGGGCCCGCTGCGGCCGTCGTGGGCCGAAACGGGTTGTCCGGGCCTTGACCGGCCCCCGACCCCGCCATAGAATCGCGACAGTTTCGTGAAAACGCCTGACGCTCCGCGGACGGAGCCGGACGCCGTCCCCGAGCTGACCACCAGCCGGCTCTCCGTGTACCTGCACTGCCTCAAGGACCTGACGGCCGCAGGCATCCGTACCGTCTCGTCCGAGGCGCTCGCCCGGCGCTTCCGTCTCAACGCGGCTCAGATCCGGAAGGACCTCGCCCACTTCGGCGAGTTCGGCACCCGGGGCGTCGGCTACTCGGTCCCCGACCTCAAGCGCACCCTCCGGCACATCCTCGGGCTGGACCAACCGATCAAGGTGGGTGTCGTGGGGGCCGGAAACCTCGGCCTGGCCCTGGCGGACTACCCGGGCTTCCGGCAGGACGGGTTCGACATCGTCGCGCTGTTCGACCGCGCGAGGTCGAAGGTGGGGAAGCGCTCGCGCGGCGGCGTGCCCATCTGTCACGTGCGGCAGCTGAAGTCGGTGGTCAGGCGCGAGGGGATCCGCATCGGCGTGGTCGCCGTTCCGGCAAAGGTGGCCCAGAGCGTCACCGATCTCCTCGTCGCCGCCGGTGTCAGGGCCATCCTGAGCTTTTCGCCCGGGACGCTCGCTGCCCCGCCGGGCGTGAAACTGCGCAGCGTGGATCTGTCGGTCTCGCTGGCCACCCTCTCCTATTACCTGGGCAAGGACCGGGCGCCGGCCCACGCAATTGAGCAGCCCTCCCAAAGGAAGCCCTCCCGTGCCCCGAAGACACCTTCGTCCGCCACCACGAGTGAGTCGCCGATTTCCCGCCCTCTCCCACGTCGACGCGGCGGGCCGCGTCCGCATGGTTGACGTCAGCGAAAAGCCCGCAACGGTGCGCGAAGCGGTCGCCCGCGGCCACATTTCCATGGCTCCGGCGACGGCGCGCCGCATCCGCGCGCGGCGTATCAGCAAGGGTGACCCGCTCCAGGCTGCGCGGCTGGCCGGGATCATGGCGGCCAAGCGCACCTCCGAGCTGATCCCGCTCTGTCATCCCATCCCGCTCTCGCACGTCGAGGTGGAGCTGACCCCGGCGCGGAACGGGTACCGGATCGAGGCCCGCGCGCGCACCACCGCGCCGACGGGTGTGGAGATGGAGGCGCTGACGGCGGTCGCGGTGGCGGGGTTGACCTTCTATGACATGGTGAAAGCGATCGACCGGGGGATGAAGATCCGCGACATCCGCCTGATGGCGAAGCGCGGCGGCCGATCGGGCGAGTGGGTGCGGAAGCGGTGAAGGACGAGCGATGAAGATCGTCGGCGCCGTGTTCTCCGTACCGAGCTGGACGCTCCCCGCCGGGCAGGTGGCGCGGATCCGCGCGGCGCTGCCGTTCGCCGAGGTCGCCCACGCGACCACGGCCGATGGGCTACTGCGCGAGATCGGGGACGCCGACGCCGCCCTGCTCACGCGCATCGACCCAGCGCAGTTCGCCGCCGCGACGCGTCTCCGCTGGATTCACAGCGCCGCCGCCGGCGTCGGGGGGCTCCTGCTCCCGGAGGTCCGCCGGAGCGACGTGATCGTCACCAACTCGCGGGGCATCCACGGCGTCACGATGGCGGAGCACGCCATCGGCGTCGCCATCGCGCTCGTGCGCGACCTGCCCGCGGCAGTCCGGCGGCAGGCGGCGCACGAGTGGGCCTACGTCGGGATCTCGTCGATCAAGACCCTGCGCGGCCGCCGGATGCTCGTCGTCGGCCTGGGCGCGGTCGGATCGGAGGTCGCCAGGGCTGCCTCCGCCCTCGGGATGCGCGTGTCGGCGGTGCGGCGCCATCCCGAGGCCCCTCGACCCGACTGGGTGGAGTCGGTACACGGCGCGGATGAGTTGGCCGAGGTGCTCCCGCAGGCGGACATCGTTGTTCTGGCGGCGCCGCTCACGGCCGAGACACGGGCGCTCATCGGCTCGCGCGAGCTCGGGCTGATGAAGCCGACCGCGATCCTCGTGAACGTCGCGCGGGGAAAGCTGGTGGACGAAACGGCGCTGGTGGAAGAACTCGTCGCGGGCACCATCGCCGGCGCCGCGCTCGATGTCTTCGAGCACGAGCCGCTCGATCGGTCCAGCCGGCTGTGGGATCTGCCGAACGTGCTCATCACGCCGCACACCTCCGGCTACCGGGAGGACTACTGGGACGCCGTCGTCGACATCTTCATCGACAACGCGCGGCGCTTCGAGGCCGGGCAGCCGCTCATCAACGTCGTCGACAAGGAGAGAGGATACTGACAGGCCACAGGCCATAGGCCACATTTGGTCATGAGACCCAAAACGGCGCTTGCCGACTGCATGGGCTGGCGCTGGACCCTCGCTTTTCGATACAATCCGCAGACCTGTGAAGATCGACGAGCATCTCACGCTTGCCGACCTGCCGTTCCGCCTTGCCGAGCGCTACCCCAAGCCAGGCTGCATCTGCCGCTGCCGTGATGGCGGGTTGCAGGAGTTCTCGAGCCAGGAGTACTACGAGCACATCCGCGACCTGAGCTTTGCGCTCACCGCGATGGGGCTGGCTCCCGGCGATCGGGTGGCCGTCATCTCCGAGAGCCGGCCGGAGTGGGGCATCGCCGACCTGGCCTCCATCACCGCCGGCGCCGTCACCGTCCCCGTCTATCCGACCCAATCCGCCGACCAGCTCCACTTCATCCTCTGCCAGGCCGGCGTGAAGCTCGCCGTCGTGTCGAGCCCCGCGCAGGTCCAGAAGATTGGCCAGGTCCGCCAGCCGCTGCCGTCCTTGCAGGGTATCGTCCTGATGGAGGGAGAACCGTCCCCGGCGAGCTTCCCGGTCTTCCAACTGGCGGACCTGGTGGCGAAGGGGCGGTCGATCGTCGCCTCCGATCCGACGGCGGAGCAGCGCTATCGCCGGGCGGCGGAGGCCACGGACCGCAACTCGCTGGCCACCATCGTCTACACATCGGGCACGACGGGCGAGCCCAAGGGTGTGATGCTCACGCACGCCAACATCATGTCCAACGTGCTGGCGAGCGATATCGTCTGCCCGACGACTGCCTCCGACACGGCGCTCTCGTTCCTGCCGATGAGCCACGTGTTCGAGCGGATGGCCTTCTACCGCTACCTGTACGACGGCGTCACGGTGGTTTTCGCGGAGTCGCTGACAACGGTGGCGCGGGACCTCGAGCGCGTCAAACCGACGATCATGACCGGCGTGCCGCGCGTTTACGAGAAGTTCTACGCGGGCATCCAGGAGAAGCTGCGGGCCGGCTCGGCCCTCCAGGGGAGGATCTTCCGCTGGGCGCTCGGCGTCGGCATGGCCCGCTCGAAGGCCGACCGCAGCGCTCAGGCGCCGTCGCTCTGGGTGCGCGTCCAGCACCCCATCGCGGACCGCCTGGTGTTCCAGAAGATCCGCGCCCGTGTCGGCGGGCGCATCCGGTACCTCATCTCCGGGAGCGCCCCGCTCCCGCCGTCGATCGGCGAGTTCTTCGACGCGATCGGCCTCAGGATCATCGAGGGGTACGGGCTGACCGAGACGTCGCCGGTCCTCACGTCGAACCCGCTCAACGGGGTCAGGTTCGGGACGGTCGGCAAGCCGATGCCGGGGATCGAGATCAGGATCGCCTCCGACGGCGAGATCCTCGCGCGCGGGCCGAACGTGATGGTCGGCTACTACAAGCGGCCGGACCTCACGGCCGAGGTGGTCAAGGACGGCTGGTTCCACACCGGGGACATCGGCGAGATCGACCGGGACGGCTACCTCACGATCACGGACCGCAAGAAGGACCTCATCGTCACCTCGGGCGGCAAGAAGATCGCGCCGCAGCCGCTCGAGAACCAGCTCAAGACCGATCCGCTCGTGGCCGAGGCGGTGATCGTCGGCGAGCAGCGCAAGTTCCCCGCGGTGCTGATCGTGCCGGACTTCGCCGCGCTCCAGGCCCAGGTGCGCCAGATGAACCTGGGCGAGCTGGCGCGGGCGGAGCTGGTGAAGCACCCCAGGGTGCTGGAGCGCTACCAGGCGCTCATCGACGCGCTCAACGAGAAGCTGGCGCAGTTCGAGCGCGTCAAGCGCTTCGCGCTGCTGCCGACCGAGTTCACGATGGAGCGCGGCGAGCTGACACCCACCATGAAGGTGCGCCGGCAGGTCGTCGAGGAGCGCTGGCGCGAGCTCATCGAGGAGCTCTACGCCACCACGGGCCGCGCCTGGCACGCGGCCGTCCCGGACACGGGAAACTAGCAGGCTCTGAGAAGCCTCAGAAGACTCGCGCGGTGGGGAGCGGCCACCAGCGCAGCTGGACCTTGCCGATGATGTATTTCTTCGGCACGAGGCCCCAGTTGCGGCTGTCGGAGCTGTTGTTGCGGTGGTCGCCCATCACGAAGTAGTAGCCGGGCTCGATGACGAGCGGCCCGTAGTCCTCGTGGTTGCGGAACTCGGGCAGCACGTAGCTGTCGTCCACCGGCACGTCGTTCACGTACACGCGGCCGTCCACGATCCGGATGGTGTCTCCTTCTTCCGCGATCACGCGCTTCACGAACGACTTGCTCGGGTCCCGCGGGTAGTAGAGCATCACGATGTCGCCGCGGCGCGGCGCGCTCCACCGGTAGAGCAGCTTGTTGACGATCAGGCGATCCTGATCCTCGAGCGTCGGGGCCATGCTCTGGCCCTCGACCCGGGCCACCTGGAAGCCGAACGTCACGATCAGGATGGCGTAGACTGCGGCCGACAGGACCGTCTTGACCCACGCCACCAGGTCCTC
>Ga0316624_10000745_pt1 | contig 11849 bp, 12 predicted proteins | sample OWC_Aug_N3_C1_D5_FD_207657 | JGI IMG/M metagenome (GOLD analysis project Ga0316624, IMG submission 207657) | Wetland soil microbial communities from Old Woman Creek delta, Ohio, United States - OWC_Aug_N3_C1_D5_A | ecosystem: Environmental > Terrestrial > Soil > Wetlands | place: USA: Ohio...
TCGACATCGCCATGGTCGGCAAGTACGTGCAGATCCGCGACTCGTACCTGTCGCTGCACGAGGCGCTGATGCACGGGGGCCTGAAGAGCCGCACCCGCGTCAACATCCACTACATCGAGTCGACCGATATCGAGCAGCACGGCACGCACGCGCTGAAGGGCATGGACGCGATCCTGGTGCCGGGCGGGTTCGGCGAGCGCGGCATCGAGGGCAAGATCCAGGCAGTGCGCTTCGCGCGCGAGCACGGTGTGCCCTACCTGGGGATCTGTCTGGGCATGCAGGTGGCGATCGTCGAGCACGGCCGGCACGTGCAGGGCCTCACCGATGCCAACAGCACCGAGTTCAACCGCGCGACACCGCACCCGGTGATCGCGCTCATCCCCGAGTGGCAGGACCAGGTGCGCGGCGTGCAGACGCGCGACGAGGCGACCGACAAGGGCGGCACGATGCGCCTAGGTGCCCAGGAGATCCTCCTCGGGGCCGGCACGCGCGCCCGGGAGATCTTCGGCCGCGACGTCATCATGGAGCGCCACCGCCACCGCTACGAGTTCAACAACAACTACCTCGAGCGCTACCGCACCTCCGGGATGCGCTTCTCGGGCTTCTCGCGCGACGGGCTGGTGGAGGTGATCGAGCTGCCGCAGCACCCCTGGTTCATCGCCACCCAGTTCCACCCGGAGTTCACCTCCACCCCGCGCGACGGCCACCCGCTGTTCACCGGCTTCATCCGCGCGGCCCGGGCGCAGCGGGCCTCCCAGCTGCCGCAGGCGGCGGGGGCGTAAGGCGCGCACGGCGGCCAGCCGTCGCCTTCGCGCGAACCATGCAACTCACCGGACACGAAGTCGGCGGCCAGCAGCCCTTCTTCCTCATCGCCGGTCCCTGCGTGATCGAGAGCGCGGCGCTTAGCCAGGAGGTCGCCGGCCGGCTCAAGGAAGTGACCGCGCGGCTGAAGATCCCGTACATCTTCAAGGCTTCCTACGACAAGGCCAACCGCTCCTCGCGCACCTCCTTCCGCGGCCCGGGGCTGGATGCGGGCCTCAAGGTGCTCGAGGACGTGCGCCGCGCCATCGGCGTGCCGGTGCTCACTGACGTGCACGAGGACACCCCGCTCGAGGAGGTCGCCGCCGTGGTCGACGTGCTGCAGACCCCGGCGTTCCTGTGCCGCCAGACCAACTTCATCGTGAATGTCGCCTCCCAGGGCAAGCCCGTCAACATCAAGAAGGGCCAGTTCCTCTCGCCCTGGGAGATGCAGAACGTGGTCGAGAAGGCCCGCTCCACCGGCAACGAGCACATCATGGTGTGCGAGCGCGGCTTCTCCTTTGGCTACAACAACCTCGTCTCCGACATGCGCTCGCTCGCGATCATGCGCGACACCGGCTGCCCGGTGGTGTTTGATGCCACCCACTCGGTGCAGCTGCCGGGCGGGCAGGGCAGTGCCTCCGGCGGCCAGCGCGAATTCATCCCGGTGCTGGCGCGCGCGGCGGTGGCCGCCGGCGTCGCGGGCCTGTTCATGGAGACGCACCCCGACCCCGCCAGGGCGCTCTCGGACGGCCCCAATGCCTGGCCGCTGGCGCGCATGGAGCCGCTCTTGGCGACGCTTGCCGAGCTCGACCGCGCCGTGAAGCGCGCCCCGTACGAAGAATCCCTGTTGTCCAAGGACCCGAAGAGCGCCCGATGAGCAAGATCAAGGACATCCGTGGCCGCGAGATCATCGACTCGCGCGGCAACCCGACGGTCGAGGCCGACGTGCTACTCGACTCGGGCATCCGCGGGCGCGCGGCGGTGCCCTCCGGGGCCTCCACCGGCACGCGCGAGGCGGTCGAGCTGCGCGATGGCGACAAGAAGCGCTACGGCGGCAAGGGCGTGTTGAAGGCGGTGGAGCACATCAACACCATGCTCAAGAAGGCCCTCGTCGGCTGCGATCCGCGCGACCAGGCCGGCATCGATCAGAAGATGATCAAGCTCGATGGCACCGACAACAAGGGCCGCCTCGGGGCGAACGCCATCCTCGCGGTGTCGCTGGCCACCGCGCACGCCGCCGCCAACGATGCCCGCGAGCCGCTCTACCGGCACCTGGCGCACCTGATCGGCGGCAAGCGCGCGCCGGTGATGCCGGTGCCGATGATGAACATCATCAACGGCGGCGTGCACGCCAACAACAGCCTCGACGTGCAGGAGTTCATGATCCTTCCGGTCGGCGCGCCGACGTTCCGCGAAGCCCTGCGCTACGCTGCCGAGGTGTTCCACACGCTCAAGAAGCTGCTCGCCGACCGCGGCCTGTCGACCGCGGTGGGGGATGAGGGCGGCTTCGCGCCGGATCTTGATTCCAATGAGGCGGCGCTGGGCCTCATCGTGGAGGCGATCGAGCGGGCCGGCTACAAGCCCGGCAAGGACGTGTACCTCGGCCTGGATGTGGCGAGCTCGGAGTTCTTCAAGGACGGGCACTATGAGCTCGCATCCGAGAAGCGGCGCTTCTCGGCGGCCGAGTTCACGCGCTACCTCGCCGAGCTTGCCGGCCGTTACCCGATCATCAGCATCGAGGACGGGATGAGCGAGGCGGACTGGGACGGCTGGGCGACGCTCACGCGCTCACTCGGGGCCAAGATCCAGCTGGTCGGGGATGACATCTTCGTCACCAACACGAAGATCTTCAAGGAGGCGATCGAGCGGCACATCGCCAACGCCATCCTCATCAAGCCGAACCAGATCGGCACGCTCACCGAGACCCTCGCGGCCATCGACATGGCCGACGAGGCGCACTACGCGTCCGTGGTCTCGCACCGCTCCGGGGAGACCGAGGACACGACCATTGCGGACATCGCGGTCGCCAGCGCCGCCACCCAGATCAAGACCGGCTCGATGTCGCGCTCGGACCGCATCGCGAAGTACAACCAGCTGCTGCGCATCGAGGAGCAGCTCGGCAAGGTTCGCTACGCGGGCCGCGAGGCCTTCCCGGTCAAGATCTAGCGGCGCTGCCGGCGCACGCCACCCGGAGGCGCCGTTGCCGCACCGGGCGCGCGGAAACGCGTCGCGCAAAGCGGCGCCGTCTGCTACGCTCTCGCTCCCATGAAGTGGCTCGCCGCCGCGCTGGCTGTCGCCGTAATCCTGCTGCAATACCGCGTGTGGCTCTCCGAGGACGGAGTCCGCGAGGTCACGCGCCTGAAGCACGCCGTGGCGGCGCAGAGATCCGAGAACGAACAGCTCGGCGAGCGCAACAAGCAGCTCGCCGCGGAAGTGCGTGACCTGAAGACCGGCATGGATGCCCTCGAGGAGAGGGCGCGCAGCGATCTGGGCATGATCGCGCGCAACGAGACCTTCTACCAGGTCGTGCCGCCGCACCCGGGCGAGGCGACCCAGGCGCCCACGCGCACCGCCCAGGCCCGCTAGGGCGGCCGCGCGCCGGATGCGTTACTGGCTCGTCATGCCGGCCGCGGGCGCCGGGCGCCGCTTCGGCGCCGAGACCCCCAAGCAATATGCGCCGCTCGAGGGACGCACCGTCATCGAATGGGCCCTGGCGCCGTTCATCGGCGACGCACGCTGCGCGCGGATCGTGGTGGCGCTCGCCCCCGGGGACGAGCACTGGGGACGACTGCCGCTGCGCTCGCGCGCGCTCACCGCCGAAGGCGGCGCGCAGCGCAGCGAGTCGGTGCGCAGCGCGCTTGCAGCGCTCGAGGGGCTGGCGGACCGTGCCGACTGGGTGCTGGTCCACGACGCCGCGCGGCCCTGTCTTGACGGCCAGGACCTCGAGCGCCTGGTGAGGCGGCTCGCCGCGCACCCGGTGGGGGGACTGCTCGGCGTGCGCGTGGCGGACACCCTCAAGCGCACGGACGCCAGTGCGCCGCAGGCGCACGAGGTGCTCGGCACCCTGGAGCGCGCCGGGCTGTGGCGGGCGCTGACACCGCAGATGTTCCGCTACGGGGCGCTGTGCGCGGCCCTCGATGCCGCGCATGCCGCCGGACGCCGCCCGAGCGATGAGGCGCAGGCGCTGGAGTGGCTCGGGCAGCAGCCATTGCTGATCGAGGGCGCCGCGAGCAACCTCAAGGTCACGACCGCGGAGGACCTGGTGCTGGCCGCCGCGATCCTGCGGGCGCGGCACGTCTAGGGGGTCAATGCCATGAGAATCGGCTCCGGCTTCGACGTACACGCCTTCGGGCCCGGCGACTCGGTCATGCTCGGCGGGGTGCGCGTGCCGCACACCCACGGCGTCCTCGCCCACTCGGACGGGGACGTGCTGCTGCATGCCCTGTGCGATGCGCTGCTGGGGGCGGCGGGCCTGGGGGACATCGGCCAGCACTTCAAGGACACCGACCCGCAGTGGCGCGGTGCCGACAGTGCGCTGTTCGTCACGCGCGTGCTCGGCCTGCTGCGCGCGCAGCGCCTGAGCATCCTCAATGCCGACCTCACCCTCATCGCGCAGGCACCCCGGCTCACCGCGCATCGCGAGGCCATCCGCGCGCGGATTGCGGCCCTGCTCGAGATCGACGCGGCGCGCGTGAACCTCAAGGCGACCACGACCGAAGGGCTCGGCTTCCTCGGGCGTGCCGAGGGCATCGCCGCGCAGGCGGTGGTGCTCCTCGCCGCAGACCCCGGTGGCCCCTGAACTCTCGGCACGCGCGGCGGCCCTCGCGCCGCCGCACGCGTACTCGGGCCCCCGGGTGCAGGCGCACCTCCGGGCCGAGGCCGAGGACTTCCTGGTCGAGGAGGATCTGGGCTTCGCGCCCGCCGGCTGCGGCACGCACCTCTTGCTCAAGGTGCGCAAGGTCAACGCCAATACCGCGTGGGTGGCGCGCGAACTGGCGCGACTGGCCGGCTGCCGCCCGCACGAGGTCGGCTACGCCGGACTCAAGGACCGCCGCGCCGTGGCGCTGCAGTGGTTCTCGGTCCCCCGGCCGCGCGTCGAGAGCGACTGGCGAGCGGTGCGCGCGCCGGACTTCCAGGTGCTTGAGGCGCACGCACACACGCGCAAACTGCCGCGCGGCGCGCTGGCCGGCAACCGCTTCGCGATCCGGCTGCGCGCGGGCGCCGGCAGCGGCGCATCCCTGGCGCGCTCACTCGCCGCGCCGCTGGAGCTGATCGCGCGGCTCGGGGTCCCGAACTACTTCGGTCCCCAGCGCTTTGGCCGCGATGGCGCCAACCTCGGCCGCCTCGGCGCCGACCCGCGGCGCCTCAAGCCCGCCGAGCGTGGCCTGGTGCTCTCCGCGGCGCGCAGCGTCGTGTTCAACGCGGTGCTCGCCGAGCGCGTGGCCGCGGGCAGCTGGGGGCAGCTGCTGCCCGGGGACCTCGCGAGCCTCGAGGGCCGGGGCAGCTACTTCGCCGTGCCGGCCGTGGAGGAGTCCCTGCGCCTGCGCTGCGCGCGGCTCGAGATCCACCCCACCGGCCCGCTGTGGGGGCAGGGCGTATCGGAAGCGCGCGACGCCCCCGGTGAGCTTGAAGCGCGCGTCGCGGCGCGTTACCCGGCCGAATGCGGCGCCTGCACGGCGGCGGGCATGCGCCCGGAGCGCCGCAGCCTGCGCCTCGCCGTGCACGAGCTGCGCGTCCAGGTCGAGCCCGAGGCACTCGTGCTGCACTTTCGCCTCGGCCGCGGCAGTTTCGCCACGGCGGTGCTGCGCGAGCTCATCGAGGCGCCCGCAGCGCTCACGGACGGCTGAAGGCCCAACCCTCGCTCAGCAGTACGTACACGGCCCCGGTCCCGCCGTCGACCGGCCGCGCGGACACGAAGGCGAGTACGGCTCCCGTGTGCCGCAGGCTCGAGCTCACGGTGGCTTTCAGCACCGGCCCGCGGTGCCCGGAGCGCAGCCCCTTGCCGTGGATGATGCGCACGCAGCGCACGCGCTCCTCGAGCGCGCGCACGAGGAACTGCCGCAGGACCGCCTTGGCCTCGGCCACCGTGAGTCCGTGCAGGTCGATCTCGCGCTCGACGCGGTACTCCCCGCGCCGCAGGCGGCGCACGACCGCGACCTGCACCCCGGGCCGGCGGAACACCAGCTCATCGCCGGCGGCGAGCAGCGGATCGGCGCCCTGCGGATCCAGGCTCTCGCGCAGCACCGCGGCGCGATCGGCGCGCGTGAAGCGTGCGCGCGGGCGCGCCTTGGGCAGTTCCGGCGCGCTGGCGCGCTTGCCCAGGGGCTTGACGCCGCGCACCGCTTCGCGGAATAGCCGTGCCTCCTCCGTCGCCTCGTCGGCATCATCCTTATCGGGTACGACCGTCACCGTGCCTCCGCCAAAAAGGCCGTCCTTCCAGTATAGTCACGCGCACTTTTTACCGGCTTATCTCCCTTAGCGTACGTGAAGATCCTGGTCAGCAACGACGACGGTTACCGCGCCGAGGGCATCCAGCGTCTGCGCACCTGCCTCGCGACCCTGGCGGAGGTGACCGTGGTGGCGCCCGACCGCAACCGCAGCGGCGCGAGCAACTCGCTCACCCTGGACGTGCCGCTGCGCGTGTTCGAGTCCGAGCCCGGCATCTACTTCGTCCCGGGCACGCCGACCGACTGCGTGCACCTGGCGATCTCCGGGCTGTTCGATTTCGAGCACGACATGGTGGTCTCGGGGGTGAACGACGGCCCGAACCTGGGCGATGACGTGCTGTATTCGGGCACGGTCGCGGCGGCCGTGGAGGGCCGTTTCCTGGGGCTGCCGACGATTGCGGTCTCCCTGTGCACCGGCGGCACGGGAGCCGGGCACTTCCAGACCGGCGCCGAGGTGGCGCGCCGGCTCGTGGCGCAGCTGCTGCAGCGCCCGCTGCAAAGCACGCTCATCCTCAACGTCAACGTGCCGAACGTGCCCTTCGCGCAGCTGCGCGGCTTTCGCGCCACGCGCCTGGGCTTTCGCCACCGCTCCGAGTCGGTGATGCGCGCACACGACCCGCGGGGGCGCCCGGTGTACTGGGTGGGGCCGGCGGGCGCGCAGCAGGACGCAGGTCCGGGGACGGATTTCGATGCGATCGCGCAGGGCTTCGTCTCGGTCACACCGCTGCAGGTAGACCTCACGCGCCACGCGGCGCTGCCGGCGATCTCGACCTGGCTGGACGGCATCGATGGCTGACCTGCGGCTGTCGGGAATCGGCATGACGAGCGCACGCACGCGCGACCGGCTCGTGCAGCGCCTGCGCGAGCAGGGCATCACCAATCTGGCGGTGCTCGAGCGCGTGCGCAACGTGCCGCGGCATATCTTCGTCGACGAGGCACTCGGCAGCCGTGCCTACGAGGACACGGCGCTGCCGATCGGCTACGGCCAGACGATCTCCCAGCCCTACATCGTGGCGCGCATGACCGAGGCGCTGCTCGAGGCGGGTCCGGCCGACAACGTCCTCGAGGTCGGCACGGGCTGCGGCTACCAGACCGCGGTGCTGGCGCCGCTCGTGGCACACCTGAACACGATCGAGCGCATCGAGCCGCTCCTGGCGCGCGCGCGCGAGCGCTTGAAGGAACTCGGCATCCGCAACGTGCGCTTCCGCCACGGGGACGGTTCGGCCGGGTGGAAGGCGCACGCGCCCTTCGACGGTATCCTGGTCGCCGCCGCCCCGCTTACCGTGCCCGAGGCGCTCATCAAGCAGCTGAAGGTGGGCGGGCGGCTGCTCGTGCCCGTGGGACCGGAAGGCGAGCAGCAGCTCGTGCGCTTCACGCGGCGCGAGCAGCGCGTCGAGCGCGAGTCACTCGGGCCCGTCGCCTTCGTCCCGCTGCTTGGCGGCACGGCCTGAGTTTTCCGCGCACTGCGTGCGGATCTGCAGGAGATCTCATGGCGGATCTACATGAGATATACATTTTAAAGCATTGATTTTTATAATTAAAAAATACTAATAATTCGTTTGACCGTAGGGGCTCGGTGAAAAAACATCGGGAAAACAAGGCTTCTGCGCACACCCCTGGGCCGCCCGGCGGTCCGCTCGGCGCCGCTAAAAGTCGTTGTCCGTCAGGGAGCTTGCACGGACTTCTGGAACACGCTTAACATGCGTTCCCTGTCTCTTAACGACGACAGCCAAGCGAGGAGGGTGACCGGCAGAAGACACAGGGAGGAGGGAGTCGCAACAAGAGCAACAAAATTCGAGATAAGAAGAAGAACAGTGCAATTGTTCGAGTCTGTCAGCTTCGAATGATTGTTTGGTTGGTTGACCCTCCCCTTGTGTCTTCTGCCGATCATCTTCCCGCCGCAGCACTCTAGGCGCTAACTCAGAAACAGCGCCGCGGCCACCCGCCGCTCCTCCTGGATCAGGACGTTGAACGTGCGGCAGGCCGCGCCGAGCTGCATCACCTCAAGCCCGATGCCACGCGCGGCGAGCCCCTGGCGCAGGGGCGCGGGCGCGAATTGCTGCGTCATGCCGCTGCCGAGGATCACGAGCTCGGGGGCGAGCGCGATGAGCGTCTCCAGGTGCGCGGGCCTCAGCTGCGCGAACGTCGCCGGTCCCCAGTCCGTGAGCAGCTCCTGCGCGGTGACGATGCAGCTGCCGCGCACGCTGCGCTCCCCGATGCGGATCTCGGTGGGCGAGTAGCCGCGGATCAGGTGCGCGCTGCCGCCGCCTTCGAGGGTGAACTTCATGATGGCGGTACGATACCGCCCGTGCGCGAGATCGTCATGGTCCTCACCGACCTGTACCTGTCAGCCGAGAGCGGGCCGGTGCCGCAGGCCGGGGGCGGGTCGCTGCCGGGCATCGAGTTCGCCGGCCGCTGCGGCACGCGCACGCCCCTGGTGCAGGGCTGGCGCGCCTGGCTCGCCCGTGCCCTCGGGCGCGCGGACCTGGCGGAGGCGGCCCCGGCGCGCGTGGCGGCCGCCGTGCTCGGCAGCGGCCCGCAGCCGTCACCGGCCGCGCAGTCGCTGTGGCTCGCAAGCCCGGTGCACCTGAGCGCGGGTCTCTCGCAGGTGCACCTGGATCATCGCGGGCTGCTGCGCCTGCCGGCCGCCGAACTCGCCACCCTCGCGGGGAGCTTTGCGCGCGCGTTTGCGGCGTCCGGCTGCGCCCTGCACCCGCTGCCGTGCGGGCAGTTCCTGCTCGAGGCGCCGGGGATCGCGGTGGTCGCGACGAGCGAGCCGGCGCGCTGCGCGGGCGGGGAGATCGCCCCCGCACTGCCGCGCGGCGCTGCGGCGGCAGGACTGCGCCGCCTGGCCGCCGAGATCGAGATGTGGCTGCATGCCGAGGTTGGCGGCGCGGCGAGCTTGGGCGAGCGCCCCGTCAATGCCCTGTGGCTGTGGGGCGCGGCGGGGCACGCGGCGGGGCTGGCGCGTGCTCCCCTGGCGCAGACCTGCGGCTACGGCGTGGACCCGTTCCTCGACGGTCTGTGGCATCTTGCGCACTGCACGAGCCGACCCCTGTCCGAGACGCTCGCGCCGCTGCTCACCGAGGCGGGCGCCGCGCGCGCGGTGCTCGCGCTGCAGGTGTCGGAGGCCTTGCGGGAGTCCCCGCAGGCAAGCTTCGCCCAGGCGCTGAGGAGCCTTGATGATCGCTTCATTTCCCCCGCGCTCGCGGCGCTGCGCCGCGGGACGCTCGCGCGCGTGACGCTGGTCGCCAACGACTGCGCGCTTGAGGTGCGTGGCGCCGACCGTTTCAGGTTCTGGCGCCGCGCCCGTCGCGGGCTGGCGGCCTTCACGTGAGCCTCAAGGTCGTACGCCGCGCGTGTGATGCGGGCGCGCCGGCGCTCGCCGGGCGGCTGCACCCGGTGCTCGGCCGCGTCTATGCCGCACGTGGCGTGCGCTCGGCCGGCGAGCTCGATCACTCGCTCGAGCGGCTGCTGCCGGTGAGCACGCTCGAGGGCGTCCCGGCGGCGGTCGAGCTGCTGCTCGGGCATCGCGGGCGGCGGGTGCTCGTGATCGGGGACTTCGATGCCGACGGTGCCACCAGCAGCGCCCTCATGGTGCGGGCGCTGCGGGGCTTCGGCTTCAGCGCCGTGGACTTCCTGGTGCCGAACCGCTTCGAGTTCGGCTACGGGCTCACCCCGGAGATCGTCGCGTTCGCGGCCGCGCGCGCGCCGAGCCTCATCGTCACCGTGGACAACGGCGTCTCGAGCAACGCCGGTGTGGCCGCCGCGCGCGCCCGCGGCATCGACGTCCTGATCACGGACCACCACCTGCCGGGGGCGCAGCTGCCGGCGGCGAACGTCATCGTCAACCCGAATCTCCCCGGCAGCCGCTTCGGCAGCCGCTGCCTGGCCGGCGTCGGCGTGGCCTTCTACGTGATGGCCGCGCTCAAGCGGCGCATGGACGAGCTCGGACTCACCACGCACGCGCACCCGGGCGTGGCGGGGCTGCTGGACCTGGTGGCGCTGGGCACCGTCGCGGACGTCGTGCCGCTGGATGCGAACAATCGCCTGCTGGTCGCGCAGGGCCTCAAGCGCATCCGTGCCGGCCGCAGCGTACCGGGCATCCGTGCACTCCTGAACCTCGCCGCGCGCTCCGTCACCGAGCTGACCGCCTCCGACCTGGCCTTCGGCGTCGCGCCGCGCTTGAACGCCGCGGGGCGCATCGATGACATGACGGTCGGCATCCAGTGCCTGCTCGAGGATGACCCGGCCGCGGCGCAGGCGCTCGCGGCGCGGCTCGACGCCCTCAACGAGGAGCGTCGCGCGATCGAGGCGCGCATGCAGCAGGAGGCGCTGGCCGCGGTGCGCGTGCTGCGCGAGCCCGCCGCGGGCGTGCGCGATCGTACCGGCGTCGTGCTCTTCGATGAGAGCTGGCACCAGGGCGTGGTCGGCCTCGTGGCGAGCCGCGTGAAGGATCGCCTCAGGCGCCCGGTGATCGCCTTCGCGCTCGCGGACGCGGCCACCCTGCGCGGCTCGGCGCGCTCGATCCCCGGGATCCACATCCGCGACGTGCTCGATGCCATCGCGGCGCAGCACCCGGACCTCATCAGCCGCTTCGGCGGGCACGCGATGGCGGCGGGGCTGACGCTCGAGCGCGCGCAGCTGGATCGCTTCGCCGCCGCCTTCGATGCGGAGGCAAAGCGCTGGATGGCCGGGGTGAGCGCTGCGGACGCGGTGGAGACGGACGGGGAGCTGACGGCGAACGAGATCGCCCTGGAGACCGCGCAGGCGCTGCGCTCCGGGGGGCCCTGGGGCCAGGGCTTTCCCGAGCCGAGCTTCGATGGGCTCTTCAGTATCAGGAGTGCCCGCGTGATCGGCGAACGGCACCTGAAGATGTGGGTCGAGGTGCCGCGCAGCGGCCGCGCCTTCGATGCCATCGCCTTCAACCACGTGGAGCAGGGTACGCCGTTCGTGCCGCCGGCGGGGCTGGCACACCTGGTGTATCGCCTGGAGGTGAACGAGTACCAGGGTGAGCGGCGGCTGCAGCTGCTCGTGGATCACCTGCTGCCGGCGGCTACCTAAGGCGCGAGCGGCGGTGATAGCATCCTGCGCCGCGTCGCCCCCGCCGCGGCCCCAACCGCACTACGGACACCTATGGAAGTCAATCAGCTCAAGCGCCAGCTCAAAGACCTCGGCGAGCGTATCGCCTCGCTCAGGGGGTTTCTTTGAGTACGACCGCAAGCAGGAGCGCCTCGAGGAAGTAGCCCGGGAGCTCGAGGACCCCACCGTCTGGTCCAATCCCGCCCGCGCCCAGGAGCTCGGGCGCGAGCGCGCCCGCCTCGCCGCGGACGTGGGCGAGATCGACCGCACCACCAAGGGCATCGGGGAGGCCACCGAGCTGCTGGAGCTCGCGGAGGCCGAGAGCGACGAGCCCGCGGCGCGCGACATCGAGCGCGAGGCGCAGCAGCTGGAGGTGGCGGTGCGCCACCTCGAGCTCAAGCGCATGTTCCACGGCGAGATGGACTCCCACAACGCCTTCCTCGACATCCAGGCCGGGGCCGGGGGCACCGAGGCGCAGGACTGGGCGCAGATGCTCCTGCGCATGTACCTGCGCTGGGG
>Ga0316624_10000746_pt1 | contig 11840 bp, 13 predicted proteins | sample OWC_Aug_N3_C1_D5_FD_207657 | JGI IMG/M metagenome (GOLD analysis project Ga0316624, IMG submission 207657) | Wetland soil microbial communities from Old Woman Creek delta, Ohio, United States - OWC_Aug_N3_C1_D5_A | ecosystem: Environmental > Terrestrial > Soil > Wetlands | place: USA: Ohio...
CGACTTGTTCTCGAAACGGACGATGGCCACCCGGATGTCGAACTTATCCTTGAAGAACGAGCCCAGATACCCGGCGCCGTCGGCGACCAGCCCCTCGGCGCCCTGCTGGGCTGCGGCGTTGCCGCTGATCGCGATGAGGAACAGCAGGGAACAGATGGCCTTTTTCATCGCGGCAGGGCTATTTCTTCTTCAAGGTGATCTTCAGATTGAGTTGGATTTGCTTGCCGTCGGCATCGTCGGGGATCTCCAGGATGATGGGCAGGTCGATGATCTGGACCGGCCGTTCGCCCGTCTCTTCGTCCGACTTCCTGGTGGTAGGCATGCGAGTGGCATCGATATCCCGGCGCTCCTCATCGGCGAAATCGATCTCGGGGATGTCGATGTCGGATCTTTCTCTCTTGGCCTCCTGGGGCTCCCCCAGGTTGAAAATATCCTCTTCGCCCAAGGGGCGGAGAGAGTCCTCGGCGTCGACCATGGGGGAAGAGAGCTCGAACACTTCCTCCTCCTCGGTGTCGGCGGCGGGGGGCTCCTCGGCCAGGTCCTTCATCGCCACCTTTTTCTCCTCGAGTTTCGGGGTGGATGAGGTGATCTCCTCGCGCGAGAACATGACGGTCTTGTCCTTCTGGAATATGGACAGCTGGTTCTTCAGGTGCAGGATGACCAGCTTGATGACGGCGTACAGGCCCTCCAGCACGTTTTCCCCGGTGGTGGCCACCGTGGGGAAGAAGGTCTTGTTGTCCGGGTTCAGGTCCTTGTTCAGCGCGGAGATGGGCAGGATCTCCTTCAGGTCGCGCTTGTTGAACTGGAAGATCAACGGCATCTTGTCGAACTGCAGGTTGTTCAGTTTCAGGTTCTTCTTGAGGTTGACGAAGCTCTCGCTGTTCTGCTCGCGTATGACCACCTGGGAATCGGCGACGAACACCACGCCGTCGGCCCCCTGGAGCACCAGCTTGCGGGTGGTGTCGTAGGCCACCTGCCCCGGGACGGTGTAGAGCTGGATCTTGATGGAATAATTCCCGAGTTTCCCGATCTCCATGGGCAAAAAATCAAAGAACAGCGTGCGGTCGCCGTCGGTGTCCAGGGTGATCAGCTTGCCCTTGTTCTCCACCTCGTCGCTGTTGAAGATATAGCGCAGGCAGGTCGTTTTGCCGCTCAGCGCCGGGCCATAGTAAACGATCTTGGCCGTGATCTCCTTGTTGTTGTAATTGACGAACGCCATCAGAAGGGATCCTCCTCGAGGCCGGGATCATCCCCTTCGCGGGCGCCTTCGAGCGGCGGGAAGCCCTGGCCCTCCGCTTCCGGGAAGGAGTCGCGCTTGCCGCGGTCACCGGGATAGGAGGAGCCCGATGCGCCGCCAGGCGCGCTGTCCCGGCGGCGGTCCAAGACGATGATGTTGTCGGCCTGGATGTCCGTATTCCATCGGTCCTGGCCGCTCTTGTCCTTCCATTTCCGGGTGCGGATGCTGCCTTCGACCAGCACCATGTCGCCCTTGCCCAGGCTTTTTTCCACTTTCTGGGCCAGCGGCCCCCAGGCGACGATGTTGTGCCACTCGGTCGGCAGCTCCTTCCAGCCGTTACTGTTCTTGTCGAAATAGCCCTCGTTGGTGGCCAGGCTGAACTTGGCCAGCTGCCGGCCGCTGCTCGCCACCACGGTGATCTCGGGATCCTTTCCCGCCCGGCCGACGAGGATGACTCGGTTCAAGCTGCGAACTTGGCTCATGTTAGTCGCTGAACTCCTTGATCTTCTGCTGGGCCAGCGAGGCCTCCTCGGAAAGAGGGAAGCGGGAGATCAATTCCTTCAGAACGGCGATGCCTTCGGCCTGCCTTCCCATTTCGATGAGGGCGTAGCCCTTCTTGAGGATGGCCGCCGGCACCTTGTCGCCGTCCTTGTAGCGGCCGAGCAGTTCGTTGAAGGTGTTGATCGCTTCCTGGAACTTCTTCTTGGCGTAGAAGCATTCGCCGATCCAGTAGAGAGAATTGTCGGCCAGGCCGCTGTCCGGGAAGCTGCGGATGAATTGCCGGAATCCCTCGATGGCCAGGTCGAAATTTTCCTTGATATAATCGGAATAGGCCGCGTAATACACGCTGGAAGGGTCCTGGGCCAGGGTGGTTTCCCCCGCGGGGGCGGTACCGGCGGTTCCCGTTTCCCCGGCCGGCGGCGCCGCCGCCGGGACGGTGAAGCTCGCCAGCCGGTCGCTGATCTTGTTCAGGGAGTCCTTCAGCGCGTTCAGCTCCTCTTTAAAGAACTGCATGCTGAGAGTGAAATTTTCCCTGCTTTGCGCCAGATCGGCCTGGTTCCTGGCGACGGCGCTGATCTTTTCATCCTGGATGCTGGATTTCTTGAGGAGCTCCGCGACCAAGGCGGACAGGTTCTCGATCGAAGCGGAGAGCTTCTGCACCTCGTCCAGCAGAAGCTGGGTATCCTTCTTCGCCGCCCGGGCGGGAAGGCTGAGCAGGAGCAGGACGATCAGTGCCGGCAGGAACCTGGGCTTCATGCGTTATTTCTTTGTGATGACGAACTCGGCGCGGCGGTTCTGGAAGTAGGAGGCTTCGTCAACGCCCTGGACCAGCGGCTTGCTCTTCCCGTAGGAGATGATCTTGATCTTGGCGGGATTCATGCCCAGGGATGCGAGGTAGTTCTTGGCGGCCTCGGCCCTTTTCTCACCGAGGGCGATATTGTACTCGATGGTGCCCCGTTCATCGCAATGGCCTTCGATGAGGATCTGCACGGTGGCGAACTTGAGCAGCCAGTTGGCGTTGGCCTGCAGGAGGGGCTTCATGTCTTCGCGGATATCGTATTTGTCGAAGTCGAAGTTGATCCGCTTGAGGACCTGGTCCTTGTTCAGTTCTTCGAGCGATTTCTGCTGGAAGAGCTCCTCCTCGCTCAAGACCGGCTTTTCGACCCGGGTGGTCGGTTCCTCTACCTTTTCGACGACCGGTTCCTGGGTGGGAGGGGCGACCTTGGCGGCCTTCTTGCCGCAGGCAGTGAACGTCAAGATCAGCGACAGGGATAGCAATGCAAGCATCCATTTTTTCATGGGTCCTCCTAAGTTCTTTTTTGCCTAATGAATATAATATATTGAAAAAAATTTGTCAAATATCGTTTTCAGCTCATTTTGCCGATTTTTGCCATTTCGGCATCTTGTTCTCGCCGCTGCTGGTGATCTGGCGGAGGTTGCGGCCGTCGTAATCGACTAGGTACAGCTGGTAGGCGCCGCCGCGGTTCGATGAGAAGACCAGGTGGCGGCCGTCGGGCGACCAGGAGGGATTCTCGTTGCGACCGGCATTCTCGGTCAGCTTGCCGATCTCGTTGCTCTTCAGGTTGTAGACATAGATGTCGAAGCGGTTCTCGATGCGCGAGACGAAGGCCAGGCGCATGCCGTCGGGGGACCATGCCGGCGAATCGTGGTACGTCCCTTCCAGGGTGATGCGGCGGATATTGCTGCCCTCGGCGTCCATGACGTAGATCTGCGGCGTGCCGCTCCGTTGGGAGGTGAAGGCGATCTCCCGGCCGTTGGGGCTCCAGCAGGGGGAGGTGTCGATGGCCGGGTTGAAGGTCAGCCGTTTTTCCTGCCCGGTCTTCATGTTCTTTAGGTAGATCTCGGCGTTGCCGTCCTTCGAGGACGTGTAGACGATGGCGTCGGCGACGGGCGACCAGTCGGCGGCATAGTTGCTGCCGCCGCTGGAGACCAGCTCCGTCTTCCCCGAGTAGATGTCGAACATGAAGAGCTCGGGGCTCAGGTTGCGGTACGACGTGTACAGGATCTTCTCATTGTTGCTGCTCCAGGAGGGCAGCATGTCGAGGGCGCTGCTGAAGGTGATGCGGGTGGGGCGGTAGCCGTCGTAGTCCATGATGTAGATGTCCCGGTCGTTGCCCGATTCGCGGACATAGACGATCTTGGAGGTGAACAGCGGCTTCTCGCCGAAATGCTTCAGGAGCTCGTCGGCCGCCTTGTGGGCGATCAGGCGGGCGAGCTCCTTCTTGCCGCCGAAGTTGCGGCCGAAGATGAACCGCTCGCTGGCAATCTCGTAGACCTTGAAGGAGAAGATCACGCGGTCGTCGGCGGTGAGCTCCAGCTGCCCGGAAACGAGGATGTTGGCCTGGATGGAGGCCCAGTCCTTGAAGTTGATGGCGTTGGGGTTGAAGCGGGGGATATAGGAATAATGCTCGCGCGGCACCATCTTGAAGATCCGGGTGAACTCCAGGTCGTTCCAGAGGGTCTCGTAGACCGGGTTGGCGATCTCGCCCTTCTGGGCCGCGAGATCGTTGAGCTGGAAGGCGGGCAGGGCCACGGGGATCATCGGCATGCCTTCCTTGATGCGGATGGTGACCTCTTCCTGGCCGCGCAGTTGCCAGCAGAGCAGGCCAGCGAGCACCAGCAGGACGGTTTGTCGTATGTTCATCATTTCTCCCATTCGAATTCAAAGTGCACGACCAGGTATTGCGAGGAAAAATCGTTGGGCAGGGGGGCGAAGGGCGCCGCGTTCTCGATGGCCCGCCGCGCCGACAGGTCGAGGGATTGGTTGCCGCTCGCCTTTTCCACGCGCAGCTCACTGATCTCGCCGTCGCGGTAGATGATGAAGTAGACGCCGGTGACGTACTTCCCCTTCAGCCCGGGGGCGACCAGGGCGCTGTACCAGGAGGCGGAGATGCGGTTGCGCAGCAGGTCGATGTAATACGCGTGCGGGAAATACCCTCCGCCGGGGCCGCCGCTGCCCGGACCGCCGGAACCGCCCCCGCCGCCGCTGGATATGCCGGTCTTCAGGCCGTCCTCGCCGGCGGCGTTCTGGACGGTGGGCTCGCTCCTGACGGTCGTCCTTTCCTTGCGCACGACCGAGATCATCTTCTCTTCCTCGACCTTCTTCCGGCTCTCCTTGTCGGGATAGCGCAGCGGCGACTTGAATTCCTTCTCCGCCACCGTCAGGTCCTTGACGCTGCCGCTCTTCTCCTCGACCAGGGCCGCGCCGGCTTCCGGCTCCTTCGGCGGGCCGGCCGGTGGCGCCCCGCCGCCTCCCTGTCCGCCGGGCCCCCCCCCGCCGCCGCCGAGGCGGATCAAGTCGACGTAATAGGTCATTCCCCCGCTGGCCTTCTTGGCCGGGTGGATGACGAAGAGGGCGGCCAGGGAGGCGTGCAGTATGAGTGACAGCACCAGCGTGAACTTGAATTTCATCGCCGTGACTTCTGCTCGACGATCATGCCGACCGTGTCCACGCCGGCGAGCTTGATGATGTCCATCACCTCGATGATGTACCCGTAGGAGAGGTTCTTGTCGGCCTTGAGGAAGACCACCTTCTTGTCGCTGTTGTAGAAATAGCTTTTCAGGCGCGATTCCAGGAAATAGCGGTTGACGATCTGGTCGTTCATGTAGATGTAGCGGTCCCTGGTCAGGGTGAGGACCAGGCCCCCGGAGCTCGGGTTGCTGCGCGTCTCGGCTGAGGGCAGCTTGACCGTGATCCCGGCCTGCATCATCGGCGCCGTGACCATGAAGATGATCAGCAGCACCAGCATCACGTCGACCAGCGGCGTGATGTTGATCTCCGCCAGGTTGCTGTGCAGCGAGCGCCGGGGCTGGACGATCATCAGCGGAGCTTCCCGCTCAGGTTCAGGAACTCGAGGATGAAGTCTTCCATCATGGCGATGAGCACCTTGAGCTTGTTCAGCAGCAGGTTGTAGAACACGACCGCCGGGATGGCGGCGAACAGGCCGAGGGCCGTGGTGATCAGGGCTTCGGCGATGCCCGGGGCGACGGTGGCCAGGTTGGCGTTCATCTGGATGCCGATCTGCTGGAACGAGTTCATGATGCCCCAGACCGTGCCGAACAGGCCGATGAACGGCGTGGCGGAGGCGCAGGTGGCCAGGAAGCCGTTCAGGCGCTCCAGGCGGGTGATCTCCTGGGTGGAAGCCCGCAGCAGCGCCCGGTGCAGGCTGTCCAGATCCAGTTTATCCAGGTTCTGGCCGCTGCCCGTCTGCTGGGAGAACTCGCGGAAGCCGAAACGGAACACTTCCCCCAGGGGATTGTTGCCGTACAGCGCCTTGGCGTTGAATATCTCGCTGAAATTCTTGTTCTTCTTGAAGAAATCGAGGAATTTGAGGCCGTTCTTCCTGGCCCGCGAGTACTCCATGAGCTTGAAGATGATAATCGCCCAGGAAATGATGGAAAAGGAGAGCAGCAGCAGCAGGACCAGCTTGACGACCGTCGAGGCATTCTGGATCAGATAGACGAAATCGCTGTTATGGTTGGCGGTATTGATCGCGAAGAGTATGTGTTTCATTTCCCTATTTCTACCATAGTTCCGGGCCTTTTTCAACCCCGGAACCCCCTTGTTTTCGCTCCGATCCGCCGATTTCCCCCTGTCCTGCCGGTTGGCGGCCGGATTTGCTTTTTTGCCCGAATGATTATACAATCTACCCCGCAGGTGAAGCGATGAAAACCAAAATCAAGGAATTGCTCAAGCTGCGGGAAGAAAAAGACGCGGCCGGCGGCCTGGACAAGCTGGCGCAGCGCCGGGCCCGCGGCCTGATGACGGCCCGCGACCGCATTGAGTACCTTTTCGATCCCAATACCTTCGTCGAGCTCCAGGGGTACGTGGTGCACCATTCGACCAATTTCGGCCTGGAAAAGAAGAAATTCCTCGGCGACGGGGTGATCACCGGCTTTGGCAAGGTCAACGACCGGGTGGTCTACGTCTATTCCCAGGACTTCACGGTTCTCGGCGGCTCCCTGGGCGAGATGCACGCCAAGAAGATCGTCAACATCATGGACCTGGCCCTGAAGGCCGGGGCCCCGGTCGTCGGCATCAACGACTCGGGCGGCGCCCGCATCCAGGAGGGGATCAACAGCCTGGCCGGCTACGGCGACATTTTTTTCCGCAACACCATCTCCTCCGGCGTCATTCCCCAGATCTCGGTGATCATGGGCCCCTGCGCCGGCGGCGCCGTCTATTCGCCGGGCATCACCGACTTCATCTTCATGGTCGACAAGTCCAGCTACATGTTCGTCACCGGCCCCGAGGTCATCAAGGCGGTGAACAAGGAGGAGGTGACCTTCGAGGAGCTCGGCGGCGCCGAGAGCCACGCCACCATCTCCGGTGTGGCCCATTTCGTCGGCCACGACGAGAAGGATACCCTGGACATGGTCAAGGAGCTGCTCAGCTACCTGCCGTCCTCCAACATGGAGCCGCCTCCGGACACCGAGGCCAGCGACCCCTTCGACCGCATGGACGACAGGCTGAACGAGGTCGTGCCGGTCAATCCCAACAAGCCCTATGACGTCAGGGAGCTGATCCTGCCCGTGGTCGACCAGCAGAAATTCCTCGAGGTCCACAAGGGCTACGCCCAGAACCTGGTGGTCGGCTTCGCCCGCCTGGGCGGCAAGGTCGTGGGCATCATCGCCAACAACCCCGGCATCTTCGCCGGCACGCTCGACGTCCACGCCTCGCTCAAGGGGGCGCGCTTCATCCGCTTCTGCGACGCCTTCAACATCCCGCTGGTCAGCTTCGTCGACGTCCCCGGCTTCCTCCCCGGCCGCGACCAGGAGCAGCTGGGCATCATCAAGCACGGGGCCAAGATGCTCTTCGCCTACTCCGAGGCCACGGTGCCGAAGCTGACGGTCATCACGCGCAAGGCCTACGGCGGGGCCTACATCGTCATGAGCTCCAAGCACCTGGGCGCCGACGTGGTCTGCGCCTGGCCGACGGCGGAGATCGCGGTCATGGGGCCGCAGGGAGCCATCAACATCATATTCAAGAAGGACATCGCCGAGGCCGTCGATCCGGACACGGTGCGCGAGCGGCTGATCTCCGAGTACAAGGAGAAGTTCGCCAACCCCAGGGAGCCGGCCGCCTACGGCTACGTCGACGAGATCATCCTGCCGGTGGAGACCCGGCCTTTCCTGATCAAGAACCTGGAGTCCCTGGCCAACAAGTCCCTGAAGCTCCCGCCGAAAAAGCACGGCAACATCCCCCTCTAAGGAGAGGCCATGAAAGAGAAGGTCCTGATCCCCACCCGGGGCGTCATCGCCCTGGACATCATCAACTCGCTGAACAGCATGGGCATGGAGACCCTGCTGATGCACTCGCCGGAGGACGCATTGACCCTGCCGGTCAAGCTGGCCGACCGCAGCTTCAAGTTCTATTCCTCGCGCCTGGAGGACAGCTACCTGGACGGCGAAGCCATCCTGGAGAAGGCGCTCGAGGTCCGCGCCGACTGCATCCACCCCGGCTACGGCTTCCTGGCCGAGAGCCCCGAGTTCGCCAAGCTCTGCCGCGATAGCCACGTCCGCTTCATCGGCCCCGAGGCCAGGGTTCTGGCGGCGGTGGAGGACAAGGTCAAGCTGCGGCAGACCGCCGCCGCCATCGGCCTGCCGGTCCTGAAGTCCTCCGAGCTGATCCGCAGCCCCCTCGACTGCGAGGCCTGCGACGGCGGCTTCAACTACCCGCTCATCATCAAGCCGCTGAAGGGATCGGGCGGCCGCGGCATCCGCGTGGCCGACTACCGCCGCGACGCCCAGGAGCAGGTCGCCAACCTGCTGAAGCGCGAGGAGAACGCCCGCAACGGCATCTTCTTCGAGGAATTCCGGCCCTACGCCCATCACATCGAGATCCCCTTCTTCCGCGACGCCAAGGACAACATCCTCTTCCTGCCCGAGATCGAGTCCTCGATCCAGCGCCGCTTCCAGAAGATCTTCCAGGAGTCGCCCTCGCCCAACATCGACGAGCGCCTGCGCGCCCGCCTCTACGAGCACACGCAGGCCCTGCTGCGCAAGCTCGACTACGTGGGCCTGGGCTACGCCGAGTTCATCGTGGAGGGCGACGGCGGCCTCTTCCTCGAGATCAACCCCACCTTCCAGATCAACACCCTGATCTCCGAGGTGCACCTGACGGCGAATTTCCTGAAGAAGCAGGTGGTGATCTCGCGCGGCGAGCTGCTGCACGACGTGCAGGGGGTGAGGATCGTCAAGCCCAAGCACCACGTGCTGCTGGTCTCGCTGATGGCCGAGGATCCCTACAACAACTTCCTGCCCTCCACTGGCCAGATCAGCGATTTTTTTCATTACTCGACCATCCGCAACGTCTTCAAGACCACCCTCTACACCGGGGCGCGGGTGACGCCGATGTACGATCCCTTCATCGGCAAGATCCTGACCTACGCCGTCGAGCGGCCCAACGCCATCAACGACATGCGCATCTTCCTGGACAACATCATCATCCGCGGCATCCGCACCAACCTGGTCTTCCTGAAGCACCTGCTGGAGAACGAGGACCTGCGCCAGGGCCGCACCATCATCGACTTTCTGCACCTGAAGTTCGACTTCAGCAAGCTGAAGAACACGGAAGGAGAGGCGATCGTCGCCGCCGCGCTGCTCGCCGCCGACTTCCACCTCGACAACCGCAAGAAGAACTACAAGGCCAAGCTGGAAAAAATGAAGCAGCCCGGGTTCTTCAAGCGGCTCTTCAGCCCCTATTGAGGTGAACGATGAAGTACAAGTTTCTCGTGGACAAGCGGGTCATCGAGGCCGAGATTGCCAACAGCGCCACCTTCCACTCGCCGACCGAGATCAAGCTCGACAAGAGCAAGCTCGAGATCCTGATCGGCGAGGTCAAGGACGACGACGTGCTGTCGTTCTTCGTCAACAACAAGCTGCACCAGGTGGAGTTCGTCCGCGACGAGAGCGGCTATCCCCAGGGCATATACGTCGACGAGGAGTACTATTCGGCCTCGCTGCTCAAGATCGACCGCCTGTTCTATTACAAGGAGAAGCCGGTCAGCGCCTCCAAGTCGGGCGTGGTGCGCAGCTTCATACCCGGCTGCATCAAGAAGATCTACTTCCGGCCGCAGGACCGGGTCGAGGAGAACGACATCGTCCTCATCCACGAGGCGATGAAGATGGAGAACGAGATCCGCGCCCCCAAGTCGGGGGTGATCAAGGCCATGGGCGTCCAGGAGGGGGACAACGTCCTGGCCAACCACCTCCTCTTTGAGATCGAGTAAAAGCGAAGCCTCTCCCCGCGCTATCGGTATAAACCCGAGCATACTTTTCCAATATTGATGATTTTAAGCGTATTGTCTATATGAGCAAATTATTCTTTAAAAAAATTTGCATGTGTAAATTGACTTTTAAATCAGCGAGACTCCGGCATATCGTTTTCAAATTGTGGTGTCTGCTATTCTTGTTTCATTTGGCGCCTGGCCAGGAAATGGTAAGGGAGGAGGTCTCGGTCAATTGGTGCGTCGTTCCGCTCTTCGTCATTGACCAGGGGGAAAATCCGGTCCAAGACATGACGAACGCGGATGTATGGCTGCGGGTGGACGGCCAGCCAATCAGCGATTTCCAGATCGTCAAGCAGAATTTCACGGGAACAGCCGCCGTTGCTGAATCCCAACAGGCGCCGGTTGTCAAAAAAGTGGCTTTTTTCATTTTTGACCTGGCGTTGAGCAACCTCAAGGCCGTTGCCAATGCCAAAATCATTGCCCGGGACATTTTGCAGAAGGCGGACCGGGAGATCCAGTTTGGGCTCGTTGTCATCGATCCCATCCGTGGCCTGGAATTGATCAGCGACCCGCTGGCCGACCGGAAAGCCCTGCTGGATCTGCTGGACAAAAAGGTGAACGCCAAGCACGATTCAGCCCCTTATTCCCGGCAAGCGTACATGGCGGATATTATTGAGGAGCTTGCTGAGTCTGGGAAATTAGAAGAAAATGAACTTGAATTTTTCATTGATGAGTTAGGCAAAGCATACATCCCGAAAATCAACAATTTTTTCCAGGCATTCGAATCATTTTACTACATGGTAATGGGAATTCGGGAAAAAAAAATATTCTACCTTTTCAGCGAGGGTATCACCAACGACGCCATGAAGCTCAACGCCGAGGGGGTCTTTTATAAGAAAATCAAGGAGACTGCCGGCTTTCTTAACCGGGCCGGAGGTGTCGTTTTCATCATGAATCCGGTCGGATCGCAGAAATCCGCCAGCGACCCCGCTTCGGGGGAGGCATCCCTGCAAATGATGGCCGACGAGAGCGGCGGCAAATATGTTGAGGGAGCATCGCGCCGGATCGCTGAAAAAATAATGAATTTCGACCGCGCTTACTACGAGATCGCTTTTGCCGCCCCCAAAAGCAGGCAAGCGGCTTTGCAGATGCACATAAAAATCAAATCGAAGCGGCCCGGCTTGGAAATATATTCCCCGAGTATGCTGGCACTGCCGAAGCCCTTGGTCGACAAGAATGTGTATGAAGTCGAGGTTTTCATCCAGCAATGCCTGCGCGGAACCCTCGCGCTCAACAGCGGTTATGCGTTGTATCACGAGAGCATCCGATTCCGAGACATCCTGAACGAGGGCCGGAGTGATAAGGTCGAGGTCATTGGCTTGAGGATTCCGCCAGCGATGCGAAACAGGGAACTGGACGTATATTGGCTCTGGTATGATTCGGGGGGGCGAGCCGTACGTATGTTCAAGGGCAAGGTCAAAACTGGCAATGAATATCAAAAGCTCGGGCTGCCGGTTGAAACAAAGGCTACGACGGAAAGGTTCGAACTGAAGCTGGTAATACTGGACATCAAAGGGAACGCGGCATTGATCTGTGATGACGCGATCGCGATAAACTGACGCCGAAATTCAGGTTTTCGCGGCGGTTGAATTTGTAGCGCGGGCCGACGCCTACGGCAGGATGGAATTCGCTGGCCGAGAACAGTCCTGGTTTGGGCTGCACCTGCGCCCGTCCGGTAGGGACAACGTCCTGGCCAACCACCTCCTCTTCGAGATCGAGTAAAAGCGAAGCCTCTCCCCGCGCTATCGGTATAAACCCGAGCATACTTTTCCAATATTGATGATTTTAAG
>Ga0316624_10000747_pt1 | contig 11832 bp, 11 predicted proteins | sample OWC_Aug_N3_C1_D5_FD_207657 | JGI IMG/M metagenome (GOLD analysis project Ga0316624, IMG submission 207657) | Wetland soil microbial communities from Old Woman Creek delta, Ohio, United States - OWC_Aug_N3_C1_D5_A | ecosystem: Environmental > Terrestrial > Soil > Wetlands | place: USA: Ohio...
CGGGCATGTGATTCTCATAACCTGCCAGATTTACAAGAGCGAGTTTCATCTTTACAATTCTATCGATCATTTCCGGTGACAAATCTGTGTATTCGGACAGCGGAAGGGCAATGTTCTCAAACAGAGTCATGGAACCGAAGAGGGCGTCAGCCTGGAACAGAACGCCGATTGCCTTCTGTAACTGTCTCAGTTCATCCTCGCCGGCTGCGGTGATATCCGTCCCGTTGACGATGATCCGCCCTGAATATGGATTTAAGAGGCCTATTATATGCTTTAGCAGGGTAGACTTACCGCATCCGCTTCCTCCCAGAATCATGAACATTTCACCCCGATGGACCTGGAAACTCACCTTCTCCAGTATGGTGGTATCGCCATAGCGGGTGGTAAGATTTTCTACCTCGATAATGGGATCTTTATTCATCCACCTTCCTTCCCGTACTCCTATGTGCTCCTTACCCCTTATTTGATATAATGAAGTATAATAGCAAATGCTGAGTCTGCTACAATGATCAGAAAAATAGCCGATACGACTGCCGAGGTTGTTGAAGTGCCGACCGATTCCGCCCCTCCTCTGACCTGAAATCCTCTCTGGCAGCCGATTCCCGCAATCAGTACGGCAAAGACGACAGATTTGATAAGACTCGATACAATATCGAAGACCTGAATGCTGTTCCGGGTCTGCTGGATGTATGTGTAGGCAGTAAGATCGAGCCCAACGACACCGACTACCAATCCTCCCAGAATGGCAAAAAAATCGGCGTATATTGTCAGGAGCGGTACGACAAAGACGGCGGCCAGAACCTTGGGAACAGCAAGGAAACGGATTGGTTCAAAACCCATGGTTTTCAGAGCATTAACCTCGTCATTCACGATCATGGTACCAATCTCTGCTGCGAAGGCTGATCCTGAACGTCCCGCCACCAGGATAGCGGTCATGATGGGCCCGAGTTCTTTCACCATGGCAATTGCCACAAGGGATGCCACATATATATTTGCGCCGAATTGTCTGAGCTGCAATGAAGACATGAAAGCCATAATAAGACCCATGAGAAGGCTGATAAGTCCAACGATTGGAAGCCCATCCGCGCCGGCACTCTTCATATAAAACAGGACATCATTCCAGCGAAGAGATCGAGGTTTGAGAACTGAATGGACAAGGGCAATGAGCAGCTCACCAATAAAACTAACGACCTGGTAGAAATCATTTAGCACCAACCGCGCGGCTTCTCCAACCTGTTCCAGGATATTCGGCGCCTTTCTCATCGGAGCCAAAGGCGGAATTTGGTGGGCCTTCTGATCCAGCAAGTTCAGAATGCCTTTAATCTCATCAGTTACGTCATGGAATGTTACAGGAACAGACCGTGTCGCGTGTCCTTCTTCGATCTGGAAAAGGGCGAGTGCCCCCGCACTGTCCAGGTATGTAACCCCTCCAAGGTTTACCTCCAGCTTCTGCAAAGTCTTGTTGTCGAGGATGCTTTTGACCTCAGCCGTGAATTGATTCAACTCATCAATTGCTATGCGACCAAAGATAAAGAGAATCATATCTCCTGGCTCCCGTTCTTCCATTCGGAGACTGAATTCCTTTTTCTGGACAGGAGGCGCAATCATGTTAACAACCCCGCAGCAACATAGAGACTCGATGAGCTGATCTTCTAAGAATCTATTTTTAAGTGATGCAAGTATAGGGTATGACCAGTTTGCGTGTCAAGGGGAAGGTGCTTGAATTTTGCATAATTATCTAATATCCTTTTCTGATATTTGCCTTGAAAAAGGCCAAGTCTCTTTGAAGCAACAAAATTCTTGACAGAATTACCGGACTGGTGGTAATTTTTTAATCAACTAACTAGTTAGTTTAACTGTTTGGTTTTTTGTAGAGATGTAGAAATGGGTATTGCATCAGTGAAAAAAAGAACCGGAACTGTTACACGCATCCTTGATGCCGCAGCATGCGTCTTTTCAGAAGTCGGTTTTTCCGGGGCGAGGGTTGATGAGATTGCCGAACGCGCAGGCGTTAATAAAGCCATGATTTATTATCATATCGGCAATAAAGATGCCCTCTATGCTGAAGTCATTCAAAATGTCATCGGCAATACAGCGGAAACAATAGCCCGCAAGATAAAGGACATACATGACCCTGAAGAAAAATTAAGAATCTATATCCGCTCCTTTGCCCGCAATCTTGACGAAAATCCTCAGGTGGCCCCTATTATGATGCGTGAAGTTGCCTCCGGCGGTAGGCATCTTCCGGAGGTGGTGGCAAGGGATATATTTCGTATTGTGAATATGCTGAGGGAAATCCTCAGAGAGGGTGTGGAAAAGGGGAGTTTTGTTGAAACCATCCCTTTCCTTATACACATAATGGTTATTGGGGCCATGATAACCTTTAAAACCAGTGCCCCCATCAGGGCCAGGTATGACTGGATACCCAAAACTATAAGAAGCATGCATGATAAAATATCCGGCAATATTTCAGGAGAGATCGAAAAGCTCATTTTAAAGGCCGTCAAGAAATAATGCTTTCATAAAAAGTATCCAAGGGGAATGTTAGCAGGCGGGAATGCCGTCAAAAAATGAAAGGAAGGAACATGTATACCAAGAAATCGATTTTAGTATTTTCCGCGACGATATTGTTTTTCTGTACTTTTACCGGACATGCTCTGTCTGCGGATAAGCTCACTCTTCAGCAAAGCATTGACCTGGCGCTCTCGCAAAGCGTCCTCATCCAGTCAGCAAAAGAAGGTGTGAAGGGCGCGGAGGCCCAGAAGCAGGAAGCCTTTACGGGTTTCTTGCCGAAGTTCAGCACTTCCTACGGCTACCAAAGATATAATGTAGACCAGGGAGAAAACCTTTCCGTCAACATTCCGGGTTTCCCTTCTTTCTTACCAACAACGACAAGAGACAATTACTCATGGGTTGTAGAAGCAAAACAGCCGATCTTTGCCGGCGGCGGAATACTTGCAAATTACCAGGCAAGTAAAATCGGCAGGGAAATCGCCTCCATGGATGAAGCTTCGGTCTTACAGGACATAATCCAGGATGTCCGCGTGGCATACTTTAATGTGCTGAAGGCGGAGAAGAACCTCACTGTGGCAAAGCAGTCGGTCGAGCAGCTCGAGGCGCACAGGAATATGTCACAGGATTTTTTCGACGCCGGTGTGATTCCCAAAAATGACCTGCTCCGCTCTGAAGTGGAGCTGGCCAACGGCAGGCAGAACCTCGTCCGGGCTGAAAACGGTGTCGAGATGGCAAAGGCGAGATTCAATACGGTCTTGAGGAGAGAGATCAATACCCCAACGGAGGTAGAGGATATCCTTACTCTCAGAGACTATACCAAGTCCCTGGAGGAATGCCGGAATCTGGCCATGGAAAACAGGACGGAGATCAAGTCGTACACTCAGAAGATCGAACAATCGCGGAAACTGGTCGATGTAGCAAAAAGCGAATACTTTCCCTCCGTGAACGTAGTGGGCCACTACGAACGCTATGGCGATGACCCGAGCGTAAATGGAAGCCCTTTAAGAAACCCGGATCTTTCATACGTTATGGGAGTGGCCTCCTGGAACTTCTGGGAATGGGGCAGGACGAAAAACAGGGTAGATGCGAGCCGCGCCCGGGAGAACCAGGCTACGTACGCTCTGGAAAACCTCAAGGATCAGGTTTCCCTCGATGTCAAAAACACCTGGCTCGCCCTCCAGGAATCAAGGAAGCAGGTGGCCGTCACACAAAAGGCCATCGAGCAGGCGGAAGAGAATTTCCGGATTACTACGGAAAGATACCGCGAGCAGGTCGGGACGGCAACGGATGTCGTGGACGCCCAGACGCTCCTTACGAGGGCGAGATCCGATTACTTCAATGCACTGAGCGATTACAACATAAGCATCGCCAGGCTGGAGAGGGCAATGGGCGTGCGGGAGGCCCTGCCATGAAAAAAAGAATCATCATCATAGTCTTCGTAATTCTTCTTGTCGGTGTGGGTATACTTGTCTATTTCGGACAATGGCAGTCGCAGCGTGGTGAACTCTATTATTCCGGGACTATTGAGGCAACAAATTCCAATCTTGCCTTCCAGACAAGCGGACGTGTCATCAATGTGGCCGTCCGGGAGGGCTATGCGGTAAAGAAAGATCAGCTCCTGGCCGAGCTGGACCCTTCGGAACTTCAGTCGAAAAAAGAACAAGCAGCGGCAAATCTGGATCGATCCGTCAAAATGCAGGATCAATTAACAACTATTCTTGGTATATATAAAACTACTGTTCCGGCCGATGTGGTAAGGTCGCAGGCGAATGTCACCGGCGCACGAGATACCATGGATGACGCCAAAAAAAATTATCGCCGCTATGATGATCTGTTCAAACGCGGAGTCGTAACAGAAAAGGAACGGGATACTGTCAAACTCAATTATGATACAGCAAAATCCAGACTTGATGATGCGGAAGCGGCTTTGAGACAGGCGAAGAGCAACCTGAAAAAGATAGATGCGACACAGGAAGAACTCAAGGCAGCCATTTCCCAGTCCAGACAGGCCAAAGCAGCTCTCGATCAGGCGGATATTCAGCTGAACTACACCCGGCTGCTGGCGCCTTACAGCGGCATTATTACCAGCCGTAATGTCGAACCGGGGGAAGTGGTAACGCCGAGCCGCGAGGTTCTTACACTCACCGATCTCTCTACAGTTGATCTCAAGATATTTGTGGATGAGACGGAAATTGCCAAAGTCAAGCCGGGGCAGGATGTAGATATCAAGGTCGATACCTTCCCCAACAAGGTCTATAAGGGAAAGGTTACATTCATCTCGCCGGAAGGAGAGTTTACTCCCAAGATTATTCAGACCAAGAAAGAACGTGTTAAGCTGGTGTACCTGGTCAAGGTTTCTATTCCCAATCCCGATATGGAGCTGAAAAGCGGCATGCCGGCGGATGCGTGGCTGAGGTAAGAGTCCCCTCAACCTACACCTCTTATAAACGATTAAGTCTTCCTTTTGTAAAGGGAGATTTAGAGGGATTTTGATGATATAAAACCACCCCCTAACCCCAGCCAGCGGGGGACAGCCTCGGCGCTGACAGAGGGGAAATTGACGGCATTCCTCTAACCCAGCCAGCGGGGGACAGCCTTGGCGCTGACAGAGGGGAAATTGACGGCATTCCTCTAACCCCGCCGGCGGGGGACAGCCCCTCGCCCCCTTTAGAAAAGAGGGTGAGAAAATTCTATCTTCGCGCCGGTAATTGCATTGCCGGCATATTGACAAAGCCGCGCACGCAATTTCTTAGTATTTGAAGAGGGCGAAAATGGCCACAGACACCAAACCTTTCATTTCCATAGAGAATGTATCCATGCGCTTCGGTGAAGTGGAGGCCGTGCGGGACGTAACCTTGTCCGTTGAACAGGGAACAATCTTCGGCCTGGTCGGGTCTGATGGAGCAGGCAAATCGACGCTTCTCAGGACGACGGCTACAATGATGCCGCCGGTGAACGGGCGAATTACGATTGCGGGTTACGATGTAGTTGCCGACAGACAGAAGATCAAACACCTGATCGGTTATATGCCACAGCGCTTCGGCCTGTACAATGACCTCACGGTTGATGAAAACGTGTCATTCTTCATGGATGTTTTCAATGTCCCCAGGAAAGAGCGGGCACACAGAAGGGAGAGATATCTCGGGTTTTCCAATCTGTTGCCTTTCGTCGATCGGCAAGCAGGCAACCTTTCGGGCGGGATGAAACAAAAGTTGGGACTGGCCTGTGTGCTCGTCCATGAACCAAAGGCACTGATACTTGATGAACCGACCAACGGTGTGGATCCTGTTTCACGGCAGGAATTCTGGGAAATTCTTGCACAGATGCGCGCAGACGGTATGACCATCATGGTTTCCACTGCATACCTCGACGAGGGGGAAAAGTGCGACACTTTGGCGCTGATGCACCGTTCGCACGTCCTGGATATCGCCACGCCCTCGGAGATACGGGGCCGTTTCGTAAGCCTGGAAGAGGCCATGATCAACCGCATCCGTGAAGTGGACGAGGAGATAGTTCATGATTCCTTCAAACGCTGAAGCTGTATCTGTACATGACCTTGAAAAGCGATTCGGCGCTTTCGTCGCGGTGGATAAAATCACTTTCTCCGTAAAAAGAGGGGAAATCTTCGGCTTCCTTGGGCCTAACGGCTCCGGAAAATCGACGACAATCCGCATGCTCTGCGGCATACTGACTCCCACTTCCGGCCAGGGTCAGGTAGCAGGGCATGACATCATGAAGGAATCGGAGGAAATCAAGAAGTCCATAGGCTACATGTCCCAGAAATTTTCCCTCTACGAAGATTTGAGCCCTTATGAAAATATCCGCTTTTATCTCGGCGTCTACAGTGTGCCGGAAGACCAGTGGAAAGAGCGGATGGATTGGATCCTTGGTATGGCGCGACTCCAGGAGGTTAAAGACCGTCTGACCCGCGAGCTGCCGCAGGGGTGGCGCCAGCGCCTTGCCCTCGGCTGTGCTCTCCTCCACCGCCCGGATATCCTCTTTCTCGACGAACCCACTTCGGGCGTGGATCCGATTACGCGGCAGCACTTCTGGGATTTTATCCGGGAACTCGCAGCAGAGGGGATCACAATATTTGTCACCACCCATTACATGGATGAAGCCCGCCATTGTGAACGTATTGTCATGATCAATGAAGGACGAATAGTCGCGACCGGCAGCTCACCGGAGATTATCGCGATGGCGTGCCACGATCGCCCGGATGCGAGCTTGAATGATGCGTTCATAACTCTCATGTCGAGGAAGACATGCTGAAACTCAGAAACATACAAGCCGTGACCCGCAAGGAATTCTATCACCTGATACGGGATTTCCGGAGCCTGTATCTGGCTTTTGCCCTGCCTCTTCTTTTGATACTCCTTTTTGGCTATGCGCTGAGTCTTGACGTCGATAATGTGGAAACCGTTGTCGTGGATTACGACAACACCGACCTCAGCCGCGACTTTATTAGCCGACTCGAAGGCTCCCCCTACTTTCACGTTGCGGCACATCTGCCCAATACGAAAGCCGCCACCGATTATCTGGATGAGGGATGGGCGATCCTAGCCATAGTTATACCGCCCAACTGGACAAGGGATATTCGTTCTGACCGTGAAGCTCCGTTGCAGGTACTTCTGGACGGGAGCGATCCCAGCTTCGCCAATATCACAAGAGGCTATGTCAATGCCTTCATTTCACAGTACAATCAGAAACTGCTAATTCAATTTCTTAACCGCCAGGGGATGGAGAAAATAAAGCCGCCTGTCGAGGGGCAGATACGCGTTTGGTTTAATGAGGATCTGGAAAGCCGCAACTTCATCGTTCCCGGGATTATCGCTGTTATCATTATGATTGTGGGGGCCATGCTGACCTCCCTGGTCATTGCCCGGGAATACGAGAACGGGACAATGGAAACGGTCAAATCCCTTCCCCTTAGCGCCGGCGAATTTCTGATCGGCAAGGCCATCCCGTATTTCTTTGTCGGGTTGACCGACGTCCTTATTTCCATCCTCATGGGACAGGTTCTCTTCGGCGTCGTCATGAAGTCCAGCTTTTGGCTGATGATCCTGGCCTCATCCATATATCTCGCCGTCGCCCTAGCGCTGGGTCTCTTCATCTCTTCAGTTACCAAAGCGCAGCTGCTTGCCAATCAAGGGGCCATTCTTCTCACATACCTCCCCTCACTGCTTCTCTCGAATTTCGTTTTCCCGGTAGTCAATATGCCGAAGGTCCTTCAACTCGTGACATACATCGTTCCCGCAACTTATTACATCGATATCCTGAGCGGTTTATATCTTCGTAATCTCGGATTCGCCCATCTGTGGCTGAGTTATCTTGTCATGACCATCATGTTTACCGTTCTCGCGGTCCTGAATTACATCATGCTCAAGAGGGAGGGCCTGTGACATGAGCTGGCTTCGTATCCGCGAACTTGTCCGCAAGGAGTTTATTCTGCTTTTCCGCGACCCGCGCGGCAGACGCGTTCTCGTAGTAGCACCCCTTCTCATGCTGCTTTTGTTCGGATACGTCGTAAATTACGATATCAGGTTCATCCGCGTTGCACTCCTTGACCAGTCACGCACGCGGGAAAGCCGTATGGTTGTTGATGCCTTCAGCGCCAATAAAATTTTCATGATTACCCAGATTTTACGGGATGACCGCGAATTGGAACAGGCACTCTTGAATGGAAAAGTAGATTTGGGCATTAAGATCGGCCCTGATCTGGCGAGGAAAATCAGAAAAGGTGAAACTGCGGAAATTCAAATCATCGCTGACGGAACCATGAGCAACATGGCATCGATACGGATAGCCTATTCCGTGCAGGTCATTGATAAATTGAACCAGGACCTGCTCAAGGAACTGTATCCGCAGCGAATGAATTATGGCAAAATCGACGGGCGGCTCAGAACCTGGTATAATCCCAACCTCGACAGCCAGCACTTCTTTGTTCCCGGAATCGTTGCTTTCGTTGTAATGCTGATAGCCCTGCTTCTCACCTCAATTGCCATCATCAAGGAAAAAGAAACAGGCACAATAGAACAGTTGATTGTGACTCCTCTGAAACCCGTCGAACTAATCGTGGGGAAGACGATACCCTATATTATCATATCCATCGTACAGATGATCGCTGTTACGGTCATCGCAATACTCTGGTTTGAAATACCGCTCGCCGGGAGCATCCTTCTCCTCTTTGTTGCTACATGCCTGTTCCTTTTGAGCACCCTGGGTGTTGGTCTGTTCATTTCTACTATTTCCAAGACACAACAGCAGGCTATGATGACCACATTCTTTTTTATCCTCCCCTTCTTCATGCTCTCCGGGTTTGTCTTTCCTATTGTCAATATGCCGCTCGTTGTTCAATGGTTGACATACCTCAACCCTTTGCGGTATTTTCTAATAATAATCCGGGGCATTTTCCTGAAAGGCATAGGACTTGAAATTCTCTGGCCCCAGTATGCAGCCATGACCGTACTGGGACTGGTCGTGTTTGCCGCCGCTGTCAGCCGTTTCCGAAAACGCCTTGATTGATGAAGAGGTCAGTATCATGAATGACTCCGATTCTTCTCTCAAACACAATCCCTTTGGGCAGTTGAAGAAAGTTCTGAAAGGAACGGATCTTCCTCATCCCAGGCAGCCTGTAAAAAAAGTAGCTGACATGGACAAAGCTAGTGATCCCGAAATTGAAGAAAAAATTTTTCTTGAGGCCATGCAGGATGTAAACCCTATAGCAAAGAATAAACAAGCAGCGAAAACTGTCAGGGCCAGACCTCCCAAGGATGTTAAAAATGGCATCGAGACGGAGACCATTGTGCTGCTTAAGAATCTTGTAATGTATGGAGAAGGTTTCGTCATTTCAGAAACGCCTGAGTATATGGAAGGAACAGGCCGCGATGTACATCCCGAGTTTGCCAGGAGGCTCCATCGCGGTGACTTTTCTATACAGGCCCACATCGATCTTCATGGACTTGGTGTGGATGAAGCAAAGAAATCTCTCGAAGAATTCCTGACCGGGGCAGTCAAATCCGGCAAGCGAGCAGTTCTGATCATACATGGACGAGGTCTCTCTTCGCCCGGCGAGCCGGTCTTGAAAAATAAGGTTAGTGAATGGCTTACCCGCAGTCATTGGCGCAAATGGGTTATTGCATTCTCAAGCGCGCAGTCTCACGACGGCGGGACGGGTGCCACCTATGTCCTGCTTCGCCACCGTCCGATTTCAAAGCGCTAGATGAGAAAGCACTTAAAAAATAACCTTTAGCCTTTTAATAAATATGCGGGCAACTATCTTATGGAAAAAGGCAGGAGGGAATGAATCATACTTTTTTATTTCTGGAAGGAATATGGATTGCCCATGGTCATTACTTCGATGACAGTGATTGTGCTTTACCGTTTGAAGGGATGACCAGGATCATGCACCTTGAGGCATTGTGGATCAATGAAGGGGAGATGGAAATAAAAGCGGGAGATAATCCGATTAAGATTTACAATCGATATGAAATTGTTCCTTTCAGAGAAGGCAGGTACATTACGACATGGGAATCTCCGAACCCCGATCTGGGAATTCTGCTGGGCCGGTTTATTATCGTTGGCGACACGATTATTTCCACATGCCGTTCCAAGAACGGTGAATATGCGGGCATAGAGTTTCTTCTGAAGGCAAGCGACACCCATTATAAAAACAGGGGCGTCTTTTTCAAAGGAAATGACAAACTGTCATCCTGGAGTATAGATCTGCAAAAAACGTCTTGAGATTTTAGATATTCATTTTCAATGTCGGTACTTTGAAAATAGATTTACTCACCTTCCTTTCTAAAGGGGAGAACTGTCCCCCGCCGGCGGGGGTTAGGGGGTGTTGTCCCCCATTGGAGGGGGTTGGGGGGTGCTGTCCCCCGCTGGCGGGGGGTGGGGGTGGTCTCACATCGTCAAGAATCCCTCCCAATCTCCCTTTACAAAAGGGAGACTGATGGGTTTCGTCAAGCGCATCAGAAAACGGCTTGATTAAGTGGATCGTTTCCTGTACATATTTTAAAAACCTCATCAATAAGCGACTATACAAAAGCCTGGCCATCGGAGAAATGGATCATGTTGAAAGTCCTTGATGAAGAACCTGCCATTAAAAAATACAGGCGACAGTTCATAAAAAGCTTCAAACCCTTCATCAGCGAGAAAATACCGGTCAATCTCGGCCACCCCGGTGCAACAGTTAAAGCAAAGGTTTCCTGGTCGGACAGTCTGGGGATATGGATGTTCAGCGAGAAGATATCCGGCAACCGGTACTGGCACGCCTTTGGTGCAGGGAAACCAACAGGGGCATCGCACATCCCAATTACATGTGAAATCAATATCCCCTTACGTGGCATTGACCGGCGGATCGGCGGAGCGATGGCTGCGGATCGCGACGGCCGGGTATATGTAGTTCATCGGGGTAAAATCGGCGGCGGAAAGAAGGGCGTCGGCAAGTCTCTGTTTGAAGATCACTACCGCGGCGTGTGGGCAACAATGGAAGACGGCGCCGTAGACACCAAGGTAGCCTTAATAGGTGAATTAAATTCAGCCCGCTTTGTCAGACAGGTCACTCAGTTCGTCCGAAAGATTGATACAATAAAAAATCTTTATTCTTCCCGATCGACTCAATTGGAAATAACCTTTGACGAGCTTTGTTTCAGAGAAGAGTTAATAGGTGCGGACCACGCCCAGCCTGAACTCGATCCGCGATTCATGTGTGACCATGGTCTCATCGTGAAGGACCTGCATGACATTCTCTCTCGCCGGGGTCTTAAAACCGGTAACGATTTTGAAAATGATCTTCTCATTGCCAATGCAAAGGGAGAGATAACAACCGTCTTCCAGGTGATAACCGATGCATCAGTGAACGGCATACAATCGGGAGCCGGTCAATTATTGCTCGCCGGTACCGACCTGCCGACGCAACCTCACCTGATTCTCATTGTTCCCGATGACGTCGATGAAGCCCTTGAAAAAAAGCTGAAGAAACTGGGCATAGAGGTTCTCGTATACGAGTGGCAGCGTGATCGGGCCGTGTTTCCAAATCTTCCCGCACTGCTTTATTAAATTTAAAATTTTGTCTATATACATATAATAAAGCATATTCGCGGGGTGTTATGCCACAATTTTGTGTTGTTTGAGTTTTTACACAAGATACATATAAACATTGTTGAGTGGCTGTTGATTTCTGTATGTGATATGAAAAAAACCGGCGGCAACAAGAGCGGATCACATCAAAACTGTTTTACAGCGTCAGATCGACGCCACTAATCGTCAGATCGATAAGCTCGTCTATGAACTGTATGGATTGACGGAGGA
>Ga0316624_10000748_pt1 | contig 11829 bp, 11 predicted proteins | sample OWC_Aug_N3_C1_D5_FD_207657 | JGI IMG/M metagenome (GOLD analysis project Ga0316624, IMG submission 207657) | Wetland soil microbial communities from Old Woman Creek delta, Ohio, United States - OWC_Aug_N3_C1_D5_A | ecosystem: Environmental > Terrestrial > Soil > Wetlands | place: USA: Ohio...
ACTGATTTCTGTTGCATTTACCGTAATCTGTCTTTTATTTTATCGCAGTATTATTTATCTGGCCGGCTTCCCGCCGCAAATAAGGGATATTGCAGAAAATTTTCTTAAAATATTCGCTTTCGCTCTTGGACCGAATTACCTTCTCATCATTTCAAATACCATCTTCCGGGCAAGTGCCGAAGTAAAAAAGCCTCTTGTGACAATGTTCGTCCTCAGTCTGGCCAATATCGCACTCGACTTCTTTCTCGTCTTCGGTATATCCCCCTTTCCGAAACTTGGTTACGTGGGTATTGCTTTTTCAACAGCTATTTCCACAATATTAGGAACCGTCATGAACCTGATCTTCCTTGGGTTTAGTCGCAAGTGGCGGCCTGTTTACTTAAATCCTAGAAGCCTGTCTCTTGAGACGATAAAAATCATATTTAACATCGGCTGGCCGGCTGCATTTCTACAGATAGCCTGGAATATGGCAAGTATTATCCTGTTTAATATTCTTGGAAGGCTGAAAGAATCGAGCATCACCGCCCTTGCATCCATCGCTAACGGCTTGAGGATTGAGGCGATTATTTTCCTTCCTGCCTTCGCCCTCAATATGGCTGCATCGGTCATTGTAGGCCAGAATCTGGGTGCCGGAGATCCTCAAAGGGCCGAAAAGATGGGTTGGAAGCTTGCCGGTGCCGGCATAGCGATCACCAGTGTCATGGCGCTTGTCATTTTTATCTGGGCGGAGAGCTTCGCATCCATCCTGACCGGAGAGCCGCCAGTCCTTGCCGAGACAACACGATATATCAGGTTTAATATGCTTTCCGAACCGTTTCTGGCCTTAAGTACGGTGATGGGAGGCGGCCTCCAGGGGGCAGGGGATACAAGGGGAACCATGTGGGTGATCATTATATCAATGTGGCTTATCCGGCTGCCCCTCGCCTCGTTCCTTGCGCTCTTTATGGGATTCGGGGCGCCGGGCGTCTGGTCCGCCATGGTTATCTCAATGATCTGCCAGGGTATCATGATGGCCTGGTTGTTTCACCAGGGTAAATGGAAGAGACTGGTGCTGCAACAGTGACAAATTGGAAGACCAGGGATTCAATAGAATAGTTCAAACACTTGAACCCTCGAATCCCTGAATCCCTGATTCCGTACCTCGTTGCAGCTAAATTGAAAGATAAAACATTTTTTTCTGGATTTCAGGTTAAGAAAGGAAACTGAGAGATATGCTTCACCTCTACAATTCAATGGGAAAACGATTACAGGTATTCAGGCCTGTCAATCCGGTTTGTGTGAATATATTCACCTGCGGCCCCTCGGTCTACCAGAGGGCGCATATCGGCAATTTCCGGACTTTTTTATTTGAGGATGTCCTGGTGAAATATCTGGAATTTTCCGGTCACAAAGTAAAACGGGGCATGAATTTCACTGATATCGAGGACAAGGCTGTAATCGAAGCTGAAAAGCGGCACAAGACGGTAAAGCGCCTGACAGAAGTCAACATCAAATCTTTTCTTGATGAGGCAAACCTTTTGAAGATGAAAAGGCCGGATTACCTCCCACGCGCCTCTCATGCTGTGGATGAGGCGGTCGGTATCATAGAGCAGCTGATCGCTTGCGATGTGGCATACTGGCATAGAGGTGATGTATATTTCGATCCCTTAAAATTTCCAGGTTTCGGAAAAATTTACGGTCTCGACATGTTGCGATGGCCAAAAACGAAAAAGCGCTTCAGCAAAGATACCTATCCGGGTATGCGCTGGAATCTTGGTGATTTTATTCTCTGGCACGGTCGCAAGGAAGGAGAAAGGGATTACTGGGACACAAAAATAGGGGCCGGCAGACCTGCATGGAACATTCAGGATGCAAGTATGGTCAACCGGTATTTCCATGAGACGCTTTCTATCTACTGCGGAGGAATCGATAACCTGATCCGACATCATGACTACACACGCGCAATCCTTGAGTCAATCAGGCCTTATCCCATGGCCGGATTCTGGCTCCATTGCCAACATCTGTTTGTAAACGGCCGGAAAATGTCAAAGAGCAAGGGTAATATTTATTATACGGATACATTGCTCAGGGAAGGGTATAGTCCGGCGGAAATCAGGTTTTTCCTGATCTGCAATCATTACCGCAGGAGGATCAATTATTCGGAAAGGAATATGCAGAAGGTTGCGGGAAAACTTAAAGAGCTCAAGCGCCTGGCACATAATATCAGGGCCAGGGCTCGCGGTGAGCCTCGGGTCCGCTTTAGGGCGGCAATCAACCTCAGTAAGGCGTTTGTCGAGCATATGGATGACGATCTGAATCTGGGGAATGCAGTTGATGCAGTGCAGGCTCAGTTATCGAAAATCAAACCTGAAGCTCTGAAGCCGGAGGAGGCCGCGGGTATCATGGGTGTCTTGAAGAAAATGGATAAGGTGTTGAATGTTCTGTTCTAAAATAGAGGGATCATCGCTGAGGAAATTGCTGACATTTTTAGAGGTCAAGGGGTTCAGGGGCCAAGGATTCAATGGAATGGTTCAAACCCCTTGAACCCTTGAATCTTCTAATCCTTTTGCAGCTAAACGGAGGAAGGGTCGAATATAAAATAAAGAAGCGATTCAAAAGGCAACGATTAAATTTATTAAACTTAAGGAGGATGTCATGAAGAGATTGTTAGGAATGCTTACTATTTTTGCATTGATTTTGGGCATGGCAGGTTTTGCTGCCGCAGAAGCCCAAATTACCAAAATTAAAGGGATGGATGTAAAGTACACCGTCCGGGACGTACAAATGAAGGGTTACCTGGCCTACGATGAGAACATCAAAGGCAAACGCCCCGGAGTATTGGTGGTTCATGAATGGTGGGGACTCAATGACTATGCCCGCAAGCGGGCACGAATGCTGGCGGAGCTGGGATATACCGCCCTTGCCCTGGACATGTATGGTGAAGGGAAGACGGCGGCACATCCCGACGATGCAGGAAAATTTTCATCAGAGCTTATGAAAAATTTTGATGTTGGAAAAGAACGCTTCATTGCTGGGATGAACCTGCTGAAAAGCGAGCCCACCGTTGACCAAACGCGGATCGCAGCTATCGGCTACTGTTTCGGCGGCGGAGTTGTACTTAACATGGCAAGGCAGGGTGTAGACCTCAAGGGGGTTGCAAGCTTCCACGGGGGGCTGACCGCCGTTAAGCCTGCCCAGCCCGGCTCTGTCAAGGCAAAGATCCTGGTTCTTAATGGCGCTGATGATAAGTTCATTACGAAGGAACAGATTGAGGCGTTCAAGCAGGAGATGAAAAATGCCGGCGCCAATTTCCGGTTCATCTCCTATCCGGGAGCTGTTCACAGCTTCACCAATCCGGATGCAGACGAATTGGGTAAAAAGTTTAATATGCCGATCAGATACAACCAGGAGGCTGATAAAAATTCGTGGGAGGAATTAAAGAAGTTTCTGAAACAGATTTTTGCGAAATAGAATAAAACATAGAGCAAAGGCGTCGTATACCGGCGCTTTTGAGATTTTATCATACACCATAAGAGATGTTATTGTTTTGATCTTTGAAATCTGAAAAATATCATCGATTTTTTTGACAGGATGTAATAAAAAAGTGATAATTTTACAAGAGAGAATGAATCTCTGATTGCCGTAAAAAATCCTTCCATGAATACAGCTCTGGCTTAATATGTGAGCAGACGTGGATGAGGTTCTCAATAATGCGAAAACGAAAAATAAGCTTCCGGTCTCTTTTATCCTCCGTAAAACTGACGATAGTCCTTTTAATCATCATCTCCATTGCCTCTATTTTAGGCACAATAATACCTCAGCAGGAGGCTGACATATTTACCAGCCGTCTCAGTCCCGGAATGGTTTCTGTTTTCCGGGAGCTGCAATTATTCAATATTTACCATTCCACATGGTTTGTCAGCCTAATGCTCCTCCTTTCCATCAATCTGATTGTCTGTTCGGCGAATCGGCTGCCTGCTTCCTGGAAACTTTACCGTACAATATCCGTTCCTGATGAAACAGAACTCTTCAGAGACACGCCTTCGGACCGGATCATTCTTGTCGAAAAACCGCTTAATGCGGAGGCCGCGAGATTGGAGGGTCTTTTGAAGAAGAAATACAAAGGCATAAGCCGGAAGGACACAGAGGAGGGTACCTTCATAAAATGTGAAAAAGGGAACTTTTCATACTTCGGGGTTTATATTGTTCATTTTGGTATCCTGATTGTTCTGACAGGGATGATCATCGGTTTTCTCTTCGGCTTTGATGCTTACGTAGAGGTTGCTGAAGGGGACTCAGTCGATAAAGTTCAACTCAAGGGGAAAACGGGTTTAAAAAAACTTGATTTTGCTGTCCGCTGTGATCGTTTTTCTATAGACTATTATGAAGACGGCACGCCTAAAGTGTATCGTTCGGACCTCACCTTTTCACGGAACGGCACTATTCTCCAGCAGGGGCCGATATTTGTCAATCATCCCGCAACCGTTGAAGGGATCCGGTTTTATCAGGCGAATTTCGGTACGGTGCCGTCGGGTGATGCAGTCATCGGCATTCGAAAAGGACGCGAGAAGGCCCGTGTGGTCAGGGTCCGTCTCGGTACAGAGTTTGATCTTCAGGGAAATGATGGAAAAGCGAAGGTTATCCGCATGGAGGAAAACTTCATGCGTATTGGGCCCGCTGTTAAGATAGATATACAGTCGGCAAAAGGAAAATTTCAATTCTGGGTTTTCCAGAACATCGAACAGATCATAGAGGAAAATCCCGGCCTGATAGACCGTGTGCCGATATTCAATCCGGGCCTTTTTGCCCCGTATGTCTTTTCCCTTGCCATGATTCAAACGAAACACTATACAGGGTTACAGGTCACACGGGACCCGGGTGTTCCCGTGGTTATTGCCGGTTCTTTCCTTCTCATTCTCGGGTTTATGACTGTCTTTTTTTATGCCCACCGCCAGGTTTGGATCAGGATCGACAGGCAAGGACCAAATACACGAATCAGCATCGCCGGTAAAACCAATAAAGATCCGGTCGGCCTGGAACGGGAAATAAAAGGTCTGATGGACGAGATACAAAAGTCGGGAGTCTCGAATTCATGATCAATACCATCATTCTCAGCTGGGTGACCTTTATCTATCTTGCTGCTTTTGTTTTTTATGTAATCAGGATGATCAGGGGCGAGGATATCTGGGGCCGCCTGGCGTCAGCAACAGCCTTTGTCGGTCTTACGGCACAGACAGCGGCTCTCATCCTTCGATGGATGGAATCCTACAAAATGGGGATCGGTCATGCACCCCTGTCTAATTTCTATGAATCGCTGATTTTTTTTGCATGGACAATTGTCCTGCTCTATCTGATTTTTGAGTGGCGGATCAAAAACAAAAGCCTGGGCACATTTGTTGTTCCCGTTGCATTTCTTGCCATGGCTTTTGCTTCCCTGTCGCCAAATATAGACAGCCGGATACGGCCATTGATCCCGGCTCTTCAGAGTAACTGGCTTACAAGCCATGTCATGACCTGTTTCTTGGGATATGCTGCTTTTACCATCGCATGCGGTTTTGGTATCATGTATTTTGTAAAGAGTCTTGATCGGCATACGGGTAGCCGCTCAGGGTCGATGCTTCGCTTTTTGCCTGCGAGGAGCATTCTGGATGAACTTATCTACCAGAGCACAGCTCTTGGTTTCATTTTCTTGACGTTGGGGATAATAACAGGGTCTGTCTGGGCACATTATGCGTGGGGGTCTTACTGGAGCTGGGATCCGAAAGAGACGTGGTCATTGATCACATGGCTTGTCTACGCAACCATGCTTCATGTGCGATTAGTAAGAGAGTGGCGGGGAAAACGCATAGCCCTTATGGCTATCATCGGGTTTGCCTGCGTACTGTTCACGTACCTTGGCGTCAATTACCTGCCCGGCCTGCACAGCTACCTCAAGTCCTGATACCTTTTTATGCCGAACAATACGTAGGAAATATGATCTGCTTTTCCTGATTTGATAAATTGCCGAGGAGTACCCCATCTCAAGATAATTGAGCGATGTTTATAATTCTCTTCTGAAAGCCGAGCTAGCAAAGGTAGACGCATGAATGCAAAGTGGTATTAGAAGTAGAACGACATGGTTACAATGAGCCTGAACTTTTCGAGACCCTCAGAACCCTGCTGCTGATCCTGCTCTTTAAGATTTTTCCATACCGGCAGCTTCACCAGCAGTCCCAGATTGGCATTTTGAAGTGACGGAAAGGAGAAACGCACCCCAGGTGAAAGATAAAGTATGTTTCCTCCTGATGCTCCCACACCGACACCGTTTTCCTGATCACGTTCGAGATGCAGGAAGTTCAGCTCCAGGATGCCGTCCAGCCTTGAGAGAAAGCTGCTCGTATTGCCGTACAGCTCATACACTCCGGCCAGATTCGCCCTTAGCTCCGTGCCGAACTGGAAATTTTCCCGCGCGGTGAAGAAGTCAGCTCCCAAATCTCCGTTCAGTGTGAAGGAGCCAAAAGCCCGGGCCGCTGAGACATTCAGAGTGTAAGAGGGGGCGCCGAAACCCGGCTGCATTGCCGGATCGACCTCTCCGCCAAGTTGTTTGTGGTAAGCACCGGTTGGGAGGCTCATCATGAAGGAGACAGCCATGTAGATCCGTTTTTTCCCCTCGAGTGTAACTGCAGTATCTTCAGCCCTGTTTCGTGAGAACCCGACCCCAGGGTCATAATGGAAACCATAGGTGCCCTGCAATTTAATATCTGCAAGTCCTTCGTTCTCGCCGAAACCGTCCTGACGTTTGATGTAATACGGTACGATCACCGTGCCCATAAAGGCGGGTGTGAAACCGTAGCTCATGTTCACGTTGAGAAACGTGAATGATGATTTGTTGTTAGGCTCGGCAAAGTCATATTTATTCCACTCCACCTGTTCCAAACGAGCTCCGGTGACGAAGCCCCCTTCGGGGAGGGTAAGCGGGGAGCAGGTTTCAATCGGGCTGCCGGGACCAAAGGCCAGGGAGACCCCTCCGTGGTGCGCCCAGGCGTTTGCCGGAGCAAGAAGCAGGCTGAGGGCGGCGACAGCAAACCATTTCTTCGTAACAATTCTCTTTTTCATAAAAAAGCTCCTCTTTATTGATTGCCTGCATCCGGCGTTGATTTCCGTTTACGGGACAGCCATAAGGCATAGAGCCCGAAGAGACCGATGATGAGACTGATACCTGTAACGAATTTCGTATATGTCGCCACAAGTGGTTTACTGAAAGACTCGAGCCCCAGGTCCTTGTCCACATTGATCTCGGTAGTCACACCATGATAGCCATGGCTCGATTCCCCCCATATCTGGAGTTTCCAGATCCCCATACGGTCCGGTACGAAGGCAACGAAACCGTTTTTGTCCGTACGCCCTATCTGGTGCGGCTCCTTATCGCCGGGTCCGTAAAGCTCATACTGAGAATAAGCCGCAGGATCATTCTCTGAGTAATAGGCCCTGACAGCCATCCCCTTCTGCTGTACGAGATAGCTGATGGAATGGGCCTCCGCCTGCACCGCGGCCACTATACACATCACAAGGAAAATGGAAATTAGGATAATGTGTGAGGGCTGCCTGATCATTTTGTCACCTCGAAGGTTAGAGTGGTTGTGACAGACATAAAGTCTGCATCCGGGTCGCCCTTGATCGGCTCCTTACGTTCAACTGTAAGCAACTGACGCCCCTTCTTGAGGGGCACTTTTGCCGCGCCGTCTTTATCGGTGACGGCTACTTTCTCGTGATCACCCTCAATCGTTGCCCCGGCCAAAGGCTTGCCGCCGAAGTACACTATTAACGGCAGCGCTTCCCCTGCCTTGAGATCGAAAGGGTTGTTTTTTGGAACGATGTCAAGCTTGATGCCCGTCGTCGGTTGCCGGACGGATTCTCCCCACGAGATGATGGACTTGGAGTAGTGGTAGGAGTGGAGCGCCTCTACCACACGTGATGCCTTTCGCTTGGGCAGGTTCTTCCAGCCATAGATGGTTTTTGACCAATAGCCGCTGTCGAGCTGCACGATGATCACTGCGGCGCTCCCTGCGGGTTGTATCATAAGAACCTTTCCCTGCATGTCTTTCCGGAATTCGACCGGCTTTCCGTCGGCGTTAAAGACAGTAATCTTCTTCACGGCGGCAGGGTCATATTCCGTCCGTTGCTCGCCATGACCGTATAGTATGATGTAGCTGCTTCCCTTCTTTTCTATCCAGTAGTCGTGAGCTGATGCCACGCCGACGGTCAGGATTGCTGCCGTTAACAGACAGAATATAATCAACTTTGTAATTCCCTTCATGTACACCTCCGTTTTGTTCAGGAATATTAGGACAAGCACAGTGCCCGTTACCTCGAGAGCACCGACCACCGTAAGATGCGGGATCATCATGGCCGGCAGAGCGTACTTCATCGTGTACGGGAAGTAGAAGGCGCCCGTTGCTGATCCGGCATACAGCAGGGGCTGGATACCCAGCTGCACTGCCGCGGCGAGGGCGCCAAGGTTAAGGGCAAGATACGATGCCGATCCGGCAGCGAATAAACGCAGAAGAAGAGAAGGGATGGTATTTTCTTTGGAGTCAATTGACTTCCCGGCAGTGATGAATGCGCCTGCCTTGGTGATCAGTGTGTATATCCAGAATCCGACAAACGAACCGACGAAGGCTATATTGAAGCTGTTTGCCCCGATTGCTGTGATCCCCCCATCCCCCATGACAAGCGCCTGGATAATCAACGAGACAGAGACTGCCATCAGTGCGGACCATGGTCCCAGAAGAAGAGCGACGAGCGTGGCTCCCGACATATGCCCCGTTGTACCGCCGGGTAAAGGTAGGACAAACATCATAATCAACAGGCTGAATGCCGCCCCCATTGCCAGGTAAGGAACCTGCGCAGCTTTAACGGTTTGTTTTACTTTTTTCGATGCGACTGCCCAGAGAGGAACCATGATGCCAAACATTGTTCCGTAGGTAGCAGGTCCCAAATAACCATCCGGTATGTGCATTAGGATACCCCTAAATTCGTCATCTGCTCAGATAACCGACTCACAGGAGTTAAAATAACGCATGACGATGTGCATTATTTACCCTGTTGCTAAGAGTATGCCTCTGAAGATGATGTTTGTGCCCAGCGGTATAATTGAAAAATAAGGAACAGCCAGGCAAGTGACACTAGTAACACGATTGTGAAAATTATACAGCAATCGTGTTACAATATATGTATTAGTAACACACATAAATTCTTCTGTCAAGTAAATTTCATGTTTATCTTTCAAAAAAGTTGCTATTTTCTTCAGAGTTCAAGAGATCAAGGGGTCGGGGATTCGCGTGGATGGTTAAAACTGTGAATCCGGTAACGAGCGCAAATGCCTTTGCTCGCTGCGTGATAGGCGAGCGAATGGGGATCAACTATTGTTAACAGAAGATCTGTTATAGTAAGCCTCAGTGGTTGAAATGCGCAGAAAGATATAGGAGAAGTGGAAATGATGCTCAAAGCGCTTATTAAATCATTGGAAAATAAACACTGGAACCCTTGGATCCTCGAATCCCTTCGCAACTAAACATGATGTATCTTGTTCAATATCGAGATAACCTCTGAATCCCGCATATCAGGGAAGCTTTCATAAAATGATGCGACTGCAAAAGAGTAACCTCTGTCGATATGAATGCATATAATCGAATCGACCTCGCGCTTGACCATATTGTATGAATTATCATGAGCGACAGGAACTGCGCATAATATTTTTATGGCTTCTTTTTTTTTTGCAAACTGTATGGCAGCAAGCATGGTAAATCCCGCAGCAAGACCGTCATCGACTATAATAACGCAGCGATCTTTTAACTCCGGGAAAGGTCTTGTCCCCCGGTACAATTTATCTCTGCGCATGACTTCCTCATAAACTTCATCCACGATTGCATCGATTTCCCTCTCAGATACATAACCCGCATCGATCAATCTTCTATTTAGTATTACCTGTCTATCTAAGGTGACTGCGCCGAAGCCCATTTGATCATTTTGAGGTATGGGCAGCTTGCGAAGCGTTATAGGCTCCAAGAGACAATTCAATTTCCTGGCGACAGGATAACCGACTGAAATCCCGCCTCTCGGTATACCGAGAACTATAGGATTCTTATCTTCCCTGCCGAGATGTATTTTCTCGGCAAGTCTTTCACCCGCTTCAAGCCTGTTCTTAAAAAGAATCATATCAGGTACCCCAAAGAATCATAAAGTGCTTGAATTGAAGCTCTCCGCAGAAAGCTGCGGAGAATCTTCGATCCAAAAAAATATAATGATATTACCCATTCGCTCGCTGCCGGATTCAATGGCGGACCGGTCCCGGAGATGCCTGCGACTCTTTCGGAGATAATCCAAAGATTTTAATTTTCCCGTATTCACCATCAAAACCAGGTTTGATATATACATTTCCAGACCGCATACGTGAGATAGCTTCCTGAAGAAGAGGCAGGCCTGCATCTAATATATCTTTCAGAGGTACATCCGTGAGAATCTTCAATTCGCTGCCGAGTTCTTGCAACAATTATACGTATTCATTTTCACGGTCCTGCTCTTTACGCCGACCCTAAAGGTTTCTGCAATAATCTCTTCAAGAGGTATTATGGAATAAAAGGGAGGCGACCCTTTTGGCTTAAAGCCGTTCTTCCTGTCTGCCAGTTTTTCGATCCTGTGTATTATGCCAACAGTTATTTTTTTTCCGCACACGGAGTAGAGGTAGTTATGCTTTACCATTTCTTTCTGGTTCATGCTTCAAGGAAATCAAAGCCGGATCCTGCACTGAATACGGAGAAATGCAGGGTCCATTCATGGGCGGGTACAATCACGGCGTCTACGGATGAATCCGGCACTGTTTTCAGGAGATCTTTTACATCCAGCCTCAGTAAGGGCCTTCAATCAGCGGCGAGGTTTCCTATTCGTGAAAGAGCCGTATTTAATTTTGAGGCATCCTCAAAGTCACAGATGAAAATGTTGGAGTGAATTTTCCGCGTCCTCCCTTTCATGCTATAAATACAGCTTATTTCTCCGGAGAGCAGGAAGAAGACGTCGGTATTGCATGAATCGGGAATATCATTTAACCGATACTTTTTTTTCAGGCGAAACAATCTATCGCCCGCCGGCGCAATTTTTTCTTTTAATTCCCTGAGCCAGGCGGGATGGGTGATGTCTCCCGAACTGATGACTGTGATTCCTTTCAGTTGCGCCCATTTCCAGATATTTTCAGGCGACAGTTCCCGGCTGGTCGCTATTGAATATTTTGAATGGATATGAAGGTCCGCGATGAAACGTATTAGGATTCATTTCTTCGGACTCATATATTTTAGAAACCAGTCAACGGCCAGCTTTGCAACCTGATCAAGGGCGCCGGGTTCCTCAAAGAGGTGCGTCGCTCCAGGTACGACCACCAGTTCCTTGACACCCCTGAGGCTTTTGAAGGCTTCTTTATTCATGGCTATGACCGTCCCGTCTTCGCCTCCCACGATAAGCAAGGTCGGGGCTTTTACATTGACGAGATAATCCATTGCCAAATCCGGACGGCCTCCCCGCGAAACAACGGCAGAGATGCTATCCGGCTCACGCGCCGCTGCCTGAAGAGCTGCCGCTGCCCCCGTGCTGGCCCCGAAGCAGCCCAGTTTTAGTCCGCGCGTTCCCGGCGAATTTTGCAGCCAGTGCAAACCGGCAAGGAGGCGCCCGGCAAGAAGTCCGATGTCAAACACCTTCCTGCGATCCAATTCTTCCGGTTCTTCCAGAAGATCAAAAAGGAGTGTTGCAAAACCGGCGTCCTGTAACAGCCGGGCGACATAGTTGTTCCTGGGGCTAAGCCGGCCGCTCCCGGTGCCGTGC
>Ga0316624_10000749_pt1 | contig 11824 bp, 7 predicted proteins | sample OWC_Aug_N3_C1_D5_FD_207657 | JGI IMG/M metagenome (GOLD analysis project Ga0316624, IMG submission 207657) | Wetland soil microbial communities from Old Woman Creek delta, Ohio, United States - OWC_Aug_N3_C1_D5_A | ecosystem: Environmental > Terrestrial > Soil > Wetlands | place: USA: Ohio...
AGTCCGCAACCCTTATTCCCTCGTTAGAAACAAGATATGTAGTATACCTAAAAAAAAATTATTTGTCACGGTACACTTGCTACGTCTCACACCGAACAGGGAGACGCCGGCGGACCCTCAGATGTCGGATGTCCTGTCCGCTTCCCCGCCGTTATGCTTTGGGAGCGACGACCATCGTTATGTGGTTGCCCTCAAGCCTAGGCTGCTGCTCAATCTGGAATTTACCCACAAGCTGCTGGGTGATCTTTTCGAAGACCTTCATACCGAGTTCAGGCCGGACAATTTCCCGTCCCCTGAAATACATGACGACCTTCGCCTTGTCGCCTTCCTCGATAAAACGGTTGATGTTCCGTATCTTCAGTCCTAGGTCGTGCTCGCTCACCTGGGGCCTCACCTTGACCTCTTTTACATCTATCGTCTTTTTCTGGGCATGCTTTTTGTTGAGCTGGTATTTATATTTCCCGAAATCAAGGATCTTGCATACGGGAGGCACGGCGGTTGGAGATACCTCGACCAGGTCAAGCCCCCTGTCGGCGGCCCTGCTGAGCGCCTCTCTGACCGACATCACGCCGAGTTGCTCCCCCTCGATGTCGATGACCCTTATTTCTCTTGCCCGTATCTGCTCGTTTACCCGAATGTTCTTACCAACATCCCTGCCGCTTATGTTTGCACCTCCCTGGAGTTTATCTTTTCGAGAAGAAAAGATATTAATTCTTCCACACCGAATGGGCCCAAATTCTCCCCATTTCGCCTTCTCAGCATCACTATGTTTTCAGCTGCCTCTTTGTCGCCTATTATAACCGAATAAGGGACCTTTCGAATAGTGCTCTTTCTTATCTTATTCCCTATCTTTTCGCTGTCAATATCAAGCTCCACCCTCACCCCGCGGGCCACGAGTGCCGCCTTAAGGCCCTCGGCATATGCAGCGTGGCGCTCCGAGATCGTCAGCACCGACACCTGCACCGGAGCTAGCCAGAGAGGAAAGGCGCCGGCATAATGCTCGATCAGCATGCCGAAGAAGCGCTCGATCGATCCGAGAAGCGCCCGATGGATCATGAACGGGCGGTGCTGTTGGTTGTCCATGCCGATATAGTTCATATCAAACCGTTCCGGTTCGTTGAAATCGAACTGCACCGTGGAGCACTGCCAGAGCCGTCCCAGTGCGTCCTTGATCTTGATGTCGATCTTGGGGCCGTAGAAGGCACCGCCACCCTCGTCCATCTCGTAGGCGAGGTTCGCCTTGTCCGCGGCGACCTTGAGCGCCTGCGTCGCCTGCTCCCACATCCTATCATCGCCCACGGCCTTTTCAGGCTTCGTGGCGATGTAGGCGGTGAAATCCTCAAACCCGAAGGTCCTGAGCATCTTGACCACGAAATCCAGGACCCTTATGACCTCTTGCTCCATCTCCTCGGGCGCTACGAAGATGTGCGCGTCGTCCTGCGTGAACCCCCGCACCCGGAGCAGGCCATGCAGCACGCCGGTACGCTCGAACCGGTAAACCGTGCCCAGCTCTGCGTAGCGCATCGGCAGCTCCCGGTAGGAGCGGAGCTTGTTCTTGTAAATCTCGATATGGAAGGGGCAGTTCATGGGCTTCACGTAAAACTCCTGTCCTTCCACTTCCATGGACGAATACATGTTCTCCCGGTAGAAACCGAGATGTCCCGACGTCTCCCAAAGAATCGCCCGGCCGATATGAGGAGAATACACGAAATCGTAGCCGTTCTTCTGATGCTCGTCCCGCCAGAAGTCCTCGATCGTCTTCCGGATGAGCGCGCCCTTGGGGTGCCACAATACCAGTCCCCCGCCCACGTTGTCGGACAGGGAAAAGAGATCCAGTTCCTTGCCGAGCTTCCGGTGGTCGCGCTTCTTCACCTCTTCGAGGAAATTCAGGTAGTCCTTGAGGTCCTTGGGATTGTTGAAGGCCGTGCCGTATATCCGCTGGAGCATCTTGTTCTTCTCATCGCCGCGCCAGTAGGCTCCGGCAACGCTGAGGAGCTTAAACGCCGCTATCCTCCCGGTCGAAGGGAGATGGGGGCCCCTGCAGAGATCGACGAAACCGTCTTCTTCATACAGCGTCACCACTTTGCCCGGTATGTCCTTCAGGAGTTCGACTTTATACGTCTCACCCTTCTCCGTGAACAGGGCGGCGGCCTCAGCCTTCGACGCCTCTCTCCTGACAAAGGGCGAGTTTTTCCTGATAAGCTTCTCCATCTCTTTTTCGATGGAGGCGATGTCTTCGGGAGTGAAGGTCCTGCCGATATCGAAATCGTAATAGAACCCGTCCTGGATCGCCGGCCCTATCGCAACCTTCGCCTCTGGAAAGAGCTTCTTGACGGCATGGGCCATGACGTGGGAAGTGCTGTGCCGGAATATCACCTTGCCCTCTTCTGAGTCGAAGGAGATCGCCTCGACGAGGTCTTGCTCACCCAAAGAGTTTATGGAGTTGAGGTCGCGGGGCAGGCCGTTGATCTTGACCGCTATGGCCTTTGCTTTCTTGAGCTGCTTTTCTAATTCCGAAACATCGACGACATCCAGTTCTCTTCCGTCCTCTGTCCTGAGCTTAATGTCCTACCTCCGCGAAAATCGCTTATTTGCGTATACTCCCATTATAAAGGAAACGGAATATCTTACAAAATATTATTTTCTTATTTCAATATGCCTGCAGATCCCTGTTACGGATGCCGGTCTTTCCCGGACTCCGGAGATGCGGCCGTCTATAGTCCCTCCCGCCTGGCTATGTCCGTCGGCTGAGCGCGAAATGGTACAATACGGAACAATGGATCACACGACACTTCTGGGCATTGCGGCGGGCACCCTCACGACGATTGCATATCTGCCCCAGGTAATCAAAGTCTGGAAAACAAGATCGACTCACGATATTTCGACGGGTATGTTTATTACCTTGTGCCTAGGGCTGGTAATGTGGACATTCTATGGCTTATCCATCAACTCTATGCCGGTCATCATCGCAAACATCATTTCTCTTGTTCTCGCGTTCACCGTCCTGGTATTCAAGATAAGACACGGCTAACGATCACTTCCGCTCCTGCCGGCGGCTTCTGGAAGGCATCGGAGATTTCATACGCCGCTAATCCTGAGAGAGAAAAGAGCGGGCAGATTGACATACTCTAAAAAGGGGCATACGGTATAATTGAGATGGCAATACTGCCGGAATAAATGCTCAGCATCTTCACGAGGATTTGATTGATGGCCAACCGAATCAGCCAAGTCAAGACTGCTCTGTCGACGCAGTCCGCAGAAAAGACGGCCGTCGGGGCCGTCATATTTTTCGTCGTCTTCTCTTTGATCGGCTTTCTGATAGTTCCTCCTATCCTCAAGAATGTCCTCATCAATAAGCTTTCGGCAGGACTGCACCGGAGAGTTTCCATTCGGCAGGTAAAGGTAAACCCGTTCATGCTCTCCGCTACCCTGAGGGGCGTCCTGATAACACAACGGAACGGGCGGGACCGCTTCATCTCCTTCGATGAGCTGTATGTCAATGCCCAGCTCATGTCCATAATAAAGCGCGGAATAATCGTGAGCGAAGTCAAACTCGTCGGCCCCCATGTGACGATCATAAGAAACAAAGACGGCTCTTACAACTTTTCCGACCTTCTGCAACCGAAGCCCAAACAGAAGGCCGGAGGAGAAACGCCGCGGTTCTCGTTCAACAATATACAGGTTTCCCGCGGCAGAATTGAATTTTTCGATGGGCCGAAGGACACTTGGCATGCTGTTACGGACATGAATATCGCGATACCTTTCATCTCCAACCTGCCCCACTATGTGGACATCTATACCCATCCCGCATTTGAGGCCAGGGTCAACGGCACGCCGGTATCGTTCAAGGGGAAGACCAAGCCCTTCGAGAACTCCCATGAGACTACCTTCGACATCAAGGTCAGTGGCATTGACATACCCTATTATCTCGCCTATTCGCCTGTCGCCATCCCCTTCAGGATGCGGTCCGGACTGCTCGACACTGATGTCGTCGTCACGTATATACAATATACCGATAAGGCGCCTGTCCTATCCCTGGCGGGGAATATTGTGTTCAGGAAGATAGATATTGCAGACCGCGAGGACAATCCCCTGCTATCATTTCCGGCCTTCAAAATCGCCTTTGCTCCTTCTGACATCATCGCAAAAAAAATACATCTCTCAAGCGTAACGCTGCGCTCGCCCCGGCTGCATATCGCAAGGGACAAGTCCGGCCGTATCAATCTGCAGACCCTCTTGCCTGAAAAAGGACCGGAGGCAAAACCTGCGGAAAAGGAGCGCCCCCCCGTGTCGTTTGACGCGGACCGAATCCAGATGTCGGATGGGAGGTTAGATTTTTCGGACTCCCCGGGCCCCTCGGATTTCAAGACCGCATTACAGGGCATGGAACTCGACATCGATAACGTTAGCACGGCAGAAGACAAGAAAGCGCACGCTACCCTCTCTTTCGCAACAGAAGCAAAGGAGACCGTAAAAGCCACGAGCGACTTTTCGATCAGTCCCTTTCTGGCGGAAGGGACGGCAACTGTCGCGGCCGTGCCGTTGAAGAAATATGCGCCCTATTACTCCTCGCGAATACTTTTCGATGTCGAAGACGGACAGCTGGACCTCTCGACGCGATACAGGATCGAAAAGGCAGAAGAAGGCCCGCATATAGCAATCTCCGCGCTTTCCGCAGTGTTGAGCACGCTGAAGCTTAAGAAGAGGGGTGAGCGGGATGATTTTCTCAGCATCCCGTCGGCAGAGGTCAAGGACCTGTCCGCCGACACTTTAAAGAAAGAACTCATTGTCGGTGAGTTGTCGACGCGGGGCGGCAGTGCAAAAATACGACGTGACAAGGGGGGCGCGATAAATGTGCAGGCCCTTGTGGCCAAAGCCCCTCCTTCACCGCGTGCCGCTGAAAAGGTCGGGAAAGAGAAAGCCGCGCAGAAGAAAGAATGGCTGATCAAAATCCTGGATCTCGCGGCGGACGGTTATACGGTAAAGGTAGAGGACCTCGGACAGCAGGAGCCTGCTCATCTGGCAGCGGAAAGGATCAAGGTGAGGTGCTCCGATCTTTCAACGGCGCGCAACGAGAAAGGCCGGGCCTCTCTTTCGTTTGTCTTTAACAGGAAGGGTTCTGTTGCGACGAGCGGGTCCATAGGCGTGAATCCCCCCTCCGCGACTATGAAGCTCCGGGTGAAAGGGATAGAACTCACGCCTTTTCAGCCCTATTTCGCAGACCGGCTCAATATCACCGTGACGGGAGGGAGCATTTCTCTCAGCGGAGCTGTTTCAGCAGCCTATGCGAGTGGCGGCGCAGTGAAGACATCCTTCAAGGGGAGCTCGGCGCTGACCGGCTTTGCGTCTGTTGACACGTCAAGCGGCGACGATTTCCTGAAGTGGGACGCCCTTAACCTCGACGGCATAAACGCCGGCTACGCGCCCCTTCGTCTCAACATAGCCAAGGTGGCGCTGACCGATTTCTATTCACGCCTCATCATCAATAAAGACGGGTCGCTCAACCTCCAGGGAATCCTCAGGGAACAGGGCGGCAAGGAAAATCCCCCCGCAAAGGCGGTTTCCAAAAAATCCGTCGCCACGATCAGCAGCAAGGCGACCGGCATCACCTCCGGAGGGCAGCCGACCGCAATACCCAGCCCGTCCGCAGGGCCGGGAAGAAAGATTTCCGGCAGAGGAGATGCGGCAGGTGCCCCTCATGCGCAAAAAACCGGAAAGCTTATCACGATAGAGGCCGTTACTCTCCAGGGCGGCACCATAAATTTCACGGACGGACATATCGAGCCTAACTATAAGGCAAATCTGCTCGAGATCGGAGGCAGGGTTTCAGGTCTCTCTTCTGAGGAGAACAAGTTTGCGGACGTGGACCTGAAGGGGAAGCTCGAAAATTACGCGCCACTCGAGATCACCGGCAGGATAAACCCTCTCAGAGACGATCTCTTTGTCGACCTCAAGGCCGATTTCAAGGACATGGACCTGAGCTCGGTGAGCCCCTATTCAGGCAAATATGCGGGATATACGATCCAGAAGGGCAGACTTACGCTGAGTATGAAATATCTGATCGTGAAAAAGAAACTCGATGCGCAGAACAACATCCTGCTCGATCAGTTCACCTTCGGGGACAAGGTGGAAAGTCCGGATGCCACAAAGCTGCCGGTGAAATTCGCCGTCGCGCTGCTGAAAAACAGGAAGGGAGAGATCAACCTGGACATCCCGGTCTCGGGCAACATAGACGACCCGAAGTTCAGCCTCGGGCGGATCATCATTAAGATTATCGTGAACCTCCTGGTAAAGGCGGCCACCTCACCCTTCTCGCTTCTCGGCGCGCTCTTCGGACACGGGGATGAATTAAGCTATGTGCAATTCGATTACGCGCACGCCGACCTGAGCCAGCCGGAGATGAAAAAACTCGATGCCCTCGTGAAGGCCCTTTCCGACAGACCTGCGCTCAAGCTTGAGATAGAGGGTCATGTCGACAAGGAGAAAGACAGGGAGGGGTTGAGACAATACCTGTTCGAGAAGAAAATAAAGGCCCAAAAACTCAAGGACATGGTGAAGAAAGGGGAGCCGGCGATCCCGGTGGATGAGATCCAGGTCGGGAAAGACGAATACGCAAAGTATCTCAAGATGGCCTATAAGGCAGAAAAATTCCCGAAGCCGCGGAACTTCCTCGGGATCGCAAAGGACCTGCCGGTGCCTGAGATGGAAAAACTCATGCTGACCAACCTGAAGGTCGGCGACGACGACCTCAGGCAGCTTGCCTCTCAGCGCGCACTTAAGGTCAAGGAATATGTAATCAAATCCGGGCAGGTCACACCGGACAGGGTATTTCTGATCGAGCCGAAATCCCTTGCCCCGGAAAAAAAGGAGAAGCTCCTGGACAGCCGGGTCGATTTCAAACTAAAGTAGCCATCACCGTGAGGAGCGGCTCCAGGAACATGCTTTTCGAGGGTCAGGATTCTCATCCGGAAGCTTAAGGAGGATACCGAAATGAGATGGATCACGCGTGAGAAAGTGAAGGTGGACCGGGTCGCCTGCCCATGGCTCATCAAGAAATTCATCGACAAAGAGGCCGAGTTCTATTTCGTCCCCGCCGGTGAGGTTATGAAGGAGGCGGAGCACCTGGGCGCCATCCCGTTTGACCTGCCCGGGGTGGAACTTGGACATCACGGCCAGGAGTGCTCGTTCGAGGCCTTCCTCACGAAGTACGGACTGACGGACAACCCGGCACTGGCACTGCTCGCGAGGATTGTAAACGGCGCGGACACGGACAATACACGGTATCACCAGCCGGAAGGCCCCGGGTTGAAGGCGATCGCCGAAGGTTTTCGCTATCTCGGTTTCGGCAACGACCATGAGATCAACGCGGCGGAGTGGATCGTCTATGACGCGCTCTACGCATACTGCCGAGAAATGGTGAAAGAGGGGAAAGCGGGTGGCACCCTGCCGTAGCCTGCCGCCTCAATAGACCGGATGTTGAAAAGGGCAGTTCTCGACCATGACAGCCGCCTCCTTTTCGTCACGAGGAGCTTTCGCCTGTTTTCCTATGGTTTTCTGTCCGTCGTGCTGATGATCTATCTGGCCGGACTCGGACTGAGCGAAGCGCAGATAGGCATCCTGTTCACTCTCACGCTGATCGGCGATACGGTCATCTCCCTCTGGATCACGACATCGGCCGACCGGCTTGGCAGGCGGCGCATGCTGATCATCGGATCGCTGCTTATGGTACTGGCAGGGGGTCTCTTCGCAGTTACCGACAACTTCCTGCTCCTCCTTGCGGCGGCGACAATCGGCGTCATCAGCCCCAGCGGCTATGAGGTCGGACCGTTTCTGTCGATCGAGCAGTCCGCACTGTCTCAGGTCGTACCGGGCAGTCAACGGACGCAGGTATTCGCCTGGTACAACCTTATCGGCTCATTTGCCACCGCGCTCGGCGCGCTCTTTGGAGGCGGGCTGACGCAATTTTTGCAGAAGGCGGGAATGACACCGCTGGGAAGTCAGCGCATTATTGTAGCGGCGTATGCAACTGCCGGACTCGTGCTGGCCTTCCTGTTCACCCGCCTCTCTGGCGGCATCGAGGTCGCCGGTGCCAATATGCAGCAGGGTTCTTCAGAAGTAAAACGGCTTTTGGGGCTCCACCGCTCACGGGGCGTTGTCTTCAGACTCTCTGCTCTTTTCTCGCTGGACGCCTTCGCCGGCGGATTCGTCCTTCAGAGCATTGTGGCGTACTGGTTCTATGTCCGCTTTCACGTGCAGCCCGGGCTGCTCGGGGCTATCTTCTTCGGTGCGAACATCCTCGCGGGACTTTCCTCACTGATGGCGGCGCGCGTCGCGTCCCGCATCGGCCTCATAAAGACAATGGTCTACACGCATATCCCCTCGAACGTCCTTCTGATGCTGGTGCCCCTGATGCCGAACCTCCCTCTTGCAATCACGATGCTCCTGCTGCGCTTCAGCATCTCCCAGATGGACGTCCCGACCCGGCAATCATATACGATGGCGGTCGTCAGTCCTGATGAGCGCTCCGCTGCGGCAGGCATAACCGGAATCGCGAGAACGACAGGTGCTTCGCTTGCGCCGGCCATCACCGGTCCGCTCCTTGCGCAGGCGACGCTGCTGAATCTGCCGTTTTTCCTCGCCGGAGGCCTCAAGATCGTCTACGACCTGCTCCTCTACCGGAGCTTCCGGCGCATCAAGCCACCCGAGGAAGGCGCTTAAAATGCATTTTTACCATTCCGGCCGCCCTACCATTCATGCGTCTTGCGCCCCATAGTATTCACCGCCGTCTTGCCTGGTCCATCGACTAACTTTCGCCGGCGTGCTTTCCGTTGATGCAAGAGTTCCGATTCAAACATACTCACAGATGTTGAGACGCAATTTGTTCAGTCCATCCAGTACGCCTCACCCACGCTGAAAGTCAGTGTGAGTTTGTTTTGACTGAGAGCCCGCACTTATTTGAAACCGCAACTTTTGAAGAGTTTGTCCCGAAACATGCTTTTCGGAAGAAAGGCGGAAATTCTAAATTCCGGACATCCGGCACGTCTGACGAATTGACGAGCGGTTATAGTTTCTCGAGGCATTCAACAACTTCGGTTGTCAAGAAGTGGCGAAAGCAGATACGTCCCGAAGTCCGCACGTCCGCGAACCGGGTAAGAGGGATGCTCACGCTCATGGCTGCACCGACTAACGCTCACGAAGGTATTTTATCGAGAAATCTGATTTCCAAAAGAAACATGGAGTTAATTAAGCGACAATGACCGATTTAGTCATTCTTATTGTTTTATTTATTGCTCCTAAAATGGAGAGGATCTGTTCCACGTGTTATTCGCTGAAGAGGAGAATCCTCTCATCGCTCTCGTGATCGGAAAGCATGTGCCGACAATCTTGAGGCCGGAAGACTAAGCGTGGTATCTCTTTGAGTTTCTTTCCTTGCTATAATTACCTATGACGATCTTCTTCTTGAAGTCCCTTTTGTCCCTGCTGCTGTTTGCCATTGCGTCTGTAGCCATGTACGCAATGTTCAAGGTACTTGGCCGGAGCACGCCCCCTCTCTCCACTGAGCGGCTCAAGCGGCTCCACAAAGCGAGCGGCTACCTTTACGTCGCGGTCTTTGTTTTTATTTCCTATCTCTGCATTGGTTTCGCCGCAGCTTCGAGGGGTGAGCCGTCGCCGCGGGAGGCACTCCATATCGTTCTCGCCCTTTCGATCATTGCCTTGTTTCTCCTGAAGGTATTATACGTGCGGTTCTTTCGCCAGTTTTACGGCGGGGTAAAGACTATCGGCGTCCTCTTGGGTATCTTCACCTTTGTGCTCGTCGGGCTCTCCGCTGGTTTCTACCTTGTCACAAGCCACTTCGGGCAGGACCTGACCGTCGATAAAAGCGTGTATTACATGTTGAAGGGACCTTTTCTCGTGGTGAGGGAGCGTCCGGGCGTCATGACTATCCGGACGGACCAGTTGAGCATCGAGCGAGGAAGGACCCTGTTCGAATCCAAATGCTCTATTTGCCACGACCCCAATAGCACAAGGACTATTATCGGCCCAGGGCTCAAGGGCATCCTCAAGGGGCCTACCCTTCCGATCAGCGGTCGCCCGGCAACAGCAAAAAGCATCCGGCTTCAGCTCAGGCAGCCGATAGGCCGTATGCCGTCCTTTGCCTATTTGTCCAATGAACAATTGGAAGATCTTATTGCCTATCTTAATACGTTGTGAGATGTGTTCATTTCCAACCGTAACCTTATGGCTATGGCGAGAAGGGTGTACGGTCGATTTCAGGAAGAAGCAAAAAAAACGGAGGAGTCGCTTGGTCTGCTTTTCTGAAGTATGTTACAGGACGAAATGATCGTCCTGGAGGAAAAGTAGACTTGCGCAACCTTCCTTCCTGAAGCTCTCAACTATCAAAATACTTCGTCTAGCAACGTTATTACTGGAATTTGACACCCCCATCGATTATTGAATGGTTCAATCTTATGTGATAAGATGTGAAAGCTAACCTTAACTTGTCATTTCAGGGGGGGACTATGGAAAGTAAAAGACGGTTTCTGCATGTCATGGTTTTTTTCTCTTGCGCGTTGCTTTTAATGGCTTGGCCGGTGGCTGCTGGAGCCTTGGTCATTTCCGGCAATAACATGATTTACACCAAAACGCTGGTCGTTGGGCCTGTCGGGTCCCCCGCACAAAACGGTGTGGCACTGTTAAATGCATGTGCCGGGTTAGTCGGCGCATCCTCCACAAATCCCTCTTTGTTGAAGATTGAGCCAGGAATTTATGACATAGGGAATGCTTCCCTCCAGATGCAACCTTATGTGGACATCGAGGGGTCAGGAGAAAATACCACGATCATTACCGGACACATTGAAGGTCCCAGTAGCGGGACAATTAATGGTGCCTCAAACGCCGAGATAAGGTTCTTAACGGTGCAGAACACAGGAGGGGGAAACGTCGCTATTGCGATAAACAACATCAACAGTAATGCTTCTCCAAAAATAACGAATGTGACAGCTATCGCTTCTGGGGCAACAAACAATATTGGCATAGGAATATCTTCGGCAACGCCTGCTTTGACTAACGTAACTGCTCGGGCAGAATCCCTCGGAGGAACTTACAACCATGGTGTAGCGAATAATAATGTTAATGACCCTAATTCAAGCTCATTGATGCAAAATGTCACAGCAGTTGCTTCCGGGGGAACTAACAATAACGGCGTATACAATGCAAACAGTCCTTCCGTGGTTATGAGGAATGTAGATGCGACAGCGTCAGGCGGCACAAACAGCAATGGTGTTTTCAATGATCATTCCGATGTTGTCATGGAACGTGTGAATGCCTCTGCATCTGACGGAACCAATAATAACGGTGTAATGAACTTGTCCTCTGGACCACAAATGAGGTACATGAGAGCAACTGCATCGGGAGGAAGTACTAGTAATGGGGTTTTTAATCAGGATTCCGCAAAGCCCGTTTTGTACTATGTTCAAGTGGCAGCACACGATGCAACAGGTTTTTCTACTGGTATACGTAACGTAAATTCTTCTCCAGATATACGTTTTTGCAACTCATTGGGCAGAGGCTCCATTGAAGCATCAGTTAGGACTGGCATTTTTAACGATGGGGCATCCCCCTATGTATATTCTACCCTTATCTCGGGCTCACCGACTCAGGGGGCATGCACTGGCGGATGTTTCGGCGTTTACAATACCACGTCCGGAACAGTAAGAATTGACCATTCCGTTGTTTATGCCAATACCAACACTATATACAACAACAATAACGTCACCACAAATATCGGAAACACCCAACTCAATGGCTCTTCGGTATACAATGG
>Ga0316624_10000750_pt1 | contig 11823 bp, 14 predicted proteins | sample OWC_Aug_N3_C1_D5_FD_207657 | JGI IMG/M metagenome (GOLD analysis project Ga0316624, IMG submission 207657) | Wetland soil microbial communities from Old Woman Creek delta, Ohio, United States - OWC_Aug_N3_C1_D5_A | ecosystem: Environmental > Terrestrial > Soil > Wetlands | place: USA: Ohio...
CGCGCACGCTCGAGGCGGACCTCGCGCTCCTGCGGAGGGAAGGGGTCGACGCGGTCTTCACGCCGGCGGCGGCCGAGTTCTATCCGCCCGGATTCGCGACGACCGTCCACGTCGCCGACGTCTCCGAAGGGGGAGAGGGCGCCGTGCGGCCGGGGCATTTCGTCGGGGTCGCGACCGTCGTCGCGAAGCTCTTCCACGCCGTCGGCCCCGACGTCGCCGTCTTCGGGCGGAAAGACCTGCAGCAGGCGGCGGTCGTCCGGAGGATGATCGAGGACCTCGCGTTTCCGGTCCGGCTCGTCGTCGCTCCGGTCTCGCGCGAGGAGGACGGCCTCGCGCGCTCTTCGCGGAACGTCTATCTCTCCGCCGAAGAGCGGCGGAAGGCGGCGGCCTTCCCGCAGGCGCTCTTTTCCGCCGCGCGGCGCATCGAGGGGGGAGAGCCCGTCCCGGCGGCGCAGGACCGGGCCCGGCGGGAGCTCGAGGAAGCGGGCTTCGCCGTCGATTACGCGGAGGTCGTCGATCCGGTCACGATGCGGCCGACGGGGTCCGCGCCGGGTGCGGCGCTCGCCGCGGCCGTCCGGCTCGGGAAGATTCGACTGCTCGACAACGTTTCAATCGAGGGACCACGATGAAGAAGGAAGTGCTCCGGGGGAAGATCCACCGCGCGACGGTGACGCAGGCGGAGGTGGATTACGAAGGATCGATCGGCATCGACGCGGGGCTCCTGCGCGCGGCCGGGATCGAGGAATACGACCGCGTCGAGGTGTACGACGTGACGCGCGGCTCGCGGTTCGCGACCTATGCGATCGAGGCGCCGGAAGGCTCCGGCACGATCTCGGTCAACGGCGCGGCGGCGCGGCTGGTCGAGCCGGGCGACCTCGTGATCGTCGCGGCATACGGAACGGTCGAAGTCGGCGAGCCGCGGCGCGGCCCGGCGCTCGTCTTCGTCGACCGGAAGAACGCGATCGCCGATATCAAGACGCGCGAGCTGCAGGGAGTCGGAGCGTGACCGCCGCGTCGGCGCCGGCGGCCGAGACCGCCGCCCGGGAAGACGTCTTCGTCCTCGGGAAGCGCGAGTTCCGGTCGCGCCTGATCGTCGGCACCGGGAAATACGCCACGTTCCCGCTCATGAAGGAGGCGCTCGAGGCCTCGGGGTCGGAGATCGTGACGGTCGCCGTCCGGCGCGTGAACCTGACGGACCGCACGAAGGAGTCGCTCCTGGACTGGCTCCCCGAGGGGATGACGATCCTGCCGAACACGGCCGGCTGCTACACGGCCGACGATGCCGTCCGCACGGCGCGGCTCGGGCGCGAGGTCGGCCTCTCCGACTGGGTCAAGCTCGAGGTGCTGGGCGACGAGCAGACGCTCTTCCCCGACAACGACGAGCTCCTCCGGGCGACCCGGACGCTCGTGGCGGAGGGGTTCACGGTCTTCCCCTACACGTCCGACGATCCGATCGTGTGCCGCAAGCTCGAAGACGCCGGGGCGGCCGCCGTCATGCCGCTCGGCGCCCCGATCGGATCGGGGCTGGGGCTCCAGAATCCGAACAACATCGCGATCATCCTCGAGCGGGCGTCCGTCCCGGTGATCGTCGACGCGGGCGTGGGCACCGCGTCCGACGCCTGCATCGCGATGGAGCTAGGCGTCGCCGCCGTTCTCATGAACACGGGCATCGCCGGCGCGAAGGACCCCGTCCGGATGGCGCGCGCCATGCGCGAGGCGGTCTCGGCCGGACGCGAAGCCTTCCGCGCCGGCAGGATCCCGAAGAAGCGGTACGCGACGGCATCGTCCCCCGTCGAGGGCAGTCTCGGTAAGTAACTCATTCCACTGGATTTGAAGCCGAAGGCTGACGCGGCGATTTTCCCTCGCCGGCTTTACTGTTGCGTGCCCTTTCATTGTCTGTTAATGTCGCTTCGTCGAATAGCTAACCGAGCCAGAGCCACAACGTGTATCACCCGATCGATTTCCATTCTGAACAGTGAAGCGGCCCTCTTGCGCGCTCGGCGCGGCTATGTCTTTGAAAGGGGGTCGGTCGCAGTAGAAAGCTGAGGGGCCAGGGATCGCCCCGCCGACCTCGAATCGAGACGGTCAATCTTCCCGTTCCGGCGCGTGGCGCCGGGTTGCTTCTAAAAATTAACGTTTTTTGGGGATGACGAATCCCCGGGAGTCACGAAGAGTCACCATGAACCAGTTTACGGACAAGAACCTCACCTGCGTGGATTGCGGCGCGACGTTCCTTTTCTCGGCCGACGATCAGGAGTTTTACGCCCGCAAGGGTTTCACCAACGAGCCGAAGCGCTGCAAGGTGTGCCGCGACAAGCGCAAGACCGCCGGAGGGGACTCCCGCGAGCGCACGCTCTACACGGTCACGTGCGACGCGTGCGGGAAGCAGACCCAGGTGCCGTTCAACCCGACGAACGGGAAGCCGGTCTACTGCCGCGACTGCTACCAGTCGCGCCGCCAGCCGCAATCCCAGGCCTACTGAGCACTTCTTTTTTCTGATTCGAGCGGAGGGGGCGAAGAGCCCCCTCTTTTTTTTGCCAGCGCGGCACTTCGAAGGACAGGGGCGTCCAACGAGACACCGTTGTCATTGCGAGCGAAGCGAAGCAATCCCCCAAGGCTGGGCGGTCATGGAGATCGCTTCGTCGCTTCGCTCCTCGCGATGACGGCGAGCGGGATTCCCACGCGATAAAGCATCCCCGAGGTGAGGCTGGTCCCTTCGCCTTGCGCTGACCGGCCCTTTCGCTTTTCCCGGTCCCCCTGTTACGATTCCGCCCGCCGCATGACGACCGCTTTCGCCTCGCGCACGTGTGATTCGCTGATCGATCTCGTCGGAAACACGCCGATGCTGCGGCTCTCGCGCTTCGCGCCGGGGCTCGATCTCCGGGCGAAGCTCGAGTACCTGAATCCCGCCGGGAGCGTGAAGGACCGGATCGCGAAGGCGATGATCGAGGACGCCGAGAAGCGCGGGCAGCTTTCGCCCGGCGGCACGATCGTCGAGCCGACTTCCGGAAACACCGGCGTCGGCCTCGCGATGGTCGCCGCCGCGAAGGGATACCAGGCGGTCTTCGTCGTGCCGGAAGGCTACGCGCACCTGAAGTGCAAGGTGATGCAGGGGCTCGGCGCCGCCGTCGTCCGCACCGACCCGGCGGAGGGGATGAAAGGCGCGATCGCGAAGGCCGAAGAGATCGTCGCGTCGCGGCCCGGCGCGTACATGCCGCAGCAGTTCAAGAACCCGGTGAATCCGCGCGCCCACTACGACACGACCGGGCCGGAGATCGAAGAGCAATGCGACGGGAAAGTCGACGCGATCGTCATCGGCGTCGGCTCGACCGGGACCTTCGTCGGCTGCGCCCGCTATCTCGGCGAGCGCCATCCGGGGCTGCTCCGCGTCGCCGTCGAGCCGCAGGGCTCGATCCTCCAGGGAGGCGAGCCGGGGCCCCACAAGGTCGAAGGCGTCGGCCTGTCGTTCTTCCCGGAGATCCTCGACCGGTCGCTCATCGACGAGTCGATCATGGTCTCCGACGACGAGGCGTTCGCCGCCTGCCGCGAGCTCGGCCGGACCGAGGGCCTGCTCGTCGGCGGATCGTCGGGCGCCGCGGCCGCCGCGGCCCGCCGGGTCGCCCGCCGGCTCGGGCCGGCAAAGACCGTCGTGACGCTCTTTCCCGACGCCGCCGAGCGCTACCCCGAGCAGGGCATCCTCGAATGACCGGCTTCTCGACCGACGCGATCCACGCGGGGAACGAGCCGGATCCGACGACGGGCGCCGTCTCCGTCCCGATCTACCAGACATCCACCTACGTCCAGCCCGAGCTCGGCCGGCACAAGGGATACGAGTACGCGCGCACCCAGAACCCGACGCGCCGCGCGCTCGAGGAGAACCTCGCCGTGCTCGAGCGGGGCGCCGCCGCGCGCTGCTTCGCCTCCGGGATGGCGGCGATCTCCGCGGTCGCGACGTTCGCGAAGGCGGGAGACCACGTCGTCGTCTCCGACAACACCTACGGCGGGACCTTCCGCCTCTACAGCCGGATCCTCTCGCACATGGGGGTCGAGTTCTCGTTCGTCGACACGCGCGATCCCGGCAACGTCCTCCGCGCGCTCCGGAAGAACACCCGCTTCATCCACCTCGAGACGCCGACGAACCCGATGATGTCCCTCTGCGACATCGCCGCGATCGCGGCCCTTTCGAAGGAGGGCGGCCGCGGCATCCTCGTCGTCGTCGACAACACGTTCGCGACGCCGTACTTCCAGCGGCCGCTCGAGCTCGGCGCCGACATCGTCGTCCACTCGACGACGAAGTTCCTGAACGGCCACTCCGACTCGGTCGGCGGCGCCGCGATCTCGAAGACGAAGGAGCTCGACGAATGGCTCGGGTTCGTCCAGAACTCCGCGGGCGCGATCCTCTCCCCGTTCGACTCCTGGCTCGTGCTCCGCGGTGTGAAGACCCTCGCGGTGCGCATGGAGCGCCACGAGGCGAACGGCCGGGCCGTCGCGGCCTACCTCGAGTCCCATCCGAAAGTCCGGAAGGTCTTCTACCCGGGGCTCGCGTCCCACCCGCAGCACGCGCTCGCGAAGAAGCAGATGCGCGGCTTCGGCGCGCTGATCTCCTTCGACGTCGGGAGCTACGAAAACGCGAAGGCGCTCCTCGACACCGTGAAGATCTGCTCCCTCGGCGAGAGCCTGGGGGGCGTCGAGACGCTCATCTGCCACCCGGCGACGATGACGCACGCGTCGGTTCCGGAGGAGGACCGCGCGAGGCTCGGCATCACCCCGGGGCTCGTCCGGATCTCCGTCGGGATCGAGGACGAGGAAGACCTACTTTCGGATCTCGGCCGGGCGCTGTCGGCGTTTTAGCGTCTTCCCTCTTCCCGCCTTCGGCCGGGCGGCGGAGACCGGCTTCTTCTTCCGCCGGCGCGGTTCCTCGGCGCCGTCGACGATCCACTCGCAAAACCGCGCGTCGGCGTTCCGGATCGAGAAGGAGAGGATCTCCGGGAGCTCGTAGGAATTGATCTCGCGGATCGTCGCGGCGGCGTCGGGGAAACGCTTCGCGATCGTCTTGATCACGAGGAGATACTCGCTGTCCTCGCAGACCTTCCCTTTCCACCGGTAGATCGACCGCACGGAAGGGACCATGTTGACGCACACGGCGTGGCGCCGGTGGACGAGCGCCTCCGCGACGTCGAGCCCCTGTTCTTCCGTCCCGACCGAGGTCAGCATCACGACGATGTCGTCTCCGCGCATCTCGTGGACGTTAGCACACGTCGGCCGCGCGCCGCACGCCGTTGGAACCGCGCGGCCTCCCACATCGCGGACCTCCTCGCCTCGGTTACTTCGGCGAGACTTTCCGCGATGTGTCCTCCGCGGCTCGGGTGAACCCTCGACCGCTCCGGGGCCCGCCGACGGCAACGCCGAGCCTGGGTGACACTTGACGGCCCACGAGTTTTCGCCTTTCCCGGCGGGAGAGGCCGCCGGGCCGACGCACCCGAAGGGACCGGAGGCCGGGCGGGTGAGGGAGGCCGGATCCAGCTCCGTCATTGCGAGGGAGCGGAGCGACCGCGGCAATCTCCAGATCGTGGCATGTCGACCGCCTCTCCCCGCGGGAGAGGCCCGAAGCACGCCGGGTGGAGGCCGGGCGGGTGAGGGAGCCCCTCTGGTAGGCTTCCCGGTCGATGCGAATCCTTTCCGGCATCCAGCCCTCGGGCAAGCTCCACCTCGGGAACTATCTCGGGGCGATCCGGCAGCACCTCGAGCTGCAGGAGAGCGGCGACGCCTTCTATTTCATCGCCGACCTCCACGCCCTGACGACGGTCAAGGAACCGCGGCTCCTGCGGGAAAACGTCCGGGACGTCGCGCTCGACTACCTCGCGCTCGGCCTCGATCCGGCGCGCGCCGCCTTCTACAAGCAATCGGACATCCACGAGATCCCGGAGCTCTCGTGGCTCCTCACGACCGTGACGCCGATGGGCCTCCTGGAGCGCTGCACCTCGTACAAGGACAAGATCGCCCGGGGACTCTCCCCGGACCACGGGCTCTTCTCCTACCCCGTCCTGATGGCGGCCGACATCCTGATCGTGGACGCCGACGTCGTCCCGGTCGGCAAGGACCAGAAGCAGCACGTCGAGGTCGCGCGCGACATCGCCGGGAGCTTCAACCACCTCTACGGCGAGGTCCTGAAGCTCCCGCGGGACCGGATCCTGCCCGAGGCCGGCGTCGTCCCGGGGATCGACGGCCAGAAGATGTCGAAGTCCTACGGAAACGACATCGGGATCTTCCTCGAGGGGAGAGCCCTGAAGGAGCGCGTCATGGCGATCGTGACCGACTCCGCGCCCGTCGAGGCGCCGAAGGACCCTGACACGAACAACGTCTTCAACCTCGTGAAGCTCTTCGCGGCGCCGGAGGAGACCGCCGAGTGGCGGTCGCGCTTCGCGGCGGGGGGGCTCAAGTACTCCGAGATCAAGAAGCGGCTGATCGCGCTCCTCGACGAGCGGTTCGGCGAGGCCCGCGAGCGCCGGAAGGCGCTCGCGAAGGATCCCGGCTACGTCGAGGACGTCCTTCAGGACGGCGCGGCGAGGGCGCGGAAGGTCGCGGCGGCGACGCTGGCGCGGTGCCGGCGCGCCTGCGGTATCGATTAGCAGGCGCGGCGATACGGGCCGTTATACGCGCCCGTGACGCCCGCCGCCGGCTTCAACGTACGTTTGTCAGTACGCCTCAGCCGCCGGCGGGCGTCCCGAACGCGTCTTCCGACCCGTCTCGCCGCGCCTGATCGGTTTCAGAGCACGGCGACAGAACGCGCCCTTTACCTGGTTCCCGTCGGCACGATCGTTCCCCTCTCGACCATGAGCATCACGGTCCGCTGCGGCGCGCGCGGCCGGTGTTCGACGTTCTTCGGGACGACGACGCCCTGGCCGGGCGAGAGCTCGATCGTCCGCTCCGACGTTCCTTCCCGGATGTCGACGAGGAGCTTCCCCTCGACGACGTAGAAGAATTCGTCCTCGGTGTCGTGGTGGTGCCAGTGGTATTCCCCTTCGACGACGCCGAGGCGCACGACCGATTCGTCCACGCGGCACAGCGTCTGGTTGTACCAGCGGTCCGTGCAGGCGGCGGCGAGACCGGTGACGTCGATGCGTTCGAGAGGGGAAAACTTCGGTTCGAGGAAGACGACGTAGGGAAACGGGCTGCTCACGGGAACCTCCTTTCGCCTCGCGCGTGGAGAGCGCCGACGCCGAGCCTAGAATGGCAGCCGGCATGGACGAGGACCATTTCCGGAGCGTCTTCCGGCCGCTTGCGGCGTGGGCCGCATGAACGTCCTTCCCGTCACGCTCTCCGGCCGCTACGTCCGGCTCGAGCCGATGACGATCGACCACGCGGAGCCGCTGGCGAAGGTCGGCCTGCATCCCGAGCTCTGGCGCCTGCAGCCCGCGCCGGTCGAGACCGTCGAGGACATGCGGGCCTACGTTCGGGAGGCGCTCGACCTGCAGCGCCGCGGCGCGGCGGTCCCGTTCGTCATCGTCGAGCAGGCGGGAGGGGAGATCATCGGCACCACGCGCTACATGGACATCGCCCCCGCGCACCGCCGCCTCGAGATCGGCGCGACGTGGCTCACGCCTTCGCGGCAGCGCACGGGCGCCAACACCGAGGCGAAGCTGCTCCTCCTGACGCACGCCTTCGAGACGCTCGGCGCGATCCGCGTCGTCTTCAAGACCGAAGTCGCCAACGGGCCGTCCCGCCGGGCGATCCTCCGGCTCGGCGCCGTGGAGGAAGGCACGTTCCGGCAACACCTCGTCGCGACGTCGGGACGCCGCCGCGACATGGTGTATTTCGCGATCCTGGAGAGCGAATGGCCGGCGGTCCGGGAGCGGCTTCGGAGCCGGCTGAGATGACCGTTTCGCGCGCGGCCGCGATCGTCCTGCTCCTGGCGGCGCGGTCTCTCCCCGGCGCGGCCCCGGCTCCCGCCGAGATCCGCCTCCGCTCCGGCGGGATCGAGCGCACCTGCCTCGTCCACGCGCCCGCGAAGAGGCCGGCCGCGCCGATGCCGCTCCTTCTCGCTCTCCACGGCGGGGGCGGAACGGCCGACGGGATGGTCAGGCTGACGAAGGGGCGGTTCGACGCGCTCGCCGACCGGGACGGTTTCGTCGTCGCCTACCCGCAGGGCATCGGGCGGTCGTGGAACGACGGCCGGAAGGACCTTCGCTCGGAGGCGGCGCGAAAGAACGTCGACGACGTCGGGTTCGTCCGGGATCTCATCGGCGAGCTCGCGCGGCGCTTCCCGGTCGATCGCCGGCGCGTCTTCGTCGCGGGGATGTCCAACGGCGGCATGATGGCGATGCGCCTCGCGTGTTCGCTTCCGGGCGAGGTCCGCGGAGTGGCCGCCGTCGCGTCATCGCTCTCGAACGACGCGGCGGCCGCCTGTCCGGCGGCCTCGGCGGTCTCGGTCGTCGAGATCGCCGGGACGGCGGACCCGATCGTGCCCTTCGAGGGAGGCGAGGTCAGGGCCCTCGGGATGCCGCGCGGGAGCGTGTTCGGCGCGCCGAAGACCGCCGCGCTCTGGGCGCGGAAGGCCGGCTGCCGGATGCCGCCGGCGGAGGCGGGGCTGCCCGCGGCGGTCGAAGACGGCACGCGGGTCCGGAAGATCGAATACGCGGCGTGCTCGTCCGGCGCCCGCGTGGTGCTCTACGGAGTGGAAGGCGGGGGCCACGCGTGGCCCGGCGGCGTGCCCTATCTCGGCGAGCGGATCATCGGAAAGACGAGCGCGAACCTCTCCGCCTGCGACGCGATCTGGGAGGTCTTCTCCGCGCTCGAATGAAGGGGGGCCCGTTCGGGCCCCCTTCCGGGGGCGCGGGGCGCCCGGCCGGTCAGGATCCCGGCGTCCGGTTGTATTCGAGCGAGAGGAGCGGCTTCCAGCCGTCCCCGCTCTTTTCGGTGAGGCTCCACGTGTACCGGTCGTTCGTCGACCGTACGACCGTCGCCTTCATGTCCGCGAGCTTGTCCTCGAAGTCGTGCGCGCGGAACGCGATCACCGTCGTGTCCCCGGCAACGACGACCTGCCCCTGCGTGATTTCGCTGCGCGCGTCCGTGTACCAGACGTGAAGGGCGGCGTCGGCCGGGTCCCAGAAGAAATTTCCGTCGTAGTTCTTCAGGGTCCCCTTCTCGGAGATGAAATGCGTCGTGAACCGGATGTACGCGTCGTTGTCGGCCCACTGGTAGCGGGTCTCGATCGCCTTCATTCCCCCTCCGAGCTTCGTGCAGTCGGCGGTCCAGGTTCCGCCGACGAGCCAGGCGAGCGGCGCGATGGGGCGCGTCGCCGGCTTCGGCGCGGCCTCCTCCGCGAGGCCGGCTCGCGACGCGGCGGCGAACGCGACGGCGATTCCGATTCTTCCGAGGCGGTTTCGGGCGAGGGACATGGTCGTTCTCCTTCTTTCTTTTCAGAAGCGGTTTTCGCCAGCCGGCGATGCGCCGGCGCCGTCGGCCTGATCGCTCGAGGGCGGGGGCGAAGCCGTCAACAGGCGGAAGTACTCGCGCAGGTGCGCGACCGAGGCGTCGAAGGGGGCGAGATCGCGATGCGCGCGCGCCTGCATCACGCCTCCCTCCATGACGGTGAGGACGAACTTCGATAACGCGGCGAGGTCGGTCCCGGGAGGGAATCGCCCGGCGGCTTCGCCGAGAAATTCTTCGACGGCGCGCGTCCAGCCGTCGAAGTTCGCCGTGATCGATCGATGGACGTCGACCTGCTCGGGGGCGATCTCGAGGGCCAGCCTTCCGATCGGGCACCCGTACGAGCAGCCGGTCGCGATCAGGTTTTGCCGGTAGAAGTCGAGAATCCCGAAGACGCGATCGATGGGGTCCGGGAAACGCTCTCGAACCGGGGCGAGGATCACCGAATCGAGCGAATCGACGTAGAGCTGCAGGACCGCGAGGAGGAGGTCTTCCTTTCGCTTGAAGAAGTGGTAGAAGCTGCCGGCATTCACACCTGCCGGCCCGAGGATGTCGGCGATCGAAGTCGCCGAATAGCCCTTCAACCAGAAGAGATAAAGGGCCGTATCGACGAGCTTTTCACGGGTACTTTTCTTTGTGACCATGCCTACAGTTGAGTATTCAACTAAGAAATTAAATCGATGTCAACGACTTTCTTGATCGGCGGGCCGGTAGGATCGCGGAAGCGATGGAGATTGTTCTCTTCGGTGCAACAGGCATGGTCGGTCGGGGCGTGCTTCGCGAGTGCCTCGCCGATCGGGCCGTCGACCGGGTCCTCTCGGTCGTGAGGCATCCCGCCGGAACGCCGCACGCGAAGCTCACGGAGCTCGTTCATGCCGACTTCTTCGACTTCTCGACGGTTGCCGACGACCTGACCGGCTGGGACGCCTGCTTTTTCTGCCTCGGCGTCTCCTCGGCCGGGATGTCCGAGCCCGAATACCGGCGCGTGACTTTCGACATCACGCTCGCGGCCGCGACGGTGCTCGCCCGCGTCAACCCGGGCATGACGTTCATCTATGTGTCGGGGGCGGGCACGGACGCGACCGAGAGCGGCCGCTCGATGTGGGCGCGCGTCAAAGGACGAACCGAGAACGCGCTCCTTGCGCTTCCCCTCTCGGCGTGCATGTTCCGGCCCGCGATCATCGTGCCGATGCACGGCGTCGTCTCGAAGACCCGCTCGTACCGGATCTTCTATTCGGTCTTCCGTCCCGTCCTTCCGATTCTGCGGGCGCTCTTCCCCGGTTACGTCACGACGACGCAGGAGGTCGGACGCGCGATGCTCGCGGTCGCCGAGCACGGCGCGCCGAAGCCGATCCTCGAGAGCCGCGACATCCGGGAGCTCGGGAGGGCGCGGGCGCGGCGCGCCGCCCGTGCGTAGCCGCTACCGCGCGAGCTTCTCCGCGTACTTCTTGCGGAGCTTCGCGACCTTCGGCGAGATGACCGCCTGGCAGTAGGGCTGGCCGGAGTTCTGCGCGAAATAGTTCTGGTGGTAGTCCTCGGCGGGGTAGAACGTTCCGGCCGGGACGACCTCCGTCACGATCGGCGCCGGAAAGATCTTCTCGCGGTCGAGCCGCGCGATCGTCGCCTCGGCCGCCGCCTTCTGCTCCGGCGAGCGGTAGAAGACCGCCGAGCGGTACTGCGTTCCGACGTCCCCGCCCTGGCGGTCCTTCGTCGTCGGATCGTGGAGCGCGAAGAAGATCTCGAGGAGCTCGTCGAAGGAGACGACCGCCGGGTCGAACGTGATCTCGACGGCCTCGGCGTGCCCGGTCGTCCCGCCGCAGACCTGCCGGTAGGTCGGATCCTTCGCGGTCCCCCCGGTGTAGCCCGAGACGACCTTCTCGACCCCTCGGAGCGGCAGGAAGACCGCTTCCATGCACCAGAAACACCCGCCGGCGAACGTCGCGATCTCACGCATGCCGGCCATTCTCTCAGACTTTCACCGGCGCCGGCCCCGGGACGCGGTTCCTGCTGAACCTTCGGCGCGCGATGTCGTATCCTTCGGGATCGACAATCGCATCGAAGGAGCCGTCGTGAATAGAACCCTCGTCTTCGCCTCTCTTCTTGCGCTCGCCGCGCTCCCCGCGGCGGCCGCCAAATCGAAACCCGCGGAAAAGGCCCCGCCTCCGTCCGGGCCGACGTCGGCCGAGACCTGGAGCGGGCTCGAGCTCCGCTCGATCGGGCCGGGGCTCGCCTCCGGCCGGATCATGGACATCGCCGTCGATCCCGCGAGCGACGGGCGGCGGTATTTCGTCGGCGTCGCCTCGGGAGGGGTGTGGCGGACGGTCAACGACGGGACGACCTGGACGCCCGTGTTCGACCACGAAGGCTCCTACTCGATCGGCTGCGTCACGATCG
>Ga0316624_10000751_pt1 | contig 11814 bp, 12 predicted proteins | sample OWC_Aug_N3_C1_D5_FD_207657 | JGI IMG/M metagenome (GOLD analysis project Ga0316624, IMG submission 207657) | Wetland soil microbial communities from Old Woman Creek delta, Ohio, United States - OWC_Aug_N3_C1_D5_A | ecosystem: Environmental > Terrestrial > Soil > Wetlands | place: USA: Ohio...
CCAGCGGTTGGCCGACCGCGGCCGCCGAAGAGATGTCGGTAAGCAGTTCCGAAGCTTCGTTAAAAAAAATGATCTTGCCGTCGGCGTCGAGGGAGACCACGCCGTCGTCAAGGTTGGCGAGGATTTGCTCCCAGGAGATTTGCGCAGGCGAAGGTCGTTTCGCTGGACTCGGAGCTTTCATGGACGGTGCGTGAATTTAAAGCAGAATCATATCAAATGCCGGTAGGGGTGCAACGCCGGGAGCGAACCCAGGCCTTGCATTGTCGAGCTTCGGTATGGTATCAATTTTCTTACACTTTAGGAGTCAACACTCGAAGTGGGCTTTGCCCGCTTTTTTTGTTTCTAGGGCCGCAAAAAAGAAGAATGGACGCGACCGTTGCCCGGATTTGGGAGCTTGCCGCGCCTGTGGCGGAAACACAAGGCATGGAGATTATCGATATTGAACTCCGGCGCGAGGGCAGCCGGAGTGGCCGGGTTCTGCGCTTTTATCTCGATAAGGCCGGCGGTCCGAACATGGAGGATTTAAGCCGGGTGAGCCGGCAGCTGAGTGAGCTGCTCGACACCCACGATGTGGTGGAGGGAGCCTACACCCTGGAGGTGTCTTCGCCCGGCATCAATCGACCGCTCAAATTGCCGGAACATTTTACCCGATTTATCGGTAAGACCGTTCGCGTGCGAACCCGAGAGCTCATTCAAGGCCGAAGGTCTTTTCTGGGCAGGCTGTCGGAAGTCTCAAACGATAAGATTGCCGTGAGTCAAGACGGAACCCGATACGAAATCCCGTTTTCGCTAATTGAAAAATCGAATTACGAGCACGACTGGAGTGCCGAATATGCAGCAGGATCTAAATAGAGTCATCGAGCAGGTGAGCAAGGAAAAGGGAATCGACAAAACGATTCTCATCAGCGCGTTGGAGAACGCCATGATCTCGGCGGCCAAGAAGAAATTCGGCCATAACCGAAAGATCGAGGCGCAGTTCAATTCGGAAATCGGCGAGGTCGAGCTGTTCGAAGCCAAGACGGTGGTGGAACAGGTTCAAGACGAGGCCACCGAGATCACCTTGAAGGAGGCCAAAGAGACTCTCGACCCAGACGCCGAAGTGGGCGACGAATTGTTGTGTAAGCTCGATTCGAGCCTGTTCGGCCGCATCGCGGCCCAGGCCGCCAAGCAGAATATCGTGCAGCGATTGCGCGACGCCGAGCGCGAAATCATCTACAACGAATTCAAGGGCCGCGAAGGCCAATTGGTCAACGGCATCGTGCAGCGTTTCGAGAAGCGCAACATCATCGTCAACCTCGGTCGCACCGATGCGATACTGCCGGAAAAAGAGCAGGTGCCGCGCGAGCGCTACCGCCAGGGCGATCGCATCCGCGCCTATATTGTCAGCGTCGAAATCACCAGCCGCGGGCCGCAGATTATTCTATCCCGCACCCATCCCGGTATGTTGATTCAACTCTTCGCGCAGGAGGTTCCGGAGATCTACGAAGGCATCGTTGAGGTCAAAGGCGCGGCGCGGGAGCCGGGCGGGCGGGCCAAGATCGCCGTGGTTTCGCACGACTCCGACGTCGATCCGGTGGGCGCGTGCGTCGGCATGAAAGGCACTCGGGTGCAATCCGTCGTTCAGGAGTTGCGCGGCGAGAAAATCGACATCGTGCACTGGATCCCCGATCAGGCCGAGTATGTCTGCCGCGCGCTAGCGCCGGCGAAGGTCTCCAAGATCATCATCGATGACGACGATCACACGATGGAAGTTATCGTGCCCGACGACCAGCTTTCGCTGGCGATCGGTAAAAAGGGGCAAAACGTCCGGTTGGCTTCCCGTCTGACCGGCTGGCGCATCGACGTGCGCAGCGAGGCAGAGGCGGAAGAAGAGACGCGCCGGGCGCGCCAGTCGATCGGCGCGATCCCGGGTATCGGCGATTTTGCCGCGGAGTTGCTTTATCAAGAGGGATTTAAGTCGGCGGAGGATGTCGCCGACAGCGAACTGGAAGAAATTCTCGATGTCGAGGGCATCAGCAAGGAAAAGGCCGAAGCCTTGCACAACTCGGCGAAGCTATACGTTGCAGAAAAACGAGCTCAAGAGGCCGAAGCAGCCGCGAACGCAGCGACCGCCGCGGCGCAGACCGTGCCGGAGCAAGAGTCGCAACCCGAGTAGGTGTGGCGCAAAGAGGACGGCAGCCGCGCCGAACTTGCCTGGGTTGCGGGGAGCGAGACGATCAACGTCAGCTGCTTCGCCTGACGCTGGCCGACCAGGGCCGCTTGGCCGTCGATCGGCATCGAGGACGCGGTGGGTATTTACATCGAAACGAAGCATGCTGGCGCAAGTTCTTGGCGCGAAAAGGTCTGTATCGCGCCTTTCGCGTTGAGGTCAGCCGAGCCGCGAAGGAACAATTGGTGCAGGAACTAAAGGGTCGAGACTGGGAGTAAGTAGAGATGGGTAAGACGAGAGTCCACCTATTGGCCAAGGAATTGGGGATTGAGACTAAAGATCTCATCGCTCAACTTGATAAGCTGGGTATGAGAGGTCGAAAAGCGCAGAGCGCGCTCGAAGACGACGAGGTGGCGCGCGTGCGCGCTGCCTTGGCGGCTCAGGAAAAGCCTCAAGTCCACGTCGGCGAGGAAAAAATTATCGCCGATCGCTTGGTCAAAAACGAAGAAGAGGGTGAGGGAGGTGCCGAAGCCCGGGAAACCGTCATCGAGCGACGGGTGCGCGCCAACGTCATCCGCCGCCGGGTCAACCGAACGGAGGTCATGCCGAGCGAAACCGCGTCCGTCCCGGCCGAGACCGCTAATGTTCCGCTCCCGGAGCCCGCTGCCGGCGCGATCGAGGCCCTGCCAACGGAGATTCCAGTTGAGGAGAGCCCGGCTGAGACGTTGCCGGAAATGGATTTTCCCTTTGAGGAAGTTGCGCCGGTGGAGCCGGCTGCGGAGCCTCACGTGTTCCCCGCGGAACGAGCGGCCGAAGCCCCTTCGGCTGCCGCGCCGGCGTCGCAAGCAACGGAGCTCCGGAGCGAAACCGTCGCGCCGCTGTTTCCGCCGGCCGCGCCCGAGCAGCCACGCGGCGCTCGCATCCTCGGTCGCATCGATCTGAAACAAACCATGCGAATTGAACCGGCGCCGACGCCGGTGCGTAAAGCACCGCCAGGCGCGCCGGGTGCTGCCGGCGCGCGACCAGGCGAGGCCGATCGCGGACGACCGGCCGACGGCGCGGCCGTGCCGGCCGGCGAGGAAAAGCCGAAGGCCGGACGTCACAAAAAGCGCGTCGTTAAGAAGCAAGACGTGTTGGAGACCAGGGAGAAGGAGCTGCGCGGCGGGCGCATCCCGAGGAAGAAAAGAGTCCTTCCCGGCAAAGAGGTTAGACACACCGAGATCACGGTTCCGAAAGCGAGCAAGCGGGTCATCAAAATTTCCGAAGTCGTTACCGTCGGTGATCTGTCCCGGGAAATGGGCGTCAAGGCCGGCGAGGTCATCAAAAAATTGATGGGCATGGGGATGATGGCGACCATCAACCAGGTGCTCGATGCCGACACCGCGACGTTGATCGCTTCGGAATTCGACCACCAGGTCGAAAACGTCGCCTTCGATGTCGACAGCGCGTTGGAGATCGAACATCAAGTGGAAGATCAGGAGTCGGCGCTATCCGCGCGTCCCCCGGTGGTGACGATCATGGGCCACGTCGACCACGGCAAGACCTCACTGTTGGACGCGATTCGCAGCACCCACGTGACGGCGCAGGAGCATGGCGGCATCACCCAGCATATTGGCGCCTATCACGTGCAGGTGGACGGCCGCAGCGTGACCTTTCTCGATACGCCGGGTCATGAAGCCTTTACGGCGATGCGCGCGCGCGGCGCCAAGGTGACCGATATCGTCGTGCTGGTGGTTGCCGCCGATGACGGCGTTATGCCTCAGACGGTGGAGGCGATCAATCACGCCCGCGCCGCAGAGGTGCCGATTATCGTCGCCGTCAACAAGATCGACCGACCGGACGCCGACATCGAAAAAGTTAAGAGGGGGCTCTCTGAACACGGATTGGTTGCCGAGGATTGGGGCGGCGACGCGGTGTTCGCGCCGGTGTCGGCTAAAACCCATGAAGGGATCCCGCATCTGCTCGAAATGCTGCTGTTGCAAGCCGATATTTTGGAGCTCAAGGCCAATCCGGATAAGCTGGCCCGTGGCACCATCGTCGAAGCCAAGTTGGACCGAGGCCGTGGGCCGGTGGCGACGGTGCTGGTGCAGGAAGGGACGCTGCGTGTTGGTGATGCTTTTGTCTGCGGCGTCTACTACGGCAAAGTGCGCGCGATGATCGACGACCATGGCCGTAAAGTCGAGGTAGCACCGCCCTCTTTTCCGGTCGAGATTCTCGGGCTTCAGGGTGTGCCGCTGGCCGGCGATTCATTCGTCGCGGTGGCGGACGAAGCCAAGGCGCGCCAGGTGGCGGAGTACCGCCATAGCAAGCAAAGAGAGACCGAATTGGTCAAGTCGAGCAAGGTGTCTCTCGAAGAACTCTACGATCAAATCAAGACCGGCGATGTCAAAGAGCTCCGCGTCGTGCTCAAAGCCGACGTGCAGGGCTCCGTCGAGGCTTTGACCGACGCGCTCAACCGGATGTCCACCGATGAAGTCAAGCTTAAGGTGATTCACGGTTCGGTGGGCGGCATCACGGAAAGCGACATCTTGTTGGCTACGGCGTCGAACGCGATTGTGATCGGATTCAATGTTCGGCCGGAATCGAAGGGTGCAATCTTGGCGGCTCGGGAAGGCGTCGACGTGCGGCTCTATACCATTATTTACGAAGCCGTTGCCGATATTCGCGCGGCCATGGAAGGCATGTTGGAGCCGACGTTCCGCGAGCAGACTCAGGCTCGGGTGGAGATTCGCCAGACTTTCAATATCGCCGGCGTCGGCACCATCGCCGGCTGTTATGTGACCGAAGGCAAAATCACGCGCGGCAATTTGGTGCGGCTATTGCGCGATCACGTGGTGGTCTTCGACGGCAAATTGGCCAGTCTCAAGCGCTTTAAAGACGACGTGCGCGAGGTAACGGCCGGTTATGAGTGCGGTCTTTCCTTGGAAGGATTTCAGGATATCAAGCAAGGCGACGTCATCGAAGCCTACGAGCGCATTCCGGTGGTGCGCCGGATCAGCGCTGCGCCGACCGGGCGCGAAGCGGCGCGTCTCAGCGGCGCTTAAACCGCCGGCGGCTTGCGGCTGCGTCGATTCCGATGGTCGTGGGAGTTCTCAAACTCAAGTTGCTGATTCCCGAAAACCATTCGCTCAAGGGCAAACGTGGAGTTCTGAAAAGCATTCAAGCGCGGGTCGGCAATCAATTTAACGTCTCGGTGACGGAATGTGGCGATCAGGAGCTGTGGCAGAGCGCGGTGTTGGGCTTTGTCGCGGCGGGGGCGAACCAGCCGATCGTCGAAGCGACGCTCCACAAGATCGTTGAATTCGTCGACGACCTCGGTTTGGCTGAGCTCGGCGATGCCGAGGTCGAAAGCTTTCATTGCTGAGCGCCGAGATCGCCATCGCTCGCCGGCGAAATTTCCCGCGTTGGCCTTGCTTCCATCATGGACTACCAACGATCAGATCGGGTCGGTGATTTGCTTCTCGAAGTGATTGCCGACCTGTTGCGCCGTGAGATCCGCGACCCCCGACTCCAGTGGCTAAACCTCACCGGGGTGAAGGTCAGTAAGGATCTTCGCCACGCCAATGTGTTTTTCAATCTTCTCGGCGGGGCCGAGGACAAAGATGCAGCCCTGGCCGGGTTGAAGAGCGCCGGGGGATTTATCCGTTCCAAGGTCGGTAAGAAGCTCAATCTGCGCTTCGTGCCGGCGATCGAATTTACCTACGACGGGAGCGAAGAGGAAGCCCGACGCATCGATGCCCTGCTGAATAAGGTCAAGCCATAAATTTCCATCGCTCCAAGGCTTCGGTTTCGTTCTGACCTACCAGTCCCGGATTCTTTATGACCATGACGCGCAGCGGCATTTTGCTGATCGATAAACCGGAAGGCCCGTCTTCGGCGCAAGTGGTGCAGCGGGTGAAGACTCTTTTGCAGGCGAAAAAAGTCGGCCATCTCGGCACGCTCGATCCGTTTGCGTCGGGCCTGCTGCTGGTCGGTGTCAACGAGGGAACCAAGATCGCCGATATATTTCTCGGCGGGGTGAAGAGCTATCGCGGCGTGATTGCCCTGGGAATCGAAACCGACACCCAGGATAGCACCGGTAAAATCTTACACGAGCGACCGGTAGCGTCGCTCGATGCAGCGGATCTGCGCGCGTTGGAGCGAAAATTTACCGGTGAACTGCAACAGGTGCCGCCGATGTTCTCGGCGTTAAAGAAGGACGGTGTTCGCCTCTACCGCCTGGCGCGCCAAGGCAAAGAGGTTCCCCGCGAACCGCGCCGGATTCGGATCGACTCGCTGCGGTTAGGCCAGTTGAACGATTCGGAGCTCGAGTTCGAGACCACCTGTTCACGTGGGACCTACATCCGCACCTTGGCCGCGGATATGGGGCAGGAGATCGGTTGCGGGGCGCATTTAAAGACCTTGCGGCGCATGGCCTGCGATCACCTGAGCATCGAGAACGCGATCCCGGTCGAAGAGCTTGAAAGCCGGCAGGCCGCTGGGGCCGTGCCGCTGCTGACGCTTCGACAAGCGCTAAGCCATCTGCCGGCGGTGGTCTGGCAAAGCCGGTATGTGTCGCGGTTGCGATTGGGGCAACAGGAGTTGTTGGGGCAAATCGCCAAACCTCTTGGGGGCGAAAAATTGCTCGGAATTCTCGACCCATGCGGCGACCTGGCGGCCTTGGTCCAGTGGACTGAAGATCTGCCGGGCGGGCGCTGGCGGCTCTGCCGGGTCTTCCAGTGCTGACGTTTGACATCGCCGCGAGGGATCAGTTACGCTAGTTTGTCAGCGTGAAAACTCGACGCTATGACAAGTTCGTTGTGTCGCCGTGTTGTGGTCGGTCTTCGCAGCGCGAAATTAAAAATTGTGATCTGAGGAAAGGAATGATCGGAATCTCATGAGCCAGTCGACAGGTGCCATCCCGGCAAATTTGCATATTCAAAATTGGGTCAAAGAAGTGGCGGCCATGTGCCAGCCCGATGAAGTTTTTTGGTGCGATGGATCGGAAGAAGAAAAAGAAAAATTGACCGAGATCGCGGTTGCCAGCGGCGATCTCATGCCGCTCAATCAAAAGGAATTGCCGGGTTGCTACCTGCACCGCAGCGCGCTCAACGACGTGGCGCGGACCGAAAATCTCACTTTTATCTGCACCAAAAGCCAGGAGGAGGCGGGCCCGAACAACAACTGGATGGCACCGGCCGAATCCTACGAGCGCTTGGCAAAAATATTTCGCGGCTCGATGCGCGGACGGACCTTGTACGTCATTCCGTTCCTCATGGGGCCGCAAGGCTCTTCCTTCAGTAAAGTCGGCATCCAGATCTCCGACAGCGTCTACGTCGTGCTCAATATGCGCTTGATGACCCGCATGGGCAAAGTCGCTCTTGATCATCTCGGCGGTTCCGATGATTTTACCCGTTGCCTGCATTCCAAGGCCGATCTCGACATGGATCGGCGGTTCATCTGTCACTATCCCCAGGACAACACGATTTGGAGCGTCGGCTCGGGCTACGGCGGCAACGCCTTGCTGGCAAAAAAATGTCTCGCGCTGCGTATCGCCAGCAAGCTCGGACAAAAAGAAGGGTGGTTGGCCGAGCATATGTTGATCGTCGGGATTGAGAGTCCCGAAGGTGAAACGACTTATGTCTGCGGTGCCTTTCCGAGCGCCTGCGGCAAAACCAATCTCGCCATGTTGGTGCCACCGCCGAGCATGAATGGTTGGAAGATTCACACGATCGGCGACGACATTTCTTGGCTGCGGGTCGGCTCCGATGGCCGGCTCTGGGCGATCAACCCGGAGGCCGGCTTTTTTGGTGTCGCGCCGGGCACCGGTTCCAAGACCAATCCAAACGCTATGGCGACGATCAAAAAAGACACGATTTTCACCAACGTCGCATTGCGTTCGGACGGCACGGTGTGGTGGGAAGGTCATGACGATCCGACGCCGAATAACGCTCACGACTGGCGCGGCAAGACGTGGGACCCACAGAGCGGTCATCCCGCGGCGCATCCCAACTCGCGCTTTACGGTGTCGCTCAAACAGTGCCCCACTTATTCTTCCGAATGGGAAAAGCCCGAAGGCGTGCCGATCAGTGCGGTGCTTTTCGGCGCGCGGCGCAATAAGCTGGTGCCGCTGGTGTACCAATCCTTTAACTGGCAGCACGGCACTTTTCTCGGCGCTACTCTGGCTTCTGAAACCACCGCAGCGGCGACCGGCGCGGTGGGCGTTGTGCGCCGCGATCCGATGGCGATGCTGCCCTTCTGCGGCTACAACATGGGCGACTATTGGTCCCATTGGCTATCGATCGCCAGGCGGGCCAGCAATCCGCCGAAAATTTTCCGCGTCAATTGGTTCCAGCGCAACGAACAAGGCAAGTTCATGTGGCCGGGCTTCGGCGAGAATTTGCGCGTGCTGCGTTGGGTTATCGAGCGCTCGAAGGGCGGCGGCGCGGCGGATGAAACAGCGATCGGATATGTTCCCAAGCCGTCGGCTCTGAACGGTGGCGGACTTAACATCTCCAAGGACGATCTCAATCAGTTGGTTGTCATCGACCGGGAGGGTTGGAAGAGCAATCTCAAAAGCCAGGCGGACTACTTCGACACATTCGGCGATCATCTGCCCGCCGGTATCAAAGAAGAGCATAAGGCGCTAGCTAACCGACTCAAAGGATAGGCGAGGGAGCGTAGCAACCATGGCTCGCGGACACCACGATATTGGCGGCCTCCCCGGTGCCGGAACGATCGATCAGACCGAGCATCACCTATCGGATTGGGAAATCCTCGCCGACGCGGTGAATCAAGCGTTGGGCGCCAAGGGGATCAAACGAACCGACGAGATGCGCCGGGCGCGCGAGGAAATGGACTCGGCCGCTTATCGCGATATGAGCTATTACGAGCGTTGGATCGCCAGTATCGAAGCGATTCTCATCGAGAAAAAAATCCTGGCCAAGGAAGAAATCGACCGCAAGCTCGCAGAATTCGAATCCAAGTGGGGCGAACCGTGAGCGCTGAAGCCGGCAAGTTTAAACCGGGAGACAAGGTTCGAGTAAAATTCGAAGACCGTCCGGGCCACATCCGAACGCCCTGGTACATCCGCGGAAAAATAGGTTGGGTGGAGCGGGTATATGGAGATTTTCTTAACCCCGAGTCCCTCGCCTTTGGCCGTGACGGCCTGCCCAAGAAGACGCTCTATTTAGTCGGATTTAATCAACGCGATGTTTGGGACAAATCCGAAGGGCAAAGAGATAAATTGCTCGTCGATATCTACGAGCATTGGCTCGATCCGGCTGCGTAAGAGGGTAATGATGAGCGATTCTTTGGTTGATGAGCACGGTCACGAACACCCCAAGCATGAATTAAGTCACTATGCCAAGCGAATTTATGCCATCCGCGATCTGCTGCTCGAAAAGGGCGTGATCAGCGACAAGGATATCCAGTGTCAGATCGAGTATCAGGAAGCCCGCTCGCCGGTGAATGGCGCCCGGCTAGTCGCGCGCGCTTGGGTCGATCCAAATTTCAAGGCGCGGTTTATCGCAGATCCCAAGGCGGCTTGCGCCGAGATGGGCATTGATGCCACGGCGATCAACGAGTTTGTCGTCCTTGAGAACAGCGAGAAGGTGCGCCACATGGTGGTCTGCACGCTGTGCTCCTGCTATCCACGGCCGATTTTAGGACGGCCACCGGATTGGTACAAAAGCTTCAACTACCGGCAACGGGCTGTCAGCGATCCACGCGGGGTTATGCGCGAGTTCGGGCTGAAATTGCCCGAAGACGTCGAAGTCCGCGTGCACGATAGCACGGCCGATATCCGTTACCTGGTTCTGCCTTGCCGTCCGAAGGGAACCGAAGGGTGGACCGAATCGGAACTGGCCAAATTGGTAAGTCGCGACAGCATGATCGGCGTGATGGACGCGTTGCCAGCCATTCCTCAATAATTCCGAATAGCTGCCTGAATACCGTCAAATCCCTAGGATTTCTGCCCTCGACACTGAGGCAACCGGCAATCGGGCCCGGCAACAGCAATTTTTTTGTTGCTTTTTTAGGCCACTGTTCGTACCATTTACGTTATAAAGTGCGTAAATGCGTTTTGAATAGCCTCCTTAGCTACATCATTGGAATGCGAAAGTGTCAATCATGCGCCGAATAGACTACGCCACGGCCTTGCGCTGTATCGCTCAGGATCTGGATCGGCGCGGATTGAAGGCTTTCGATATCCGCTTCGAGCGCGACGAGTACATTGCCGAATGCGGCTACCAGGAACCCCCTGCGCCGGCGCCGGTTTCGATCCATTATTCGTTGGACGATATCGACGAACTCGATCGAGACGGTGAAAGCAAACGCGGTACGATATTGCCGGCCACGGAGTTTCTCAATCATGTTCAGATCTTTCGTACGATCGGCGGCTTCCTCGATAAGAACGAGGCGCGCCTCATTCGCCTGACCAACAATGACCCGACTCAAATGGGCTCGTTGCTCGTGGTTGAATATGTCACCAAGGATGGCGAACGAGTCGTGGACGACCGTGCAGGCTCAGCGATCTACGACATGTGCGTGCAGATGTACAAGCAGAGAGGCAAACTGACCGGCACCGGCGGGCGGCGCGGACGGTGGCGCCGATAGTCGGCGATGGATTAAATCGAATTGAAGGGCCCCCGGAAGCCGTTCGGCGGCATGATTCTCCGCGGGAGCGTCGCAAATCTTGGATACGAATTTCGATTACTATTCTTTGTTAGGCCTCGCGCGAAGCGCAAGCCAGGAAGACATCAAACGGGCTTATCGGAAAGCGGTCTTTCGCTACCATCCGGATCGCAATCCCGGCGACGACGAAGCGGCGGGGAAATTCAAGCAGGTGTTGGACGCCTACGAGGTTTTGTCGGACACGCTCAAGCGCGCCAATTACGACCATGTCACTCATCCCGCCGAAGCTGAAAGCGAAGTTGAAGAGGAGGAAGCGCCTAAAAAAGAGGAGGCGTCGCGGTCTGGTGCGGACGCAGGCAACGGCTTTAATTTCACCCAAGATTTTAAACACAAAGTCGAACCGGAACCGAAGTGTCCTTCCTGTTCGGTGGTGGGCACTGATCATATCATATCGCGCAAAGCCGGCTCGAGCTCGGCGCGCGGAAAGCAGTTTGTCCTCGCACCGTTCAACATCATTTTCTGCAATTCGTGCGGCCACGTTTACGGCGTGACGCCGACTTCAAGTTAAGATTCAAAAAATTGTTTCGCCGCTAGGTGCCTGGGCGCCCTCGATTTCAAACGTCGGTGGGCATACAGCGCGAGCGCTCCTTTGCGTTTCGAATGAAGGCTAGATTTTGTCGAGGGCATATTTTGCCCGCTAACAAAGGCGGAATAGGGAAATCGAGAAATGGAAAAAGAATACCGAATACCGCGTTAGTGCATCACCCCGCCGCCCTCGACGACCAAAAGCTGGCCGGTGATGAAGTCGCTGTCGGAGCTCGCGAGGAAGAGCGCGGTGCCGACGATGTCCGCCGGTGTTTCAACCCGGCGGAAGGCGCGCTTGTCGATGCTGCCTTCGCGCCGTTTCAAGACTTCTTCGGACACCGACTCTTCGCTCATGGTCGAGCCCGGTGTCATGCAGTTGACGTTGATGCCCCATTCACCCAGTTGGCGCGCCATGACGCGGGTGAGCGCGACCACGCCGCCTTTGGCCGTCGTGTAGTGCGGCATAT
>Ga0316624_10000752_pt1 | contig 11814 bp, 13 predicted proteins | sample OWC_Aug_N3_C1_D5_FD_207657 | JGI IMG/M metagenome (GOLD analysis project Ga0316624, IMG submission 207657) | Wetland soil microbial communities from Old Woman Creek delta, Ohio, United States - OWC_Aug_N3_C1_D5_A | ecosystem: Environmental > Terrestrial > Soil > Wetlands | place: USA: Ohio...
CCAGCTCCGAGTTTTCGATGTTCTTGATCGCCGGCCCGGAGAGCACCGGATGGGTGATATAGGCCTTCACCTTGGAGGCGCCGTGCTTCTTCAAGGCGGCTGCGGCCTGACACAGGGTGCCGGCGGTGTCGACCAGGTCATCGATGAGGACACAGGTGCGATCCTTCACGTCACCGATGATGTGCATCACCTGCGCCACGTTGGCGCGCGGGCGGCGCTTGTCGATGATGGCGAGGTCGGCATCGTCGAGGCGCTTGGCCAGTGCGCGGGCGCGCACCACGCCGCCCACGTCGGGTGAAACCACCATCAAGCCAGGGTCCTTGTTGCGCCAGATCTCGCCAAGCAGGATCGGGGAGGCATAGACATTGTCCACAGGCACATCGAAGAAGCCCTGGATCTGATCGGCGTGCAGATCGACCGTGAGCAGCTTGTTGATGCCGACACCGGTGAGCATGTTGGCGATCACCTTGGCGGTGATGGGCACACGTGCCGAGCGGGGACGGCGGTCCTGGCGGGCATAGCCGAAATAGGGGATGACGGCAGTAATGATGCCGGCGGAGGCGCGGCGCAAAGCGTCGGCCATCACCATCAGCTCCATCAGATTTTCATTGGTGGGGGCGCAGGTGGGTTGGACGATGAAGACGTGCTTGCCGCGCACGTTCTCCAGGATTTCCACCATGATTTCGCCGTCGCTGAAGCGGCCGACGATCGCCTTGCCCAGCGGCAGGCCGAGATAGGTGGTGATATCCTGCGCCAGCTGAGGATTTGCATTGCCCGCAAAGACCATCATATCTGACGACACCAGGACCACCCCTCGCTTGCTTGTTGCCGAACGCCACGGCGTTAACAGAAAAAGCCATTCGTGCCTTGCACAGATGGTTTAGCTCAATTTGGCTGGGGTGCCAGGATTACTCGGGACTGCGTCCCTCGCCCTGCGGGCCAGCGCCGCTGCGCGGCGCTGTTCCGATTCGCACGCGAATCGGTCGAACCCTGCGGGTTCTCATCCTTGCACCCCGAACTTCCTTTTGCGCATCGCCTGTGGCGATGCCGCTTGATTTGGCTGGGGTGCCAGGATTCGAACCTGGGTATGCCGGAATCAAAATCCGGTGCCTTACCGCTTGGCGACACCCCAATAAAATCGTGTCAGTGAGCTGCCGGTTGACGTATAACGCCTGGCGCTCACATGAAAAAACTATCTGACTTCCGTAAGCCGCTTCAGGAGCGGCGAGCGGTTGCATCCCCGGGCCACGAAGCCGTTCCATCCCTGAGGGCGAACGGCGAAGACCCGGCGGGCATGCGCTTCGGTGTCGAACGCAGCAAAGACACAGGCACCCGTGCCGGTCATGCGTGCTTTGCCGTGCTGGCCGAGCCAGCCGAGCGCTTCAGCGACCGCCGGATAACGGTTTCTGACCACCGTTTCGCAGACGTTGACGCCTTCCCCCGCAAGAAAGGCGCGTATTGTGATGGGTGGGCTATTCCGTGTCAATTCAGGGGCGGCGAAAATCTCGGCCGTTGAAACACTTACCGGCGGGATCAGCACTACGAACCAGGGTTCGGGAAGCTCCACCGGGGTAAACTGCTCGCCGACACCCTCGGCCCAGGTGGCGAGGCCATGGACGAACACCGGCACATCGGCACCGAGGCGCAAGCCGAGGGTGGCGAGCTCATCGGCCGTGAGCCCGGTTTTCCAAAGGTGATTGAGGCCAACCAGTACCGTGGCTGCATCGGAGCTGCCGCCGCCGAGCCCCCCCCCCATGGGCAGCTGTTTGGTGACATGGAGGTCGGCGCCCAGACGGGTACCGCTCTCCCGCTGCAGCAGCTGGGCGGCGCGCACGACCAGATCCGTCTCTTCGGGAACACCGGGCAGGTCGTTCAGCCGGTGGATGGCGCCGTCACTGCGCACGATGAGGCGGATTTCGTCGGAGTAGTCGAGAAACTGGAATACCGTCTGCAGCAGGTGATAACCATCGGCGCGGCGGCCGGTGATGTGCAGAAAGAGGTTGAGCTTGGCCGGCGCCGGCCAGGGACGATCAATGGCGGAGGTCATCAGCCAGTTCCCAGCGCTTGATGACCAGACGCACCTCTGCCTGGTGGTTGGTGACGAACAGGCGGGAGGGGAGCTCGGTGTTGCCCTGCATGGTGTAGTCGAGAAACTCCACTCTCCATCCATCCTGATCGAGGAAGTGCAGACGGCCGAATTCATCGAGCTGCATGTTCGCCTCGCCGGGGGCCGCCAGGCCGAGCACCCAATAGCGCAGCGCGCTGATCGGTACACGCCAGCCCAGTTCAGTAAGTATCAAGGAGTCGGGATCGGTGGACACCGCGCTCTTTCCCTCGCTGGTGCGCAGTTCCACCTGCTGACTGTCCCCCTCCAGCTGTAGGCTCCCCTGCCCCAGAGGCGCGACCAGCTTCATCAGGTACTTGTCGTCCTCCTGGCGCCAGATGAAAGTGGCGTTCCAGCCGTCGTTACCGCTATGAACGGCGAGGCGGCCGGTGAGTTGCCAGAGGTGGAGCGGTTGCAATTGTGCCTGGCGTTGCGCCCAGGCCTGTTCCCGGGACGCTGCGGGTGGCCGTGGCGGAGTGACGGCGCAACCGGCCAGTAGCGCCAGCAGCAGTAGAACGATAACGCGCTTCATTTCGTCAGGCGATCGATGGTCTTGAGCAGAACCTTGTTATCCGGTGCCTGCTTGAGAGCTTTATCCCACACCTTGTGAGCTTCGTTATGCTGGCCCGAGGCCCAGAGCACTTCACCGAGGTGGGCGGCGATCTCGGGATCGTTTTGCAGGGCAAGCGCCTGCTTCAGATAGCCGAGCGACTCTTCATTATGGCCCTGCTTGTAGAGTACCCATCCCATGCTGTCGAGAATGGCCGCATCGTTGGGCGAGATCTTCATGGCCTTTTCGATCAGCTGACGGGCTTCGTCGAGGCGGCTGGTGCGGTCTGCCAGTGTATAGCCCAGGGCATTGAGGGCCTGGGCATCGTTGGGTTTCTGGCGCAGGATGGCGCGCAGATCCTGCTCGAGGATATCGAGGCGATCCAGACGTTCAGCCACCATGGCACGGGCATAAAGCAGATCGGGATTATCGGGATAGGTGGCCAGGGCGTCGGTGTAGACACTCATCGCCTCGGCGTTGTGCCCGGCCTGGCGCAGCAGTTCTCCCTCGAACAGTGACACCTTGACGCGATCAGCGGCACTCGCCGGGTGGAGTTTGTGCAGGTAGTCGCGTCCTTTGTCGAGACCGTCGCGGCGGGTGATGAGCAACGCCGCACGCAGGCGGGCATCCAGTTCAATGTCGCTATCCTCTACCGCCTCGTAATAAGCGATAGCCTTGTCGATCTCGTTGCGGCTCTCGGCGATCTGGCCGAGATTGTAGTTGGCCTCGTCTTCCCGTTGGCCGAGGTCGAGCAGACGCTGAAACTGCTTTTCGGCATCCTTGACGTCATTGGCCTGCAGGGCAAGCAATCCCAGGGCGTAGATGACATCGGGATCATCGGGGGATTGGCGGTCCACGGTACGAAACTCGCTGCGTGCTTCGTCCAGCCGGTGCTCATCCACCAGCATGCGTGCATAGACGGTTCGCAGCTGGGTGTTGTCCGGTGCCTCATTTACCGCACGGCGCAGCGTCGTGATCCCCTCGTCTTTGCGCCCCATGCCATAGAGCAGGCGTGATTTCATGACCAGCCCTTGCAGGTGGTGCGGGTCGACGCGCAGCAGCTGATCGAGGCGATCGAGGGCGAGGGCCGGCTTCTCCACTTGCGCTGCCATGACGGCGGAGGCATAGAGTGCTTCGGGCTCCTTGCTGTGGGGGCGAACCAGTTCATCCATCAAGGCCAGCGCCTGCTCCCGGTCGGGGGCGTGGCTGAGCAGATTGGCGGCAATGAGAAAACCATTCGTGCCGGTGCCGGAAGGTTTTTGAATGATTTGCAGCAGATAGGGGCGGGCCTGGGCAAACTGCCCGGCGCTGATGTAAATGGCCGCTATCGCCTCATCGGCATCCCGATCCTCCGGCGCGAGTTCATGCCACAGGTTGGCAGCGCGCATGGCCAGCTGGCTGTCATTGGCGTACATGGCAGTGCGTGTGGCCTGTTTGGCAAGGCGGGGGTCCCGGGTCTCCTCAGCCGCTGTGAGGAGTTGCTCGGTCGAGAGCTGAAACTGGCCGTCCTGAGCGGCGAATTCGCCCACCAGCAGCTGATAGAGCAGCGTCTGGGTGAGATCGACATGGGGGATTGGCGCCTCTACCGCATCTTCACTGACCGGTTCGGCCGCCGTTTCAGCGCTCTTCGCTGGTTCACCGCCGCCATGACGGGGAGAAAGCTGGGAACATCCGGTGTTCAATCCGATTGCTGCCAGGAGCAGCAGCCAGAGGGCTTTGTTGGGTTTCGGCACGCGATGATTCCTGATGAAAGCAGGCAAAAAATAACTATACCCCAGTTTGACCGTTTTTACCCGGTGGACGTTCCCCTTGCTATGAGGGGGGGCGGTATCGCAAAATTGACGGTTCGAACCTCCAGGTAAATCCGGCATTGTCGTCCGCATGGGTATTTTCGCGTTAGGCATCAATCACAAGACTGCTCCGGTAGAGATCCGCGAGAAGGTCGCCTTCACGCCCGAGCGGCTTCCCGAGGCGCTGCGCGAGCTGACGGCACAGAACCACGTGACCGAGGCCGCTATCCTCTCCACCTGTAACCGCACCGAGATCTACTGTGGCGTGGAGGGCGAGGACAGCCGCCCCGTGCTGGACTGGTTCAGCCAGTTCCACCACCTCCGCGCCAGCGACATCGAACCCTACTTCTACGCCCATCCCGACCGCCAGGCGGTGCGTCACATGCTGCGCGTGGCGAGCGGTCTCGACTCACTGGTCCTTGGCGAGCCGCAGATCCTCGGCCAGATGAAGCAGGCCTTCACCGCCGCACACGAGGCGGGCACCGTCGGCCAGCTGCTCAACCGCCTGTTCCAGCACACCTTCTCTGTGGCCAAGCAGGTGCGCACCGATACCGCCATCGGTGCAAGCCCGGTCTCGGTGGCCTTTGCCGCAGTGAGCCTGGCCAAGCAGATCTTCAGCGACATGAGCCGCCACTCGGCCCTGCTCATCGGCGCCGGCGAAACCATCGAACTGGTGGCGCGCCACCTCCATGAGACCGGCATCGGCCGCATCATCGTCGCCAATCGCACCGTGGAGCGCGCTCACAACCTCGCCGCCGAGTTCGGCGGTTACGCCATCGCCCTGCCCGAGATCCCCAACCATCTGGCCGAGGCCGATATCGTCATCTCCTCCACCGCGAGTCCGCTGCCGATTCTCGGCAAGGGGGCTGTGGAGTCGGCTCTCAAGGCACGCAAACACCGGCCGATGCTGATGGTCGACATCGCCGTGCCGCGCGACATCGAGGCCGAAGTGCGCGACCTGCAGGATGTCTACCTCTACACCGTCGATGATCTGCAATCGATCATCCAGGAGGGGCTGCGCTCGCGCCAGGAGGCGGCCCTGCAGGCCGAGGAGATCATCGATGTGCAGGTGACCCATTTCATGGGCTGGCTCAAGTCGCTCGAATCGGTCGATCTGATCCGGCGTTATCGCAATAGTGTCGAACAGCAACGTAATCAGGTAGTCGAAGCCGCGCTGCACCAACTGCAGCTGGGCCGCGCCCCCGACGAGGTGTTGCGCGAATTGGGGCGTCAGCTCACCAACAAGCTGATGCATGCCCCCTGTGCCCAGATGAAGATGGCGGGTTACGATGGACGCACCGAACTGCTCGATGCCGCCCGCGAACTCTTCAATCTCAAGACCCCGGAAAACTAATCCCCGTGAATCCCTCCATCCGCAGCAAGCTCGAAACCCTCTCCGAGCGGCTGCAGGAGCTTAGCGCCCTGCTTGCCGAACCCGAGGTTGTGACCAACCAGGAGCGCTTTCGCTCCCTCTCCATGGAGTATGCACAGCTTGATCCGGTGGTGAAGAGCTTCAACGACTATCGCAAGACCCTCGATGACCTGGCCACCGCCGAAGAGATGCTGGGCGAGAGCGACGCCGATCTGAAGGCAATGGCGGAAGAGGAGATGAAGAGCTCCAAGCAGCGTCTCGAGGTGCAGGAGCTGGAGCTGCAGAAGCTGCTGCTGCCCAAGGACCCCAACGACAACAAGAACATCTTCCTGGAAGTGCGCGCCGGCACCGGTGGTGACGAGGCGGCGATCTTCGCCGGCGATCTGTTCCGCATGTACTCCCGCTACGCCGAGAAGCGCCGCTGGCAGGTGGAGATCATCAGCGCCAGTGAAGGCGAGCATGGCGGTTATAAAGAAGTGATTGCCCGCGTCGAAGGACAGGGTGCCTATTCACGCCTCAAGTTCGAATCGGGCGCCCACCGCGTGCAGCGCGTGCCCGAGACCGAGGCCCAGGGGCGTATCCATACCTCCGCCTGTACCGTGGCGATCCTGCCCGAGACCGACGAGGTCGAGGCGGCCGACATCAATCCTGCTGACCTCAAGGTCGATACCTTCCGCGCCTCCGGCGCCGGCGGTCAGCACGTCAACAAGACCGATTCGGCGATCCGAATCACCCACCTGCCCACCGGCCTAGTGGTGGAGTGCCAGGATGAACGCTCCCAGCACAAGAACCGCGCGCGTGCCATGTCGCTGCTGCAGGCGAAGATCTATAACGCCGAACTGGAGAAGCAGCAGGCAGCTGTCTCTGAGGCTCGCCGTCTGCAAGTGGGTACCGGCGATCGCTCCGAGCGCATCCGTACCTACAACTTCCCGCAGGGGCGCCTCACCGACCACCGCATCAACCTCACCCTCTACAAGCTCGATGCCGTCATGGAGGGTGATCTCGATGATGTGATCGAGCCGCTCATCAACGAATACCAGGCCGAGCAGTTGGCGGCGTTGAGCGCAGAGTGACGATCACTGACGCCATACGTTTTGCTTCTGCGCAATTTCAGAGTGAAAGCGCACGCCTCGATGCCGAACTGCTGTTGTGCCATGTGCTCGGTGTAAACCGAAGCTGGCTCTTTGCCTGGCCCGACAAGAATATCAAGGGCGACCAGCAACGGCGTTTTGATGCGCTGGTGGCGCGTCGCGCCAAGGGTGAGCCCATTGCCCACATCCTCGGCGAACGCGAATTCTGGTCGCTCACCCTCAAGGTCACCCCCGACACGCTGATCCCCCGCCCCGATACCGAGGTGCTGGTGGAGCAGGTGTTGCGTCGGTTGCCTGAAGACAGTGCGCTGAAGGTGGCCGACCTCGGCACCGGCAGCGGCGCCATTGCCCTGGCCATTGCCCGCGAACGCCCCCGTTGCAGGGTGGTGGCGACGGATCTTTCCGCGGCGGCACTGGCAGTGGCGCAGGAGAATGCCCGCCGCCATCGGATCAGCAATGTGGAGTTCCGCCTGGGGCGCTGGTGCGAGGCCCTGGGTGGCGAACAGTTCGACCTCATCGTCTCCAATCCCCCCTATATTGCCGAGGATGATTCCCACCTGGCAGAGGGGGATGTGCGTTTCGAACCCCGCTCGGCGCTGGTATCCGGCCGCGATGGCCTCGACGATATCCGCCAGATTTCCCGTGAGGCGCGAGAACTCCTCCTTAACGCGGGCTGGCTGTTGCTGGAGCACGGCTATGATCAGGGCGGGAATGTTCGCTCGATCCTGCAGGAAAACGGTTATAAAAACGTTGTAACATGGTGCGATCTCGCGGGTAATGAACGGGTGACAGGTGGACGCCGGGCTTGATAATTTCCTGTGCGGCGCTAGGATGAATTGATGGACCGTGAATCCCAAAGCCTGATCAAACACCGCGAAGTCCGCTTCTGTCCGCTCCACCACGACCGGGCGCAGGCGCACTCCGCAAGTCTGCTGCTGGCAGATCTCGATGGCGTGCAGCGTGTGGTGCCGCTCGACCCGCTGGTGATGCAGATCAGCTATGACGTGACCCGCCTGACGCTCCGCGTCCTGGATGACGTGCTGAATGAGCTGGGATATCACCTGGACAACAGCCTGATGATGAAACTCAAGCGCGCCCTCTATTACTACACCGAGGAGACGCAGCGCGCCAATCTCGGGCTCGACGGCAACACTGCCCCGCGCGATGTGAAGGTCTTCGTGCAGCGTTATGCCAAGCTGCGCCACGGGTGCCGCGATGAGCGGCCGGAGCACTGGCGGAATTATCTTTGACAGATTCGCAAGCCCGGTTCCCATGACCGGCAAACAACAATAAGCGGATATCTTGATCCCCATGAACGATGAACAATTGCTGCGCTACAGCCGCCAGATCATGCTGCCCCAGGTGGATGTGGCCGGGCAGCAGAAGCTGCTCGACTCCCGCGTGCTGATCGTCGGCATGGGGGGGCTCGGCTCGCCGGTGGCGATCTACCTGGCGGCGGCCGGGGTAGGCACCCTGGTGCTGTGTGACTTCGACAAGGTCGATCTCTCCAACCTGCAGCGGCAGATCGTCCACACGACCCAATCCATCGGGCGGCTCAAGGTGGAGTCGGCGCGCGATACGCTGCTGGCGCTCAACCCCGACGTGAATGTCGTGCCCATCGCGGGGCGCCTGGAGGGCGATGCGCTGGCCCACGAAGTCGCCAAGGTCGATTTGGTGATCGATGCCAGCGACAACTTCGCCACCCGCTTCATGCTCAACGATGCCTGCGTGGCCGCCCGCAAGCCGCTGGTCTCCGGCGCTGCGATTCGCATGGAGGGGCAGGTGTCGGTGTTTCATAATGAGCGTGAGGGCAGTCCCTGTTATCGCTGTCTCTATCGCGACGAAGGTGAGCTGGAGCAGACCTGCACCACCAACGGTGTGCTCGCACCACTGGTCGGAATCATCGGCTCGATCCAGGCCACCGAGGCCCTCAAGGTGTTGCTGGGGATCGGCGATACGCTGGATGGCCGGTTGCTGCTGCTTGATGCCCTGGGCATGGAGTGGCGCACCCTCACGTTGCGCCGGGACCCGGCCTGCATCTGTCACGCACACGCCGCATAACAGAAGGTTTTTCCATGTCACGCACAGCCCTGTCGCGCTCACTCGTCAACCAGATCCTGCGTCACGCGCAAACCGCACCGGAGGATGAGGTGTGCGGGCTGATCGGCAAAAATGCGGCAGGAGCGATGCGTGTCTATCCAGTGGCCAATGTGGCCTCCGACACGTACCATCTGTTCACCATGGACCCCAAGGGGCAGATCGATGCCATGCGAAACATGCGCGAGGCGGGCGAGGTGCTGTATGCCATCTACCATTCCCATCCTCATGCGCCTGCGGCGCCGAGTGCCATCGATCTGCAACAGGCCGCTTATCCCGAGGCGCTCTATCTGATCGTTTCGCTGTATACCAAAGGGGTGCTGGAGATGCGCGGTTACAGGCTGCGTGAAAGTGAAGTGGAAAGGGTCGAGCTGGAGTTGCTGGAAGGATCGTAGCGCAAATGGCACACGGGGTTTTATAGGTTTTTTTTGAGCTTAAATTTTTTTTACCCAGGAGATGAAACGATGGCCGAGACAGTGGATGAATTGACTGTCAACTTTACCGAGAATGATGTGCTGGTCACCAAGGAGCTGGACAAGGTAGTGTTGTCCAAGGGGGCCTGGTCGACGATTCTGTTCCGTTATCAGGATTGGGAGCCGGCCAAGAATGCCTATAGCGCTGACCGCTATACCATCCGCCGCTACCAGAAGCGCAACGGGGTCTATCAGCAGAAGTCGAAGTTCAATATTTCGAGCGCTGACCAGGCGCGCGCGTTGATTGCGGCCCTGGAAAAATGGCTGCCGGAAGCTGGAGAATGAGACCCGCGCAGCTGTAGCTCAGTCAATGGTCTGCCGCGTCTTTTGCGCGGCAAAGGCCCGCAGCTTCTCCATAATCGCCTGCTCATCAATTCCCAGCAGAAACTCCCCACCCGGTACCAGCCTCATCACAGGGCCTTCGCTGCAGTGGCCCAGGCATTGCAGTCTTTGGACTGCGACATCGAGATTCTCGCGCGCGATGTAACGCTCCAGCCGCTCCGCCATTTCACTGCTGCCGCGATGTGCACAACTGGTTCGTGATGCGGTAAGCCGTCTGTTGACACAAATTATCAAAGATTTTTCCAATGTAACCGTCCTGATAAACCAAATTTCACGCAATGTACGGGGATTATATTTGTCACGCCGATCCTCACCGTACAAACAATAGTTGTAGTAGAGGCTATTCTTCAAACTGGGGACGAAATTTTTTTTGTATTGCTCTGTAACGTGGGGTTATTGAGGAGTGACCATGGGACAGCATGTTCCGGTCGCACGGGCGGCCACCATTCTCGGTATCAGCAGACACGATCTTCAGAGGGCGATTCGTCGCGGGGATCTCCACACATTTGAAGGGGAACTCGATCTGGACGAGTTGCGCCAGCACTATCCGTTCATGGACCTCAGCAAGGATCCCCAGGTGGAGCGTGCTGCCATGATTCGCGAGACAGCCTTCGCGCGCCGGGTCCGCGAGGAGGTCACCCCTGATGCGGATCTTCTCACCATTCAGTTGAAGAAGCGCATGACCGAACTCTCTGTAGCGCGCGAGCAAAACAAGAAATACCGCACGTTGATAGAGGATTTGGCGCAGATGCTGTGCGATCTCCAGGAGACCGATGATGTGAAGCAGAAAGAGCTGATCAGTATCATCAATCGCTGGATCCTCGACAAGCTCGATGAGGCGATCGAGGAGTAGGGCATGGGATTCAGAGTCCGTTTGTATCCTAGCGGCCGCGAATTCATGGCGGAGCCGCAGGAGACGCTGCTGGAGGCGGCGCTGCGTTCCGGTGTCAACATCCACTATAACTGCTCCAACGGCAGCTGCGGGGAGTGCCGTGCGCGGATTATCGAAGGGCGCGGCGAGGATCGCGAATTCCACGATTACATCCTGAGCGAAAACGAGCGCAACAACGGTGTGGTGCTGCTTTGCACCACCCACGCCGCGAGCGATTTGGTGCTGGAAGCGCGCGTGGTGGAAAGTGTTGACGAACTGCCTCATCAGAAGATTACTGCAAAGATCTTCAAGGTGGAGAAACTCGACGATTCGGTGGTGATGCTGCTGCTTCGCACCCCGCGCACCAAAACCTTGCGTTTCCTTGCAGGACAGCACGTGCAGCTGAACGTTGCGGGTCATGGCGTCGATCTGCCCATCGCCAGCTGCCCCTGCAACGGCATGATGCTGCAATTCCACCTGCAGCGGGGAAATGACGAGCCGCTGGCATCCTGGCTGATCGCGCAACCGCGCTTCAATGAGAGCGTGCAGATCGAGGGCCCGTTCGGAAATTTCGTGCTCAACGAGGCCTCATCGCACGACGTGGTGATGGTGGGCGAAGAGACTGGCTTCGCGTCACTCAAGGGGCTCATCGAACACTTCTTCAATCTGGAGAAGCCGCAGCCGCTTCATCTCTACCGGGTGGCGCATCATGTGCAGGGCAATTATCTGGATAAGCTGTGCGAGTCCTGGCGCGACGCGATCGACAATTTCACCTATACCCCCCTCGTGGTGGCGTCGCCCGCAGCGATGCTGGAGCTGCTGCAACATATCGCAAGGCAGATCAGGCATCCGGCACAGACCGATGTCTATCTGGCGATTTCTCAGGAGATCGCTGAGGCTGGGCAGCAGATATTCACCCAGTGCGGCGTACCGCCACAGCAGATCGCAGTGGCACAACATCGTACGGTGCTGCGCGAGGCACCGTTGCCCGGTACTGTCGGCCGTTGATGCGAGGGAGAACGGAATTCCCGCTATAATGGCCGTTTCGTCCCGGCGGAAATGCCTGACTGATGATCGAATCGCTCTCCCTTTTGCAACTGCTGCTTGCCAGCGTGTTCCTCATC
>Ga0316624_10000753_pt1 | contig 11813 bp, 9 predicted proteins | sample OWC_Aug_N3_C1_D5_FD_207657 | JGI IMG/M metagenome (GOLD analysis project Ga0316624, IMG submission 207657) | Wetland soil microbial communities from Old Woman Creek delta, Ohio, United States - OWC_Aug_N3_C1_D5_A | ecosystem: Environmental > Terrestrial > Soil > Wetlands | place: USA: Ohio...
CGGCAATGCAGGGCCGAACCTCGTCGAGGCGGCCCTCTTTCCATTTACGGGGCAGTTCCGGATCGGCCAGCAGCGGCCTGCTCAGGGCGATCAGATCCGCCTTGCCCGACCGAATTATCTCCTCTGCCAGATTCGGATCCCAGATCTTGCCTACGGCGATCACCGGAGGCCCCGCAGCCTTCCGAATCGTCTCCGCGAAGGGGACGAAGCAGCCCAAGGGTGCCTCCTCGGTGGGAGAGGTGAGAGGCACCGATCCCTGGGTGCCGAAGGAGACATCGATCAGGTCCGCACCCGCCGTCCTCAACTCCTTGGCCATCCGGGAGGTATCGGCGAGCCGGAGCCCGCCCTCTACTCCATCCTCGGAGCTGATGCGGCATGATAGTACTATGCCCGGGCCGAGACGCTCACGGACCCCGCGCACGACCATCAAAGGCAGACGCATCCGCCCCTCCAGATCTCCACCGTATTCATCGTGGCGCTGATTGGCGAGAGGAGTCAGGAATTGATGCAGGAGCGTTCCATGAGCCATATGGAGGCAGATCAGGTCAAATCCGCTCTTCTGGGCCCGCCCTGCCGCCGCCACGAAAGCTTGCGCAAGTCCGGGAATCTCCTCCCCCTTTAGCTCGCGCGGGACCAGCTGGCGGACCGGACAGGGGATAGGCGAGGGCCCTATGGGTTGGCCGCCAATGATCGCGGGATTGCCCCGACGCCCCGTATGAACGAGCTGAATGCCGGCCCGGGCTCCTCCCTCGTGTATCGCTTGGGTCAGTTTCCGGAAGGAAGGGATCTGGGAGTCCCTGTCCAGTCCCAGGCTCGCCGGAAAGCTCCGCCCGTCGGCTCGGACGAAGGTCGCCTCCACGATGACCAAACCCACCCCTCCTTTCGCCCGCATCCGATAGTATTCGATCTGACGCTCCGAAGGTGTTCCATCCGGCTTGGCGAAATTGATGGCCGTGGGGGCCATGACCAGTCGATTGGGAAGATCGAGTCCGGCAATCCGCGCCGGGGCGAAAAGAAGGGGATAATCCGTTCCGTGGTTTGCTCTCATAGCCTCCTCCTTGCGATGGGCGTGAAATCGCGATTTATACTCTCAAAATATCCTCTGCGGAGAAAGGGGTCAAGGGATTTCGGAAGGACTATCCCGCCTTACACCGATCCTTAGGGAAGGATATTGACAAGGAAAGAGGAGAAGGGTAAAAGAGCTAAACCAGACTTTCTCCTGGTCTTGATTTCCGGTCCCCTATTTCCTTCCCGGGTGAAGAAAGACCGATGAACGGTTGCGAACGATACCCTGGGGCCATCCAATTTGCCGGGCCGGGTCGGGTTTCGGCCAGGCATCGTACCCGGCAGATCCCCTGCGCCAACAGTTTTGAAGAAAGGACTACCCCATGGACCTCTTCCTCGGCCTCCTGATGCTCCTGGTCTATGTCGGAATCGTCGTCTTCATCGTCAAGGGCGAAAGCCCCATCATCTCCCTGCTGCTCCTGGCCATCCTCTGGGCCCTCCTGGCCAAGGTCCCCTTCAGGGAGATCCTGACCCAGGTCCTCGACAAAGGAGGGACCGCCTACGCCAATGCCATCGTCATCATCGTCTTTGGGGCCTGGTTCGGCCAGACGTTAGTCCAGACCGGCATCGCCGAGAACATCATCCGCTCCGCCATCGAGCTGGCCGGGGATCGTCCCGTCATCGTCGCCATCGTCGTCTCTTGCGTCACCGGCCTCCTCTTCACCTCCCTCTACGGCGTGGGAGCCGCCATCGCTTTAGGCGTCATCGCCCTCCCCATCATGATGTCCTTAGGCATTCCACCCTATGTCGCCGCCCCCGCCTTCACCATGGCCATCGGGGCCGGCAACTACGTCAACCTGGTGGAGTTCAACATCTTCAAGCCCATGTTCCCCGGCATCCGCTACGAGATGCCCTACCTCAAGTTCTACTTCACCGGCTTCTTTGTCTACCTCCTCTGTGCCTGCGCCATGTCCTTCTTCCACCTGCAGCTCAAAGGGACCCGCAAATACTCCGCCGTCACCATCTCTCCTCCCTCCCGTCCGAAAATAGCCTGGTATGCCTATCTGGCCCCGGCCGTCCCCGTCCTCCTCGTGATCGCCTTCAAGTGGACCATGATCCCCGCCTTCCTCTCCGGCATCCTCTATGCCCTCTTGGCCACCCAATTTGGTAAGAGGAGCTTCCGACAGAGTGTGGATCTCTTCCACAAGACCTTCTACGATGCCTTCCCCGACATCGCAACCATCGCCGCCTTATGGATCATCTGCGGCATGCTCATCATATGCGGCCAGCTCCCGGCCGTACAAAAGGTGCTCAACCCCGTCTTCGGTCCTCTCCTCCCCCATACTCGCCTGTCCGCCTCCCTCTTCTTTGCCGCCCTGGCGCCGCTGGCGATTTATCGGGGGCCTTTTGCCGCAGTGGGAACCGGGGCCGCCTTGCTGGCCATGTTTCTGAATGCGAAGGCTCTCTCGCCCGTTTACTTGTACTGCGCCTGGCGGGGGGCCTTGTGTCTCCAGGGAAGCCAGGACCCCACCAACTCCTGGACCCTCTGGACCATCGGCTACACCAAGGTCACCCACCGTCAGTTCCTCCAGACGGCCCTTCCCTGGGGCTGGCTGATGGTGGCCGTCAACGCCTTCCTGGCCTATTGGATGGTGCCGTAATCGAGATGGAAGTTTCTTCGTTGGCGGGTCTTAAGGATTGCTAATAGAGAAGAGGATCGTCAAACATGGGTGATCGTCAGGTCCGCATCGGAATCGATGTGGGCGGCACATTCACCAAGGCGGTGGTGATCGACAACGAAACGCTGGAGATCATCGGCAAGTCCTCCGTCCTGACGACCCATTCGGCGGCGGAAGGGGTCGCCCAGGGCGTAGTCTATGTGTTCCGCCGTGCGCTCGAGGATTTCCAGATCGATCCCCGAAATGTAGTCTTTCTGGCGCACAGCACCACCCAGGCCACCAACGCCCTTCTCGAAGGGGATCTGGCCCCGGTGGGGATCATCGGCATGGGCAGCGGGGGGTTCGGCGGCATGTTGGCCAAGAGCCAGACGGCGGTGGGACACATTCCCCTCGTCACCGGCCGCACGTTGGAGACTCATCATACGTTTCTCAACGCGGAGAGGCTGACCGCCGAGAAGGCTCGGCGAGCCGTCACCGAGCTTTTGGGTAAGGGTGCAAAGGTTATCGTGGCGAGCGATGCGTTCAGCGTGGACAATCCGGGCAACGAAACGCTGGTCATGGAGGTGGCCCAGGAGCTGGGCTTGCCGGCCACCGGAGGACACGACATCAGCAAGCTCTACGGCTTGACCACGCGGACGCGCACCGCGGTGATCAATGCCGGTATTCTGCCCAAGATGTTGGAGACCGCCAACATGACGGAGGAAAGCGTGCGAAAGGCCGGCATCCAGGCTCCTCTCATGATCATGCGGGGGGATGGCGGCGTCATGGATGTGAACGAGATGCGCAAGCGTCCTATCCTGACCATGCTCTCGGGACCCTCGGCCACCGTGGCGGGCGCCCTCATGTACCTTCGCGTTTCGGACGGCGTCTTCTTTGAAGTGGGCGGGACGTCCACCAACATCGGGGTGATCCGCAATGGAAAGCCCACCATTAAATCCGCCGAGGTGGGAGGCCACCGCACCTATGTGAATTCCCTCGATATTCGCGTGCTGGGCGTCGCTGGAGGGAGCATGGTGCGGGCCAGGGGGAAGCAGATCGTGGACGTCGGGCCGCGCAGCGCCCACATCGCCGGACTTCCCTACGCGGCCTTCGCTCCGGCTGAAGAGATGGGCGAGCCGGAACTGATCTTCGTTCAGCCAAAAGCCGAGGATCCGGCCGACTACGTCGCCGTGCGGACCCGGCGCGGCCAGGTCTATGCCGTTACGAACACCTGTGCGGCCAATGCCTTGGGCCTGGTGAGGCCAGAGTATTATTCCTACGGCAGCGGCGAGGCGGCCCGGCGAGCGATCGCCCCGCTGGCGAATCAGTTGGGGGTTTCCGTGGAGGAAGCGGCCCGGCGTATCCTCGACCTCGCCACGGACAAGATCATCCCGGTGATCAAGAGCCTGGTCGCAGAATATGAGCTGGATCCGGATCAGGTGGTGCTGGTCGGGGGCGGGGGCGGCGCAGCGGCTCTCATTCCCCATACCGCCCAACGCATGGGTTTGGAGCTGCGGATCCCAGAGAATGCCGAGGTGATGTCCTCCATCGGTGTGGCGTTAGCCATGGTGCGGGAGGTGGTGGAGCGCGTCATCATCAATCCCGCTTCTCAAGACATCGTCGCCATCAAGCAGGAGGCGCGATCTGCGGTGATGGAGGCCGGGGCGAATCCTGAATCGATTGAGGTCTTCGTGGAGGTCAACCCGCAGACCAGTCAGGTGCGGGCCACCGCCATTGGCAGCATGGAAATGCGGGCGCAGGATATGGCCAGCTTGCCGGATCAAGAGGAATGCCGGCTCATTGCTGCCAAGTCGATGAATTTGGAGGCCGATCAGGTGGAGCTTTGTGCGAGATCAGGCCTGTGTCATGTCTACCGGGGTCAGGTGGAGGAACGACGCTTCCGCATCTTCCGCTCCCGGCGCTACCCGATCCGGGTTCTGGACCATCAGGGGTTCGTCAAGGTGCAGCGTTCGGATGGGGCGGTCTATCAGCTGACGGGAGCCGATGCTTTGGAGGGACTGAAGAAGAGCTGGGAGGAACTGACCATCTACAATGGGGATAGCATCATCTACCCGGACCTGTTCCTGATCGTGGGGAGCCACATCATGGACCTCTCCGGGATGCAGAGCATCGATCATGCCCTGGGGCTCGTGGCTGCGGAATTGGAGGGCGTCAAGCCGGAAGAGCCGATCATCGTCGTCGGATGCCGCGGCGCCCGTGGACTCTGACCCGGCTCGCTCTCTGTCGGCGCTAATGCGGGCGGTCGTGGCGGAGGGAAGCGAGCGGCGCTTAGCTCAACTGACGCTCCGGGACGACCCCTTCGCCCGGCGGCTTCAGCCTGAATCTGAGCAAGGTGTGATCGATTTTGCCCTGGCCGCCGGGCAGGCGGCAGCCGAGATAGCCATAGGAAATTGGGGACGAAGGCCCGAAGGGATCGCAGCTACCCTGGGTGTGCCGATCACCCGCAGCAACAGCCCGGCGCAGGCGGGGCGCTCAGTGCTTTTCTCGGAATACGGCAGTCGGCCATCAGCCATCACCCTCTACGCGCAGTCTGTGGAGGAGGCCAATCACCTGATCCGGACCAACCATCTCGAGGAGGTGATTGGCATAGCCGATGTAGCCCCCCTTCATCTCGCCCATGAGCTCTATCACCACCTGGAAGCCCAAAAGCTGATTTTGGGTACGGCCCAATTCCGCATGCAGACTCACCGCCTGGGTCCCCTTCGTCTCACTACGGGCCTGCCGTCACTCTCCGAGATCGCCGCCGATCGTCTTGCCACGGCTCTCCTTGACCTCAAGGTGCCGCCGAAGGCGGTCGAGTTCATCACCCTCTGGGATCTCGATCCCCATTATGCCTGGAGCTTGCTGGCACGCTTACAGGCCCTGCCGGGTTAGCCTGTCATCTGCTTGAGCCGTTCCCGCCCGCCTTCTCCTTTCTGTCTGGGGCCATACGTGCCGCTCACCGGAAGAAATAGCGGAGACCGCACGCAGCCTTCGCCTCGAAGAGCTTGTTGACCCCAAGGCCGGCCGAGTATTCCACGAATGCCGTTGTGTTCCGGGTTATCATGGTGCCGACATGGAACCGGAGCTCTCCGCTGGGGTTGTTTCCCTCGAAATCGTAATAGTATCTGGGTTCCACGATCAGATACGTGGTAGAGGAGGGGTAAAAGATGTTTATGAGCCGCAGAGTAAGCAGGCTTACCCTTTGGGCCAGCTCCTCTTCCTTCCTGAGGGTGAACATATAATAGATGGCGGGAACGGTGGTGAACCATGAATTGACCTTGTAGGGGAGGAATAGACGAGGTTCCGGCGCGAAGCGCCCGTTTCCTGCGCCCTTCTCGAAGTCGCCGGTCGGACAGGTGAGGTTGGTGACGAGGGCGGCCCCAAAATTCCCCGAGGGTGCGATGTACGGAACGTAGCCGAATCGAAGAATAATGTCCCCCAGCGTATAGCCTTCATCTGGGCGTCCCGTCGTGTCCACCTTGATGATGGGGAACTCATCGACCCCGATGGATATATTGGAAAAGACGTAGCTGCCCGACAACAAGAACCGGTGCACATGCCCGGAAGTTTCATAGAGGATCTGCTCATACTTTAGCTCCATGCGAGAGGTCAGCTCGAACCGAATGGGCCCGGGAACGCCCTGAGCTGCTGCCTCCTGCGGCACCTCCTGTCCCTGAGCTGCTGGCTGCTCCTGGGAAGCCTCCTGCTCACCTGTCGCCTGCTGCTTCGTCCCTTGCTCCTCCGCGCTCGGCGCCTGCGCGTAGCCGCGTCCGAGGGGCACCAGTAGCAAGAGCCCCAGCCCGATGCAAGAAAGAAAAAGCCTGATTCGATGAGTACGTTGGGTCATAAGTGTTAGCGGTCCCTTTCCAATATCGCGCAGTAGGCATCGGGGGTCCGATGAACTTATGCTCAGCGCGGAGATTTTGGGGAAAATATCCTTCCGCGGAAAGGCTGTCAAGGGATATTTGCAGAAGCGGGCCCCAAGATGGACCCTTTGTTGATTCCCTCGTCGGGAGCCCATGCTCACCCCTAAGGGCAACCAAACCCATACTACGGGAATGATGTTGACAAACGGAGCTGAAGGGGGTACGTAGGCGGGGAGAGTCGAGTTGGTCAGAGGATGTCCGGAACCCTGGAATAGGCGGTGCAGTTGCGAGGCAATCGAGTATTATGGATCTTCTCTGGACTCTCCATTCCTGTCTGTTTGGAGAAAAGGTGATCCGGATCGCTGAGTTATAAGAGGAGGAGATATGAAATCTGTTCCCTTGATCCTCTTGATGAGCCTCTTTCTGACGACCCCTGCTTTTGCGGCTAAAGGCTCAAAGCTTCCGAAGGTAAAGAAACAGATAACCAAGGAGAAATCACAGACGGAGATGGAAAAACCGAAAGAGCTCGAGGCAGCCCTCTCCTGCTTCGGCTATGGTTACCAGGCAAAGGTCGTGATCAATGGGCAGGATACGGGCATAAGGGGGGGAAGGTCAGAGTCCATGCGGCTTTTTGCCCAGAACAATAAGATGGCCAAGGAAGTCCCTCCCGAGACGCGAAGCAGATACTTCATTCTCAGGGAAGGGGAAAACCGGATCCAGGTTGATTTTACAAAGCAAGGTAGCGGGGATGATACGCTCTCGATCTCCCTGGAAGTAGAGGGCTATCCGGCCCCGATCTTCCTCCTTCATAGCAAGTCAAAGGCCGCCGGGAAAGTGGAGGGAAAGCTCATCCTGGAGAGAGGTATCCCCAAGGACTTCAGGCCAGTCTATGTGGCGGATGCTGAGGAAAGCAGATCGGCGTTCATTCATGTCAGCACAATGGGCGCTACAGTCCAGGCTGTTTTGAATGGGCAAACACAGCACATCCTGGCCGGAACCTCGGGCTCCATATTCCTGCAGAACATCAAGCCGGGAGAGAACGAGCTGGTTATCACTTACAAAGGCAACCCTGCGCAAGGCAAAGAGTTGAGATTTGCCATCATCACCCCCCAGTGGACGCAGTTCTTTGTTCGCAAGACCTCGGACTCCTCCGAAAGGACGGAGAAGTTTACCTTCGCCGCTAAATGAGGCTTGGGGAGAGGCTGGCCGTCCCGGGCCATTGGGTGTTGTTCTTGCCCATCCTGTTCCTCTGGGGGCCGGTAGATCCAGCAAGGTTCAGCTACGCATGGCCCTTTTGTGAGGGATTGGACGCAGTCTACAAGGGGTTGTCAGGCAAAACAGGAAGTGAACACGCGAGAGGAAATGTCCGCTTTCAACTTTCCTCTCGGAGGACTGCTGCTAGTCAAGATCACTTTGTACGACGTCAAGATAGGGCCTAGGCGGTCGACGCAACCTCTTCCCGCCGCAAAAGAAATCTCGGGCGGGGGCAATGTCCCCCGCCCGATCGTCTTGGTCAATAGTTGGTTAAACAACGGTAAGCTTGGATGCTTCTCAGCGGGGAGAACTCTCCCCGATTCTTGAGGTAAAGGAAGACGCGAAGAGTTCCCCGCCAAAGCTGCTCTCCTCTTTACTGAAGCTTTCCGAAGGCTTTCAGGCAAACGTTTGTGCGAAGATCCCATGCAGTGGTGAGATCGGACCATGAAGTGCCGTTTGAGCTTACAAAGCTCTGGCCCGAATAGGCATTCGCGCCGCTCGAATAACCGGCAATAGGCTCTTCAACGGGTATCGGGTAAGGATACGCATATTGCGTGGGGACCGTCAGCTTCACCACCACGGAGAACTTCTTGTTGGCCGTAACAGTGGCTGGGCTGGCACTGAAGTCGATGGTGTTGTACCCCCCCTTGCTTATGGTTCCGGTTACCGTCTTTTTGAGCGTCCCGGTCCTGGGGGCCGTGACATTGTCATAGATGTATAGCTCGTAGGGACAGTTGGGAGTGGGAGTATAGAAGCTCACCCCCTTGATCTTCGAAGCCGAGGAGCTGGCCAGGAAGATGTTGGCAAACCACGCTACGTTTGTCCCGTACCCTAAGGAATCCGTCCACCCCAGAGGGTCATACTCGTAGATGCGAGCATAGTTACCGGTCCCTGCTGCATTGTAGAACTGGGTGCCTATGGTCAAGGAGTTGTCGTAGTACGACATGTAGAAGTAACCGCTTTCGCCCCAGGCCGTGCCCCAACTGTTCTTTACGATAAAGGCCCCATTGCCCGGAGGCTGGACGTTGAACTTGGTCTTGGAGAAGGAGTCGTCCCACCCGACGATCGCCACCGCATGGTTGCCACCAGTACCCGTGTAGTAGTAGCTCTTGTAGGTGGAATTGTACGACCCATCAACCCATTGGAAGCTCACATAGACCGCGCCATTGGCTTGCACGGCGGTCTTTATGGTCGTGTTGTCCGTATAGCTGCTTCGGTTGGGGAGAAACCATACCTTCTGCACATGCTTCTTTACCGCTACTCCCGGAGTGGCCATGGCCCAGGGGTAGGGCACGTCCGATTCGTTGACGGGCCCTGCCCACCGTGCCAGGTAGGCTGTGGACATCAGGCTATTGCCCCCTTCGCACACTCGGGAGTTATAAAGGTGGTATTCGTTCAGGTCTTCCTCCGAGAAATCCCAGGTGGCTGCGGCCTTGTATTTCAGATAGGACTCGAGGGAGGCAAAACTAGCAAACGCCCAGCAGGAACCGCATTGTCCTTGATCCCTCACTGCGGTGACCCCGACGGGGACCGAAGTACGCAGGTCAAATGTCGCTGGCAGAGCGGTGACAATGGGAGCCGAACTCAAGCTCGTGGAGGCCTTGGGAAGGAGAAAAGGCGGTGGGATAAGTCCCAGTGCGTGTCCTTCCGGGGTGACGGCGGTAACCTTTCCCATCGCTTTGTCCTGGAAATACTGCGAGAATTCCGGATTCTTAGGTGCAGCGCTCAAGGGGGGCCCTGCAAAGGCGACGCCTGCCGAGGCTGTGAGGAAGAGCCCCATAGTCAGGATTAGAATGAACTTCATGATTCTGCTTGAACAAGCCATCTTTTTCCTCCTTTCGTTTCGTGGAAGAGGCAAACCGGTTACTGACCGGGTAAACGCTGTACTTGGCATCCAATATCGTAGTGAAGAAGGTCTGTCAAGAGGCAAGTGACGAAAAAACACCCCCAGGTGAAGGTTTGTTTGGCAACCCCTCCGGTTCGAAGTTTAGGAGACGTGGTCTGGGATATTCCTTAGTCTGCAGTGAAATCGCCACCTCCTTTCCTGTGCTTCAAGGTCTCCCTGGAGTCGATCTTGGAGGGTGGGGTGGGAAAAAGCTCGGGGAGCGCGAGATTTCTTAAAGGGGGTTGCTGATCGAGCTTCATTAAGCCTGCTGGCTCCGAGCATAAGGTACTTGCAAATTCCTTGCCGTCGAAGGGACGCGCCAATGACCATAGGAAATTTAGATACTTAAGCAGAACCTCCGCGCAATTTTGGCGGTACTTCAGGCAAAAGTTTCCTCATGCCGGGCCACAATTGCCTTGTAATCGTATGGTTCGTTCCACCGATATAGATTCCTTGAGGGTCTTTGCTGGCAATACGGAGTCTCCTCATAAAGGGACTCCGGCGTCCTCGCCCTCGTTTGGGCAAATTATCTCTTGATTTTTGCATTCCATATACTGCAAGATTCCCTCGGCCACAGATTTTAGCGCCTTACCTTGATTCATCATGGACGGGAGATCGTTCAGAAAGGAATACAGGATGCAATACAGAAGAATGGGCGGGACGGGGCTGAAGGTTTCAGCGATTTGTCTGGGAACCATGACTTACGGGAATCAGATCAACGAGATGGAGGCCATTGCCATCATCAACCACGCCTTTGCTTCGGGCGTCAACTTCTTTGACACCGCTGATTCGTATGCCGAGGGGAGGTCAGAGGAAATCGTCGGCAAGGCCATCCGGGATAAGCGTGACCAGGTAGTTCTTGCCACCAAGGTCGCGAGCAAAGTGGGTCCCAGACCCAATGATGCGGGCCTGTCGCGCAAGCACATCCTGCGAGAGGTGGAGCAGAGCTTGCGGCGCCTCGGAACGGATTACCTCGATCTCTATTATGCTCACATTCCGGATTATGACACCCCTTTGGAAGAGACCTTGCGGGCGTTTGACGACCTGATCTCTTCCGGCAAGGTGCGTTATATCGCCTGCTCCAATTTTTATGCCTGGCAGCTCTGCAAGTCGCTCTGGATCAGCGACCGGAATCATCTCTCCCGCTTCGAGTGCATTCAATCCCCTTACAACCTGATTACCCGGGACATCGAATATGAGCTTCTACCCCTCTGCGCCAGTGAAGGCGTGGGAGTAACAGTTTATAACCCACTTGCGGCAGGTCTTCTGACCGGAAAGCATGACCCGGCGCAACCGCCGCCGCCCGGCAGATTCACCATCGAGCGCTTGGGGCCGGTCTATTATGAACGCTATTGGTCAACGCCCAACTTTGAGGCCGTCGCCAGGCTCCAGCAGATCGCCGAAGCGAACGGTCGGAGTCTGGCGCCTTTCTCTCTCGCCTGGATTCTGTCGAACCCGCCGATCACTTCCGTCATCATCGGTGCCAGCTCCATCAAGCAATTGGAGGAGAATCTTGGCGCCTTGGATGTGAAGCTGACGCCGGAAGACCTTTCCGCCTGCGATGACGTCTGGCGGCGACTCAGGCCGCTCCGATTCTTCTATGGCAGATAGAAGAGGAAACTGCAAAATTTGCGTTGACATTTCCGAAAATTGCGTTAGTATAAAGGCACCTTTTAATCTAACTCGGTGAGGTTAGAAAAGGAGCCATGATAAAATCAAATATTATGAATGTTCTGGTCGAACCTCCTCCCCCTCGCAGGGGTGAGGAGGTTTTTTTATGCCCAAAGGGGGAACTCGATGAACCAAAAGCAATCTGCTGAGGTGCTGGATGAGCAGGGGATCGATCGGGCCCTGATGCGCATTGCGCACGAGATCGTGGAGAGAAACAAAGGGGCGGAGAACTTGGTCCTGATTGGGATCCGCAGCCGGGGGGTCCATCTGGCTCGCCGCCTCGCCTCGCGCCTGAAAGAGATCGAGGGCGTGGAGGTCCCGGTGGGCGCGCTGGATATCACCCTCTATCGCGATGACATCGGAGAGGAAGGATTCCATGCCACGCTGCGCCGAACCGACATCTCCTTCCCGGTGGCGGACAAGGCGGTCATCCTGGTCGACGATGTCCTGTATACCGGCCGCACCATTCGG
>Ga0316624_10000754_pt1 | contig 11809 bp, 12 predicted proteins | sample OWC_Aug_N3_C1_D5_FD_207657 | JGI IMG/M metagenome (GOLD analysis project Ga0316624, IMG submission 207657) | Wetland soil microbial communities from Old Woman Creek delta, Ohio, United States - OWC_Aug_N3_C1_D5_A | ecosystem: Environmental > Terrestrial > Soil > Wetlands | place: USA: Ohio...
CGGTGCGGCGGTCTCGATCATGTGCGAAGGCAGGTGGGAAACGCCGCTCGGCGCCGTGGACATCGACGAACCGCTGGCCCGGTCCATACTTTCTAAATCGACGCGCATACAGGAAGATTCCCTCGCCCACCTGAGAGAACATTCCCTGGAAGTCCAGCTCCCGTTCATACAGTATTTCAAAAAGAGCTTCAAGATCGTTCCCATCCAGATGCTCGACACGAGGCTCGAGACCTGTCTTGAGGTCGGCAGGGCGATCGGTGAGGCAATTGCGGAATGCGGAATGCGGAATGCGGAATGTAAACCTGAAATCCTAAATCCGAAATCTGAAATCCGCAATGCTCTTATTGTCGCGAGCTCCGACATGAGCCATTATGAGTCCGCCGCTTCGGCGAAAGATAAAGATTTTAAAGCCATCCACACTATCCTGGCCCTCGACCCCGAGGGCCTCTATTTCACGGTAAAAAAACACGGCATCACCATGTGCGGTTACGGTCCTGCCGTGGCCATGCTCGCGGCATGCAAGATCCTCGGCGCTTCGGAAGCGAAGCTGGTCAAATACGCAAACTCTGGCGATGTGAGCGGAGACTACGAGCAGGTGGTCGGTTACGCAGGGATCATCGTTGTGTAATCCATTACATAGCAGAGAAATTTTCCCTCCGACTGCATTAAAAAAATAACCATAACTCTTTAAAAAACCGGCACATTATCCTGGCATGGCAATTGCTAGCACTATGCATGGAACGAACGAGGAGTATATGTCATGAGGGGCGTATTTGCCGGTAAATATAAAGTTACCTGTCCGGAATGCGGGATGGCCGTGGTTACGGCGCACCCCGAGGCCCTTGTGTGGGAACGCTGCCCCGGATGCGGGCGACATATCTGGGACCGGTACGATACGCTGATGGCGGAAGAAGTCCGCCTCGACACTGATCACCGCAGCATGACCGGTCCCATGATCAACTAGGGAGCTCTTATGATGAAGATTATGCACAAGAGGACAGGGCGGAACGGTTTTACCTTGCTGGAGCTGCTCATCGCGGTGTCGCTTTTAGCAATCGGGCTGCTAGCGACTGCATCGATGCAGAGCGTGGCCTTGAATGCCAATATGGTGTCGAACAGACTCACGGTCGCTACCGCGCTTGCACAGGAGGTAGCGGAGGACATGCTCTCATGGAATATTACAGATCCAAGATTAAATCCTCCGGGCATTTTCCCCATGCCTGCGGCTACCGCACCAAATTACACGTTCATAGATCCGAGCACCGGAACAGCCTCAACGCTGATTAAGATATCGGGAGCGGGGACCTATTCCGCCCGTTATTCCACATATCCGAACTTTCCTGTCAACGGCACGCCTGTCAACGGCAATACCCAGATCGTTATTATAGTCAGTTATTTATCGGGCAGCGCATGGAAAGACCTCACGACGTATACGGCCTACAAGAGGGTGAACTGATATGGCCCCAAGATTATTATTGACCAACAAACGCGGTTTCGCGCTCATAGAACTGTTAATCGTGATGGGGATGCTCGGCGTGATAATGGCCGCCATCTACTCCCTCTACAGCGCTCATCAGAAGACAGCGTATACGGAGGATGAGGTTGTGGAAGTCCAGCAAAATCTGAGGATCGCCGTGGACAGCATCACGAGAGACGTCAGGATGGCCGGTTTTCTCATTCCCCGGGCCGGGACCGTGGGATACACCACGCCGATCAACCCCGACACCACCCTTGGATCCACAAGCAATGCCGGGGGAGTGGCCCAGCCTCTGCCCGCGCCGGACAACGTCAACTCCGATGCCATAACCGTCAATACCATCTCCCCGTTTGGAACATATGCGCGGATTGATCTGCCGTTTACTTATGATGATGCTACAAAGGATTTCCCGGTCGACTCCCCCGAATCCGTTGACATGTTCAACACCGGCGATTCCGTAAGGATTGTGAGGGGACAGGACCGCACAGAGCCGTTGGATACGGTGTTCTCCGTAACGGTAATAGCCGCGAACAGGACCGCGAAGACGATCACACTTACCGGCCCTGGAACTTCCACGGTATATCAGCGGGGAGACATCATCACCAAGGTAAGCGCGACCGCTACGATCAACCCCCCAAGCACGATAACCTATTGCCTTGGGCCGAGTGCTCAATGCGGCCAGACCGTGTCCTGCCCGACAGGGCAGCTCTGCCTCATGAGGATAGAAAACTGGACCACAACTAATTCGATGGGCACGTCAGCCAATCCGGTTGCCGCCAATATGGCGGGGCTCCAGTTCCGGTATCTTATGGATGACAATTCGGAATCGGACCTGCCGACATCCGCCAATTTCAGCAAGATACGGGCGGTGCGGGTGTTGCTCATAGCTCAAACGGCCGTCACCACGGCGCTGTCCGGCGGCCAGCCCAAGGTACGGCGAGTGGAAGCGGTCATTCAGTTGAGAAACAGGTAGGAGGATGAAATGTCACCGATACAATCGGACAGGGGAACGACAATAACCCCGACACCTGAGGGCTGGACTCCGGGAGTTCCCGCACACAAAAAGAGCGAGCGCGGGGTGGCCCTTATCATTGCGCTCGTGATGCTCGTGCTCTTGACGATCCTGGGGACATGGGTCCTCAATTCGGCCTCAACGGACCTCCACATATCTGGCAATTATCGGAACAACCAGCAGGCGTTCTACGCCGGCGATGCCGCGATCAACTATATGACAAACTCGAACACGCTCACGACCGCCTATTCTCACATGACGGGGACGAATAATACCTCTTGCATTGGGCCGGATGTGTCATGTATTGCCCCGACTTTGACAATGTCGACCGAGGCAACAGCGACCGGCACGGTCGAGTTCCTGCGGAGCGGACCGCTTCCGATCGGTTCGATCTATGACGCGGACGTGGATTACAACGGGAACCCGAAGTTTCACGGCCTGTATTTTAGCGTGCAATCAGCCGGCACCGGCATGAACAACGCACAGGCCGTGATCGAAGCCGGAGTGGTGCAGGTGGTGGGGAATTGAAGGGGCATGGATGCATGAGGTTTTTTAAGAACACGGAGGATTTATCATGAGAAAATTATTTACCACGGCGATGACGCTCCTGTTTTTTATCGCACCGCTAGCGCTGACGCGAGAGGCAGGGGCCAGGCCCGACCAGTTCAAGGGCGATACGAGCATCTATACTGCGGCAGGGTCCTCAAACCCTAACAGACCCAACGTCCTGTTCGTGATCGACAACAGCGCCGGCATGACACAGCCGGGGACGGCCAAGCCCTACGACCCGACTCAGACCTACCCTGGAACGTACACCTCCGACACCGTGTATGTCCGGGTCACCGCCACCGGCGGGACGATCAATTATAACCCCTACATCGACTCGATGATAGACAATGTCACCTGCAATGCGGCGCTCTCATCACTGCAAGCCAACGGGGCGTATTACGGAAAGCTGAAGAGGAGCAACGGGAGCTGCAACGACCCCAATCAAGGCGTGTACGTCACGGGCAACCTCCTCAACTACGAATTTAACCCGATCCCGCACTGGCAACCAGGTCATGCATACGCTATCAACGATGTCGTTTTTCCCGTTGCCGGCGGCAGTAGATCCTATTACTGTACCAATGCAGGCACCTCCGGTTCTACCGAGCCCGCCTGGACGACGACTCCCGGCGTAACCGTCAATGACGGCACTGCGAAATGGGAGCTGCGCCCTACCTCCATCCTCAATATGGTACAGACCACCGTTGACCAGGTGGCGGTGGCAGTCCGCGACTCGGCGAACGTCGGGCTTATGGTGTTCGGCTCAAGCAACAAAGGAGGCGCAGTCGTCAAGCCGGTCCTGGATATCACCAGCGCTACCGGCTTGACGAACCTCACGAATTTGACCAACGCTGTCGACAGCATAACCCTCCTGGGCGCCAACACCCAGCCGGTGAACGAGGCACTCTGGGACGCCGGCGTCTACTACGGGGGGAACAACAGCAGCGTCTCACTGAAGATAGCAACCGAAAGAACCTCATATCCTTCGCCGATTCAATACCACTGCCAGCTGAACTACATCATCGTACTCACCACCGGGGCTACCGACGTCGACTCAAATACAAAAGCACATTTGACCGATCTGAACGGCAACGGCATCGCCGGCGATTGCGCTGAAGCGGCTCTCTACAACTACAACCCCGGCGTCACCATTCCCTTTGGCGGCGTCGCACGCCAAATACCCTTACAGACCTATGTCGTTCAGCTCCTCACCCCGCAAGTCGACATGCTGGTAACGGCGGCGGAACTCGGCCACGGCAAGTACTACCCTGTCCATGACACCCGGGAGCTCGCCGCTGCCCTCCTCGACGCGATGAGCAACATCGTCCTTTCTGCGAACACCTCCTTTGTGGCCCCGGTGGTGCCGGTGAGCCCGGAGAACAAGGTATATACCGGCAACAGGGTATACATGGGGTTTTTCAAGCCCATGAACACCCAGTACTGGTACGGCAATCTCAAAAAATACGCGCTTGACGCCAACAGCAATATTATTGACAAGAACGGGGCATTTGCCAATTATGTGGACCAGGACTTTAATTTTATAGATGACCGGGACCCCACTCAACAGGACAGATTGCCGCAGGGCGCGCAGAACGGGAGCTTCAGGTCATCCGCGCAATCGTACTGGCTCGTTACCTCACCAACAGTTACGGCTGATGGGGGCGTTGTCAACTCCGGCGGCGCGGGCGCTGTGCTGCAAAACAGGAGCTTTTCCGTAAGCTGTCCGACCTGCGATATCACGGGTGATGTTCGCAGGATATACACCTATCTCGGGACGAATACGAATCTCGCGGATCCGAGTAACGCCTTCAGCACGCAGAACGTGCAGTCGCCAACGACGCCGACGGGGTTGCTGACAGCGTCCATTCTGGGCCTTCCGGGAGACATCATCGGCTCGGGCACAACAGACGATGTGAAGCAACTTGTCAACTTTGTGCATGGCATCGACGTGTACAATGAGGCAGGGAACCTCCCCCCCACTACAACGGAAAAGCGGGCCTGGTTATTCGGAGACGTCCTCCATTCCAAGCCCTTTGTCATGAACTATGCTTCCTATACCTTTAACGAAACTACCGAGTCGGAGTGCACGACAAACAAGACCATGATCTTCGTGGGGTCTAACGACGGGATGGTGCATGCGGTGAATGACTGTGATGGCACCGAGGCCTGGGCCTTTATCCCTCCGGACCTCCTGCCCTATCTCCAGTACCTCCATGGAGATAGCCATACGTATTTCGTGGACAGCACCATCTACGCCTACGTATATGACAACAACAAGGACGGTACCATTGATGTCGCCGATGGAGACAAGGTCATTCTTCTCGTGGGAATGAGACGCGGGGGCGGCATTTTAGGCGTGGAGCCGACACAGGGTTATTACTATGCCCTCGACGTGTCGGAGCGCGCCTCGCCGAAGCTTCTCTGGAGCATCAGCAACAACTCCATCCGAAAGGGTCTCGCGACGACCCCGTCAACGACCTATACCAACCTGGGGGAGGCCTGGAGCGAGCCGAAGCTCATAAGGGTCAGCGTCGGATCACCTGCCACAGACAAGATCGTTATGGTCATTGGAGGCGGGTATGACAACTGCAATGAAGATTCCCGCTACGGCAACACGCTATTGTTCAGCGGCTCCTGCGTCAGCCTCCTTACGACGGATGACGGCGGCCTCGACGCAAGTAACAACCCGAAAACGAGCTCGGGTACGACTGCCGTCGGCAGCCTGGCGGCATACAAAGGAAGGGCCATCTATGTCGTCGAGCTGGCGACGCTGACCGCCGGTGTGCCCGATTTCACCAACAGCGGCGACCTGGTCCGGGCCTTTACCGCTCCGCTCGAATATTCGATGCTGAGCGAGATGACCGCGCTGGACACGGATTTTGATGGATACGCGGACAAGCTTTACATGGGCGATACAGGCGGAAACGTCTGGCGGTTCAATGTGAAATCAACCACTCCCTCAAACTGGACCGCGACCAAGATATTCACATCGAACTCCGGCTATACCAACGGTTCGCCGGACAGTACCACGGGCAGGAAAATATTCTATAAGTTTTCGGCAGTCGTTGATACGGGGGGAATGGTAAGGCTCTATTTCGGGACCGGAGACCGCGAGCATCCCTTGAACCGGGCCGTGACCGACCGGATATATGAGGTGATCGATAAAGGCCAGACGAGCGCCGTGACGGAAGCACAACTGGTTGACGTTACCGAAGACCAGCTCCAAACGACCACCGATCCGACGTTGCCGGCATTTCAAGACTTGCTCGCAAACCTTGCCGCGGCCAATGAACCGGGTAATACCGGATATTACGGGTGGTATATCAGGCTTGACCAGAATTCGGGCGAGAAAGTCCTTGCCGGCGCCACGGTTTACAATAAAGTGGTCTATTACTCGACCTACGCTCCGGATACCGCACTGGTCACCGACCCCTGCCAGATCGGCAACCTGGGCACGGCAAGAATCTACGTCGTGGACTATCAGAACGGCTCCGCAGTCATGAATTTTGATACGAGTAACGATAGCCAGTTCACTACCTACAAGACCAACACTTATGCCACGCCAACGTCGGCCGGCGGCAACGTCTTGTTACGAAGCGACCGGCTGCTGAAAATAGGGGCCGGGATCCCGTCCGGCGTCGTGGTGACCGGAGATAAAGTCCTCATCGGCTGCGGCGGCGGCATCTGTACCACGTCGACCAACGTGGGCGGACAGGTTCTCCCCGTTTACTGGAGGCAGCGATAGAAATGACGCAAGGCATCAGCATGATACGAGGAGGGGCCTGTCATCGGATATCCGAATAAAAAAAGATTGATGCTCGTTCTGCTCTCGGCCATCAGCCTGGCCGCATGTACGAAAGACGGGAACGAGACCCGGTCCGGCTCACTTCGTCAGGAAGGGCAGACCGCGAGTTCTCAGACGCATGCCGGGAAACTGGACGTTAAAATATTGCCGGATGCGCCAACGGTCTTGACCGATCTCCAAGCTCTCTACTCGGGCAGAGGAATAGCGGCGTATCAGTGGCGGAAAGACGATCAACCCCTGGAGGGAGAAACCTCATCGCAGCTTTTGAAGGACAGGTTCTTAAAGGGGGACCGTATTTCCGTGGTCGTGGCCGCGGGCGGGGAGCAGGGAGAGGCAAGTATAACTATAGGCAACAGCCCGCCAACGATTACATCGGTCCCCTTCAGCCCGGAACATATTTATGCGGGCGTGGACATCACCGTTGCGCCGATCGGTTCCGATCCCGATGGGGACGTTGTGGGCTTTCGCTACCGCTGGGCGATCAACGACAAGGATGTTTCCGAAGATACGCCGGTACTGAAAGGGTCATTGTTCAAGAGGGGAGACAAGATCAACCTCATCGTCGTTCCGTATGACCAGGACGGGGAGGGGAAGCCTTTCGTTTCGCAGAACATGACCATTCCGAACGCCCCGCCGAAGATCATATCGGACCCCCCGGAGTTTCACGGTGACGTTTATGCCTACCAAGTGGTCGCAGAGGACCCGGATGGGGACCCGCTTACCTATTCCCTTGCCTCTGCTCCCCCGGGAATGTCTATCGATGCCAGAACGGGCATGATCAAATGGAATATCGATGAGAAGTCCGCGGGGACCCATGGTGTGGAAGTCATCGCGCAGGACCCCGGGGGACTAAAGGCGTCCCAAAAATACTCCCTCACCATGACCGTGACGGACCAAGGAGCTGGAAAATGAAACACGAGGGCCTGAACTCACTTCGCTCCAGGGAAGGCTTCACGCTGGTGGAACTGTTATTTGTTGTCGTCATCATGGGCATACTTATGGTAATCGCCATCCCGTCGTTTGTCGGGTGGCGTCAGAACCTTAAGTATAGAGAGACGGCTCGGGAAGTGGCCTCTCTACTGAGGGAAGCAAAGAGCCGGGCCATCACGAACAATCTGGAGCAGCAAGTGCAGTTCGACGTCGTCAACCAGCGATACGGGTTGAGGCCCGGCACCAGGGCATATATGTCCCTCTCAGACTGGACAGGCGTTTCGGCGGTGACGCACTGGACAACTCTCAATTCTCAGGTAAAGATCGCGTCCGACACCAAGACGGTGCTGGACCACACCGTGGATACCAACCCTGCCGGAAGCCTACAATTTACTCCCAATGGCGCTGCCACCGCTGACGGCACCATTTCCATTCAGGACCTCTCCGGGGTAACCCGATTTAAGGTGAACGTGATCCAAACGGGACGGATCAGCGTAACTCCGGGGCCGTGACGGAAGCATGATTTGACCGGCCCGTATCATCCTAGAGTGTGATAACCCGTCATCGATACCTTCCGGCGTTTCGCCATTGAGCCGCCTCCTGCTCATCAAGATTGCACTTGAATATCCGATTAAATATGCTATAGTTCTGACGAGATCAGGGGCCATGGTCCCTGCTTCCTTTGTTTGGTTTAATAAAAAATCATTGCGATCGCTTAGCAAGGGTTTATTTATCCAAATCAGTTAGGGAGGTCATCCATGGAGCAGTGGGCTCGAAGCATTGTCTGCCGTTCAAAAGGCGTAACGCTTATTGAGTTGCTGGTCGTTCTGGGTATCATTGCCGGCTTAACCGCAATAGCCCTGCCGATGTATTCGCACTGGCGTGACAATCTTGAGTTCCGGCAGGCGGCGCGGGACGTTGTGTCCACGCTGAGAGAGGCCAAGAACAGGGCCATAAGCTTGAATCGCGAACACCGGGTGGAATTCGATTCCGCCAATCGGCGATATATCATGAAGCAGGGCAACCGGGAGAATAACAGCTCGAAATGGGACGCCGTCTCGCCGGAATGGACGGTCCTGCCGGCAGGGGTCAACATGAGCGCCAACGTACCTGCGTTGCATTTCGACCCGAACGGAGCGTCAAGTCTAGGGACGGTATGCATCCTCGACAGTTCTCTCACCGTACGGTATCGGGTGAAGGTGGCGCGGACCGGCAGAATATACATCCCGTAGGCGCCGGTTCGTTCTTGCGTGGATCTCCATGAGGATATAAGCCGCACATTCCAGCGGAATTACTCATTGAAGGATTCAAACGGGTCTTGTTGCTCATTCACTATCTTGATGCCGGCTTGACCGGCATCATCGTTTTGTCCTTGATTCTGTTCCTGCACCAACCCACTGCCTCGATCGACGAGGACCATACGAAAATCGTGGAGTACATCATCCTCGCTATGAAAAAAGTCTGAAGCAGGGGGCACGGCTCAGCGGATACGGTGGTCATGATGCGTGAAGGAAGGATCCTTTAGCTGATGGCTCAAGAATCAGTTCATACTCGTTGTCTGCTAAGAGCCAAGTGCTGTTTAAAAAAATACCATGAGCTGCGAGCTTATAAATCCTTTGAACAAGCCTATCATACTGGCGTCAAACTCTCCCCGGCGACGGGAGTTGCTCAAGCAAATCGGTCTGACATTTACGGCAGACCCGGCCGATGTGGACGAGCGGGTATTGCCGGGCGAGGGCGCTGAAGCGTATGCCGTCCGCGTAGCGCTCGATAAAGCCCGCGTCGCCGCGGGACGGGCCGGGAACGGGATCGTCATCGCTGCCGATACGATCGTGGTACTCGGCGACACCATCCTGGGCAAGCCAGCGGACGCCCGGGACGCCGAACGCATGCTCGGCATGCTCTCGGGCAGGATGCACCGGGTGATCTCGGGGCTGGCGGTCGTGGACACGGAAACGGGAAAAGCTCGCACTGGAACGGCCAGTACCACGGTCTGGTTCCGGGACCTCACGCCCGCCGAGATACGCTCCTATGTTTTGACCGGAGAACCGCTCGATAAAGCGGGCGCTTACGGCATCCAGGAAAAGGGGGCTCTTCTCGTAAAGAAGATCGAGGGGTGCTATTTCAACATTGTGGGCCTTCCCCTGTTCCTCCTCGGGGAAATGCTTCGGGAGTCCGGGGTAAATCTTTTATAAAGTGACTCATTCCCTCATTTCGCCGCTTTTGCCGGTGAGACTGCTATTTTCCGATGTGCCCTGATGTGCCGGATTTCGCCGAATTATTTACCCCCCCGCTTGACAAGCCCCAATTGTCATTCTAAAATATTAATATGTATAAATCATCAATGAGCAAAACCATAGTATTGGGGGTGACATATTGTGAGTGCTATACGCATAATGATTGCTGACAACGATACCGCACAGGTGGAGACCTTGAAAGCGGCACTCAATCACGGGGATTTTGAGATCTTGTCGGTTGTCTCGGCGCGGGAAACCGCGATCAAGCAGCTGTCTACCGAGCCCGACATCATTCTCCTGAACCCCGAGATACTGAAACAGCGCACGCTGTCGCGTTTTATACACTCGGTGCAGAGCAAGTCTCCTGCTTCCCGCGTCGTCTGCGTGCTGAAGGACGCTCCGTCCGAGGAAGATGCGATTGCCGACATCAAGGCGGGCATCAGGGGCTTCATAAAGACCACGGACCAGGCCATAATCATCGCCAAGGCCCTTCGGTCGGTGTTCACCGGTGAAATATGGGCAGAGCGCAGGATCCTGGAGAAGGCCATTGCCAATCCCATGCTTCTGCCGGAGACGCTGCAGGCCCACGTGCCGGGCCTGCCGCCTCTGACCAACAGGGAGATGGAAATGCTTACCCTGGTTCTGCAAGGCGCTACCAACAGGGAAATCGCCGACAAGAGCAAAATAAGCGAGAGAACGGTGAAAACTCATTTGTACCGGGTCTATCGGAAGCTGCGGGTCAAGAGCAGGACCAAGGCAATAGCTTTGCTGTCGCATGCATAAATTATTGCACATCCATAAAATACGACTTTGAGGCCATTGACACCGGGCGATTAACTGCTATGTTTAGAACAGCGACTGTGCTGTTGGAAGGCTTTGATCGGGCTTGAGGCTGGCGCAACGGCGGCTTGACTTTACCCCCCCTATGAGCAGAGTGAATGCCGCGCTTGAGTCCCCCAACCAGATGCCGAAAGGCCGAACGAGCCAGGTCACAAACATCATGCGCGTGCCAACAGAGTACAACAGTACAGCCATTAAGGCGTCCCGATCCGTCGGGGCGCCTTGTTTTTTTCTTCATCCGAGAGGCGGTCGAGGTTGGTTCTTGACGCGGTCAGGGAATGCCGGTATGATGTTTTTATGACCGTAGCACTCATTATTGTTTACCTGCTTATTGCCGGAGCGGGTTATTGGCTTAAATATCTTAATCTCACCTATTTAAAAGCGCACGGAAAGACGGTACCGTCTGAATTCGAAGGGACCGTCGACCCTTCGCTCCTGCAAAAAATAACCGCGTATACCTTCGAAAACAGCCGTGCCGGCATCGTAGAATCGATCATCGGCAATGTACTCCTTCTTTTTTTCCTCTTTGGCGGCCTGCTCGGCGCCTATGACAACTGGATCGCTTCCCTCTCCGGCTCTTTTGTCGCGGCCGGAGCGATTTTTGCCCTCGTTCTTCTTGCGGCTGAGACGCTTATCGACATTCCCTTCAGCCTCTACCGGAATTTCAGGATCGAGAACCGGTACGGGTTCAATACCATGACCGCGAAGCTCTGGTCCATTGACCTGATAAAAACGGTCGCAATCTCCGCAGTGCTGGGAACGCTGGTAACGGCAGCGGCCTTGTCCATCGTTCAGGCGAGCCCCGCCTGGTGGTGGCTCTGGGTATGGGCCTTCATGCTGGTTTTTGGTGTTTTTATGATGTATATATCGCCGTATGTGATCGAGCCGCTCTTTTTCAAGTTCGAGCCGGTCAAGGCAGAGGGGTTGGAAGAGAAGATCCGGCAGCTCATGGAACGCGCCGG
>Ga0316624_10000755_pt1 | contig 11808 bp, 8 predicted proteins | sample OWC_Aug_N3_C1_D5_FD_207657 | JGI IMG/M metagenome (GOLD analysis project Ga0316624, IMG submission 207657) | Wetland soil microbial communities from Old Woman Creek delta, Ohio, United States - OWC_Aug_N3_C1_D5_A | ecosystem: Environmental > Terrestrial > Soil > Wetlands | place: USA: Ohio...
CACCCTGGGGTTGCTCGTATATCTCTTTGAGCATGAAATGATCGTATCCCTGCTTCTCGGCCATTGCAGGCGTCCAGTTATTCGTTACGACTTTCCCTTCAATAGGCAGGGTCTCCAGAGATTCGATATGCTTCAGATCGACACCACTGCTCCTGAGTACGGCCATGTGCCGGTCTTCGAGATGGATGAAGTTCTTCGTATAGGGGAGGAGCGCGGCGACATCGGATGCGATGTACTGTGCATCCGTGCCTATTCCAATGACAAGCGGGCTGTCGTTGCAGACCGCGAACAGCGTATCCGGCGTGCCCTCGTGTATGATCCCCAGAGCATAAGCCCCGCGCAGGTGTGCGACCGCTCCTCGGATCGCCTCATCGATAGGAAGTCCGCGGTCAAGGTAGCGGGCGATGAGCTGAGGCACTACCTCCGTGTCCGTCTGGGATGAGAAAACATTTCCTGCAGCCGCCAATTCGGCCCTCAACTCGCGGTAATTTTCAATGATGCCGTTGTGTACCACGGAGACGCCCTTCACGGTGTGTGGATGGGCATTGGCTGCCGACGGCGCCCCATGGGTGGCCCATCGCGTGTGGCCGATACCGATCGTAATGGCTGGTAATGGGGTCGGCAGTATCTTCTGAAGGTCCTTCAGCTTGCCTGAAGTCTTGTAAATCTCGATTCCCGCACCGTTCTTAAATGCGATTCCCGACGAATCGTAACCACGGTACTCCAAACGGGTAAGACCATCAAAAAGAATCTGCAAAGAATCCTTTTTCCCAACATATCCGACGATTCCGCACATGATCTCTCCTTCGAATTGCCAGTTCTCAAAATGCCAACAACGGCATTGTATTCTGAATATGACCTGTATTAAATTAAAGCAAGAAGAGTGCCGAATTAATGGCGGCTACGTCCAAAGGGTGTAAAGCTCCATTAATACCTTTATTTCATTTATTTTTTGATAAGTTATCAGCTCGTCATCATTATCATGAGAACATAATATAAGAGAGAACGAAATACACCTTTGACCTCTCATTTCTCATTTTGCGCAGAATGGCGCTTAAATAATCATTCAGTTTTTCAATCAGTAAATTCAAAGTATGCAAAAAAAATCAGGATTTTAATTAATTTTTAAATACAATATTGTGGTGTATCCAGGTGATACAATATATTGTTCCACTTACTATAATGTGTATCAAATATATACAATAAATTTAAGACTTGTGATCTGATGTTCTTGCCGTGCATGGCCCGTCCATTACGAATCGAATTCTGGAGTACGCGTTGGCGAGTGAGCACGATAACTTTACCCTGTTAGAGAAAGATCCTTCCAGCTTCTCTTTATTATTCATCTAAATATAGTGTCTTAAAATTTTTCTTGCCGAAGTATGCTCTCTAACGGGCTGAATCACAGTACCTCCCGAGGCAACGAGAGAAAGCCCGTTTTCAGTCGCCCCCAGCACGCCGTCGTATCGGCGTATGTGATATAGTTATTACCATACGTTTGTTTTGGTCGTGTCAAAAGTTTTATGAAAACAGATGGCAAAACCTCCGACCTGCGATCGGCGCTAAGCGAACCTATCCGATCGATGAAATTGGGAAGAGAGAATGGCAGAAAAAGCTGACACGGTGGCCAAACATCCGGACAAAGGGACGTTTCCGGATGAAAACCAAATTAAGGAGGAAATAAAGTGAAAAAGTTACTTTTGGGGGCAATTCTTTTGGCGTTGGCGCTTGCCGTTCCTATTCCAGCAATGGCAGAGGTAAATATCAGTGTTGGAATTTCTCTGCCACCACCCATCGTATTTGCGGCACCTCCGGAGGTGGTCGTAATGCCTGATACGGACTATGTGTACGTTGTTCCTGATAGTGAAGCTGACCTGTTTTTCTGGAATGGCTGGTGGTGGCATCTATGGGAAGGCCGTTGGTATCGCTCATATTATTACAACCGGGGTTGGACTTATTATAACAGTGTTCCCCGTTTTTATTTTGATGTAGACCCGGGCTGGAGAGGATACTACAGAGATCATACTTGGCATGGACACCGGTGGAACTATGAGCGGATTCCTAACCGAGGACTTCACCAGAACTGGAAGAGCTGGCGTGATACTCGATATTGGGAAAAGCGAGGAACCTGGGGTGTCCAGAACTATCAACCTCGCCCGCAGCGAGAGAGGCAGGAACTAAGACATCAAAGGCAAGAGGAATATCAACGAAGGCCTGATGTTCAGCGGCATCAGCAGCGGATACAAGAGCAGCAAAGACAACCCCGGGTTCAACAGCCACGACTGCAACAACGTCAACAACGGGTTCAGCCGGCAGAGCGGGGGAGAACCATGAGACCGCAGGGCGGTCCCGCGGGCAGGGATGAGAGGCAGCAGCTTCAGCCCTCAGGGAAAAGAAGACCTATGGACGGCCCCGCACCGAGCGAGAGGAGGCAGGTTAAGCCAGGGAAGAAAACGAAACCAGCCGGACCTGAAAGAGGCCCCAGATCAAAAGACGAGGGGAGGCCTGCCGGGCGGTAGGCACTAAGAAAGATAGACAGGAGAGGGAAGAACCGAGAAGAACCGAAACATCTGAGGACCACCCGTTGAAAGGGCATTATCAAGCAAGAATCAATTCTTGGTTTTGAGCGTGAACCCGGCGCGTGCGAGTGCTCGTCATCTATTTCTTTTTTTCTTTTTCACGTGGCAGGAGAGGCGATATGATCGTAACGGGGAGTTTAACGATATTCTTTATGAGCTCCAGGATCCTCGAACCCACTGCCGAAGGAGCAAGGAAGGTGACATCGGGATCGGAGAGATCGCCGGACACCTTCACGGGGATGGAGATGAGCGTACCGCCCATGATCTCGTTGACGAGCGGAATATGCCTGATGAACCAGTCTATGGTTGAAAAAGGGGCCACGAGGACCACGAGGTCCTGCTTGTGCCCGGCGATGTCAACGCTGCCCTGGCCGATAAGATGCAGAGAAGAACCGCCGATGTATGCTTTCTCCACCTCGAAGGTGCCCTGATGCAGGTCTCCTTTTACGACCAGGGACCGATAGGGAAATCCGCTCCCCCCCAGCTGGGGAGCCCTGCCCCGGAAGATCTCGGTCACGCTCAGGACCGAGAATATTTTTGCCAGCACCGGGTAGCGGTAGATCTTCCCGTCCCTTGCCTTAAAATCGATCCCTCCCTCAAGAGAAGAGAGCAAGGCCCCGCTCTTGCCGCTCATCGCGATGACCGCGTTCAGGTCGAAGGTCCCCGTCACGTCAACCTGTGCTCCCGACAGGCAGGTGAGGGCAGGGCCTAACGGTTGTCGTACGGCCGTCGGTTTGAACATCAGCTGGATGTCGCCGTGGGAAACGGCAAGCGTTCCGGGGATGGACACGCTGCACACCTTTGCCTCGGTGATCGCCGCGCTCAGGGTGCCCGGAGCGACGGTGACGACGGCCTTCACCGGGCTGAAGGTATACCTGCCGTAAGTCAGGCGGGCAGAGGCGAATCGGATCGTCCCGTGGACGGCCGGCGTTCCCGCCTGTTCTTCCTTGTGCTCTTCACGCTTCTTTTCCTGCGCTGATCTTATCGCTTGCTCTAATTCGTTCACGTTGATGCCGTCCGAAGCAAGCGCCAGGTCCAGCGTGAACCCTTTTCCCGACGCGCGCACGGTTCCCTGCAGCGTACCATGGGAGCTCCCCCAGGTCATCGAGGCTGAGTCCACGAAGAGCGTGTTTCCGTCGGCATGGAGCCTGAAACGGTCCACGTTGAGCAAGGGCGTTACGTCCCAGGGGACAACGATGCCGTCTCCTTCAAAAACGCCCTGCCCCGTGAACTGCAGGGGTTGGTCCGCGGCAACAGCTGCATGGAATTTACCCGTTACCTTTCCCTGTCCGAATGTCCGGTTCACGAATATTCTCTTCAGGGTCGCCTGGACCAGGGTCCCGGAAAAGGAAAGCTCCGCGGCCTTCTCCTGCCTCCTGAAGGAAAGTGTTGCGTCGGAGTCCTGGTCTTTGATCACTGCACGGCGGACAACGAGCACTTCGGGACTTCGGTAAAGGTCGAGTGAAATGGCGGGGCCATCGGAAACGGTCACTGTTCCACTCAGCGATAGCTCGGCCGGCTTCTTCCATAGGAGATGGACCTTCGAAAAAGACAGGGGAGTATGGACGACGAGATCGGACGGCAGGGCGAAGGTCTTGAACGCCCACTGGAGGCTCTCCTGCCCCATCGTCCCGCCAAGCGAAAGGTCTACGGCACCGATATTTCCGGGGAAACCCGCCAGAGAACCGGACAGCGCGACGGAGGAATCGAGAAGGGCGGCATGGACGTCGAACAAGGAAAGGTTTTCCCGCGCCAGGATGAATTTGCCCCGCGCCACGGCAAGCGGGCCCGGAAGGAACGTTGGATCGAAAAAGATGTTCTCCAGGCTGCCTGCCGTCGTTATCTGCCATGCCCCGTCCGCGGAGAACGATCCCGCAACACGCATCGAAGAGATCCGTGCCGTGCCTGCCAGCGCATTCACGTCCTTCAGCACATCATTCAAACCGCTGTACCGCGAGCGCCATTGGTAGACCTCGTCGAGGACGATCACGGCCTTGCCGGAGCGGACCTCGAACGAGGGGCGACGCCCCCAGCCAAAGCGGGCCGAGACCTCGGAAACGGAAGACCCGGCCAGAGCAGCGGAGAAGCCGGTGAGCTCCAGGCTGTCCCGGCCTGCCGTGAACCCTCCCGTGGCTGCGAGGGGAGCGGGCAGGAGCGGAGAATCGACGACGATGTTTTCTGCTCTGCCCGTCATCTCCCGTTTCCACGTTTCGGGATGCGCGATCGGACCGCTGAAACTCACCGAAGAGAACGTGGCCATGCCCTTGAGCGCGGTAACGTTTTTCAGAAGATCACGTAAGCCGGAGAACGAGGAACGCCATTGATAGACCTGGTCCAGGTCTATCGCGGCCCTGCCGGAGCGGACCTCGATGCGCTGGTTCATCCTCCAAAGGAACCGGGCCGAGACGTCAGCAGCAGACGACTTTCCCGCGCTCGCGGACAGGCGAATAAGGTCGATGCCGTCCCTGTCGAGGGAAAACCCTCCGCTCACTGCCAGGGGGGCGGGGAGCAGTTTGGAGTCCACGATCACGCTTTGCGTTTCGCCGGTGACCAGCATCCGCTCCCGTGCCGGCTGGGTGAGCGGGCCTGCAAAATTCATTGACGAGACGCTGACCATGCCCTTTAATGACCTTACCTTTTTCAGAAAAGGGGCCAGGCTCTCGGTCGACGAAAGCCAGGGGAACAGTTCATCGAGCGAGAGCAGGGCCGTTCCCGAGAGCACCTCAAGGTGGACAGGCGTCGCCTGGGTGAAACGGAGAGAAAGGCCGGAAAGCCAGGAATGCCCCAAGGCCCCGTAGAGCTGTTTTATCTCCGCCTTGTCCTCATCCAGGAAAAGTGAGCCGCTCAGCGCAACAGCGCCCCAGCGGTCGGTGGTCGCTCTGAAAAAGACCTCTGTTTCCCCGGGTGAGGCGGTAAGCAGCGCGTCCGCGCTGCGCAAGGTCAGAGGGGGCCGGCCCTTTTGAGTAAAAACGAGCGTGCCCTGTTCCGCCTCGAGGACAAGGCCGGGACCAAGCGCCTGAAGGGATGAAAGCACCGGAGCGATCTTTTCTTTCACCTCTGCGAACGTGGGGGAGGCCTGTCCCGCGGCAACGGTTGCTTCAGGAAGGACGATCGCAAGGTCAGGCATCTGGAACTCGATCTTCGAGATGAGCACTTTTCCCATGAGAAGAGTGGCTACGCGAGGGTAAACGCTGACAGACTTCAGCGTCCCGCTCACGGATCCGGGGACCGAGAGGCTGGGCTGATGGATCACCACATGGGGACGGGGAAGGAGGGAAAGATCCAGTCTCTGAAATTTCACGGTCCCGTTTATCGTTCTCGAAGCCGCGGCCTGGAGCTTCGCTTTCGTCAACGGAGCATTGAGATAAACAGGCGCCAGAAAAAAGACGGCCGCCAGGAGGGCCAGTACGATCCCTGTTCCACCCGCCAATCCGAAGAGTATCTTCTTTCTCGCGCTCATTGCCTGCTCTCGAAATAGGTCATTGAACCAATAATTTGTCTGCTTTAATTATAGTGCTGTGCTTCCCGGCTGAACAATATTCGTTCCTCGTCCGGGTGATGGTGTGCTAAGATTATATCAGGAAAAACGGATGAGAGCCATAGCAGGCATGGCTACTTAGATCTCTTAATATCCCATGCAATCAAAAACAAAAAAAATACTTCGCGTTGTACTCGTCATTGCTGCCCTGCTGCTGCTCCTCCCCGCATGGTTCGCGTATAGGCTCGGCGTCATTCCCCGCATAGATTGCATCCAAACCTTCCACGCACCGGTCTTCGGACCGGACGGCCGGGATGTCTATTACCTTACCAGGAACGCCTGGGGCATCTCCTGGGGGCCCGGCATTGAATTCTTCACTCCGCCTGCTGCGGTGATCGTCCTCGGCGATCGGTTCTCCCTTCAGAGGACCAGCCGCGAAACAGGGGAAACAACGACGCTTCATGCCTGGCGCGCGCGGCACCCGTTCACACCGGTGACGCGCTACCGCAATTATCTTTTCGGCATCCCCGAGTGCGAGCTCCTATGGACAGGCCGCACGCTTCATTACAAGATAGGCCTCGACTTCCTTCCCAATGACCCGCGCGGTTATTCGATCAATGAATGGACCACCGGGTCCTGGAACGCGGACACAGCTGATCTTATCGAATTGGATACGTGGAAGTCCGGGTATTACACGACAGACCGCTGGACCGAACAGATCCTTTCCGGCCCCTTTGAGATCGTGGATTATAAGAGCCGGGCGCTTATCCTCTACGATTCCGGTACGCAGACGCGAACGCTCCTCCGAGTTTCCCGCCCCGGCCGAGCGCAGCTGCGGGAAGAGATTACGACGGCGGACCTGAAGGACTATTTGCACCGGGCGCAGTTGGAGCGGAGCAGGACCATCCGTGAAACCTACGCAGAAACGGTTGCAGGCCTTCGGATGCAGGGACTGCCCGAAGGCGAAGCAATGCTGCGGGCCGATGATGAGATGGAAAAGAAGGGCTATTATCCCAAGACCCCAAAACTGGAAGCTCGAAAGATCGAAAGCATTCAGCAGGGCGTAAGGGTCTTCTCGATCACGAAGGACGAGTTCAGGTTCGGTCTGTTCCAGGACATCGAGGAAGCCATCGCAAAACCGGGCATTGAGGTCCGTTTTTCCGGAAATTACATCACGCATCGGGATTTCGATACGAGCCGAAAACTGAACGAGTATCTGGCGTCAGGGAACAAGTCGTTTATCGTGAAGACTGACAAAGGGATGTTTCTTTTGACCATCCGGTAGCGTGCGTATCTTCAGGTCTACCAGGGAGAGTACAGAGTTCGGAATTCGTAGTTCAGAGTACAGAGTACAGAGTACAGAGTACAGAAACATCTCAGGTCTTACTGTTCGACGTTCCTTTAACTTCGTCATGGTGTGTCGCCTCAGAGTTCGATAGTATGGCCGGTTCCGGTGCTCTGTCAGCCGGAGCTTTGTAGTTTCAAATCCCTGTTCCTTCACCCTCGATTCTCTCCGCACGCACAAGACTCCACCCTAACTTCTCTTGATAGCTATCGCAAATCCCCGTATTCTTGTATAGATACCCGAGCGGTTCGGCCGTACGTGGACCTTTTTCCACCTGTAAATGTCTCGCTCATGTTGTATAATGATACGCCACGTTACAAGGGACATCATAGGGGCAGGTCTATACTGTTTGACTGCTGCTGACCACTTCAACAAAGGAGCATTCTTGGGGTGACGGACAGGGAATTTGCAATCGATTCTTTCTGCGCCTGGGATGGCGACACGCTGGTACTCAACATTCTCGGCAAACCCGGCTCAAACCGGGACGCGATCGGCAAGGTAAAAGGCAAGCAACTCAAGGTGAGTGTGGCTGCGTCGCCGGTGGCGGGCAGAGCGACCGACCACCTGGTCCGGTTTCTTGCAGAAGAATTTGGCGTGTCGATCAAGGATATTCAGGTTGTGTTCGGCAGATTCAATGTCAACAAACAGCTCCGTATCAGGTCACCGAAAAAACTGCCATCCGTGATCAGCAAACAGGCGTCCCAGATACGCCTGCTATGACCGCCTTAAAATAACGGCGCAACGCGAGAGAGGATCGGAACCGATGGGAAACACTTTAACCAGCTACACAGACGACACCGCCACGCGCGAAGCGCTCACGAAGGTCGGATCGGAACGAACGCTTCATGAGGTCTACGGCCTCTTTTACGGAGGCAAGGCCGCGCCGGATCAGGCCGGTCCGGAAGAGTATCTGCCCGTGATCTTCGAGGAAGACCCTGCCTCTCCTGTCTCAGAAGAAGACGCTGAAAATCTGAGGGGTAATCTGCTGTCGCTCTGGAACTTCATTGCTCAATGGAAGCCGGAAGAGGACCCCTTTTACTTTCCGGAACGGGAGTATCCGGACAATTATCAGGGAGTTCTGCAGCACCTGACAGACGATGCGTCGTTGGTGAAATATTTCATAGCGGGGCTCAATCTGGGCGGAACGGAAGAAGACGATTTTCCCGAGGATGCTGTTGATGCGATGCATGAACTTACGGAAGCGTCGGCACGATTGGAGAAAAACATAACCGTGTGCGCGGACTTGGACCCGGCTGCAGGGGCTGGGGACCCGGATTCAGCAGCAACGATGCTGGACGAGATCGAGGAGACCATCGCCGACTGTATCGCACGGGTCACTATCGGGCTGAAAGCTGCGAAGCGCTGAACGGCGCGATCTCAGGGGGCACGTCTATTGCTTTGACGCCGATACCATGAACTCACAGAATACCATAGCATGTCTTTGCCTCGCGCTGCTCATGTCAACGGGGTGCGTGGCAGGACGGGTGAACCTGGCTGAAAATAGCTCGCCCGGCGCACGGACGGAGCTCGTCACATCGATCGGAAACGACGAGAAGGGCCTGCCTGTTCCAGGACCTGCCCTTGCGCGGAGGCCTTCCAAACCGGGAGATCATTTTACCATTCTGCTCCTCATCGACGGCAGGCCCGAGAGAAGCTGCGATGTAGCCGTGGTCGGCCGGGACCCGGATTTCAAAAAACCGATCAAGGCTGTTTACGAGTGGACGGGAAAAGGATTCCAGCTGGGGCTCGGCATCTCGGGATTTCTGGCCCAAGGTCTTCGAGGAGGGTCGGGAGACGGCGCTCTCATGGCAATCGTCATCGTGCTCGCGCCGATCCCTGCAGGCACTGCAGGCGGTTTCGTTGTCGGCGTTGCGGACGGGGTTGGAAAGACCTTCGAGGAGCTCGGCAAGGCCGTGACCAGGGATGAGAAGGCGCTCACCTGCACGATCTACGAATACGACGATCGCAAGCGTCTCCTGTTCATGCACATGTACCTGCCCGACTTCACGCGGGAGCTTGTCCGGACCGGGTTCGAGTATGAGGGAAACAATACCGTACCGGCAAAGGCCGTGGTACGAAATATGGCGGATGGGCAGGAGCGCGACATCCGGTGAGAGCGAAACGGAACACATCTTAGTGCCAGGCCTTTAATATGAATTCGGAGTTTTTGAAGAAAAAATTTGCCACAAAAAGGCGACGCGAAAAGCGCAAAGGGAAATAAAAAATCATCCTGTTTTTTTGTGAATTTTGTGCTTCTTTGCGGCGAAATTGCTTTTGCAGGGAGCTTCAATGAAAAGAGAGAGCCAAGACATGGAACACAACCCCGAAGAGATCGATAGATGCATTGTATTCCTTGATGAGCTCGCAAAAGATCCGGAACGGTTTGCGGCCCTCCCGGAAGGGCAGAGGATCGCCCTTTTAAAAGCTGCCGGCAGGGTGTCCCGCCCCGACAGGGATGAAGCGATAAAAAGGACGAAAGCAGCAAGAAAGGCCCGGAGCCTGGCAATCCTTGAAAAGGACCGGCGCGCCAGAAATACCACGGGCATCCGCAGCGCGCGCATGAATGCGACATTCAACGCGCCCCCCCGGATAGATTTCGATCCCTCCGGCACACAGCAGCGCGGGGAAACGATACACGCGCCGCGCAATTGCTACGTGTGCAAGGAGGAATACACGGAGCTGCACTTTTTCTATGATACGCTGTGCAAAAAATGCGGCGACCTGAACTACCGGAAGCGTTTTCAAACAGCGCCTCTTCACGGGCGGGTCGCTTTGATCACCGGCGGACGCGTAAAGATCGGGTATCAGGCCGCGCTCCTGATGCTGCGCGCCGGCGCTACGGTCATTGTGACGACCCGGTTTCCCGTTGACGCGGCCATCCGGTATTCCGGGGAAGCGGGCTATGCGGCGTGGGGAGACAGGCTGCACATTCACGGGCTCGATCTCCGGCATATCCCGAGCGTGGAGCTGTTTACCCGCTATCTGGAACAGCGGCACGGACGCCTCGACATACTCATCAATAATGCAGCACAGACCGTACGACGGCCCGCGGGATTTTATGCTCATCTCCTGGAAAATGAACACAAGGGCTTGAGCGCATTGTCCCTTGAGGCGCACAAGCTTCTTGTTGACCACGAGACATGCAAAAAACAGCTGGTTTCCGCATGCACCGCCTCCGGCGATCAGGTTCCCGCCCTTGCCGTATCATGGCACGATCCCGGCAGCCCCGGCATAGGCCTTCGCGAGTCCGCGCATTTATCGCAGATTACCTACGGACAGGACGAAGCGCCGGTGTCTGAAGAACTGTTCCCGAAAGGGAAGCTCGACTCCGATCTTCAACAGGTGGACCTGCGCAAGACGAACAGCTGGCGTCTGCGGCTCGGCGAGATACCCGCCAGGGAGATGCTCGAAGTGCAGTTGGTGAATGCCGTGGCGCCCTTTGTGCTGTGCAACAGGCTGGTTTCCCTTATGCGGAAGGACTACACCGGACAGAAGCATATCGTGAACGTGACCGCCATGGAAGGCAAGTTCTTCCGGTTCAAGAAGGACGACCGGCATCCGCATACGAACATGGCAAAAGCGGCCCTGAACATGATGACGCATACCTCGGCCGAGGACCTTGCCAGGGACGGCATCTATATGAATGCGGTGGATACCGGCTGGGTCACTGATGAAGACCCGGCGGAGCTTTCCCGATTCAAGCAGAACGTTCATGATTTTCAGCCGCCCCTCGATATTGTTGACGGGGCCGCCAGGGTCTGCGATCCTTTCTTCGACGGCATCCTGACCGGCAAGCACTGGTGCGGAAAGTTTCTCAAGGACTATTTTCCCATCGACTGGTAACTAACAACGGCGTTTGGAGCGCTTACTTCAGTTCAGAGTTGGGCGTTCGGAGGGTTTTACAACAGTGCGGAGTTTGGAGTGCGGAATGGTTGTTTGACGCGTGACACGTGCCGGAACGTCGTTTACCCGGAGGAGAGGGAGCACCAGGGCGCGAAAAAAGTATGACAGAGTTCAATCTGGAAGGCAGGGAATATATTGAGCTGAATGACCTGTTAAAGGTCACCGGGCTCTGCGACAGCGGCGGCATGGCAAAGGCGGCGATTGCGGAAGGCCGTGTCACCGTCAATGGTCAGGTGGAATTGCGCAGACGATGCAAGGTCCGCACGGGTCAAGTAGTGGGATACGATGGCCGCACGATCGTTGTCAAGTGATCGGACAGGAAAAGGACGCCCTTTTCCCTATTCCTTTATGACATCTTCGATCTTGATCGTGAAACTATAATTGGGAATAATGGCCCGGTCCAGTTCAACGGGCAGAAAAAGGTTCACTGTACTCCCCTTGAGCGAGAGGGCACTATCGTTGTCAAGAACAAACAGGGGTTTTACCATGTATCCTTTTTCCCC